>ENA-OOXT01002199-OOXT01002199.1-human-gut-metagenome-genome-assembly--contig:-NODE-2199-length-11214-cov-4.450668_pt1 | contig 11214 bp, 8 predicted proteins | sample MGYA00241590_ERZ501349 | MGnify/ENA primary metagenome ERZ501349 (study PRJEB25962, sample SAMEA2042838) | human gut metagenome | biome: human gut; feature: human-associated habitat; material: faeces...
CTTGCATGTGTTAAGCACGCCGCCAGCGTTCATCCTGAGCCAGGATCAAACTCTCATGTTAAAAAGTTTTGTCCTGCCAGAATTAAATCTGGCTTTTAATCAGAAACAATGTCCTGATTTACTGTTTTAAGGTTGCTTCTTTATAGAAGCGTTCTTGAATTATTCTCAAAATCTTTCAAGGTTTTTCACTGTTCAGTTATCAATGTTCGTTGTTGTTATTTCCAACAGCTTGTATATTTTATCATATCTTCAAGTCGTTGTCAACAACTTTTTTATTTTTCTTTGTTGTCGTTCTTTCGCGGCAACTCTGATATCATATCATGTCTGTCGCTTTTTGTCAACAACTTTTTCTCGGCAATTTATTCTGTCGGAGCTCAATATCACTTGGCTTTATCCGATCAGAACTGCTCTGCACGAGTCAGCTTTGTTATAATACCACCCGGCTCGAATTTTGTCAATCAGAAATTACAAATTAAATTATATTCAGACAATTTATGTTGTATTCTAAAATTGTTATATCATGCTTTTTATTTTTCACACAATACAAGAAATTCATATAACATAGCCTATGCCTGAATTGCATCCAGTGCCTCCCTGACATTTGCCACCCCGATCAGCTTCATTGCATACTTCTTCCCTACAGAAGGAAGGGATACTTTTGGCAGAATGCATACTTCAAAACCAAGTTTGGCTGCCTCTGCCACACGTTGTTCTGCCATGCTTACACCACGCACTTCCCCGCTTAATCCCACCTCGCCAAAACAGATGGTCTTCTCATCAATTGGAACATCTTTATAGCTGGATACAATCGCAAGCACAATACCCAAATCAATTGCGGGTTCATTCATACGGATACCCCCGGCAATATTTACATATGCATCGCAAGAACTTAAAGACAGTCCCAGTCTCTTTTCTAATACAGCCATCAGAAGATTGACCCTGTTATAATCCGTTCCTGCAGCTGTTCTTCTTGGCATTCCAAAATTGCTGTGGCACACCAGTGCCTGTATTTCCAAAAGAATCGGACGGGTTCCCTCCATAGAGCATGCCACTACAGAACCGGATGCTCCTTCCGGCTTTCCACTTAGCATATATTCCGAAGGATTTTCCACTTCCCTTAACCCTTCGTTACACATTTCAAATACACCTATCTCATTCGTGGAACCAAAACGGTTCTTCACGCCACGCAATATACGATATGCCGCATGACGGTCACCTTCAAAATACAATACCGTATCTACCATATGTTCTAATACACGGGGGCCTGCCACAACACCCTCTTTGGTCACATGGCCGACAATAAAAATAGAAATACCAAGCCCCTTTGCAATCTGCATCAGAACTCCGGTTGCTTCCCGGACCTGGGAAACACTGCCAGGCGCCGATGTAATATTTTCATTATACATGGTCTGAATTGAGTCAATGACCACGATTTCCGGTTTTGTTCTGCTAATCACTTCTTTGATAGTATCCAGATTGGTCTCACAAAGCAGTGATAAAGTATCGCCAAATTCTCCGATACGCTCTGCACGAATTTTTATCTGCTGCAGGGATTCCTCTCCGGAAATATATAATACATCGGTCTTCTGCATGGAAAGATTCCGGCACACCTGTAAAAGCAGCGTGGATTTTCCAATTCCAGGATCTCCACCGACTAAAACAAGGGAACCTTTTACGATTCCACCTCCCAAAACCCGGTCTAACTCTTTTAGTCCTGTAGTCAGCCGCTCTTCCCGTCCTGTTTTAATATCTGCAATTTTTACAACTTCTGCTTTTGCTGCTTCCTTCCGCACTTTTGCAGGTGCTGATTTATCTATCAATTCTTCTACAAAAGTATTCCACCCGCCGCATCCCGGGCACTGTCCCATCCATTTGGATGATTCATAGCCACAGTCCTGGCAGAAAAATACGGTTGCTTTTCCCTTTGCCATCTATTTTCCCCCTTATTCTTGCAATAACTGTCTTTCTTACCTGCCGGCAACTGCGAGAAGCACCCTTTACGAGCTTAGTTTCTTCTTTTCTCCCGGATTTTTTCTCGCTACTCGCGTAAATTAGTAAAAAGAGAACCCAATCCGCTGGAATTGGATTCTCTTTCTTATCATCTTATTGATATATCCATTTATACTCTGGATACTTTTACTGCAACCGGAGTTTCCGGGTCTAATTCAACGCTAAGTGTTAATTTACCACCTAAATTGGTCTTCATCTGACCAATTGATTTTCCTGCTACAAATACATCATACTCTGTCTCTTCCATTAAGCCAAGTGTAATCTCTGCATCTTCCGGTCCTTCTACTTCAAATTCCACACCGTTTTCGGATGCTGCCATATTTGTAACTGCAGTTCCTGGAACAGATTCATATACAAACATTCCATTTCTCTCTAATTTGGTAATCTCACGAAATGTCTTAACTTTGTACAAATCTCCCGCATGTTCAAAATTGTCCAATTTGGATTTTGCTCCCAGTGTATAATCTCCAAAACTGATTGTTCCGTTTGCTTCTGAACGAATTAATTCTGCAACTACAGCCATTTTTTATCCTCCTATAAGCCACTATCCCACGATGGCTTTTTCGTAAATTTTATGAAAATATTATAGCTTATCTCGACACATTTTTCCAGTTATTTTGATGAATTCACAACGGTTTTTATTTCCTTTTTTACCATGCGGATTTCCACATCATCTCCCGGCTTGATTTTACCGGATAAAATCTCTTCTGCCAGCATATCTTCTATCTGTGTCTGTATCATACGCCGCAATGGTCTTGCTCCATATTTCGGATTGTATGCCTTCTCAGCAATGTATCCTTTTACGCTGCCGGTTATGGTCAGATGGATACCCATCTGTTTTTCACACCGGTCAATTAAAGATTTGCTTAAAATGGTGACAATCTTCTTCATGTCCTCTTTATTGAGAGCCCGGAATACAATGGTCTCGTCAATTCGGTTTAAGAACTCCGGCTTAAAGATTCTCTGGACTTCTTCCATTACACCATTTTTCATGTATTCATAATTCTTCTTTTCATCTTCGCCTGCAGCAAATCCAAGCTTCTTCGGTGCAATGATAGACTGCGCCCCTGCATTGGAAGTCATAATGATAATCGTATTCTTAAAATCTACCCGTCTGCCCTGGGCATCTGTAATCTGTCCATCATCCAGTACCTGAAGCAATACATTAAATACATCCGGGTGTGCCTTTTCAATTTCATCAAAAAGAATAACAGAATATGGTTTTCTTCTGACCTTTTCGCTGAGCTGGCCGCCTTCTTCATAACCTACATAACCTGGCGGTGAACCAATCATTTTAGAAACACTGTGCTTCTCCATGTACTCTGACATATCAACACGAATCATTGCCTGCTCATCGCCAAAGACAGCCTCTGCCAGTGCCTTTGTTATCTCTGTTTTACCAACTCCGGTCGGTCCTAAGAAAAGAAAGGAGCCAATCGGACGATGCGGATCTTTTAATCCTACCCGTCCTCTTCTGACTGCTCTTGCCACTGCACTGACTGCCTCTTCCTGTCCTACTACACGCTTATGCAGTGTCTTTTCCAGACGGTTGAGACGTGCAGCCTCGCCCTCTGCCAGTCTCTTCACCGGTATCTTTGTCCAGTCAGATACAATTTCTGCAATTTCATTTTCTCCAACAACCAGTTTCTTCTTGTCTGCATCCCGATGGTATTTTTCCACCTGCTTTTCGTATTTCTTCCGGGCAGCTTCCTTCTCCTTGCGGATTGCCCCGGCATCTTCAAACCGCTGTTCCATCAATGCCGTCTCCATATCGTCCTCTAACTGAGCAATCTTACGCTCCAGTTCACTGATTTTCTCCGGCATTTTAAATCCGTCAAGGCGAACCTTAGAGGAAGCCTCATCCATCAAATCAATGGCCTTATCCGGCAGATAACGGTCTGCAATATAACGGGCAGACAGCTTCACTGCCGCTTCTATTCCCGCATCTGAAATCTGTACATGATGATGCTTCTCATAGCGTTCTCTTAATCCCTTTAATATTTCTATTGCCTGCTCTTCCGTCGGTTCTTCCACCGTTACCGGCTGGAAACGACGTTCCAGGGCTGCATCTTTTTCAATATATTTACGGTATTCTTCTAATGTGGTTGCTCCGATTAATTGTATTTCTCCACGGGCAAGGGATGGCTTTAAAATATTGGATGCATCAATAGCACCTTCCGCTCCACCTGCTCCGATAATGGTATGAAGTTCATCTATGAAAAGAAGTACATTTCCTGCTTCTGTCACTTCACGAATGACTTTCTTAATCCGCTCTTCAAATTCTCCACGGTATTTAGAGCCTGCTACCATTCCGGATAAATCCAGTGTTACCACTCGTTTTCCCCGGACTGTATCCGGAACCAGTCCGGATGCAATACGCTGGGCAAGTCCTTCTGCAATAGCTGTCTTTCCAACTCCCGGCTCTCCAATCAGGCATGGATTATTTTTCGTCCTGCGGCTTAAAATCTGAATCACGCGGGCAATCTCTGCCTCTCTGCCAATCACCGGGTCTATCTCACCATAGGCTGCCATAGCAGTTAAATCCCTGGAATACTGATCTAAGGTTGGCGTTACTTCTACTGCTTTCTTTTTTCCGGATTTGCTTGCCGCAATCTCCTCTTTATAGCGGTTTACGTCTTCTCCCATGGCTACCAGAGTCTCGATATAAATCTTCTGGATATTCACACCCAGTGTATTCAACAGACGTACACCGGCACAGTCTGCCTCTTTCAATAATGCAATTAAAAGGTGTTCTGTTCCGATATTCTCATTGTCAAAACGCTCTGCCTCCTGGTCAGCGGTCTCAATGATATGCTGAATCCTTGGAGAATAACCTTTCCGGTCTAATACTGCCACATCCGAAGATGGAGCGATTAAATCTTCTATCAGTTCTACCAGACGGGTTTCTTCTACTCCCGCATCCATCAGAACACAGGCAGCTACTCCACTGCCTTCTTTTAGCAATCCCAGTAAAAGGTGCTCTGTTCCAATATAATTATGATGCATGCTTCTGGCTGCCTTTGTCGTCAGTTCTATTACTTTTTGCGCTTGTTTTGTATATGGTTTATGCATAAAATCCTCCTGTCACTACGCGCCAATTCTCTTATAAATCATTTAAATCCATTACTTCAATATCATCATCTGATGATTCTTTTTCAATAAAGTCATCATGGCTTGCAAAGATTCCATTATCTTCATCATCGTCATCAAAAATATCTTTGCTCCGCCGTTTCTTCTCTTTTTTTTCTCTCTTTTCCTTTTCACGTTTCTTTCTGCCGGACATAAATTCCGGTTCTTCTTCAAATTCTTCCATAAAGTCAGTTTCACCTAACCGTTCTGCCACTTCTTCCGGTAACTGAGCGGCAGAATCCGCTTCTTCTTTTTCTTCTGACTCTGTTTTCTCCGGTAAATCCTTCACTGCACTGGTCTCTTTTTCTTTGACCGGTTCTTTTTCGACTTTACCGGTATCTTCTACGAATTTCTGTTTCTTCTTTGCCTTTCTGCGTTTTTCTTCTTCAAAGATATCTACTGCTTCTTCGATTTCATCATCGTCCTCTTCTTCATAGCCTCTTCTTCCGCGAAGCAAAAGATTGATAATGATAAAAATAAGAATTACGATTACTACAATTAATCCGGCAATTATTTTTAAATCCCGGTCTTTTCTAGCGGTATATTTGTCATTTAAGTCATTTAATGCATTCTGAAGATAGGTGGTATCGGTATCCTCCTCCGTGCTGTCACTGTACTGGTATTCGCTGAAGGTTCCATCACTGGTATTGTAATTATACCAGCCTTCCTGTCCATCATTTGTCATTCCATATACGGTATAAATATTTTCTGTATCTGTTGCGTATGCATCTTCAAATGTACTGTCCCCAACCTGAATAGGCGTGGTTGCTTCGCCCGGTACAAAGGAAGTCACTGCCGAAGGTGTCATTAAAATCAGATACTTATCCCCATTATCGATACGAATATATGGGCACACACTGCCATCGGTGCCATTTACCACATAAAAGCCTGCATTTCCTGCTGCATCTGTCATATATAAAAGAGATAAATTACCATTGTTAAAAGCAGCACCACGGTATTCAGCTCCCTGATAAGTTACCTGTGCTTCTGTAAAATCTGCCGGAATCTGTTCTGCTGCGAAATCTTCTGACACGGTATAGGCAGATACAGTATCGTCCGGTGTGGCTGTATCTGTGCCATTATCTGCTCCGGTATTATTGTCCGACGGAGTATTGCCTGTGTCTGTGCTTGTTGTAGTATCTGTTCCGGTAGTATCTGTTGCAGCACCTGTTGCAGACTTGGTTATGGTCAGATGATAAGTTGCAAGATTTCCATTCTCTGCCTGCACTACTACGTCAATCTTTGTATCTCCATCTGTTTTTAAGGTAGTGGTTCCCACCCCGGACTGAATCGTTGCTGCCGGATTTACCGTTTTTGCACTTACCGTCACGCTGCTTACATCCTGTCCTACCTGTACCGTATAGTACATACGGCTTCCTTCAAATGCAGGTGATAATGAACCCTCGGCTACTGTCAGTGTCTCCAGCGAATTATCCGCAGGACCTGCATATACCTGCATCGGCATTCCTGACATGGCAAAAATGCAAATCAATGCCATGAAAAGTATCTCTATCTTACGAATTGTTTTCTTCATTTTCCGTCTCCTTCAATTCCCTTTTTCTCCAAAACAACAGAAAATCTTCTTTTGATTTTCCTGTACAATATAATCAGTTTCATTATAGAAAACTATCGGGAATGCGTCAACCTCAATTCGAAAAACCATGTCGTACTTATCCCACGGATATGTCTAACGGTTTGCCCTGATTAACCATCCCCACACAACTCCGGCAAGAGAAAGTCCTGCTGTAATTGCTGCCCTGTGGTTCCAGTCTGTAATATCCTGTCCCAGCAAAGCTGCCAGCAGTAATAATGTTCCGCCGCTTACCATAAGGGCTGCAAGAGCTGCAAGCACTATCATTTCCATTCTTGACGGATGTTTCTTTCCTCTTCTTACATGTACTGTATTATCACGCATAATTGTGACCTCCCTGTGTCTTTTTTCTTATCTTTTCCTTCGCTTTTCTGCCACTTTTCTGGTATTTTTCAGTGGCTTTGCTCTCTGATAAGATCCTTGAATGAAAAACTAAAACCCAACTGAAAATACGTCTAATAATCAAAATTCTGTTCTGAGGTCAAATAAAGCCCTAATAATGGATGTTCAAATTCAAATATCATGCTATAATTAAGGCATTCCAGATAGCAGGTATATATTTGTTTGCATGATTAACAGACGGCTGGCTACTTGTTATGCAAAAGTAAATGCGACCCGTCTATTTAATACCTATTGACAAATCGATTACTATCTGCAGCTTCGGTCTAATTACTTTTTAACGAATAAATCTGGCATTAAATGCACTTCATCTGGCGGGATGAGGTGCATTTTTAATAATGACATTAATGCTTTGAAATCTTCATCATCCTCTTCTACGAGCTCGTATGGACTTTTATTTCCAAGTCCAGGACGTTTTACACTATTGATATGATTCATTAATAAAGTCATATCTTCTTGCGTGTATGGGTTTAAGCTTTTTCCTTTTGGCACGGCATAACGAATAAATTCATGATTCTTCTCGATACACCCTTTTTGCCATGAAGCCATTGGATCACAGTAATAAAGGCTTGTTCTATAAACTAGGAAGCCATCCTCATCCAGCGTAAGTTCTAACTCATCTACCTTCTTGAATTCGCTGCCGTTGTCAGTTAATATAACCGGAAACAACCGTCTAAAAACATCTATTCCCAATCCTGTCTCGAGATAGTCCAGAACCCTTTTTACGGATTCTGCTTTTCCATCTGGCATCAGGAATAGTAGCATTACGTTGTTCTTTCTAAAGATCATTGTAAGCAAACGCTTTCCAGATTCTCTAACGCCTTTTACAGTATCCATTTCTGTTACTTCATCTTCTGAATATTTGAATTTCATCGCATACTCAAAATCCTCATATGTCCTACACTGTCTATACTCCATTGAGTGAAATCCATTGATATCGTTGTACTTTTTCTTTCGTGGTTTGTAGCCTGTCTTTCTTCTTAAATCTATGTTTTTAATAGATAAGGCACCTTCATCGATATAGTTATAAAGTGTTCTCAAACACACTGGCATTTCATTTTCATGTTCTGCATATATGTGTGTTAAAGGCTGGCCTTTCTTAACAAGTCGAGTCACAAGTTCATCCAATTCTACCTTCTTTTCATCAGAAAGTCTAACTCCTTGTCGACTCTCCGATCTACGACGAGTTACAGCTGCATCAGCGAATTTCGCACTGTAAATATACTTATCTTTGTTGCAAAGCTTTTTATCCTTACAGTTATTACAAACATACGGAGGCGAATCAAACTTATGGCAAGCAACTGATACATATCTATCGCATACCTTGGTACAATCCACTTCTCTGCAAAGTCTACACTTTGTATTACAGGCTTCTTCATCACAGCCGCACAAATTCCTTACTGTGCATTGTCTTGCCATGCGGCAATCTTTTCCATTCGGGTAATTACCTTTAATGAAGGTTCTGTTTTCTTTAACTTCATGTGCAATAGTAGATGGATGTCTGCGAAGTCTTTTTGCTATTTTTTTGAATGACTCCCCGATGCATATCCCAGTTTCTATTGCTATTCGATCTGACAGGTCCATTTGTCCGCTAGCATTGTAATAATTCATATCTGCTCCTTTCCCAGCAGATAGTAATCGATATAACCAATATATCATGCCTTGGAAAGGGCTGTAGAAAAAGTAAACTAGACCTTTTATAGCCATTTTCAGTTGTCAAAGTACAGGTTTAATTTTTCATTTTAGGTCTCTGATAAGATTATGTTACAACAGGATGTGTCCCATATTTTGTACCTATATTATGTAAACTTATTTTTCGATTTTTTCTAAATACTTTGTTCCGAATCCAACCTTTTACAATAAATATAACGCTTGATAACCAACATAACCTGTCCGGCAGTTTCTTTGGATGCATAACAATGCAAAAGAGTTCTGCCGGCACAACACCCACAAAACTCTTTTCTCATATCCGTTATATTACTTTATTATTCGCTCTTTGTTTAATTTGCCGTACTGCCTCATAGAGCAATACGCTTACAGCTACCAGCAGACATCCCCACTGGTTCGCACTGAAAATCTTTCTGTCTTCATAATACCTCAGATAATCCAGTACGAATTTTAATATCGCATACAGCAACAGACTCTTTGGAATTATACCATTCCTTTTTCGTTCTGCCATCCTGTGAAGCAACAAAAACGCCAGCAGAAATAAGATTGTCTCTGCCAGTTGGACCGGAAAAAGGTATTCCCCCGCTGCTCCATTATCAAGATAGCGGATACTGCCAGGTCCCTGATATCTCATGCCAACACAACAGCCTGCAAAAAAGCAGCCGAGCTTTGAAACTGCATACATCAGTCCCAATGCCAGCACATATGCAGTCCATAGCTCTATCTTATGTTCCTTACTGATTTTTGTAAAAATCCACACACCGAGCAGGATGCCCGCCATACCGCCAAGACTGGAAAAACCAAATGTTTCTACTTTACCCTGTTCTGCCAGCTGCACAATAAAGGTATAAAATGCTCCAAAATATAATGCCAGAACTGTATTCAAAAGCTCTGAATAGAAGATATGACTGCCCTTTACTCCTGCTTTTTTCAAATACCATGTGACATAAAGATATGCCAGTACAAAGCTTAAGAGAAAACAGATAAAATACGGCGAAATTCTCCAGTGCAAAATCGTAATATCTATCATTTATTTTCCTGCCTCATCAGCCCGGACAGTTTCGGACACAGCTTATGAATGCCAGCCCACAGGCAATAATTGTTACTGCTATAAATACTACTACAAGAATGGCAAGTGCAATATAAAGCCACATCAGCACTTTACCAAATACACTCTGCGGATATTTTACACGGACCAAAATCATAAGTACCAGTGCTGCAATTCCACAGCCAGCCATAAGAAAAGTCAGAATTGAACCTAATACATAGCTGCTTGCGATATTATAATAAAATTCTTCTTTTCCTGCATCAAACAACAGTCCCAGAATAATATTCTTAATAAAAATTACTGCCATCGGTGCAAACATCAAAATCATGGAAATAATACATAATTTGTCTGCCTGCTTCTTATCTTCCGGAGAGAGCTCCGGCCGTGGCATTTTTCCCTGTCGTGGCGGCATATTCGTTGGCATCGGCGGTCTCTGCTGCATCTGCATGTTTGGTGGCATCGGTCTGCCCTGCTGCATCTGCATATTCGGCGGCATTGGTCCACCTTGCTGCGGCGGCATATTCGGTGGCATCGGCGGTCTCTGCTGTGGCGGCATGTTTGGTGGCATCTGGTTCCACTGATTATTCATAATTTATCCCTTTACCCTTTCTCAATACATATTACATTTCCTGCAACTTTTATTAGAGTGCTTTCTTCTCTTTAATCGGCTGTTCCTCATCACAACTATAGGTCAGTTTCTCTCCATAGGTCTGCTCGTAAACAGCTTTCCACGCTTCATAATTCTTATCCCACATCTCACAGGAATTCTGTGCACGCTTTTTATTCGGATCCGGATAAATCGGTTCACAGAAATGCGCCGTATATTCCTGCACATAGAATCCGTCATCATCTAAAACATCACTGTCTTCCATGGTAATAAATACGGGAAGTACCGGCTTATTATTTCTGGCAGCGAAGGTAAATGCGCCCTTCTGCAGCGGTCTTGGTTTCCGGTAATTCCACCACATTCCCTGCTCCGGATAGACAAGTACAAACTGATTTTTCTCTAATACCCTGTCTACGGCAGCAATGAATTTCTCCATGGTCTTAAAATTAGAGCTTAACGGCAGTGTGTTGCAATGGTGCATTAACACTCCGTAAAATCCCGGAAATCCGGTATAATTGCCTTCCCGGATTACACGGTACATCTTTTTCTTTTTCAATTTAGCCTGTTTGAAGGCAAGCTGGATGGCAAAGCTGTCAAATGCATTGAATTCATCCTCTAATTCATTTTCATAGTAGTATACTCGCATATCCCACAGTTTACTATTTCTTGCTATTTTTTGCAACTTTTCTGAACAAAGAATGTACCTTGGCACATTCTCGCGCCTGCGGCGGTCGCTTGCGACATCTACCTTATACGCCGCAG
>ENA-OOXT01002205-OOXT01002205.1-human-gut-metagenome-genome-assembly--contig:-NODE-2205-length-11201-cov-1.361296_pt1 | contig 11201 bp, 11 predicted proteins | sample MGYA00241590_ERZ501349 | MGnify/ENA primary metagenome ERZ501349 (study PRJEB25962, sample SAMEA2042838) | human gut metagenome | biome: human gut; feature: human-associated habitat; material: faeces...
TAGAAGAAAAAGGGATAAAAGGGAAAATAAGAGAGTATAAAGGAGTAACATATCATGATCTTAAAAGAAGAATTAAAATATTCAAAATCACATGAATGGGTAGCATTAGATGGAGATTCAGCAGTTGTAGGACTGACAGATTACGCACAGTCAGAACTTGGTGATCTGGTGTTCGTCAATCTTCCGGAAGTAGGAGATACCGTAGAAGCAGGAGAAGTATTCGGAGACGTAGAATCTGTAAAAGCAGTATCCGATGTCTATTCACCGGTAACGGGAGAAGTAACGGAGATTAACGAAGAACTCTTAGATTCACCGGAACTGATCAATGACGATGCTTATGAAGCATGGTTCATCAAAGTAAAAGATGTATCAGCAACAGAAGAACTCTTAACTGCAGAAGAATACAAAGCATTTGTAGAAAGCGAGCAGGAATAAACACAAAGTCATTGAAAGAGGCGGTGAAAAAGCGATGGGAAGCTATGTACCGAATACGTTAGAAGAACGGAAAAAAATGCTTCGGGAAATCGGCTATTCGTCCATTGAGGACTTATTTGCACATATTCCGGAAGAAGTAAAATTAAAAGGGAAACTGAATATTCCGAATGGAAAGTCAGAGTTTGAAGTGCGGCGTGAGATGGAGCAGATCGCAGAGAAGAACCAGGTGTTCAAGACGATCTTCCGCGGAGCCGGAGCTTACAGACATTTTATTCCGGCAATGGTAAAAAATGTGACATCCAAAGAAAACCTGCTGACGGCATATACGCCATATCAGGCAGAAATCAGTCAGGGAATCTTACAGTCGATTTTCGAATATCAGACGATGATCTGCGACCTGACCGGAATGGATGTATCCAATGCATCTGTATATGACGGTGCAACTGCAGCGGCAGAAGGTGTTGCGATGTGTCAGGACAGAAAGAGACACAAAGCACTGATCTCGGGAACGGTTCCGCCATATGTACTGGAAGTGGTAGAGACTTACTGCTTCGGAAATGGAATGGAACTGGAAGTCATTCCGGAAAAAGACGGACTGACGGACAAAGAATATTTAAAAGAACATATTGATGCGCAGACAGCCTGCGTATATATCCAGCATCCGAACTATTACGGTAATCTGGAAGAAGCAGCCGAGATTGGTGAGATCACACATGGAGCTGGTGCGAAATATGTGATGAATGTCAATCCGATTTCTCTCGGTGTAGTAAAGACACCGGCAGAATATGGAGCTGATGTGGCAGTTGGCGAAGGACAGCCACTTGGACTTTCTATCGCATTCGGCGGACCATATCTTGGATTTATGGCTGCAACACAGAAGATGATGAGAAATCTTCCGGGACGTATCGTTGGACAGACAGAAGACCACAATGGAAAGAAAGGTTATGTACTTACTCTTCAGGCAAGAGAACAGCATATCCGTCGTGAAAAAGCATCCAGCAATATCTGCTCAAACCAGGCACTCTGCGCACTTGCAGTAGGCGTTTATCTGGCAACAATGGGCAATGAAGGGATTAAGAAAGCAGCAACACTTTCAACTTCAAAAGCACATTATCTTTCAGCAGAACTTGCAAAAGTTGGATATCAGACCGAGAACAAAGGAGAATTTTTCCATGAATTCGTAACTGTATCCGATGTTCCGGCCGCAAAAGCACTTGTAGCACTTGAGGAAAAAGGAATCCTTGGAGGATTTCCGCTTGACGAACACAGAATTCTGTGGTGCTGTACAGAAGTGAATACCAAAGAAGAGATGGACGCAGTTGTTCAGATTCTGAAGGAGGTGCAGTAATGTTAATATTTGAAAAAAGCAGACCTGGAAGAGGTTGCGATTTACTGCCAGAATGCGATGTAGAAGTAACACTTCCACAGGAAAAAGATAAAAGAGAGAAAAAACTTCATCTGCCAGAGCTTTCTGAAATTGAACTGAGCAGACATTATACAGAACTTGCAAAGAAATCACATGGTGTGAATGATGGTTTTTATCCACTCGGATCTTGTACAATGAAATACAATCCGAAGATCAATGAAGATATGGCAGCACTTCCTGGATTCACAGAGATCCATCCACTGCAGCCGACACATACGGTACAGGGATGCCTGGAAGTCATCAAAGAATCTGAAAATCTTCTCTGCGAGATCACAGGTATGGATCGTATGACATTCCAGCCGGCAGCCGGTGCTCACGGAGAATTTACAGGACTTCTTCTGATCAAAGCATATCATAAGAGCCGTGGAGACGAAAAGAGAAAGAAAATTATCGTTCCGGATTCTGCACATGGAACCAATCCGGCAAGTGCGGCAATGGCAGGATTCCAGGTAGTCAGCATTGAATCTGCACCGGATGGTGGTGTTGATCTTGAAAAATTACAGGAAGTATGCGGAGAGGATACAGCAGGACTTATGCTTACCAATCCAAATACGGTAGGACTTTTTGATAAGAATATTCTGAAGATTACGGAGATCGTTCATAACTGTGGCGGACTTTGCTACTATGACGGAGCAAACTTAAATGCAGTTATGGGAACTGTTCGCCCTGGAGATATGGGATTTGATGTGATCCATCTGAATCTTCACAAAACATTCTCAACTCCGCACGGTGGCGGTGGCCCTGGAAGCGGACCTGTTGGATGCAAGAGCATGCTGGTTCCGTTCCTTCCATCTTATGTAGTAGATGGGGAAGAAGAACTGAAATTTGTAAAAGAACCACATAGCATCGGTGAGATGAAGAGCTTTTATGGAAACTTTACAGTCATCGTAAAAGCACTTACTTATGTGAAGACACTGGGACGCGAAGGTATTCCGGAAGCGAGCCAGAATGCAGTTCTGAATGCAAATTACATGATGAACAAACTGAAAGACCTTTATACAATGGCGTATGACGAGGTATGTATGCATGAATTCGTAATGAGTCTTGCAGATTTGAAAAAGAAAACAGGAATTTCTGCAATGGATATTGCAAAAGGACTTCTTGATAACGGTATCCATCCACCGACAATGTACTTCCCGCTGATCGTTGAGGAAGCACTGATGGTAGAGCCGACAGAGACAGAGTCCAAAGAAACTCTGGATGAAGCAGTAGAAGTATTACGCAAACTGTATGAAATCGCAGAAACAGATGCCGAACAGCTTCATCAGGCGCCTGTTACAACACCGGTTACAAGAATGGATGAGGTTGGAGCAGCAAGACATCCATATCTGCGATACGAATGGCAGGACTAATAAGTTATAGCTTAAAGCGAGGGAAAAACTATGATTGAAAAGATTACTTATATTGAAAGCAATCAGTTCAGTCCATATAGAAATCTTGCAGTGGAGGAGTATTTGCTCCTCCACTGCGAGGATAAAGAATGTATTCTTTATCTGTGGCAGAATCAAAATACAGTTGTTATCGGACGGAATCAAAATGCTTGGAAAGAATGTAGAACAACAAAGCTTGAAGAAGAAGGTGGTCATCTTGCCAGACGCCTGTCAGGTGGCGGAGCTGTGTACCATGATCTGGGAAATATGAACTTCACATTTCTGATCAATAAAGAAGAATATGATCTGGACCGGCAGCTTCAGGTAATCATAGGAGCGATGGAGATCCTTGGATTGAAGGCTGAAAAATCCGGGCGTAACGATATCCTGATCGATGGAAAGAAATTCTCGGGAAATGCGTTTTATGAGCAGGAAAAGCATTGCTATCATCATGGCACGATCATGGTAGGAGTAAATATGGAAACCTTATCCAGATATCTGACTGTATCAAAGGATAAACTGAAATCAAAGGGGGTTGATTCAGTAAAATCCAGAGTGACAAATTTAAGAGATTATCTTCCGGAGCTTACAATGGAAGACCTGAAGGTGGCACTTAAACAGTCATTTGAAAAGGTATACGGATTAAAGGTACGTGATAAAAAAATAGAAGACCTTGATACCGGAGTAATTGCAGAAAGAGAGAAATTTTTCTCTTCATGGAACTGGCTCTATGGCAGAAAAATTGATTTTCAGTATGAGCTTTCCCACCGTTTTGGATGGGGAGGAATTACACTTCAGTTTGCAGTAGAATCAGGAAAGATCAAGGATGCAATTGCATGGTCGGATGCACTGAATCCGGATTTCATACATACACTTCCGAAGTATCTGAAAGGATTGAAGTACAGAAAGGAAAGTATCTGTACGGAATTGGGGCTTTTCTGGTCAGATGATCCACAGGAAGAAGAGATGATGAAAGACATTATCGAATGGATTCGGGGCGAGGAACTGTAGGAGGATGAAATAAAATGAGTGAGAAGTTTGATGTAGTAGTAATTGGAGCCGGTCCGGGAGGATATGTGGCAGCAATCAAATCTGCGAAGCTTGGAATGAAGACCGCAGTGATCGAAGAGAGAGAAGTCGGCGGAACATGCCTGAACAGGGGATGTATTCCGGCAAAAGCAATGATTCATGCATCGACATTATATCGTGAAATCAAAGAAGCGGATCGTTTCGGAATTTCAGCATCAGATGTTACTTATGATTTTGAAAAAATACTGGAATATAAGGAGCAGACAACCGGACAGCTTGTTCAGGGAGTAGAACAGCTTCTGCAGGCAAACGGCGTAACAAGATATTATGGAAAAGGCACACTTTTTGAGGGGAAAAAAGTTAAGATTACAGGGAATGAAGAACAGTCTGTCGAAGCAGAGAATGTCATTCTGGCTTCTGGTTCCAAACCACTGATTCTTCCGATCCGGGGAATGGATCTTCCGAGAGTTCTGACAAGTGATGAACTTTTTAAGCTGAGTGAAGTTCCAAAGAGTCTGGTTATCATCGGTGGTGGTGTGATCAGTGTAGAATTTGCAACCGTATATTCCGCACTTGGATCTAAGGTTACCATTCTTGAAGCAATGTCGCGCCTGGTTCCAAATATGGATAAAGAGATCGCACAAAACCTGAAACTGATCCTGAAGAAACGTGGCGTAGAAAGCCATACATCAGCAGCAGTACAGGGTGTGCATATGGAAGGGGATACTTGTGTATGTACCTTCGTTGAAAAAGAAAAAGAACAGACTGTAGAAGCAGAATATGTTCTGTGTGCAGTCGGAAGATGCCCGAATACCGACGGATTATTTGCAGAAGGTGCTGCTCCGGATATGGAAAGAGGACGCGTTCTTGTAAATGACAAATTCGAAAGCAGTATTCCGGGAGTCTATGCGATCGGTGATCTGATCTTTGGTGCACAGCTTGCCCATGCAGCAAGTGCACAGGGAATCGTTGTTGCAGAACAGCTGGCGGGAAAAGAACCTTCTGTGAATCTGGATGTGGTTCCGGGATGTGTTTATACAGATCCGGAAATCGCATCAGCAGGTATTACCGAAGATGCAGCCAAAGAACAGGGAATCAAAGTGAAGACTGGTAAATTTATCATGAGTGCCAATGGTAAATCGCTTATTACAAAAGAAGAAAGAGGATTTATCAAGATCGTGGCAGATGAAGAGACAGATGTGATTCTCGGAGCACAGATGATGTGTGCAAGAGCCACAGACATGGTTGGTGAATTTGTAACTGCGATCGCAAACAAAATGACGGTTGCACAGCTTTTGAAGGGAATGCGTGCACATCCGACGTATAATGAAGGAATCGGAGAAGCCCTGGAAGAAGCAGAGGGTGGAGCGATCCACGTTGTACCAAAGAAAAAGAAATAGAACTGTACAGCAGTAAGGGAATATGATAAAATATTCAGATATCAGCATATGCTGAAAAGTACAAAAAGGAAAATTAAATCATGTTATACGAAGAAGCAAGGGTATATTTGGATCATGTATCGAAATACGGAAGTGTACTTGGCTTAGATAGTATAAAGAGCTTATTGGGTGAGCTTGGAAATCCGCAGAAAGATTTGAAATTTATACATATAGCCGGGACTAATGGAAAAGGATCGATTCTCGCCGGACTCTCCGGTATCCTGCAGCAGGCTGGATACCGAACCGGAAGATACTGTTCTCCGACCGTGATGGGATATATGGAACGATTTCAGGTTGATGGCCAATGGATGGCGGAGGACGAGCTCGCCCCTTTTGTATCTCAGGTGAAAGAGGCAGCAGAAAAAGTAGAAGAAAAAACGGATCTCACCGTAACTGTTTTCGAGATAGAAACAGCGATCGCATTTCTCTATTTCAGAGAAAAACAGTGTGATTATGTCGTTCTGGAAGCCGGGATGGGTGGGCTTCTTGATGCGACAAATGTAATAGATACAACTGTTTTGAGTATTTTTGCATCGATCAGTATGGATCATATCGGAGTGCTGGGAAACACATTAGAAGAGATAGCAGAAAATAAAGCCGGAATTATAAAACCATCATGTCTGGCAGTTGTCACGTCGCCACAGCAGATGTCTGTGACCGATATTCTCCAGAAAAAGGCCGGAGAGTGTGGATGCCGGTTTGTGGTTTCGCATCCGGAAAAGGCTGTGATTTCTGAAGAAACGATGGATGGACAGATTTTCTCTTATGGAGAATATAAAGATATCCGTCTTCGCCTGGCTGGCAGATATCAGATTGACAATGCGGCGACAGTATTGGAAGCTGTGGATGCGTTAAGAAGGAACGGTGTTTCGATTCCGGAAGACGCTGTAAGAAAGGGATTTGTGAAAGTGACATGGCCTGGACGGTTTCAGGTACTTGAAAAAGAACCGACCGTGATCGCCGACGGAGCACATAACAGGGATGCCGCAAGAAGACTTGCGGAAAATGTGAGAACCTATCTGACGGACAGAAAGATTGTCGGTGTGATGGGGGTTTTTAAAGATAAAGAATATGAACAAATCGCAGAGATCATGGCTCCGTATCTTTCAAAGGTGTATACGATCGATCTTCCAAATGGGGAGAGGAATCTGGGAAAAGAGAGATTATGTGAAGTATTAAAGGCCAAGAACATACAGTCAGAACCGGCAGAGAACATTGCAGATGCGCTTGAAAAAGCAAAAGCAGAATGTGGGAAAGAAGATGTTGTTCTGGTGTTTGGTTCCTTATCTTATCTGGGAGAAGTGATAAGACTTGAACGGGAAACAAACGTGTTTGAAAGAAAAAAGGAAGAGAGAACATTATGGTAGATCATAAAAAAGTAGAACAGGCAATCCGTCTTTTACTGGAAGGAATCGGTGAAGATCCGGATAGGGAAGGACTGGCTGAGACACCGGACCGGATTGCAAGAATGTATGAAGAAATCTGTGGCGGAATGAATGAGGATGCAGCGGAACACCTGAAAAAGACATTTACAGCAGAAAACAATGAGATGGTTGTGGAAAAAGATATTACGTTTTATTCCATGTGTGAACATCATATGCTGCCATTTTACGGAAAGGTTCATATTGCCTATATTCCGGATGGAAAGGTAGTGGGACTTAGCAAGCTTGCACGGACTGTGGAAGTGTTTGCCAGAAGACTTCAGCTGCAGGAGCAGATGACAGCACAGATCGCGGATGCCCTGATGGAGAATCTTCATCCAAAGGGAGTAATGGTACTTGCTGAGGCAGAGCATATGTGTATGACCATGCGTGGAATCAAGAAGCCGGGAAGCAAGACGGTCAGTGTTGTTACAAGAGGTGCATTTGAAGAAAATGAAAAGCTGCAGAACATGTTTTTCCGTATGATAGGTTAGTGCGATGGAAATAAAACGAAAACTGGAAGAGCAGAGGAGCATGCAGAGAATCTGGAAAATATATGAGCATCCTCTTTTTATAGAAGGACTGGTAAAGAATAAAGATGCAGAAAAGGAAAGAATATTCTGCCATCATGATATGAACCATTTTCTGGACGTGGCACGTCTGATGTATATTTTTTCGATGGAGCGTGGATATGCCTTTGGAAAAGAAGAGATTTATGCGACGGCATTACTTCATGATATCGGGAAATGGCAGCAGTATAAGGCGGGAGTTCCCCATGAGATAGCGAGTGCTGAAATTGCAAAAAGGATTCTGGAAGAGACTGGATTTACAAAGGAGGAGTCGGACAGGATTCTTTTTGCAATTTTAAGTCACCGGGGCAATGCAGAAGAGACAGAAAATGCAGGGCAGGATAAGTGGCAGCTTGCAGAAATCCTTTATGATGCAGATAAGATTTCCCGTGCGTGTTATACGTGTCCGGCTGAGAAGGACTGTAACTGGAGCGGAGAAAAGAAGAATCAGAAAATCATCTGGTAGAAAACGAGGAAACAAAATGAAAATTGGGAATAAAGAATTTGACACAGCAAAACATACTTATATTATGGGAATCTTGAATGTGACACCGGATTCTTTTTCGGACGGGGGAAAGTGGAACGGTTATGATGCGGCAATGCGTCATGCAGAAGAGCTTTTAGAAGGCGGAACCGATATCCTGGATATCGGAGGAGAGTCCACAAGACCAGGACACCAGCAGATTACGTCAGAAGAAGAAATTACAAGAACTGCGCCGGTTATCGAGGCTGTTAAAAAGAATTTTGATGTGCCGGTTTCGATTGATACTTATAAGAGTGATGTGGCAGAGGCAGCACTTCAGGCAGGGGCAGATCTGGTAAATGATATCTGGGGATTCCAGTACGATGAAAAGATGGCAGGTCTTGTGAAAAAATATGATGCGGCATGCTGTCTGATGCATAATAAAAATGAGGCGGTGTACAAGAATTTCCTGAAGGATATGTATGCAGAATTGCAGAAGTGTGTAGATACAGCGAAAGCGGCTGGGATTGGAGATGACCGGATCATGCTGGATCCAGGGGTTGGATTTGGAAATTATTGACAAATTAGAAATCATGCAGAAGCTCAATTACCCAATCCTTCTTGGAACTTCCAGAAAATCCATGATCGGTCTGACACTGGATCTGCCGGTAACAGAAAGAGAAGAAGGAACTCTTGTCACAACCGTGATGGCAGTACAGAGTCATTATGGATTTGTGCGTGTTCATGATGCTGAGAAAAACCGCAGAGCGATCAAGATGACAGAAGTGATTCTGGCAAGAGAGTAAGCAGGAGAAAAAGATGGATCAGATAAAAATTGAAAACCTAGAAATATTTGCAAATCATGGGGTGTATCCGGAAGAAAACAGACTGGGACAGAAGTTTCTGGTTTCCTGCATTTTATATGTGGATACACGCAAGGCGGGAAAAACGGATGACTTGGAAGCGTCTGTGAATTACGGAACCATTTCCCATCTGATAAAAGAAAAGATGGAAGAGAAGAATTACAGGCTGATCGAAGCAGTAGCAGAGCAGCTTGCAGAAGAGATCTTATTATTTGATGAGAAGATCCGGAAAGTCATGGTGGAAGTAAAGAAACCATGGGCACCGGTAGGACTGCCGCTTGAGACGGTTTCCGTGAAGATTGAACGTTGCTGGAATGAAGCGTTTATCGCACTCGGATCGAATATGGGTGACAAGAAAAAATACATTGAGAATGCGGTAGAAGAGCTGAAAAATGAAAAACTTTGCAGAGTCATGAAGGTATCGAAACTGATCGGAACCGAGCCATATGGCGTGACGGATCAGGATGAATTCCTGAACGGGGCACTGAAAATGGAAACACTGCTTACCCCGCATGAGCTTCTGGAGCTGTTACACCGAATTGAGCAGGAAGCCGGAAGAAAGCGGATCCGCAGATGGGGACCGAGAACACTGGATCTGGACATCATTTTCTATGGGGATCAGATCATTGAAGAGGATGATTTATGTATACCACATATTGATATGCAGAACAGGGAATTTGTGCTTAGACCAATGTGTGAGATCGCACCGCATAAACGGCATCCGGTTTTGAAGGAAACGATGACGGAAATGCTTGTAAAGTTAAAGGGTAATAATTGACTTCTTATCGGGAGAGGGTTATACTGAAAGCATTGTGGGGAATCCCAACTGAATTGAAGAGAGGTATAGAAATGGAAGAAAAAAAGAATCTCTGGAGCTCTTATGATGAAGCTGCCAAAAAAGAACTTCATGAAATCAATGGAAAGTACAAAGCTTGCCTGGATGCCGGAAAGACAGAGCGTGAATGCGTAAAGCTTGCGGTTGAGATGGCGAAAGAAGCAGGATATCAGGATATCAAAGATGTTCTGAAAGAAGGAAAGAGCCTGAAAGCAGGAGATAAAGTATATGCGGTATGCATGGAAAAAATGCTTGCCATGTTCCGTATGGGCGAAGAACCGCTTTCAAACGGTATGAATATCCTTGGAGCTCATATCGATTCACCACGTATTGATGTGAAACAGAATCCATTATATGAAAGTGAAGGAATGGCTTATCTGGATACACATTATTATGGTGGAATCAAAAAATACCAGTGGGTAACAGGACCGATGGCACTTCATGGTGTTGTTGCGAAAAAAGATGGAAGCGTAGAAGAGATCAGCATTGGGGAAAAAGAGTCTGATCCGGTATTTGTTATTACAGACCTTCTTGTTCATCTTGCAGCAAACCAGATGTCAAAGAAAGCAAGTGAAGTGATCGAAGGAGAAAAGCTGGATCTTCTGATTGGAAACAGTCCACTTGATAAAGCGGAGGGACTTGATGAAGAAGAAAAAGAAACGATCAAGGCTAACGTACTTCATATTTTAAAAGAGAACTATGGAATCGAAGAAGAGGATTTTGCATCGGCTGAGCTGGAAATTGTTCCGGCCGGAAAGGCAAGAGACTGCGGGCTTGACAGAAGTATGATCCTTGCTTATGGACAGGATGACAGAGTATGTGCATTTACTTCTCTGTTCGCCATGCTGGATGTGGAAAATGCAAAGCGTACAGGATGCTGTCTGTTAGTAGATAAAGAAGAGATCGGAAGCGTCGGAGCAACTGGAATGCATTCTCGTTTCTTTGAAAATACAGTTGCAGAGCTTGTTGCACTTACAGAAGGTGAATCTGAACTGAAGGTACGCCGTGCACTTGCTAATTCAAGAATGCTTTCTTCTGACGTAAGTGCTGCTTATGATCCGATGTTTGCAGAAGCATTTGAAAAGAGAAGTGCCGCTTTCTTTACAAAGGGACTTGCATTCAACAAGTTTACAGGAAGCCGCGGAAAGAGCGGATCCAATGATGCAAATGCAGAATATCTTGCAAGACTGCGCAAGGTGATGGACGATGCAGGCGTTACTTACCAGTTCGCAGAACTTGGTAAAGTCGATGTAGGCGGCGGCGGAACCATTGCATATATTATGGCAAATTATGGTATGGAAGTGATCGACAGCGGTGTTGCTGTACTTTCTATGCATGCACCTTATGAGGT
>ENA-OOXT01002207-OOXT01002207.1-human-gut-metagenome-genome-assembly--contig:-NODE-2207-length-11195-cov-2.008797_pt1 | contig 11195 bp, 13 predicted proteins | sample MGYA00241590_ERZ501349 | MGnify/ENA primary metagenome ERZ501349 (study PRJEB25962, sample SAMEA2042838) | human gut metagenome | biome: human gut; feature: human-associated habitat; material: faeces...
GCTTACGATCACACCGTGGACGAATACGACAAGAAATTCGGCATCGTTACCGTTTTCGGCGGCGAAAACATCTCCATGACCGAATCCGACGCGGAAACGGGCGAGGTTTATTACGATTACGTTTACGGAAAAGACAACCGGAAACTCACCGTTATAAACAGGACCGTAGACAACCGGATCGTCATAACGACGTCGAACGACCTTTTTGAAGATTATTACAACCCGTTCGACAAACTTTCCGCAAGCGATTTCGTCAGAACGGAAGATGACGTTTTTTCTCTTACCGATAAAGTCAAAGCGAAAGCCGCGGCTGCGGCCTTGACGGGCTGGCGGGAATCGATCGCAATATTTACCGTTACCGTTAAAGACGGAAAAGCGGAAAGCGTTCATATCGTCACCGATAAAATTTACCGGATTGTCGACTCGGAAGATTATTACGTTTCCACTTACGACTTCGCTGTTTCCGAGCACGGAACGGCGGCGGTAGACCCCTTCAAACTCAACCCCTACCCGCACGACGCCTCGCACGACGTTTTGCAAGCCGCGCTCGATAACGCTGCGGGAAAAACCGCTTATTCCGTAAGACATCAGGGACACGAAGTCGGTTACGTTGAACCGGAAGGCGGCGAAACCCGCCCCGGATACGGCGACACCGATTACAGGGTGTACGTGACGGAAGATATGGTTTACGATTCTTACGTCGGCGAAGAACACGGATTTAAACTTATCGACGGCTACGTTTATCCTTTCACCTATAACGCCACGACGAAAGAAATCGTTTTAACCGACCCCGTAGGACAGGATATGTCCGCCTATAAGTCGATTTTCAACGGTTTTAAGGTGGAACTCTTCACCGAACTCGAAGAAAACGTTTACGTGCCGCATAACGGCGCAATCGCGTCCATAGTCGCGCCGTACTTCGCCGAAGGCAACGAAAAAACTCAGTATTCCTACGCCATCGATTTCAGAATAGAACTCAGAAACGGCGAACTTTACAAAGTGATTTTCACATACAAAACTTACGGCATCGAAGAAACGGTTACTCTCACCTACGACTTCGAAACGGAGAACGATCTTTCCTTCCTCGACTTCTCGAAAGCGACGAAAACGAGCGTTCTCGATGATTATATCGGACAATATAAAGACGAAAACGGTCACTTCTGCGACGTAAGCAAAAGCGGATTCGTTCTCGACGGCGAAAAAATCGAAATAACCTATTACGGCAAAAACGAACAGGGCTTAAACTGCTTCGTGGGCAAATGGAAAGGCAACGTCGTTTCCATATTCAAAATGTCGTCGAAACAACTTATCGTTCAAAGCGACGATCTGACCGTGAACTACACTCTCACTTCGGTCGAAACCGACGACGTGACCGTTCCCGACGAATTCAAGGGCGTGTGGCAGATTGACAACGACAAGGAAAATCTTCACTATAAACTCGTCGTCCAGTCGCGCGCGGTGTTCTTAAACGGAGAATCTCTGCCGCTGATTTCGTATAAGGAGTCGGAAGGCTTAGCCGCCAAATACGGAGATTCCACGCTTTACGTTATCGATATGAAAGAAGCCGACGGCGAAAAGACGTTGTTCGTCGCAATCGTAGACGGCGAAAACAAGTACGTTTCGTTTTATCTTTCCTTCGTCAGTTCGGACGTGGGAATCGAGATTTCGAAAGATTACGTTGGAACTTACTCCGACGACGACCATAAGCATACGGTTATAATCACCGCCTCTGCGATTACCGTAAACGGCGAAACGTTCAAACCCGAAACTTACACCGACGCGGACGGTTTTATCGGCACTCTCGGCTCGCAAAAAAACTATTTCATAAGATTCTACGAGATGGCAGGCACAGTCGATAAGGATAAAATCATAGTCGGCGCGTTGTCCGACAATTACGTTCTTAAACGCGTTGCCGCTCCTAAGGAAAACTATATCGGCACGTGGGAATCCGACCCCGAAATTACCGCTTATCACTATGAAGTCGTTTTCACCGAAACCGAACTCTTCATCAACGGCGTTTCTTACGACGTCGTATACGACCCGACTTACGGCTACAAAATCAACTGGAACGACCCCGCAAAGCCCTATACCGCTTATATTCTCTTCTATTATAACCGCTACGGCAACCCGATGATGGTTCTTTACGACGACAACGACCTCATGGTCAATCTCTTCAAAAAGAAAGCGACCGCGGTGCCGGCTTATATGGTCGGCGTGTGGAACGGAACGAACGTCCGCAACAACGATTCCGTCGAACTCCGCATATACGAAAACGGCAACATAACGCTTAAAGCGGGCGACGCGGAAGCCGAAGAAATCAAAGCGACCTACGCCGATGACGCGTTTACGTTCGTTAAGGACGGAAAAACCTGGCAGATAACCTACACCGACAGCGAAATCGTGATTTTCGAAGCCGAATCTTTCGACGCGACTCTGACAAGAACGTTCAATTATTTTGTTCCTAAAGGGCTTTACGGTCAGTGGAAAAGCGCCGACGGTTATATGATAAAATTCTCCGGAAACGGCATAGAATTCACCGTTGACGGAATAACGACGACGATTGCCGAAGCGGAAATCGAGGACGGGAAATCGGTTTATTACTTCACGTTCACGCTCGACGGCGTTAAATACAGCGGCGAATACGGAACTTACGGCGACGTGATAATGATTATGATATACACGAACAATTCCGATATCCCCAGCGGCTCGAAACAACTCAGCCCGATTTCGTAATCGATTTTTTTAAGACACTGAAAAACGCGAGGCGGAAAACCTCGCGTTTTATATTGTTTTTTAGGGCGAAGCGTTCCCCGCCGAACGTTAAGACATTAATGCGTTGAAGCGTTAAGCCGTCAGTGGACACGTTAAACCTTCAGTGGATACGGTAAACACCGTCAGTGGCCGAGTTAGGCCGTCAGGTCAGCCACAAGCGAATAAGGAGATAAGTAAGCAGAAAGCCTGCGAAAACAACGAGAATACGCGGCAGCATCGCGGCGAACATTCCGCCGATCATTGCCCTTTGCTCCTTTTTCGTATACTCTTCTTTCTGCTTCTTTTTAACGTCGTCTTTTTCGGTTTTATTCCTCTTCGGGCGACCGGAAAACATCGCTCTGCGATACTGCGGCAACTCGCTGCCGTCCATTCTCGCAACGGTCATTCCGTTATCCCATTCGTCTTTTTTCTTCTTCATAGTTACATTATAACCTTTATCGACAAAAAAAACAAGCGATATGACTTGACAAAGACTACTCTTTCGGAATATAATATTATTACAATTTCATATTATCACATTTTCATTCGGGGATGTTCCGAATTCGACTGGATGAAAAAGGGAGAGTATAAGCATACCGTAGGACTCGGCTACGTTAAAACGATAAAACAAATTTAAATGCGAATAATAATCAATTTGCACTCGCTGCTTAATTAACGCGGCGATGTCGGTTTACGGAGATCCCGTCGGCTGTAAACCGGCACAATTTAAGGCGGGGAACGGCTTTTGCGTTTCGATTGCGGCGCAACGGCGGCACTTAGTAATTTACGGCGGAAACAGTCGGTATACAGATAGTTTCCGCAAGAGATTTAAAGTATACTAAGTATGTAGAAGGCTTTTCGGTTTTTATTCAACACATGGGTTTGACTCCCATCATCTCCACCACCTTAAACCTAAAACAAACTTCTTGTCGGAAGTAAGTTTTAGGTTTTTTACTTTGAATTTTTTATTGACAAAGCAATTTACATGTGTTATTATTTAAATATCCGTAGGGGTTGTTTTATTAAAGTAATTGAGTAACGTGTTTCGTTTATACTTTCTTTTGCAAGCGGGAGAGTTTAAGCGGTAAATCTTACAAATATTGTTTTGATAAAATAAGACCTGACGTCAAGAGTAGTCTGTCTTTCCGGAGACAGATTCTTTTGTGGTGATGGTCTTTTTTTCTCCTTCGGATAATAATCCCGGAGGTTTCAGAATGAAACTGCAAAATTTAAATGATCATCTTGACAAAGTTCAAGAAAAAATCGGATACCGCTTTGACAATATCGATTTATTGTTGCAAGCCTTTACAAGAAGTTCCTATTCTACGCAATATGGCGGAGAAAACAACGAGGTATTAGAATTTATCGGCGACAATGTTCTCGATTTATACGTCGTTAAGACGTTAGCCGACAGATTCGGATTTATGAAGTCGCAATCGGACTTCTACGACAAAGATAACGATAACGAAGAATTTTGTATCGTCGCTCACAAGAAAGAATCGGATTTTACGGATATCAAAAAAGAAATCGTGTCCAACAAAACGCTTGCAAAAAGAATTGATTCTCTCGGTTTTGCCAAATATATGTATTTAGGCAACAGCGATATCGATAATAACGTTATCTCTCAAGAAAAAGTAAAAGCCGATTTATTTGAAGCGATTTTGGGTGCAATAGCCATCGATAGTGATTGGGATGCAGAATCACTCCAAAATTCAACTGAATATATGCTCGACATCGACAAATTTCTGGCAAACGTCGATACTGAAGAAAAGCGTCCCGACAAATTCAAAGAAGAATATGCCGTGACCACGCTGAAAGAACTTGCCGAACACGGATATTGTTCAATTCCGGAATACGATTTATCAGATGAACAAGTGGAGCAAAACGGACGCTTGTGGTGGGCCTGCACTTGCGCTGTCAGAAATTGGAATATTCGAAAAACAGGGCTTTCTACTACTAAAAAAGGCGCAAAAAAATATGCCGCATATCAGGTTCTGTGCGAGCATTACGATTTGCCCGATGAATTTGACGAAAGCAATGATTAAAAAATAATTCTAACTACATATGGGCTATCAGGCGATTGATAGCCTTTTTTATTTAGAAGATTATGCGGTGTTATGCCAGACAAGAATAAATCGAACCGCGGTCCGGCATCGCCTGCCAAAAACAACTCGAACCGCGGTACGGCATCGCCTACAAAAATAAATCGAACCGTGGTCCGGCATCGCCTGCCGGCAAGCGAACTATCGGCGTTCGGTTGACAAGATTAACAAATTCCGATATACTGTATTCAAATCAATTTCGGAGATGATTAACATGAAAAAATTTGTAAGTTTTATCGGCGCTTTATTGCTCGCCGTAACGCTGAGTTTTTCGCTGGTCGGTTGCGGCGAAAACTCTGTTTCTGTTCAGTACGATAAAAGATATACCCTCGGCGACAAATATTACGTATTCGCGAAAGACGGAACAGGTTATTGTGAAGAACACAGCACGTCGACGAGCGGCTCTACGACGTCGGGTAGAATTGATTTTGTCTGGAGAACGGCGTCCGACAATATGGTGTATCTGTTTGAAACCGACAGAAAATACTTTGACGATAACACCGAAGGCAATACCGTTTCTTTCGCCGGTCAGCCGCTGGCCTTCGGCAAAGATTTCTTTGCGTTAACAGCCGTCAGCGGATATGTCGGCATGTACGGAGGTTCGGTTGGCGAAAGTTGCAAGCGTTATATCGTGGAAGATTCGGATCTCTGGAAGAAAACCAAAGGTTAACCCGCATTGAATTCATCGCGAAAATGCAAAATTCTCGCCATAAATACAACCAATAAAAAGCCCCGCATAAATATAACCCCTCGCAGATCATTGCGCGAGGGGTTGTTTTTGTGAACATAAATTGCTTTTTTCATAGGTTTTCGGTTTTCCCCGGTTTTTGATTGATTTTTGCAGTTATTTCATTTTTAATCACTATCCGAAAGGAATTAAAGCAGAATCAACTTAATATGATTTTAATCGTTGTCGATTGATTTCCAAATATCTGATATCTTCCTGCCACTTCGATATTGCCCTGCTCATATCTTTTCCCTTCATATTTTTTCTTCCGGCAATAAACCACTGTAAATATGATTTTACTTTCTCATAGGAACAGACCCCATTCCGGATAACCCCGTCTAAAATATGGTGTCTTTCATCCGCGCTTAATTCTTGCGATGATCCTGACTGCACGTTATATCCGCACCTATTCAAAAGAGATTGCGCAGCCTGCTCGCTCAAAGCCGCGCCTTTGTTTAAAGTTTCATCTGTAAATATTTTAAGTGTACATTGAAGTTTTCCTAATTTTAACAACCGAGGCAATTCTTTTTCGTTAAAATAATAAATATTTAAATTTTTAAAACTATTTATATATTTCGTAAATAGTCCCCCATTCAAAGCACCTAAATTCATTAAGATCAGAAAACTTGAGTCTTGTTTTTCCTTTATTGGGAAATTCCTTATCTTCAACCGAAGCAAAGAAAAGTTTAATAATGTGATTTTCGTTGAGCAAATAACTTACAATTTTTCTGATTGTTTCAAATATTGAGTTCAATCCGCTGTAATTATCCACTTCTGGATTCTTAAATTCGTTTAATGGTTTCAAAAATGGCGTCCACATACTATCAAAATAATAGTTCGCTCCATCAACATTTTTTACTTTGCCAATATAACGAAAATTTACATCCCTTACATTATTTTCTTTAAAACATTCCTTTATCTTAAGATGTTGTTGCTTTGATAACCGACAGTTAGTGTTTAAAAATAATTCAGTACTCATTTTAACCCCATTAATTTAATGTTTTTTGAGTTATCCTGATGAACTTCATTTGCCGTCGTTAAAAACCATTCATAGTATAGCGGTAATCAAAATCACCGCTATACTATCAACAATTATTTTTTTGCTCATCCTCTTTTTTATTTTAAGGGAAAGATATCACTAGCTATATCGTCTAAAAAACTCTAACACATAATCAATTTTTGGCAAAATTCTTTCGCCGGACAAAATTTTAATAGAGTTAATATGAACCCCATCAAAAGAACCAATCGCTATAATTATATTTTCGTTAATTACACAATTGATTTCTTCATTACCACATAACAACCAACTATCACCTTTCTCATCTTTTCTAAACGTTGTTACAGATTGAATAGCTTTTTCCTCATTAATTTCAATTTCAGGATATCGCTCTCGTAGAAAACGATTTCCAATAACATCTATAACGAAGACTAAAGTTTTCTCCTGTTGTAGATTTTTTTTGTTATCATCTTTAATAACATACGAATAAAAAATCCCACATGGTTCAGAAAGGGCATCAATGTCTGAGTCTTTTGAAATTGTGAATCTACTGAATGCATCACACTTTATTACTGAAGTGTTTACATAATTATAATAATAACGAATATCAATCGGATATGCGGCATACTGCGATTGAAAATAATGAAATACATCTTGCACACTGTATGTTTTGCAATTTCCCAAAACCATTCTTATATTGTCAGCAATTTCATTATAAATTTTTTCGTCAAAATAATAATCTAAATCACATTCTTTTTTTAGATAGTCAGAATCTCGATGATTATGTGCTTTATTGAATGATCCAAAAAAATATTTATACACTCCATCTCTCCTATGCAAACCAGAACGAATGCAAAGTTTTTCCAGCCACCTTATATCGAGGATTGTTCGACGGTCCTCTGTTTGCATTGTAATTCGGATCTTTAATATCTGCAGCTTGGAAATGAGGAACACCAACCCCTATATCAGCAAAAATGGGATAAGATGCAGGAACTGCTCCTTCTAACACTCTTCTAGCATCATACATTTCATCAGTTAATGAACTCATTCCCGTTGTAGACATAACGGTTACCATTTGACTATATGTGAGAGGATTTTCGATGTCTATTCTGTATGGACAATTCGAATTTGCTTCGCATTTAAAATAAATGTCCGGATTGGACTTTTTTCGATTTGCTTTAATTAGATCTTTTATCGCCGATTTAGTTTCATCACTCCAAGAGGCATAAACAATATTATTTGTTACAGTGACTTCAATACCAGGATAATAGCGTTCCCACATTTCAGCAGTAACAGTAACGCCAGCCGCAATAGCTGCAGTTACTGTAGCATACGCGGCAATAGTCGCCGCCACACCTGCAGTAGTAGCAACACCAACGCCAGCAGCAACAACAGCAGGAGCAGCAGCCCCAGCCGTAGCAACAACTACTGCCGCAGCAGCAACAACTACCGCCGTAACAGCAACAACTTTAGCCACTTTCTTCACAAGTTTGGAAAACCAGCCACAATTTTGAATCATTCCAGCCTCTCGCATCTCGCTCAAAAGAATGCCCTCGCCTTCAACATTCATAACCGCATCGATTTCGCCTTGCTCGTTAATAAACCCCACACCGGTTATTGTATCAATCTCGATTTCTCCATATTCATTTTCCATCTCGGCAGAAATTGTCACAACATTATTATCCGAGTCATATGTAAATACATAACTTACGACGCAATTACTAATATCTTCAATTTCGTTTTCGCTTATTGTATCAATTTCCTCAAATATTTCAGAATCCAAAGCTTGAGTGCCTCTAAAAGTTGTGACATTATCTTCTTGAATGAGCTCCCCATTTTCAAATTCATCTAAAAGTGCTTGAAAATCTATATCTGTTTCAGCCAAAGTGACCGTTCTAACATTTGAGGTGATTTCTTTACGAGAAAAAAGTTTTCCAGCCGAATAATACAAACCAACAATCAAAGTAAGAACAACAGCAATAATCGAGAAACTATATTTCTTTATTTTCTTCATAATAAACTCCTTATCGTTCTTCATGTTTTCTAAAAAATCACAGAAAACAAAACAACCCCTTTATGTTATAATAAAAAGGTTGTTTAAATCACTTGCCACATTGGCGTATCCTCCCTTATATAAACTTCTAAATTTGTCTTTGACCTTTAATTCGCTCCCATTCTGTATTCACAATATCAATTTTATTTTTATTATATCACAAACATCAAATATTGTCAATAGATTTTAGAAATTTTTACTAGAAATTGATTTAAAGTACCCTATAGCGTAATATTCTGAATTTTTCAACCCTATTTACTCGTTCTCAAGTAATTCAATCACTCTTTATTTAATTTGACTTGTCCGTTTCAACGCGTTCGCTTTTTGATTTTGTTCTCCCTATGGAACATAAACCTTGCAGTTTGATTTTATATTTTTTAAATTTTTTGTTGGAATAAGTCTGAATATGTAATCTTTTAAGTGATAATAATGTTCTCGAAGTTTACTAACATCGGAATTTTTATCGATTTCGTCCATATATTCTTTTGTTTCATCGTAGCAATCGGGGCATTGCGGACGTCCGTTTGAATTTGCTCCGCAAACGATACATTTTTCGTATGTAATATCTGTTGTTCTTACATCTTCCTTTATTTCCTTTTTGGGTTTAGTTAAGATCCAATTTCCGTGTATATCCTTTTTAAGTGTTCCTGCTTGTTGCATATCGTAATGTTCTTTACATAACGGCATTTTAAACGGTGTAGACTTTCCGCAATATTCGCATTTTCCCATTGTCGTTTTTCTCCTTTATTTTATATATTTTAATATTTCGTAATTTTCTCTTCTGTTTGGGTTTAAAAGAATATAGAAATTTCGTAAAATCATTTCTTTGTTTTCATCGGATAATTCGCGAAACATATCGATAATTTCTTCTTCTTGCAGAGTAAATTCACTTTGTTGTTTAGGAGTGTTGGGATTTTCGAGTAAATAATCAAGTGAAACGTTATATAAGTTTGCGATTTTTATTAGCGTTGAAACTGTAGGCTCTCTGTTTCCGAGTTCGTATTGAGTGTATGTGTTTAATGGAATGTTAAGTTTTTCTGCGATATTTTTCTGAGTATATTTTGCTTTTAAGCGTAGTTCTTTGAGTTTCATTTTTGACCTCTCCTTAGTTTGTATTATATCACTTTATACCCGAATTACAAAAAAAAATTGCGATTTGAAAGTTTTTTATCAAAAAACGCTTGACAATGTTTCGAAACGCAATTATAATGTCAGTAAATATTGCGAAACGCAATGTTTATAAAAATGTGAAGGGAGAGGAAAATGTCAAAGGGATATTTAAATGGACACGTTAAGAGATTTACGGAAAGCGAGCGGAAAAACAGCGGCTGAAGTTGCTGAGTATTTAAAAATTCCGCGTTCGACTTATTCGAATTACGAACAAGGAACGCGGACAATAGATATTAAGCTGATTATTCCGATTGCTAAGTTTTTTGATTGTTCCGAGCAGGATATTATAACGGCACAGATTAACAGTCAGAACGGCCGATAAGGTAGTCGGCAGAAACGCCAAAGAAATTACAAAAAAGAATTATCATTTCAATTGATGGTTCGCGCGTGCCTTAACAGCCAATTTTGCATAACGACGGAAAATAAAAGTTAAAAGGTAGGTAAAGTTATGAAAAGAAAAACAAAAGAAGAACGCAAGTTGCAGGCAAGTAACGCCGCGCATAAGGCTTTAAGAAATCGCGCTAAAAAACGGGGCGAAGTACAGAAAAGCCTTTATCACGGGGCGTGTATTGTTCGACAAGAAAAAAGCGGACGTGTATTCACTCCTGCCGAGCGCGAAAAAGTTTTTGACGACGTTGTAAAAACATTTTATTAAAAGGACGGTAAACGGCAATGTTACGGCATTATTATGTAACTCTTTGCGGGGATTATTTTGGGCAATGCGTGGATATTTGCGCTACGGATAAAGAATCTGCCGTAACCCTTACCGAAAAGGTTTACGGTATTACGAACGTATCCACCGCTTACACGGATAAAGCGTGGGCGAAAAAATGTACAAAGTGTTTCAGATATATCGGAAAGATTGAGAATTGTGAAGAAAAAGAATATTTACGGCGAAGAAAAATAAGCTTTTAATTTTTGAGCGAAAAGGACGGAAATGGCAAAGAGGAAAATAACAGCCGAGGAAAAGGAAATAAAGCGTGCAGAGATAAAAGAAAGCGTTAAAAAGATAACGTTCTCACTCGCGTGTTTCGGGGTAGCGGCATTAATTATATATATCGGTTCTCTCGTGAGATAATACGGGTTCTGAAAGAAAAGCGTTAAGAGAGAGAACGCGACAGGCGAAACCTGTCAGAACCCACGGCAAGCGTCGGTGTCGACGCGATCATCTCCTGATAGGGGCTGCGGAATTTCCGTCCATTTTCCAACCGTAGCCCCCTTATGGGAAAGGAAAAGGAATATGAGAGTAATCAGGAAGAAATACGAAACGAACGTATTCGGCGAAAAGAGCAGAGAACCGTTTGAAACAAAAACGGAAGAACTTGATTTGCGCGGGTATTACGATTTAATGTATTTCGAAAAAATGATCGAAACAGAGCCGAGAGCGTCGTTTTG
>ENA-OOXT01002211-OOXT01002211.1-human-gut-metagenome-genome-assembly--contig:-NODE-2211-length-11183-cov-2.659508_pt1 | contig 11183 bp, 6 predicted proteins | sample MGYA00241590_ERZ501349 | MGnify/ENA primary metagenome ERZ501349 (study PRJEB25962, sample SAMEA2042838) | human gut metagenome | biome: human gut; feature: human-associated habitat; material: faeces...
TGCCGTATACGGCGCTCGTGGCGCATTCGGTGTGATTTTGGTAACGACCAAAGCAGCTAAAAAGGATCGGGTTACCGTAAACTATAACGGTTCGTTCTCCATTAATCGTCGTACGGTGATTTGGGAAGACCATCTAGTATCCGACGGTTTGCAGTGGGCGGAAGCTTTCGCCGAGTTTTTCCAGGGTAATGACCGTACTCCCCAGTCGTCGGGAACGTTCCCCAGCGATGTCAACAAGGAGATCGGCTTCTCGCAGGCTTATCTCGATGAGTTCCGTCGTCGCAAGACCGATCCTTCCTACGAAAAGTATGGTAATTTGTACGGCGACCTGAGCGAATTGGGCTCTCCTACCAAAAAGACCGTTTATTACGGCAGCACGGATTGGGTGGATATGTATCTGAAGGACTATAACTTCACGCAGACGCACAATATTACCGTATCGGGTGCCGGTGAACGCTCTTCATTCGCGATTTCCGGTCGTTATTACAATCAGGACGGTATCTATAATATTGGTGAGGAGGATTTCAAGTCCTATAACCTGCGCGCCAAGGGCGATGTGAAAATCACCAAATGGCTGACGTTGGCCAACAATACGTCGATTTTCAGCCGTAAATACCATCAGCCTTTCGTCGTAAGTGGATCGATGCCTATCTGGCGTCAGATCGAACACCGAGCTCAGCCGCTCTATCCGGTGTATAACGAGGACGGTACGCCGACTTACGCCGCCGCCGCAATGGTTTATGAAGGGTGGTCGCGAGATGAAGCCTACCAGGAGGATAACAAACTCGATGCGATCACGACGACGACTTTGACGGCCGAGCCGATTAAGGACGTATTGAAGGTTTCGGCAGACTTTACCTACAAGGCTATCCGTTCGAAAAAGGATCGTCTTTCGCCTACCCAGACGGGTTATACGACGGCAGGAGAGCCGCATGAATACAATCCGAACTCTTATAAGTCGCATTGGACATACGATACCGATTATGTCGCATCGAACATTGTTGCGACGTGGACTCCCAAATTGGGCGAGAATCACAATCTGAACGTTGTGGGCGGTTGGAATATCGAGAAGACGAAGTATCGTAACACCTATTTGCAGCGTAAGGGTATCCTCTATCCGTCGCTTCCTTCGTTCGAACTGATGGATTCGTCTGAATACAGTGTATCCGACAGCGGTTACGATAAATCTATGGTCGGCGTCTTCGGACGTATTAACTACACTTTGCTCAATCGTTACATCTTCGAGTTCGCAGCTCGTTACGACGGGTCGTCGCTTTTCCCGACCAATCAGCAGTGGGGTTTCTTCCCTTCGGGTTCGATCGGCTGGCGTATTTCGGAGGAGCCGTGGATGAAATGGTCGCGCAACTGGTTGGATAACTTCAAGATTCGCGCCAATGTGGGTTCGTTGGGCAATGCTTCGATTGATCCGTATCAGTTCTTGTCCCTGATGCGTACGAGCAATAGCGCTAGCAAATCGATCGAGAAGTCGTCTATCTTGATTAACGGCGAGCAGGTTCCTTACACTTCCTGGCCTACGATGGTTCCGGCGTCGTTGACATGGGAGACTGTTACGACGTATGATATCGGTGTCGATTTCGACTTGTTGCGTAATCGTTTGTCCGGGTCATTCGATTACTATTGGCGTTATACCAACGATATGTTGATCAATGGTCCCGATTATCCGCAGGTGCTTGGTGAGACTTCGCCCAAGGGCAATTTCGGTGCATTGAAGACCAAAGGCTGGGAGGCATCGCTTTCGTGGCGCGACAGCTTTAAGGTCGGCGGAAAACCGTTCAATTACAATGTGAAGGTCAGCGTCTGGGACAGCCGCACCTGGGTGAAGGATTACTACAACTCCGATGGTGCGATCTACTCTTACTATAAAGGCCAGGAATTGGGCGATATCTGGGGCTTCCGCACCGACGGTTATTTCTTGACCAATGAGGAGGCAAACAACTGGGCAGTAGATGCATTCCATAAGAATGGCAACAATTTCCGTGCGTTTGCCGGTGACTTGAAATTCCTCGATCTCGACGGTAACGGGAAGATCGAAAACGGAGGTGAACGTCCTACGCTCGACAACCATGGCGATTTGGACATTATCGGCAATACGACGCCGCGCTATCAGTATGGTATCAATCTGGGCGCGAACTGGAACGGTATCGGTTTGAGTGTCTTCGTTCAGGGTGTCGGCAAGCGCGACTGGTATCCGATGGTCGAGTCCGGTTTCTTCTGGGGTATGTACAACCGTCCTTACGGTTATTTGCCGAAGGTTCATACGACCGATGCAGTCATTATGGATTACAGTACCGAAAACTGGCGAGTAACCAATCCGGGGGCATATTATACCCGTCGTGTAACCTATGCGGCCAATCGTAACGTCGGACCTCTGACTTATGAAAACGATTATTATCTGCAGGATGCATCGTATTGGCGTATCAAGAACATTACGATCGATTACACCTTCCCGCAGGAGCTGACGCGCAAGATCCGGATCGAGAAGTTGAAGATTTATGTATCGGGCGATAACATTTTCACCCATTCGCCGCTCTTCAAGCATACCGATATGTTCGATCCGGAAACAATCGGTTTCGGTGATAGCGATTACAATGATACTACCGGCGGTTTGGGCGGTGTAGGTCAGGGTTACAGCTATCCGATGCTGAAGACGTGGACGATCGGTTTGAATGTCACTTTCTAATGAATGTTAAATTATGAAAAATATTATTAGATTATTTGCAATAGGGGCCGTTGCCTTCACCGGAGTTTCGTGTGAAGACTTTTTGTCGGCGGATCCGGTGAATAGAGTTTCGGCCGAAGCCTTTTTTGTTTCGGAATCCGATTTACAGTTATATTGTAACGGTCTCCTCGAATCGTATTGCCCGTCGGCGAATACGATTGGTATGGGAGATAGTTATACAGACTTGACCGCCAGCAAATCGGGTACGGATTATTACAAACCGGGGGCAGCATGGGATGCAGGTAAGCAGACCGGTTGGGATGTCGGTGATTGGAGAAGTATCCGTCGTGCCAATATTATGCTGCGGGACATGGTTCGTGCCAAAGAGAATGTTTCAGAGGTCGTTTATAATCATTATGAAGGCGTAGCGCGTTTTTGGCGGGCTTATTTCTATTATAGCAAAGTGAAGACGTTCGGCAATGTGCCGTGGATCGACCAGGTCCTCGATGTCGACAACGCGTTGCTTTATGCCGGCCGCGACGATCGCGAATATGTGATGAGCAAAGTGTTGGAGGATCTGAATTTCGCTTGCACGTATTGTTCTACCGATACGAAGACTTACAAGAACGTGATTAATCGTTGGGTAGCTTTGGCTTTCAAATCGCGAGTTTGTCTTTTCGAAGGTACTTATCGTAAATATCACAAGGTCAATCCGTCGACGAATCAGCCTTGGAACAATAAGTATGAGAGTGCCGATGATTTCTTGCAGGAAGCTGTCGATGCCGCCAATACGATTATGACGGAGGCGGGGTTGAAGTTGCACAATGACTATCATGCCTTGTTTACGACGTCGGCTTTGGGCGATATCAATGAAGTGATTTGGTATCGCGAGTACAAGACGAGTGACGGTCTGAATGTATGGAACGATCTGACGTTGAATTACAATACTTCTACTGCAAGTCAGAAGGTTTCGCCGACGAAGGCCTTGATGAACATGTATCTCACGACCGACGGTACCCCGATCGAGTCGGATCAGGTTCCGATGAGCAAAGAGTTTGAAGGCCGCGATCCTCGTCTGAGCCAGACGGTTCATGCTCCGGGACACGAGTGGACGTACGGCGGTGTAACCGGGCCTAAGCCTTTGAACTTCACGCACGTCGTTACCGGCTATATGTTTATGAAATGGAGTCAGGAGTTCGAGAACAACTACACGACTGGGCGTGGCGATAATTCCGTACCTATTTTCCGCCTTGGAGAAGTTTTGCTCAACTATGCGGAGGCGAAAGCCGAGCTCAATAACGGTTCGTTATCTCAGGAGGACTGGAATTTGACGGTAGGCGCGTTGCGCGATCGTGCTGGGGTTAAGAATATCTGGCCGGAAGATACAGCGAACTATAAGCCCGATCAGTGGTTGATCGATTATTATGCTCAGGCAGAGGGCGCCGCTATTACGAATCTGTCGAATACGATTCTCGAAATCCGTCGTGAACGTGTTACGGAGCTGATTCTCGAGAACCTCCGTGTCGATGATCTTTATCGCTGGCATTGTGCGAATCTGATCGCTCTTCGCGATACCGAGAAGGGTTGGAAGGGTGTATACTTATCGGCTGATGAAGTTAAGAACGGTATGGAATTCAACGGATACACGTATACCTTTACTGCGGCGGATACCAATCCTAACAACTATTGCATTGGTACCAGCATGAGTGATAATAACTGGACGCTGACCGACGGCGATCACGGTTATCTGGTATACCACGAAGATTTACGTTTCGACGAGCGAATGTACGTGCGTCCGATTCCTTCTGCGGCATTGTCATTGAATACCAATTTAGGCCAGAACTACGGTTGGGAACAGTGATCTTTGCAGGAGAATAGAGTTTGATTAAAAAGATAAGTGGTCTTTGTTTTACTCAAAGATCGCTTATCTTTCTAAATAGTACGCGATTTTATTTACTGTGAATCCAAATAAGGAAGGATTATATATGTTAAGAAAGTTTTATTATCTGTTTTTGACGGTGGCTTTGCTGGGCGGAGCCGCTTGTTCGAGTTCCGATTCTGATGACTCGGATCCTACGCCTCCCGAGGGTGAGACGGTCCTTGTCGGTCAGATCTCGGATGCTACGACGGGGAAAGGTATTGCCGGCGTTCCCGTGACGGACGGCTATACGTTTACTACTACGGATGCCGACGGTAACTACCGCCTCGTAGCGAACCGTTATTGCCGCAATGTCTATTACGTTACTCCGGCGAACTATAAGGTGGCTCTCGATCCTTCCTCCAAGTTGCCGCTGTTCTATTCGACCTCTACGATTCAGCGCTACAAGGAGAATCGCAACGATTTTAAACTGGAACCGCTTCCCGCTGTCGAGGAGAATTTTACGCTCGTCGCTATCGGGGATCCGCAGTGTAAGACGGATGATGATGTGACTCGTTGGGAAACGGAGACGATTCCCGATATCAAATCCACACTCAAAAGTGCACAGGAGGAAGGTCGGTGGACGAATGCCTATGCCGTTACATTGGGCGATATTACGTTCGACAATACGGTGCAGTGGGATCCGATGAAAAAATCGATGTCGAACATGCAGATCGGGACGGATTATCTGCCGATCTTCAACTGCATGGGCAATCACGACCACGATGCCTCTCAATCGACTCCATACGCTGCTCAATTGAACTATGTCCAGCGTTTCGGCCCGGCCGACTATTCATTTAATAGAGGTAAGGCACATATCGTTGTGATGGATAATGTCGTTTGCACGAGATCTACGGGTTCGACGTGGAATTATGAAGCCGGACTTCTGGATCAGCAGTATAATTGGCTGAAAGCCGATCTGGACCTGGTCGAGAACAAGGCGGACAAGATTATTTTCTTTTGTGCCCATATTCCTTTCCGTAACGGGGGAAAGAACACGGGATCGAATGTGAATGAAGACAAGCATTATGCGGATGTCCTCAATTTGTTGACGCAATTCAAGGAGGCGCATATCATGATCGGACATACGCATTATCCGCAGAATTATATTCATACCAAGTATGTGTGCCAGGGTGGTAAGCCTGTGTATGAGCATGTTCATGGCGGTGCCTGCGGTGCTTGGTGGTCGAGCAACCTGAATGTCGACGGGGCTCCCAACGGTTACAGCATCTACGAAATCAAAGGCAATGTCGTCGATAACTGGGTAGCGAAATCTACCGGACGGCCCGAGACGTACCAGATGCGTGTATACGATGGCAATGCCACCTATACGGGACAGAAGAAATACTCCTACACTTGGACGGGTGGCGGTACTGGCGCCGGTATCAAGACGAATGGCAATGCGGCATTGAAGGATTGTTTCGTCGTTTCGATTTGGAATGACGATCCCCAGAATTGGAAGGTGGAACTCGTTCAGAACGGCGTTGTTACGCCGATGTCGCGTATAAGTTCGAATATTGCTGATATGTGTGCCGTATCGTTCTTCTTTAACGAATGCGGCAAGACGACGACGACCTGGAACAAGGCATTGCAGCATTATTGGTACGTCAAAGCTCCCGGAGGAAATCCCTCGACTGAAAAGGATTGGGTCGTACGTGCTACGCAGACGATTCCTGCAAGCGGGAAGACCAATGTCTATGAAGCAGCTGCTTTCCAGACCGATTTTTCGGGTTTCGCAGCTAATTGATCCATAGAGGTTGTATTTAAAGCGGTGTGCCTATTAGGCACACCGCTTTTTTGTTGGTATGCAGGGGTATCCGTAATATATTTCGTCCGGATATCGCTGCACCACGGGATGTAAATATTGGGATGCTCTGAGTACGAATGTTCTTGGATAAGAATCATTCCGCTTCTGGCGATCGGAAGCGGGATGATTCGGCGGATTGTCGAGGATTGCTTTTCGAAGGCGGTCCGTTGCCCGGTTGTGTTCTCCTATTTCACCTTGCTGCTGCCGACCATGCGGTATTTTTCGCAAAGCAGCTCCACGACCGGCGCCACGGCTTTTGGGAAAACCTTTCGCAGGTCGATCTCCTCGCTTTCGAGCAGTACGCCTTTGAGCGCGCGCATGAAGTTGTCCTTGATCTCTGTGGCGAGGTTGACCTTGACGATGCCGTTGGCGATCGCTTCGCGCACCATGTCGTGGGGGATGCCCGAACTGCCGTGCAGCACCAGCGCCGCGTCGGTCGCCGCATGGATCTGCGCCAGCCGTTCGATGTCGAGCCGCGGAGTCTGCTTGTAGAAGCCGTGGGCCGAACCGATCGCCACGGCCAGCGCATCGACGCCGGTCGCTTCGACGAACCGTGCGGCCTCTTCGGGCGTGGTGAAGCCTCCGCCCTGCGCCTGTCCCAGTTTGGCGACGTAGCCCAGCTCCGCTTCGACGTTCACGCCGTAGGGGCGTGCCAGTTCGACGATCCGTCGGGTCGTCGAGACGTTCTCGTCGAACGGACGTTCGCTGGCATCGATCATCACCGAGTCGAATCCTGCATCGAGACACCGCTCGACCAGTTCGACCGATCCGCCGTGGTCGAGATGAATCCACCCTTCGACGCCGTAGTCGGCGATCGCCCTGCGGCCCATTCCGACGGCCTGTTCGAGCCCCATATAGTCGATCGAGCTGCGCGTGAGCTGCAACAGCACGGGAGCCTGCATTCGCTGCGCAGCCTGCATGACGGCCGTGAGGGTCTCGAAGTTATAGAAATTGGTCGCCAGCACGGCCGTCCGGTCGCGCTGGCATTTTTTCAACAGTTCTTTTACGTTCATTACAGCAGGTTGTTAAGGTCGACCAGATTGAATGCGTAGAAATACTTGTCCATATCGTGTTCGATGCGGCCGAGTACCACCTCTTCGGGGTCCATTCCCACACGGCGCAGGTTGTCGTAGAGCCGTTGGCGCGCTACGAGCGCTTCGGGTTCCTGCCAGATGTAGCGGCAGCCGGGCTTGACGAGCCACGTGCGGCGCTCGGCGCTCAGTGCGCCGAATGCCGATCCTTCCTCGGCGGGCAGCAGCCACTTCTTCCAGCGGCCCGACGCTTCGACCAGTCGTTCGAGTGTCTCGGTGATGCGCGAACGCATGGCGATACGTCCTTCGGCCAGGAGCTTCTGTTCGGTACGTTCCAGTTCGGCCAATCCGTCGTATTCGCTCATCGTGAACTCCGGGCCGACGTTGGCGGCGCCCATGCCGCACAGCGGGTAGTCCTGCGGATTGCTTACGCCGTCGGTGTAGTGTCCCTTGATGTAGCTGCCCAGCGGACGGACTTTCGCCGTGAGGCTGCGGGCTACCTCCGTGTCGAAGAGGGTCGTGTGGAGGTCGGTTCCCACCTTGCCCACGATGAAACAGGGCCATATGTCGGAGAGCCCTTCGCGCGCCAGTCCTGCTTTGAGTTCGGCGATGAAGGTGTCGAACGTCCGTTCGTCGGCCAGACCGCCGTGCACCTCCTCGGTTCCCACCTCGTAGGAGATTTCGGGCAGTCCCTTCGCACGGCGGAAGGTTTCGCAGTGCCGGATCAGCTCCACCGTGCGGGCGGCCACGAGACGGATGTCGATCGTCTGGCCGGCCGGTACGTTGATGTCCACCGTCGGATCGACGTGGATCAGATCGTACCCCGCCAGCAGCGCCGCTTCGAACGAGCGCTTCACCCCGTCCATCGCGGCCTCGGTCGACCACTTCTCGGTGCGCTGCTTGTCTTTGAGCCACGGACCGCCGTGGTCGATGGCCACGATATAGATTCCGTCGAAGTTGACGGCGGCGGCCTCCATGCGCACGAGCTTCACGAACTCGTCGGGCCGCATCCCCGTGTACCCGCCGTCGCAGTCGATCTGATTGAGTGTCGCGGCGAAATAGATCGGCGCGTTGTTGCGCTTGGCGGCACGGAAGGCGGCCTTGATGACCGCCGTCGAATTGGGACAGGCGGCGAAGAGGGTGCGACGGATGCCGGTTTCGCGTTCCAGCTCCGCGATGCGTTGCAACAGTTTTTCGGTTTTTGCCATAATCGTTGGGTGTTGATGGTGCCGGGTTTCGTCAGACGGGGGCGGCCGGAGACCGCTTCCTGCGGAAGTGTTGTCCGCCTCCTGCGGTCGGAAAGGGGGCTGCGACCTCCCTGCCGGTGATACTATCGGTTGATGAACATTACTTTGTTGAAGAACTCCTTGCGCTCACGCATGACGCCGAACGCCTTGTCGGCCTCCGAGAGCGGGAAGCGGTGCGAGATGAGCGGACGCACGTCGATGCGGTGCGACGCGATGGCCGCGAGCGCCGTGCGCCATTCGTTGCGGACGTCGTTGTAGCTGCTGTTCCACGTCCCTTTCAGCGTGAGCTGCTTGCGCAGAATCTCCCAGTAGCCTTTCTGGGTGAGGGTCATGTCGCCGGCGGGATTGCCCATCGAGACGACCGTACCGAAACTTTTGACCGCTTTGAGGGCCTGCTCCCACGTTTGCGCCACGCCGGCTCCTTCGATGCAGGCGTCGGCGCCCCGGCGGTCTGCGTGCGGATATACTCCACCGGATCGGTCTCGCGCGAGTTCACGGCGTCGAATCCCTGTTTGCGCGCGAATTCGACTTTGGTCGGATCGATGTCGCACAGGATGACGCGGAACGCGCCGGCGGTTCGAGCCCACAGTCCCAGCATGATGCCGATCGGGCCTGCACCGAACACGGCGACGGTGTCGCCGATGCCGACCGACGCCTGACCGATGGCGTGAAGCGCTACGGCGGCCGGTTCGCACATCGCGGCCTCCTCGTAGGAGAGCGAGTCGTCGAAGAAGACCAGGTTCCACTCCTTCACGGCGATGTATTCGGCGAAAGCGCCGTCGCGCCGCGAGCCGTAGTAGTCGTAATCGCTGCACTGTGCGTATTCTCCCACCTGGCAGGCTTCGCATTTGCGGCACGGCAGCAGCGGGAAGACTGCGGCACGACGGCCGACGAGCGACGGGTCGTCGGCTTCGACGATCTCCCCGGCGAATTCGTGACCGGGAATCGTCGGGAAATGGTAGGTTCCTTTGGTAAAGACGCGCGGCAGATCGCTTCCGCAGATTCCGCAGGCGTGCACTTTGAGCAACACCTCTCCCGCCTGACGCACGGGCATGGGCACATCCTCGTAACGCAGGTCGCCGACCGCATGGAGGTTGAGCGCTTTCATCGTATTTTTCATCTATTTATATATTTAGGTATAACGTCTTTTGTGCCGGCAGGCCGGAATCCGCTTCGGCATCCGCCGTCGCGTCTGCTGGTTGTCGTTTCCGGCCTTCAACGGTCTTGCGTGTCCGCAAGGCGGTTATCGGAGTTTCCCGACTGCGTTTGCCGTACGCTTCCGATCGAATTCGATTTCGTTTTAATTCTATTTTCTTTCGAATGCTTTTACAAAAATAGAATTTAACTTTTAAAGTTGCAACTATTTTGCGGAAAAAATGCGTTGCGGTCATCGTCCGTCCGGAACCGTTCCGCGACCGGAGACACGGGACGCATCCGCTTTAATACGCCGGCGTTCGGCGGTCTCGGCGTGGTTGGGCGTTGCGTCCGGCGTCTCGTTTCGGCAGGGACTTCGGCATGCATCTCTTTGGGGTGTGATGGCTCGGAGGAAGGGCTTCCGCGTCCGCTTGGGTATGGACAGAGAGATCGCAGTGCGGACAGGCGGCGTGTGGAAGAGAACGGAACTGCGGAGAGCATCTGACGGCGGGGCGGATTCCGCCGCGATTTCTCCCGTCCCGCCATGTGCTTCCGGTACGGGCCGACCGGATGTGGATTTGCAGAATCGGAACCGATTCGAAATTTAGTAGTGTATGTTTACGATTTATTTCGATTTTCGAAAGGGGCGCGCGGGTATTATCGTTTCCGATAAATCCGCCGAAAGATGAACGCAGCCGGCCTTTCCGGAGGATGGACAGGGCTTTCCGGAAATAAATGTCGGAAAAATAACGCTAAAAGCTTGCTATTCCACGCGGTTTTTGTAACTTTGTGTCTTGGAATAGTAACTTACTAACTCTTAAATCGAATGAACAATACGCAATGTATTCTCGATGCTTTAAAAATCGCAACCGATACGAAAGCATTCGAACTCGGCGAGGGTGTTCTTCACCGTGCTCCGGCTCTTTTTAAGGAGTATTTTCCGAATCGGAAGGCCGTCATCGTCGCCGATAACAATACATGGAAAGCCGCCGGCAAAGCCGTCGACGCATCCATGCGCGAGGCGGGAATTCCCTGCGAGCGTTTCCTTATTGAAGAGGAGGAGTTTCATGCCGACTGGCCCTATGTGGAGCGGATCGACGAGATGCTCGACCGCACGGGGGCCGTCGCCGTCGCCGTCGGGTCGGGCGTCATCAACGACTTGTGCAAACTCGCGTCGTTCCACCACGGTCAGTCCTATCTTTGCGTGGCTACGGCCGCTTCGGTCGACGGTTATTCGTCGTCGGGCGCAGTGGTGTCGCGCGACGGCGCCAAACTCAATATCGAAACCCATGCGCCGCTGGTGATTCTGGCCGACGTGGGCGTGCTGGCCGCCGCGCCGAAAGAGATGACAGCGGCGGGTTATGCC
>ENA-OOXT01002212-OOXT01002212.1-human-gut-metagenome-genome-assembly--contig:-NODE-2212-length-11180-cov-2.447820_pt1 | contig 11180 bp, 11 predicted proteins | sample MGYA00241590_ERZ501349 | MGnify/ENA primary metagenome ERZ501349 (study PRJEB25962, sample SAMEA2042838) | human gut metagenome | biome: human gut; feature: human-associated habitat; material: faeces...
ACGTTGAGAGTTATATCTACAAAGGTGATGATAACTGTTATTACGAACATATAAACGGAAAGGACGTTGATATTACAGAAGAAATTCCATTTGATTTGCCTGATTCTTGGGCGTGGTCGCGTTGGGGCGAGTTGTCTGACTCTATCCAATATGGTTATAATGCTCCTGCAAAACAATCTGGACGAATAAAAATGGTTCGTATCAGTGATATACACGAAAATCAAGTTATGTGGGAAAATGTTCCGTATTGCGACATCGCAGAAGAAGATATTTCCACGTATCTACTTAAAGAAAATGATATTTTATTTGCAAGAACTGGTGGTACTGTTGGGAAATCGTTTTTAGTACAAAACATAAAAGAAGAAGCGATTTATGCGGGATATTTAATTCGTACCCGATACAATTCAAAATTGATACCGCAATATTTTAAGTATTTTATGGAAAGCCCACTCTATTGGTTGCAGTTACGAAATGGAACAATCGCAACAGCCCAACCAAATTGCAACGGACAAACATTATCAAAAATGATTGTCCCTGTTCCGCCGCTCGAGGAACAAAAACGTATCGTAGATAAAATCGACGAAATATTTGTTAAACTATAAGTTAAAGCCCCTCGATTTCGAGGGGCTTTACTATTACCACGTCACAATTTTATCAACAATTTCTTGCTGTTCGCTTGCAGTCTTCCGCAGATAAATTCGCGTTGTTTCAATGCTTTCGTGTCCCATAAGGTCGGCGAGTAAAGATATATCATTAAACTTTTCAAGAAAATTCTTTGCAAAACGATGCCTGAAAGAGTGTGGATATACCACTTTAGGATTCAGCCCATATTTGATTGCATAATTTTTAAGTTGTTGTGAAATTCCGCGCACGGTAATTCGTTCGCCGAACCTATTCAAAAACAAGTACCCGCTCGCAACGCTTTTTTCTTTCAGCCACGATTCCGTTTCGACTTTTAGTTTTTTCGGTATGTAAAGCCGCCGAAGTTTGCCGCCTTTGGAATACAAATCGAAATAGCCCTTGAAAACGTGTTCCACCTTGATTTGTATCAATTCGCTTACACGCGCTCCCGTTGCCGCAAGATAGCGCACAACAAAATACCATTCCCAATTGCCGTCCTTTTTAAGGCTGTTTTTCAAAAACTTGTAATCGGCATCGCTGATAACGTTTTCTAAAAAGTTTTTTTGTTGAATTTTAACCGCTGACAGACGCAATTTATCTTTTTTGATAAATTCAAGATATTTGTTTATTGCCTGAATACGCAAATTCACGGTTTTAGGCTTATATGTTTCCATAAGATAACCCTTAAAAGCCAACAGATTTTGCTTAGTGATTTCGCCCGAAAGCTGATTATACATTCGTATTGTCAACAGGTATGCGGAAATCGTGTTTTCAGACAGATTTTTCTGTCTTAAATGCTTTTCAAATTCGTCTAACATTTTCGTTAAACCTCCTAAAATAGTGTGCTTATATTTTACTATTTACGGAAGTTCTCTTTAAGTTAAACTGCAGCGTATAAGAGATTATTTCTGTTATTATGAGAAGGTAGGCTCGGCGACTAAAAATATCACCGACGAAATACCGTTTGATATTCCCGATTCGTGGACGTGGTGCAGATTAGAACAAATTATAGACTTTTCTAAAAATATATCTACATCGGCAAGTGAAATCCCAGATTCTGCGTGGGTATTAGACTTGGAAGATATTGAAAAAGACAGCGGGCGTATACTTACTAAAAAGCGTATGATCGACATAAAATCTAAGAGCGATAAACATAAGTTTTTCAAAGGAAACGTTCTTTACAGCAAGTTACGTCCATATCTTAATAAGGTTGTAGTCGCCAATGAAAATGGCTATTGCACCTCTGAAATTTTAGTTTTTGACTTTACCCCAATTTATAATATTTATGCGCAAATATTTTTAATGAGCCCATATTTTGTCGATTATGCTATGGCAGGCGCGTATGGCGTAAAAATGCCAAGAATTGGTAGTGAACGCGGAAACAATGCACTTATGCCATTACCGCCATTAGCCGAACAAAAGCTTATTGTTGAGCGAATTAACGCTATTTTCAGCAAATTAAAAGACGAGATTTAATTCTTGTCTTTTAATTTATCTAATACTATTTCTATTTGATTACAGATACGAATTTGCTCGTTGTATGGTGGTATCGGTATAAGATAATTGACAATTTTTTCTCTTGAAATATTGGGTTGTGCACCTCCTGCGCCCAATTTTATAAACCTGTCTTTTTCCTCTTTTAGAAAATAAAATAAATATATGTTAGACAAACCTTTGTATGGAGTGCAAGCGCAACAAGCTTGATTAGTAGTCAATTCAACACCAGCAATAGCCAGTTTTCCAATTGTTGCTCCATACATTGCTATCAAAACATCACCAATTTTATTATATCTAAGCGAACATTTTTGCAATGCTTGTTCCGTAATTGTCTCTTCACTTGAATATATATAGCCATCATTTAATTCCCCAGTTTTTATCCAAGGAATATTTCCGTTATAATATTCTGGATTGCTTCGCGAAGGGGTAGCACCTGCACCCCAATCACCGATAGTTCCAAGTCTTGCCCAGCACCAACTGTCGGGAATATCAAAAGGCAGATTTTCTAACAAAACCGGCTCATTTTTTCCAACCTTCTCATAATAACAGTTATCATCACCTTTGTAGATATAACTCTCAACGTATTTCTTGCCGAGTTGAGCCTTTTTCTCGGCACGGATACGTTCAAGCAAAACGAAAGCGGGTTCGTCGTTGCTGTCCTGTGGAACGAGTTTGCCTTGAATAGCGTATTGCAAAATAGATTTTTTGAGTTTATCGTAAATTTCGCCGTCAAGTTTCGTTGCCTGTTGTCCAAGTCTATCATATTCGGCAATCAGCGGCTCAATATTTTTTAGAGCATTAACTATACGAATTTGTTCGGATAAAGGCGGCAGAACAAAAAACATTTTTGAAAGATCATCTTTATTAAAACCTGCCTGAGCGCTTCTTGAATGCCCTATAATTGTATCTTGATATAATGAAGACTTGTAATATAAGAATAAATATTCGTTAGAAATTGTTTTTATATCAAAAAGTGGTATAACTTTTGCCATAGCAACATTATATGCGCCATCTTCTGCCCAAAACACTTTTCCAAGCGAAGCCCCGTATCTTGCAAGCAAAATATCACCTTTTTTAGTTGTTTTAGTTGTTGCATCAATAGAAATGTAAATAGGTTGCGGATTTTTGCCATAATCTCTTATTTGAAACAATCGAACAAATCCTGTTTGAGGAGTATCTTTAAATTTAGCCTTCGGCGGTTGAGAGCCGCCAGAAATTTCAAATAATTCGTTATGTCTGACCCAGCACCAAGAATCAGGTATATCAAACGGTATTTCATCGGTAATATTTTTGACTTCCGAACCCGTCTTCTCATAATAGCAATTATCATCACCTTTGAAGATGACGGAATCGCCTTTATCCTTTTTGATTTTGCCTTCTTTTATCAGGTGTTGCTTTTCTGCGCGGATACGTTCAAGCAAGACGGAGGCAGGCTCGTCGGCAGGATCTTGCGGAACGAGTTTACCTTGAATTGCTAATTGAAGTATGGATTTTCTTAATTGTTCAGCCTTCATTTTTACCACCCAAAAGCGCCATAATTTCACCGAGAACTCTATCAATATCAGCATCCAAACTGGCACGCTTTTCGCGGTAATTATTGATTAAGTCTTGCGGAGCGAGAATTTCTTCTTCTTCGTGCGGATAGCCGCAAAGGTCGATATTATAATTATTATCTACGATTTCCTGCAAAGTGTATTTCTTTGCTTTGGGCACGTCGTCAACGATGATTTCTTCACGGTTGTTCCACCAATCCATAGCAGGCTGGAAGTGTTCCAACTTCATAGGTTTGGTTTTTGAGAAGTTTTTATAACCTTCGGGCATATCAAGGCGATAAAACCACGTTTCCTTCGTCCCGCCGGTTTTATCGAAGAATAAAATATTCGTAGTAATAGATGTGTACGGCGCAAAAACGCTGTGCGGCATACGAATTACCGTATGGAGATTAAATTCCGACAGCAGTTTCTTTTTGATAGCGACTTTTGCATTATCCGTACCAAACAAAAATCCGTCGGGAAGAATAACCGCCGCCCGTCCGTTATCTTTCAAGCGATACATAATGACGGACATAAACAAATCAGCCGTTTCACTGCTTGCCAAATCGGACGGAAAGTGATTTTTAACATCTGCCTTTTCATTTCCACCATAAGGGGGATTCATAAGAATTACTTCAAACTTATCCTTATCTGTATAATCCAAAACATCACGAAGAAGCGAATTGTCGTGATAAATTCTCGGCATATTGATATCGTGTAGCAAAAGATTTGTTACACAAAGCATATACGGAAACTGTTTCTTTTCGATGCCGTAAACGGAATTTTCATAGGCTTCGACGTCATCTGTAGATGTTCTCTTTTTCTCTAATTCTTTCAGCCAACTGGTTAAAAATCCGCCTGTGCCGCAAGCGAAGTCCGCAACGTGTTCGCCGATTTGCGGGTTTATCATTTTTGCCATAAAATCGGTAACGGCACGGGGAGTGTAAAACTCACCCGAAGCACCTGCGCTTTGCAATTCGCGCAAAATAGTTTCATAGATTTCTCCAAATGCGTGGCTCTCGTTATAATCGCTCAAATCCAATTCGTCGATAACGCTAATGACCTGACGGAGTAAAACGCCGTCCTTCATATAGTTGTTCGCATCTTCAAAGGTAGTTCTTACGATTGCTTTCTTTATCGGGGTATCGGTTGATATTTCGATACCTTTGATAATGACTTCGCCGTCTGAATTTTTGACGTCTTTGCCCTTTAACACGGGGAATAATTTATTATTGACGAAATCAAGAAGCGCGTCGCCGGTTAAACCTTTTCCGCTTTCGTCGTGTGCCCAATTACGCCAACGGCATTGATCGGGAATAATGGACTCATAATTATCTTCGTCCATCTCCCAGTCATTCTCTTTGCTGTCATATACTTTCAAAAACAACATCCAGGCAATCTGTTCTATTCTTTGCGCGTCGCCGTTGATACCCGCGTCATTGCGCATAATATCTCTTACTCTTTTGACAAATCCAGATACGTTACTCATTTGTTATGCTACCGCCTTGTAAATTTCTTGTTTTAATAGTCTGACTGCTTCGAGATAACCTTCTTTGCCACCGAAAAGTTGAGCGATTTTTGAAGGCTTGCCGAACTTGGTGAAAGGATCGAGTTTCAGCACGTCGGTATCTTCGATTTCGTAAATGCTGCTGTCCGCATATTTATCGAGAAGCGCATTCAAAACTTCTCGCGCTGCTTCGCCATATTTACCGAAAACATTGCGTTTTTTAACGTTTTCAGCACGTTCTTTCCTTGTGAGCGGCTTTTGATTGTAAGCAACGTGGCAAATAAAATCGAAATCATCCACGTCGGACATATTTTCGTCCGCTTTTACTTGGTCAAGGTCAATGCCTTTTTGCAAGAATAACTCGTAAATTTTTTCTTTCTTTTCTTCCGCGCTCCACGACGAGATGAAATCGCTTAACGTTGCAAATTCGCCGAAAATATTTGCTTTGGTGTAGTCGATAATACTTTCCTGTCGCAACAGTTTTCCGTCTACGTCGTAAATGGACACGACTTTTTGCAAGACCTGAACTCGGCACCCGCGATTATCGACAACCCATTTATGTTTTGGCGGTATAGGCGGAGTCGGCGGAGTATCTATTACTGTTCCGCCCGGCGGATCAGATGGAGTAACGTGTACAAAATTTTCATCTTGTTCCACAGGACCGTCCCAATCGGGATCGGCAAACAGTCTTGTAACGCCGCGGAAATCCATTATCATAAAATGCGTCTTTCCGTCCTGCTCTCTGATTCGTGTACCGCGACCGATAATTTGCTTGAATTCTGTCATAGAGTTAATCATTTCGTCTAAAACGATCAACTTAACCATTTTACAGTCGGCGCCGGTCGAAAGCAATTTTGAAGTCGTCGCAATTACGGGATACTGTGCTGAAACAGAGATAAAATAGTCCAGTTTGCTTTTGCCGTAATCGTCGCTGCCCGTAATGCGCACAACATAATCGGAATTTTTTGCAATCATATCGGCATTACATTTTGTGAGAGCAACGCGCATACGCTCGGCGGCATCTTCGGTGGCGCAGAAAACGATAGTTTTTGCCATACGATCGGTTGCTTTGAGGTAATTAGTAACTTCTCGCGCAACCATATCGATTCTGTCCTGAATGATAATTTTATAGTCGAAATCGCTGTTGTTGTAAATACGGTCTTCTATTTCATATCCGTAAATATCGACTTGTCCTTTTCTCGGTCTCCAACCGTCGCCGATATCGGATTTTACATTGATAACCTTGAACGGCGCAAGAAATCCGTCGGCAATGCCTTCTTTCAGACTATAAACATAAACGGGTTCGCCAAAATAGTCGATATTGGAAATCGACTGCGTTTCTTTCGGCGTGGCGGTCATACCGATTTGTGTGGCAGAAGAAAAGTATTCCAAAATCTTACGCCAACGGCTGTTTTCTTTTGCCGAGCCGCGATGACACTCGTCAACGATAATCAAATCGAAGAAGTCTTTATCAAAAAGTTTGCTGTACCTTGCAAGCACTTCTTCATCGCTTTCGTCATCATCTTCTTTTTTGTTGCCTGCGAGTTGCTGATACAGCGAAAAATAGACCTGATAAGAGGCTATCGTCGTGCGGTCGTCCTTAAGAAAATTGATTTTATGTATTACTTTTTCCAACGGTTTGAAATCGCCGCCGATTGTCTGGTCAATAAGATTGTTTCTATCGGCAAGATAAAGGATTTTTTGTTTCGCGCCCGTTTGTAAAAGACGATATACAATCTGAAAAGCGGTGTAAGTTTTGCCTGTGCCTGTAGCCATAACGAGCAACAGACGATTTTTGCCTTTTGCGATTGCATCCAACGTACGATTTACGGCATTTCTTTGGTAATATCTCGGAGGATATGTCGTCTGACTTGTATAGAACGGTTGATTGATAAAGGACAATTCCGTCTTTGTCAACCCGCTACCGTCGTTTATTTCGGCAGTGTATCTTGCGTATAATTCGTCGGGAGTAGGAAATTCTTCAAGAGAAATTTCTCTTTCAACGCCGGTTAAAAAATCGAATTCCTGAAAACCGTCGCCGTTGGAACTGTATGCAAATTTTACGTCGAGCATTTCAGCGTATAATTTTGCCTGTTGCATACCGAAAGAAATGCTGTGGTTATTATCTTTTGCTTCCACCACGGCAAGCGGATTTGCGCTATTAAGATACAAAATATAATCGGCTTTTTTCGGTGCTTCTCTGGAAGCGATATTACCTTTCAGATTGATTCGTCCGTCGGTAATTTTCGTTTCCATCGTGATTTTACCGTCCCAGCCTTTTGCCTTTATCGCCGGCGTGATGAAGTTTAATTTTATATCTTCTTCGGTCATTTGCTTTTTATCCAAAATGCTCATTTACTCCTCCTTGAATCGTTATGTTCCGATATTTTTTTATTATCGGAAATTTGCGGGTAAAATTTATCTTGCCCCGTTTATCAATGCCTTTAGGTTGTCCCAAGTCCATTTATAAATTTTATCAAACGTGTTCGCTCCTAAAGGCTTAACGACATTGCCATCAGCACGTCCACATAGAAAGAAATAAGGAATTCCCTCTTCTTGTGTGATTGTCAGTTCGGCACTTACACCTCGCGCTGTATCTGTATGTTTTCCGCAAATTACAATGACAACATCACATTGCCGAATTCGTTGTCGAGCATAATATTTCCAATTCCCATCAATCGCTTGTTTGATTGACATATCGTTAATAGAAAAGGGGGAATCTGGATTTTTGGATTGTCCTATCAATGCTTGCTTTAATTCCTCATCATGATCATAGTCAAAACTAATAAAAGCGCGTTTTTTCATTTGTGTATCTCCTTAAATTCGATTATTTTTTACTAAATTCCAATAATGTACGCCCAAAGCTGTTAATTTGCAGGATTTACTATTCATCGCAGCATAGTACATATGCGTTTCTCCCACCGGAACAACCAAATTTACGTGCACCATATTTTGCAGAATTCTGAAAATTTTTGTATGCTCAGATTGTGCGAATTCGCAATCTGGTTCATATGATGGATTAAGGGGGAAGCTTTCAGAAGGATTTTTAAAGATATTTGTAATTTCCCTTAAATCATCATAACTGATCGATGGGTATATCTGACGCAAGCAAACAAACTGTTCGACATTTGTTTTGAAAACTGGACGTTGAGACCAAGACCCCAAAGATTGATCTATATGAGCATAAACACTTCCTGGTGTGATTTGTCCTAATATGTTCGCTCCGCTTCCATTTAAGGCATCGACAAACAACTGTGTAAACACACCGTGGTGTGCATTTTCAAGTGCATATTGTCCTTTTGTACAAGCACTTAATATTGTGACTCCTTCTCCGATAATAGAATTCCCACTGAAATATCTATCATCGCCTGCGGCACCGGCATGACAACAATCAAAAATCAGTATTTTATTTTTTACCTTAGATCTATTACACCATTGCATAATATCATCCATTTTTATCCCATTGCGTCCTGGCAATTGAGTATCTGAAGGAATAATATAGCCATTATTATCTTCTGTGTATCCATGCCCAGAAAAATAAAATAATGCAATTTCGTCATTTCCAGAAAATAGTTCCTTAATTGCTTCTTCCAATTCATTTTTTGTTACAATGTTATTTTCTGATGTGGCAGTCATAACTTTTACATCGAAATTCAATGTACCGTCGGCATTCCGAGCTAACACATTTGCAACATCGTGTGCATCATTTACACAACCAGTCAAGTCTGATATGTTTAAATAATTATCGATCCCCACTATTAATGCTTTTTTCATATAACAACCCCTTTGTTATTTTCTAAAAATCTCGTCCAATGTTTTTCCGTCCTTGTTTTTCCATTCTGTCCAACCGTTTGTTGAACCGCCGAGAATAAAATCGCTTGCACCGCTCGGCGTATTAAACTCCAATGTTGTTTTCAGGATATAAATGCCGTTCTCCGATTCAATATCGCTATTAGATTGCAATTCCGTTCTTTGTTTATTGTATTTTTCAAGATTTGTAGGCTTAATCATGTTGATTTGAGAGCCTTGCAATACTTGAAATTTGTCCCCATCATATACGCCGTAAGCGAGAATACCGTTTCTCGTTGTATGGAATATCTCACGATTATCTTTACTCTGTTTTGCATCGTCCATTTTATACCCGAGAGTAGCCATTACGAATTGAATTTCATCATAGACTTCTTCGATAGAGGGCAGATCGTATTCGTCAATTTCATATTTAGGACGAACAGAGTTTTCTACTTTATATCGCTTTGACTCGTGTGCTTTAATGATGGCATATTCTTCAAGCCCGCTTATCATATCGAGAGAAAACGTTTTGTTATCGGCAAGAAACATAATAGCCTTATTCCAAAAATCTTTTGAACGATTGTGATCGTCGAGCCGAGTAACGCCGTTACGTGTTTGTCCGATATAAATTTGAGCAATCTTATTTTCGTCGTTTTCGTTAATTAAATAGTATATTCCCGGTCTTGTAATTCCGGAAATTTTCTTTGCTTCCGAAAGCAACGGGCGCGGAATGACGTATGTGGTTATCGTAGATAAATGGCGGCGGATAGAACGGATACCGTCAGGTTGTCCGTTATAATAAATCGTTTCAAGTTTTTTGCTTGTAGCCATATAGTTTCTCCCTTAATTCTCAAACTTAATGCCTTTGCTTTCGCAGAATGCGTAAAACTTGCCTTGCGATACGATTTGTGGTTCGCGGTTGTCTTTTTCCCAACGGCAAATTGTCGCATAAGAAACGCCGAGTTCTTTTGCCAACGCCTCTTGCGTTAAAAGTAATTTCATTCTTGCATATTTTACTTTTTCGGAAAATTTCATTTTGCACCTCATTGTTCGTCCGAGTTGGCGGGTAATTTAAGCGTTTCTTCTGCCAAAACTTTCATTTGACGGATTGCCGCTTTATTCAGTTCGATAAGCCTCTCTTGCTGGCTTACGCTACTATCTATCAGATAAGCGTTCAGGTTTTCAAGGTTGGAAAGGCATACGAGTTGCGAAACTTCCGCATAATCACGCATATTACCTTTTTTATCGGGATTTTCCTCACGCCACTGCTTTGCGGTCATACCGAAAAGCGCAACGTTCAAAACGTCGGCTTCGCTTGCGTAAACGAACGACGCTTGCTCTTTTGTAATTTCAAGCGGAATGATAATATTGTCCTTAATTGCGTCGGTATGTATGCGGTAATTTATTTTTGCAAGTTCTCGCTTAACCGTCCACCCGATTTGCTTTTGTTCGTCGGCTTTTAAGCGCTGAAATTCTTTTATTATATATAAATTGATTTCAGGCGAAATCCAAGATGCAAATTGTAAGGCAATATCTTTGTGCGCATAAGTGCCTGCATTGTATTTGCCTGCTTTTGAAATGATACCAATAGCATTTACGCCATCTATCCATTTTTTAGGGGATAGTGTAAAATAATTGTGTCCGGCTTCATTTTTAAACTGGTCGAATTCGACCACGTTAAAATTCGGATTATTCAATTTTTCCCACAAACCAATAAACTCTATCGTATCTTTGCGCCTCAACCAATTTTTAACGACGTCGGCGGGGGCTTCGGAATTTTTATATCGCGCAATATCGGTTAAAGAGAAATAATCGTTTTTATTGATATGTATTTCCTGATCCAATACGGTAATTTCTTTGTTTTTCATTCGTTTGCGACCTTTTGATAATTTTTATTTTATTATAACATATTTTGACAACAAAATCAAGCGTGAAATACATGTGCGCATAATGATTTTTCCGAAAACAAGTAAGGAGATAGTTTTCGGACTCTTAACATTGCGAACTCGCTGTTTTAATTTTTATTTTTTTAGTTTTTCCAAAGTTAAATACCTTGTAATACTTGCAATTCCACCTCATATGTGCTAAACTTTTACTGATGTTATTATGTTTTTGTTCTTGCATTTTAATGTCCTCCGATTGTGTTTTATTTTTGTGACCGGAAGGTCGCTTCTATTTTAACACAATCGGAGTTTTGTCTTGTTCATCGGTTAATCTTTTTTGAACCCCGCCAC
>ENA-OOXT01002221-OOXT01002221.1-human-gut-metagenome-genome-assembly--contig:-NODE-2221-length-11152-cov-3.541137_pt1 | contig 11152 bp, 10 predicted proteins | sample MGYA00241590_ERZ501349 | MGnify/ENA primary metagenome ERZ501349 (study PRJEB25962, sample SAMEA2042838) | human gut metagenome | biome: human gut; feature: human-associated habitat; material: faeces...
TCCTCGCTGGCGCCGGATTCGGCCGGAGCGCCGGGGCCGGGAGAAATCAGCACGCCGTCGTATTCGTCGATCACGCCCGGCTGGGACGGGTCGATCGCGTCGTTGCGCACCACGGTCACCGTGGCGCCGAGCGTCTTGAGATAGCCGACGATCGTATAGACGAACGAATCGTAATTATCTACCACCAGAATGCGTGCGGAATCGGTCATCATGCTCCAATCAACGTTTGAACAGCAGTGTACGTGCGTTCCGTGCCGCAGCAACGTCCGCGTCTCACGCAGCGGCAGCCTTTAGATGGCCGTGTAGTTCGACATCTCCTGCAACATCGGAATAGTCGACGCGGCCCACGGGAACAGCCATTCGAAGCACGATGCGGCCGCTGCGAAAACCAGCAGCAGCACCAGCAGCAGGCGGATCGGCAGCACGCCCGGCTGCAGTCGCACCAAGCTGCCGTACAGGCTGAAATCGGCCTTCTTTCGTCTTCCTGCGCGCACGTCGGCGAGATACGGCCATCGCCAGGCGACGGCGGCGGAAATAAATATGATCACGTATGCGGCGAGCGCGCCGAAGATCCACGGTTTCAGCGTATCGATCGACGACAGGAACGACGACTGTTCGTTGTTGACGAATTTGACTGTGCCGTTGGCGTTTTGGGAGGCCAGTTCCTGTGGGATGCCGTCGGCGACCTTCGCCCAGTAGGAGAATTCGGCGTAGCTGATCCAGCGGTGCGTCGGCGTGGAGTATTTCGGTTCGCAGGTGGTCATGGTCAGCATGCGTTTGGTCGGTGCTGCGCCGGGGTTTTCGGGGTTGGCCGCCACCACTTCGGTCTGTGTCGGCAGCACGATTTTGTAGCTGGTGTAGTGGTACACGTACCAGTAATCCTGCGTGCGGACGATGATCGGGTCGCCTTCCTGCAGTTTGTCGACGTCGCCGAGCGGCTGCCCATAGCCGTTGCGGTGGCCGGCGAAGGCGAAGTTGCCGACCTGGCCGGGCATCTGCGAATCCGTGTAGTGGCCGAGGCCGTGCTTGTTGAGCTGTGTCAGGTCCGTGCCTTCCACCAGGTTGCGCTGCCATTGGCTGCCGAATCGCGGTATGTAGATTTGGGCGATGAGTTCGCCTTCCGTGGCGCTTTGCGGCTGTACAGGCGGGTCACCCTGCTGTGCCTTCGCCACGGTGACGTTGCCGGACTTTCCTGGATCGGACCAGGATACGGATTGGCGGGTTTCGATCTGGTTATGCTCCGACTGCACGCCCGTCCACCACATCTGCCATGCGATGTACAGCGCGCAGATGGCGGCGGCGGTCAGCATGAGTTCGGCGAGGATGCCGAGTATCGTCCACAGCGCGCTTTTGGTGCGTCCGCCACGGCTTGCCACATGTTTCATCGATTGTTATTTCCCCTCTTGCGAGTCGCCGTTCTTGTCGTTTTCGAGCGCTTTCGCATACTGCAACGGCTGCTGCAACGCGTCGGTCGCGTCGAAATGCAGTTTCGTTTTCTCGTCGACCTGCCATCCCAGGCCGAACGCGCTCACGTACTGCTTGTAGATGGACACTTCCTCGGAATCGTCGAGCGCTTTTCTCATGCCCTCCACTGGTCCGATCGCCGAGATTTTGAACGGCGGCGAATACTTCTTGCCTTGCAGCAGCAGCACGTTGCCGGAGCAGCGCACGGCGGAGTTGAACAATACGCGCTGGTCCATGATCTGCATGGATTCGGCGCCTCCCGCCCACAGCGCGTTGACCACGGCTTCGATGTCCTGCTGGTGCACCACGTAATCGTTGATGTTGGCGCTGGATCCGTTGGCGTCGACCATGTTCTCCCATAGCGGCGAATCGTCGAGCGTCACCACCAGTCCCGGGCCTTCCACGGCGGGGAGCATGGTGCCGTTGCCGGCGCTTTCGCTGTCTTGCGATCCGTCGGCGTTCTGGCTGTCGAGTGTTTTGCTCAGATCGTTGACTCTGGTGCTCAGCGCATCGATTTCGGACCGTAGCGAGTTCACTTTTTTCACGCGCTGTTCCACGAGTTCGGCGGTATCGTTGCTCACCACCACGGAACGGTTGACGCGCAGGTTGGTGGACAGCAGGAATCCGGAGAACAGCAGCACGAGGAACGCCGCGACGCCGGCCGCCTTCGACCGTTTCGCGCTGTGCTTTCCGGTATGCTTCGCCATACGCGCCTTTCCAAACCTGCCTGAATCCGCCGGGTTTCACTGAACAATTGTCCTGATTTTGAACAGTTTTACGCCGTGAGTTCGCCGCTTTCGAGTCTACCCACTATTATGACTTTTAGCCTATTAAAGGAGACTATGCTGATGGCTGACGAAGAGCTGCACGAAACCACCGCGGATGACCAGAAGGATCTGCAGTCCGCCGACGACACCGCTGCCGTCGAGGAAATCACCGAAGATGTCGTCGACAAGACTTCCGTTGACGAGGACCAGTCCGACGATGACGATCTCGATATTCCTATGGACCGTGTCGAAGCGGTGCTGAACGCCACCGTTGATAAGGATTCGCTGTCACCGCAGATGCAACGCATGATGAACCGTCAGGCGGAGAACACCCGCCGTGTGGAGGAAAGCATCAAGGGCACCAAGTCCAACCCGCGCTGGTTCGTGCCGCTGTTCTGCGCGCTGATGATCATCGGTCTGGTGTGGGCCGTGGTCTACTACCTGACCACCGATTATCCGATTCCGCACATCGGCGCTTGGAACCTGGCCATCGCGTTCGCAATCATCATGGTCGGTTTCATTATGACCATGTGGTGGCGCTGAGTCGGTTTTCTCCGTTTCGCCTATTCCATCGAGGCTTATTCAAAAGACGCCGGGTTCTTTGCGATCCGGCGTCTTTTTTCATCCACTTCATCCACTTTGCTTACCGCGTCTGCATCGCCCCGCTTCAGCTTTAGGAAAAGCGGTTTCCTGTCAAGTGGAAAGCCGCCGCTTACCCGCCGATTATCTGCTGATTTTTGCCGTCCGAATCAGCACGTGGTCGCCGCCTTGCATGGTGGTGCCGAACAGGTAGGCGTCGCCGCCGTCGGCGAGCTTGAGTTTCTTGCGCAATTGCGGCGCGGTGAGTGGGAAATTACGCACGGCGATGTTGGCACGGTCCAAGCCGGACAGCAATCGCTTCAGCTCCTTCTTACCCATACCGCCGATCGTTTCAATCGCAAAACCGCGCCCCGGAAAACCATCGACCGGCTCGTCCGATACGAACAGGTGGCTGCTCGGGCCGATCTGCACCGCCCCGAATCGCGCTTCCACCACGTCGAAGCAGCCGGCCTTCATGATCGACGCGTTCGGCTCGTACAGGTAACGCAGCTCGTGCGGCAGCGGCGCGTCCCCGATGCGCAGGCCGCGCGTATAGGCGGCCGCATCGTAGTCGAGCCGCTGATCGTCGTTCACGCAGTACACGTGCGGCGCGCGCGTGTCTGCCGCTGCGGCATCGGACGTTGCCCCGGCAGCCTTGCCGTCCAGCACCAGAAGCAGTTCCTTGCATTCGTTGCCGGTGGAGACGATGTGCACTTCGGCCACAGTGCCCGCGAAATCGTCGACCGCCTTGCGCCAGTCGAGCATCGGCGACAGTTTGACCATCACATATCGCGCCTTAGCCAGCAGCAGATCGCGCAGCGCCAGCACGTCGGGCGTGCAGTCCTCGATCGCGTAGGTGCGGGCGCCGTGCTCGTCGCGGCGGGCCGGGTCGATGTAGATCAGCTGCGCCGGCTCCATCGCACGTAGGTATTCGACGCCGTCGCCGCACACCACCTGTGCTTGCGTGAGGCCCAGCGCCGCCATATTGTGCGCGGCCAGTTCGCATAGATGCGATTGGCGTTCCACGTACGTGGCGTGACCGAATCCGCGGGCGAGATATGAGAAATCGACGCCGAATCCGCCTGTCAGGTCCGTCATGGTCGCGTCGTTGGCCGTCTGTCCCGCCGATTGCGGCAGAGATCGCAACAGACGCCGGGCGATTTCGGCCTTGTATTGCGCTGTGAACTGCGATGAGCACTGTTCCATGGAAATATGCGCGGGATAGACGATATCCGCGCAGGCGGCCCATTGCGGCAGTTTGTTGCGGGCGATTTGCCAGCCCGCGATCTGGTCGAGCGCGGCCGGCAGGTCGAGGTCCGCCGTCCGTTTGGTTTTGAGCGCCAGGTCACGCACGTCTTCATTGCGATGCGCCTCGGCGAAGGCGCGCGTCACGTCGTTGAGCAGTGGTCCGTCACTCATGGTTCCTCTCCCCTTCTTCGCAAGTATCTGCCATGTCGCACGCATATCGTCGCACGCGTATCCTGCGTCCGTGGCGCATCGGTATTGCGTCCTTGTCGATTGCCTTCGTCATCTTATCTTTCCTGTGGATAACAAGTGGACAAATGTGGATGAATGTGGATAACGCCCATATTTTGTGCCTGAGTCAACGTCGCACCACGAAATATCGGCGGCGATTTTCCCCATTTTTGTGGGGTGTGGATATCGGTTATCCACAATTTTCACATAGGAAATTCCTTATGTTCCGCCATTTTGTGAATATCCTTGTGGATAATCCACCACGTTATCCCCGACTTACCCACAGGTTTGACCTCACTTATCCACAAAGTTATCCACGGATGTGGAAAACTACATGTGTGTAGTTCCCGCATTACTGGTACAGAAGTGACATATGCATCAGCGGATTGCCGGCGTTGCATCCCACGATGATCGCCACGACCACCACGAACACCGTGATGCCGTACACCGTGGTGCGCCACGTCAGGCTTTTGCCGCGGAACGCATGCAGGCCGGTGACCAGCAGCCACGCAAGCACGCCGCCGACGATGAATCCGCCGACATGCGCCTGCCATGCAATGCCCGGCGTGATCACCGGCATCAGGAAGTTGATCAGCATCCAAATCAGCATCGAACGAATATCGATGCCTATTCTCCTGTACACCACCAGAATCGCGGCGAACAGGCCGAACAGCGCGCCGGACGCGCCATATGCGGCGGTCATCCATCCCGACGGCGAGCACACGGCCCACACTATCAGTCCGGCGCCGCCACCCAATCCGGACAGCACGTACAGCGCGAGGTACGGCCAATGCCCCATCATGCGTTCCAGCACGGGCCCCACGCACCACAAAGTAAGCATGTTGAACAGGATGTGCCACAGCGAGGTCGGCTGGTGCAGGAACATCGAGGTGATGAAGGTCCACGGGTGCCGGACGGCCGTGGCGGGCAGCAGCATGCCGGCGTTCACGAACGCGTTGCCGCCTTCGGGCCAGACGAGGAAGAGAACCGCTTCGATGGCCCATACCACGATGCAGATCGCCATGATGGCGGTGGTGATGACCGGGTCGCCGTTGCGCCACCGGTATCGCAGCGATCGGGCGGAGAACAGATCCTTGAACGATGGGGAATCGGGAAACAGACTGAATCGTTGGTATGCCATAGCTCAACACTACCGGCACATGCGGTATTTTCCGGCGCGTAAATCCACCCAATCGACACATTCCACGAATTAAGATAGGGAACAGAGCTGGCTTGAACGAGCAGGTCAGCCAGTGTTTGGAAACCTTGAAAGGAGCCGTCATGGAGAACAAGTCTTCTAACGGTTGGAAGTTCTTCGCACTGCTCTTCGGAGCTTTGCTTGCTGGCGTCGTCGGTCTGTACATCTACAAGCAGCAGAATCCCGACTATGACCCGTGGGAGGAACCGTGGGAGAACAGCTCCTCGCCGGTCGACCTGGGCCTGACCAAGGACGCCGAGCCGGAGGCCGACGCCACTGCCGCCGCTCCTGCCGCTGAACCGGAAGCCGCCTGATTTCGCCTTTCCCGGCACACCTATGCCGCGTTGGGTTTGTTGCTTTGCCCTGTATCTTGCGATACAGGGTTTTTCTTTTGCTTTTGCGATTGCGATTGGCTTGCGGCCTTCCGTCGTACTGTCGCGGTATTGCCACGTACGTTCGGCACGTACGTTCGGGCACTACCGGCATACGCAATCGGACATGCGAAAAACATACGAAAAGGCCCTTGGAAAATCCCAAGGGCCTTCGTCGTCATCACTTATCCGCCCATTGCGAAACGGACGGAGCGGAAGCGATCATGCGTGCGTCGGCGATGCCGGCGACGTTTCATGACCGCTCCATAATCACTTGAGCGGACCGGTGTGCCAGATGCGCTCGAGGTAATCCTCGATGGAGCGGTCGGAGCTGAAGTAGCCGGAGTTGGCCACGTTGAGCACGGCCATGCGGCTCCACTTCATCGGATCGCGGTAGGTTTCCTCGATCTGGGCCTGGATGTCCATGTACGCGCGGAAGTCGGCGAGCGTCATGAAGTAATCCTTGTTCAGCCAATCGTTGACGAGGTCCTTGTAGGTGTCCTTGTCGCCGTCGGAGAAGGTGCCGTCGGCAACCATATCGATGGCGGCCTTGAGCTGCGGGTCCTTCTCGTAGTACTCGCGGGACAGACCCTTGGTGTCGTAGCCCTTGGCGTACAGCGCGGAGACTTCCGGCTCGGTCATGCCGAACAGGAAGAAGTTCTCGGCGCCCACGCGCTCACGGATCTCGACGTTGGCGCCGTCGAGGGTGCCGACGGTCAGAGCGCCGTTGAGGGCGAACTTCATGTTGCCGGTGCCGGAGGCTTCCTTGCCGGCCTGGGAGATCTGCTCGTCGAGGTCGGTGGCCGGGATGAGGTTCATGGCCAGCTCGATGTTGTAGTTCCACGGGAAGTAGACGTTCAGCTTGCCCTTGACGTCCGGGTCGTTGTTGATGACGCGGGCGACGTTGTTGATCAGCTGGATGGTCTGCTTGGCCAGGTAGTAGCCCGGAGCGGCCTTGGCGCCGAACACGATGGTGCGCGGCATGATGTCGTCGGCGGAGACCTTGCCGGACTTGATGTCGGCGTAGTCGGCGATGACGGACAGGATCTTCAGGGCCTGGCGCTTGTACTCGTGCAGACGCTTGACCATGGTGTTGATCATGGTGTTCGGGTCGATGTCGAAGCCGTACTTGCGCTTGGCGAAGTTGGAGAAGTCGACCTTGTTGGCCTGCTTGACGGCGGCGAACTTCTTGACGAACTCGTCATCGTCGGCCAGCGGGATGAGGCCCTTGAGCAGCTCGAGGTCGCTCAGCCACTTGTCGGTGCCGAGGCCTTCGGTGATGAGGTCGGACAGACGCGGGTTGGCCAGCTTGATGAAGCGGCGAGGGGTCACGCCGTTGGTCACGTTGGTGAACTTGTCCGGGTAGACGTCGGAGAAGTTCTTCAGGGTGACGTCCTTGAGCAGCTGGGAGTGCAGCTCGGCCACGCCGTTGACGTGGGAGCCGCCGTAGGAGGCCAGGAACGCCATGCGCACGGAGTCGCCGGTGTAGATGGCCATGTCCTTGATGGTGGCCTCGTCAACGCCCTTGGCCTTGAGCTCGGCCTCGAACTGGTCGTTGATCTTCTCGATGATCTCGAGGTGACGCGGCAGCAGTTCGCCGATGAGCTTGGACGGCCACACTTCCAGAGCTTCCGGAAGCAGGGTGTGGCAGGTGTAGTTGAAGGTCTTGTTGGTAATCGTCCAAGCGGTGTCCCAATCGTAGCCGTACTCGTCCATGAGGACGCGCATGAGCTCCGGAATGCCGATGACCGGGTGGGTGTCGTTGAGCTGGAAGGTGATCTTGTCCGCGAAGGTGGTCAGATCCGGCTTGTCCTGGCCCGGGTAGAAGACGCGGATGGCGTCGTGGATGGAGGCGGACACGAAGAAGTACTGCTGCTCGAGGCGCAGAGCCTTGCCCTGCGGGGTGGAGTCTTCCGGATACAGGATCTTGGAGATGTTCTCAGCATCGACCTGCGGCTTGACGGCGTCCAGATACTCGGACTTGTTGAAGGTGAGCAGATCGAACTCGTCGTAGCTCTTGGCGGTCCACAGACGCAGGGTGTTCACACGGCCGGAGGCGTAGCCCGGAACCATGTAGTCGACCGGGACGGCGCGCACGGACCAAGCCGGCTTCCAGACCTTCTTGCCGTTCTCTTCGACGACTTCGCCGCCGAAGGAGACCTTCTGGTCGCGGTTGTAATCGATGTGGCCCCACGGCTCTTCGTTGGCCAGCCAGTAATCCGGGGTCTCGATCTGCTTGCCGTTCTCGTCGAATTCCTGCTTGAAGATGCCGTACTTGTACTGGATGCCGTAACCGAACGCCGGCACGCCAAGGGAGGCGAGGGAGTCGATGAAGCAGGCGGCCAGACGACCCAGGCCACCATTGCCGAGGCCCGGCTCGTATTCGGCGTCGATGATTTCCTGGGCGGAGAATCCGAGGTCCTTGACGGCCTTGTTGAACTGGTCGGTCAGTCCGGCGTTGAGCAGCGCGTTCTCGAGCTGCTTGCCCATGAGGAACTCAGCGGACAGGTAGCCCACGGCCTTGGTGTTGCCGTTGACCATGTCGGACTGGGTCTTCATCCAGGAATCCACGAGATGGCGACGCACTGCGGCGGACGCGGCAACGTACACGTCGGCCGGCTTGGCCTGCTCGACGGTGACGCCCTGGGTGTACTTCAGCTGCTCACGAATCTCGTCAGCGAACTGTTCCGCGGTGACCGCGGACTTCGGTGCGGTAATTTCAGTCATTGATTGACTCCCTTTGACGGATACTCTCCAGGAACATTATGCCTTACTTCAGCGTCCTTGCATTTGCGGCCGCATGAACACTAAGTAACATCATGCATACGTTCTCATGTACAGCATACTACGTAATCATAAAAAGACGAAATTCCTAGCAATCGTAAGCAGGCATTCGTTTGCAAAAAACATTGCAAAAACTGCAAACGCAACGTATGGCGCCCATTAAGCGAGGGCACCACAATCGCAGGAAAATCGCCCCTCAAACCCCTATTTAGTTACGACTACATCGTTTGCAAAGTTCCATCATAGTCGTTTGCGGGCTGCACAATACCGGTATGGCTGTCATACGAGAACAAGACTTGGGCAAAGGACGCGCCGCCTTCGAACAGTGGCAGGACGCGGCGCACAACATTTTCAGCGAGTAGCTGCCGGCCGATGACGACGCCGCTTTCGATTTCCGGCTCAACTTCTCGCCGCGTCTGCCGCGCCAGCTGTGGGCGATGGCGGTGCGCTACTCGCTATACCTGCTGGAAAAGAAGGCGCCGGGCGAAGGCGTGGAGGTGCGCGTGGCACCGTGGGGCGCCATCAAGATCCTCGACGGGCCGGCGTCCGATCCGCACAATCTCACGCCGCCGGACGTCATCGAACTGGACCCCGACGTGTGGATGAGGCTCGCCACCGGCATCACCAGCTGGGACAAGGAAAAGGACGCCGGGCGCATCACCGCCGTCGGCGAACGCGACGATCTGAGCGGGTTGCTGCCGCTGGCATAGGAATAGGTCGCGGCGCGGCGCGACCTGCGATGGTTGGCGGGACGAGCACGACAATCGCCCGACAATCGAAATCGAAATAATAAAAAATGGCTCGTGGTTGAAACCACGGGCCATTCGTTGAAAAAATCTGTGCAGTCAGTCCTGCTTCTTCGGCTTCAGCGCGCTGGGCACCGGCATCGGGATGGGCTTGTGAGGCTTCGGCGCGGCCTTTGCCGCCGGAAACTCGCCACTCGTGGCCTTCGCCGCGGCTTCCGCGGCCCACTTGGCGTATTCGTCAAGGTCATCGGCGGAATCGGAAGACGTTTGGCCGTCCCCAACGGTCTCATCTTCGGCGTCCACATCGTGAGAATACTTGGCTTCGATATCGGCAAACGGGTCGAAGGAACCAGAACCGGGCTCCTGCGCACCGAGCTCCTTGGCAAGCTCATCGTAATCGGTGTCGGTGGTCAGGTACTTGAGCTTTCGGGCTATTTTCTGCTGTTTGGCTTTCTGACGTCCGCGGCCCATCTGACCCCCTGAAATTACTGTGCTATCAATTCATCAAACAAGAGAGTACCACTTATTGCGCATTATTTCGTTGTCGGCTCAGACTTTTACGATAAAATCGTTGATTTTCTTAAGAAAAGGACACGTATGACGGACGAAACCCAGGAGCAGCAGATCACTGCTGTCGGCAATGAAATGAGCGCGAGCTTCCTCGCCGCAAAGAAGCGTTCCGATGAAACCCTCGCCGCAATCGAAAAGAATCCGGGCAAGTTCACCATGCTCACCGGCGACCGTCCGACGGGCCGCCTGCACATGGGCCATTACTTCGGCACGCTGCGCAGCCGCGTGGAGATGCAGAACAAGGGCGTGCACACCAACATCATCATCGCCGACTATCAGGTGATCACCGACCGTGACACCACCGAGCACATCCAGGACAACGTGCTCAACCTGATCCTCGACTACATGGCCGCCGGCATCGATCCGGAGAAGACCATGATCTACACGCACTCCTCCGTGCCGGCCGAAAACCAACTCATGCTGCCGTTCCTGTCGCTCGTCACCGAGTCCGAACTACACCGCAATCCGACCGTCAAAGCCGAGATGGAGGCTTCCGGCCACGCACTGACCGGTCTGCTGCTGACCTACCCGGTCCATCAGGCCTGCGACATCCTGTTCTGCAAGGGCAATATCGTGCCGGTGGGCAAGGATCAGCTGCCGCACATCGAATTGACCCGCACCATCGCCCGCCGCTTCAACGAGCGTTACGCCAAGAAGAACCCGGTGTTCCCGGAGCCTGACGCCATCCTGTCCGATGCGCCGGAGATTCCGGGCCTCGACGGCCAGAAGATGAGCAAATCCCGTGGCAACTCCATCATGCTGAGCGCCACCGCAGCGGAGACCGCCAAGCTCATCAAGAAGAGCCGCACCGATTCCGAACGCAAGATCACCTTCGATCCGATCAACCGTCCGGAGGTCTCCGCACTGCTGACCACCGCGGCGCTGACCACCGGCCGCGACCCGAAGGAAATCGCCGAGGAGATCGGTGATTCCGGCGCGGGCGCACTGAAGATGTACGTGGTTGAATCCGTGAACAACTTCCTTGCCCCGATGCGCGAACGCCGCGCCGAGCTGGCCAAAGATATGGATTACGTGCGTGACGTGCTCGCCGAGGGCAACAAGAAGGCCAATGCCATCGCCAACGAGACGCTGGAGCAGGTGCGCGACGCCATGGGCATGCGCTACTGAGCGCGTTTGAGCCGTGCGGCCGTCGCACGCTTACGTGTTCGCACGTTCACAACGAGAAATGGGTCGGGA
>ENA-OOXT01002226-OOXT01002226.1-human-gut-metagenome-genome-assembly--contig:-NODE-2226-length-11138-cov-2.593522_pt1 | contig 11138 bp, 10 predicted proteins | sample MGYA00241590_ERZ501349 | MGnify/ENA primary metagenome ERZ501349 (study PRJEB25962, sample SAMEA2042838) | human gut metagenome | biome: human gut; feature: human-associated habitat; material: faeces...
TGTACGATCCGGGACTGACGGATGTGACGATCACAGGCTATGAGGATCTGTGGGATCCGGCTCTGGAAAATAATGTGGCACTGACAGCGAATTATCGTGTTATCGACGGTATTACGCTGAAAACGATGGGTGAGTCCTTCAATACTGAAGATCTGGATGTCATCCGTGCGGCAGGAGAGAAGCTTCTGACCCTGGCACCCAATATCCGCGTGATCAATGACAACAATACCCAGGATTACCTGATCAGCGGTGAAGTGGCAGCAGCATTTTTGTATACCTCCCAGGTATCAGCAGCTCTGCAGGCGAGACCGGATCTGGAAGTGGTATATCCCAAGGAGGGACTGGGCTTCGGCATCATGGCCGGATTTATACCTTCCCAGGCACCCAATGCAGATGCGGCTTATGCATTTTTGGACTATATCAACGATCCTGAGAATGCGGCGAAATGCTATGAGTATATCGGCTACTACTGCACCAACAAAGCTGCGGAAGAGTATATTTCCGACGACATGAAGAAAATGATCGTATTGCCGGAAGATGCTGCGGAGGGCGAGATCGTGCAGAATATCTCCCAGGAGGCAGAGGATCTGCATGCGGAGATCTGGAATCAGTTCAAGAATGCATGTGACTAACATCCTGTTCAGCCTGCACCATTCGCAAAGTCGCGTTAACACGCTTTTGCGTCACTACGTGACTACCTTTGCTCATAAATCGGCGCTCATCTCATGAACATATTCGTCCGAAAAATCATGCAAGCATGATTTTTACGCTCGGATATGTCCATGGCTGAACTGTTACAATAAAAAAGTTCTTGACAGATTTCTTTCGTGCGCATATTATAAACCTAAGTTGAAAAACTAATTTGTAAATGCTATGAAAGAGACTCTTGCCAAGGGAAACGACAGGAATACAGCGTCACCGACTGAGAGCGCTGTTTGCGGAAGCTGGCGAAGGGAACACTCCGGAGCAGGTGATCTGAACTGCAGAATATCACATGCAGCTAGGATGACACGTTGCACGCGTTAAGTGACAAGAGTGGATAGGCAAAGGCGCCTGTCAATTCGGGTGGTACCACGGATTAGATGATTCGTCCCGGGATATGTTTTAACATGTCCCGGGGCTTTTTGTATTCAAAAATAAGCTGTACAGGGAGCGCACATTCGGGACACTATATAACAGGAGGTGCGATATGTACAGAGATTTAACAATGAAAGAGATCAGTGAACAGCAGATCGGACAGACTTTGCAGGTGGCAGGCTGGGTGGAGAACATCCGTGACCACGGCGGCGTATCCTTTATCGATCTGCGGGATATGTACGGTGTGTTACAGGTGGTCATCCGTAAGCCGGAGCTTTTAAAGGGCATCACCAAGGAAATGTGCCTGTCTATTACCGGTCTCATGGAACATAGAGACGAAGAGACCTACAACCCGAAGATTCCTTCCGGCACCATCGAACTGGAAGCACACAAGATCGATGTGTTGGGAAGAGTATATAAACAGCTTCCTTTCGAGATCCAGACGTCTAAAGAGATCCGGGAAGATGTGAGATTAAAATATCGTTATCTTGACCTTAGAAATGCAAAAGTAAAGGACAACATTGTATTTCGTTCCAAGGTGATCAGTTATCTGCGCCAGAAGATGACAGACATGGGATTTTTGGAGATCCAGACCCCAATCCTGTGTGCTTCTTCTCCCGAGGGCGCCAGAGACTATATTGTTCCCAGCAGAAAATTTAAAGGAAAATTCTATGCGCTGCCCCAGGCACCGCAGCAGTATAAGCAGCTGCTTATGGCTTCCGGCTTCGATAAGTATTTCCAGATCGCTCCCTGCTTCCGCGACGAGGATGCCAGAGCAGACAGATCTCCCGGAGAGTTCTATCAGCTGGACTTCGAGATGAGCTTCGTGACTCAGGAGGATGTCTTCAAGGTAGGCGAGGAAGTATTGCATGATACCTTTATAAAGTTTGCTCCCGAAGGCAGCAGGATCACCGAGACACCGTTCCCTATCATCAGTTACAAACAGGCAATGCTGGAGTTCGGCTGTGACAAGCCGGATCTGCGCAATCCTTTGAGAATTATGGATGTGACGGAGTTCTTCCAGAGATGTACGTTTAAACCTTTTATCGGCAGAACCGTCCGTGCCATCAAAGTACATGCGGAGATGTCCAAAGGCTTCCATGAGAAGCTGTTAAGCTTTGCGACTTCTCTTGGTATGGGTGGACTTGGTTATCTCGAAGTGGCAGAGGATATGAGCTACAAGGGACCCATCGATAAATTTATTCCCGAAGAGATGAAGGGAGAACTGGCAGAAATGGCAGGACTTTCTGCCGGAGATACCATCTTCTTTATTGCGGACAAAGAGGATAAGGCGAACTACTATGCAGGTCATATCCGTACCGAGCTGGGCGAGAAGCTGGATCTGATCGAGAAGGATGCTTACCGTTTCTGCTATGTGAACGATTTCCCGATGTTTGAGCTGGATCCCGAGACGAAGCAGATCGGATTCACCCACAATCCGTTCTCTATGCCCCAGGGCGGTCTGGAAGCACTGAACACCATGGATCCGCTGGAGATCCTGGCTTATCAGTACGACATCGTATGCAACGGTGTGGAACTCTCCTCCGGCGCAGTACGTAACCATGACATCGAGATCATGAAAAAAGCTTTCGCCATCGCAGGTTATGACGAAGAGACATTAAAGACCAAGTTCGGAGCACTGTATCAGGCATTCCAGTTCGGAGCTCCCCCTCATGCGGGAATGGCTCCCGGCGTGGATCGTATGATCATGCTGCTTCGGAACGAGGATAACATCCGTGAGGTGATCGCTTTCCCTATGAACGGCAATGCACAGGATCTGATGTGCGGGGCTCCCGGCGAAGTGACGGAACAGCAGCTGCGTGAGGTACACATTAAAGTGAGAGATTAGTGAGGAAAGAACAGGAAAGGAATGGAAATTAGTATGGCGAACGTGATCAGTGACGAGACCATAGAATATGTAGGCATTCTGGCAAAACTTGAGCTTTCTGATGAAGAGAAGGAAGCAGCGAAAAAGGATATGGGAAGAATGCTGGACTATATCGACAAACTAAGCGAACTGGATACTACCGGTGTGGAACCTATGTCCCATGTATTCCCGGTTCAGAATGTCTTCCGTGAGGATGTGGTGACCAATGGGGACGAGAGTGAACAGACCCTGGCCAATGCACCCGGCGAGAAGGACAACATGTTTGTTGTACCAAAGACTTTTGATTAGAAATCGGGTAGAATACCGCTTTATAATCTGGTTACAGCATTTAGGCGGTAATGGTTTTCCGTCAGACATTAAAAAGGAGAATGGATATGGATATTTTATCCCTGACAGCAGTAGAGCTGGCTAAGGCGATCCGGGAAGGTAAGACTACGTCGGTGGAAGCCACGCAGGCCGTTCTGGATAAGATCGCAGCCAGCGAAGATACCTACCACTGCTATGTGACCGTAGAACGGGACAAAGCATTACAGCAGGCAGCGGAAGTACAAAAGAAAATCGAAGCGGGAGAACTGACAGGCCCCCTGGCCGGTGTCCCTTTCGCTATCAAAGATAATATGTGTACCGAGGGAACCCTGACCACCTGCTCTTCTAAAATTTTAGAGAATTTTATTCCGACCTTCAGTGCGGAAGCAGTGCTGAATCTGGAAAAAGCAGGTGCAGTCATCCTGGGCAAGACCAACATGGATGAGTTCGCTATGGGAAGTACCACAGAGACTTCCTATTACGGTGTGACGAGAAATCCGAGAAACCCGGAGCATGTTCCCGGAGGTTCTTCCGGCGGTTCAGCCGCCGCCGTAGCCGCAAAGATGTGTGCTGCGGCAACAGGTACAGATACCGGCGGCTCCATTCGCGAACCATCCGCTTTTTGCGGCGTTACCGGTATTAAGCCGACATACGGACGCTGTTCCCGCTACGGCATTGTTGCTTTTGCATCTTCACTTGATCAGGCGGGGCCTATTTGCAAGGACGTTACCGACTGTGCTTTAATGCTCAACAGCATGGCCGGATATGACGATAAAGATTCAACTTCGTCCAGAAAAGAAGTTCCCGATTTTGCTGCTTTTATCGGACAAGGTATTAAAGGCCTGAAGATTGGAATTCCTGACGAATACAGACCGGACGGGCTGAGTGCCGAAGTAGCGGGATATTGGGATAAAGCTGCCGAAATTCTGAAAGCCGCAGGGGCTGAAATTGTCAGAATCAGCCTGCCGCATACGCAATATGCCCTGCCGGCCTATTATGTTATTGCGCCGGCAGAAGCTTCTTCCAACCTTGCGAGGTATGACGGCGTCAGATATGGCCTGAGGGTTGACGGCAACGGCCTTGATGAGCTTTATATAAATACGAGAACCGAAGGTTTTGGCAAAGAAGTCAAACGCCGCATCCTCATCGGTACTTATGTATTGTCTGCCGGATATTATGACGCATATTACCTGAAGGCACAAAAGGTTCGCCGCCTGATTAAAAACGATTTTGACGAAGCTTTTCAAAAGTGTGATATTATTTTAACGCCGACGAGCCCGGTTGAACCCTTTGCCATTGGCGACAAATCTATGATGGAAAATCCGATAAACATGTATTTGAATGACGTATTTACGGTATCTGTCAACCTTGCCGGACTTCCAGCTCTAAGTTTACCGATAGGACTCTCCTCTCACGGGCTGCCGTTAGGTATGCAGCTTATCGGCAGAGCTTTTGATGAAGGGACTATTTTCAAAACAGCCTACCAGCTGGAACGCGGCGCTAATTTTGTTAGGATATAAAATATGTCAGAATACATTATTGAAACGGAAAAAGGAAAATGGGAAATTATCTGCGGATTGGAAATTCATTGCCAGATAATTTCAAAGTCTAAAATTTTCAGCGGAGCTTCTACCGAATTCGGTGATGACGTCAATGAAAACGTTTCTTTTGTTGACGCCGGAATGCCGGGAATGCTGCCCACGCTTAATACAGAATGTGTCCATCAGGCTATTAAAACCGGATTAGGCTTGAATGCTGTCATTAATAAATATTCTGAATTTTCCCGCAAAAATTATTTTTATGCGGATCTCCCCCAAGGGTACCAGATTACGCAGTTTTTATATCCGATTGTCGGAGAAGGTTATATTGATATTGATTTGCCTGATGGCGAAAGCAAAAGAATCAGAATTGAAAGAATGCACATTGAGCAGGATGCCGGAAAATCCATTCACGATATTGATCCGCACAAAAGTTTTATCGATTTGAACAGAGCCGGCGTGGGTTTGATGGAAATTGTTACCAAACCAGATTTCAGAGCGCCTGAAGAAGCAGGTGCTTTTCTGCGCAAGCTGCGTTCCATTGTACGTTATCTTGGAACCTGCGATGGCAATATGGATGAAGGTTCCATGCGCTGCGACGTCAACGTATCGGTTCGCCCGTACGGTACAGACGAATTAAGAACCCGCTGCGAGATGAAAAACGTCAACAGTGTTAAATTTGTGATGCAGGCAATTGAATCGGAAGCACGGCGGCATATCGAAGTATATGAAAACGGCGGGGAGATTTGTCAGGAAACCAGACAGTTTGACCCGACAACATTGTCGACCAAAGTTATGCGCAAAAAAGAATTTGCTCATGATTATCGCTATTTCCCTGAACCGGATCTGCCTCCGTTAGTTCTAAGCGATGAATTTATTAATAAAATCAAAGACGAGCTTATAGAGCTTCCTGATGCAAAAAAATCCCGGTTTATTTCGCAGTTGGGCTTAACGCCTTATGATGCAATGGTTATTTGCGAAAATAAAGAAACCGCGGATTTTTTTGAAAAAGCTGCTAACGGACGAGATGCCAAGAAAGTAGCTAACTGGCTGATGGGAGATTTTTTTGCCATGCTCAAGAGGAAAAATCTGGATATAGCCAACTCGCCTGTAAGCGCGGAGAATTTGGGAAAACTTGTTGATCTAATCTGTAAGGATGTCATTTCAGGGAAAATTGCCAAAGATGTTTTTGAGATTATGGCCGAGACGTCAGAAGATCCGGAAATAATCGTAGAAAAAAGGGAATTGAAACAAGTTACGGACACTTCGGCAATTGAAGCTGTTATTGACGCTGTTCTTGCGGCGAATCCGGATAATGTTGCAAGTTACAGAGGCGGTAAAACGGCGCTTATCGGCTGGTTTGTCGGACAGGTAATGAAGCAGTCGCAGGGAAAAGCAAATCCCGGACTTGTGAACAAACTACTGAAAGAGAAACTGGGATAGGCTGGATTTTAATAAAAAATTAAGTAAAACTAGAACTTTAGGTTTATCAATACAGGTGTCCAGAGCAAAAAACACCTTATAAACATAGACATTGGTTTTACATCCCTTTATTTTGTAAAAACAACTCTTTATATTGATAGCATCAATTTGAGAGGAGGTTTGTTATGAATAAAGTAAATATTGCCAATTATATTGTATATGATTTGGCAAACCGGTTTAATTTTGCGGAACATCATGAAATGGACAGCGAGCTTGTCGGTATGGTTGCCGACAATTGGCATAAAAAGCACTTTGTATCGGGCTCCAAAAACATTAAATTCAACCACAGTGAACAAATTCGGCAGAAATTTATGATTTAGAATCGGTTTTTTGTATAATATTATTGTGTCAATATAGCTTTATTAAGAGCTTTAAAAAAGTTTTCCAACTCATACTTTTTCAGTGTTTGGTTTATAATTTTTGTGAGGTATGAAAATGGAAAAAGCGAGCAGAGATAAATTAAAAGACAACCTTATGTTTGTCGGTACAATTTATGACAGCTTTGAAGCTCTGGAAGAAACACTCGGCAAATTGAAATTAGAACGTCCGCTTTTTATTACGCACGTTGCTAAAATGGCCTTCGCAGAAGAAGTATTTAAACGTGTAGAAGGAGCACCCGAACTTTGCAAATTTACTCCTCCCAAAGTACAAACTAAACAAGCAGCCCACAGATTTTATAATTAGGTTCACAAACATTTCTTTCAACCCAAAAGCTCCCCAGCAAAAATTACCGGGGAGCTTTTGGAATTTGGCTACGTTTCAGCCAAATTAGCCGATTGAACCGAAATAATTATCTTCATCTTTGTGGTTAACAGCCCTTAAGTCAAACAAATTCAAAACTGCTGCCGATACAAAAATTGAAGAATAAGTACCGATAATCAACCCGGCCAATATCGTAAAGGCAAAACTTTCCAATGCATCGCCGCCCCACAGATATAACGGGATAACGGCAACAAGCGTTGTAACACCAGTCAATATTGTACGGGAGAAGATGTCGTTAACGCTTTTGTTAATCAGCTCTTCCTGCGGCATTTTACGATACTTTTTCAAGTTTTCACGAATACGGTCGTACGTTACAACCTTGTCATTTACGGAGTAACCTACTAATGTCAGAATCGCAGCAACCGTTGTTAAGCTGAAATCAAACCGGAAAAACGACAACAATCCAACCGTGATTACGGTATCATGAAACAATCCCAATAAAGTACCAACGGCAAATTGCCACTCAAACCGTATCCATATATATATTGCAATCGCCAGAATAGCCAGAACAGAAGCGACAATTCCTGCCGTTTTCAATTCATCGCCCACCTGAGGCCCAACGGTTTCTACGCGCCGATATTCGTAACCATTGCCTAATATCTCCCGGATTTCCGCCACGGCTTTGCGCTGGGCTACTTCGTTCGCATTGTCAGCCTGAGCACGAATCATCAGTTCTTTGCCGTCCAAGCCAATCGTCTGCAAATTTAATTCGTCCAGCTTTACAACGCTTAATTTGGAGCGGATTTCCTCTACATTAATCGGCTGCTCTGACTTTATTTCCATCAATACGCCGCCAGAGAAATCGATACCAAAGTTAAACCCTTTGATATACATACTGGCAAATGATAATATCACCAACAGGGAAGACAGCGCATAAGTAAAGTGCCGCGCTCCCATAAAATTGATATTAGTGTCTTTAGTGATCCATTTTAACATAGTCATTTTAGTTATTCCTTATCAATTAAATCGGCAAAGCTTTCGGCTTATAGCGGTTAAACCATGCCGCAATAATCAGCCTTGTTACCGTTACGGACGTAAACATTGACGTTGCAATACCGATTGCAAGAGTTACGGCAAAGCCTCTGACAGAACCGCTGCCAAAATAGAACAGTACCGCGGCGGCAATAAGCGTCGTCAGGTTCGAGTCAATAATCGTCCCCCAGGCGATAGAGAAACCGCTTTCTACGGCATCTTTTATAGAGCGGCCGTTTTTGACTTCTTCCCGCATACGTTCAAAAATAAGAACATTTGCGTCAACTGCCATACCGATTGTCAAAATGATACCGGCAATACCCGGAAGCGTCAGCGTTGCACCGATTAAGCTCAAAGCCCCCAGCATCAAAAACAGGTTCAGAAAAACGGTAATCGTTGTAAATACCCCGAACAGACCATACGCCAATACGAGGAAAACGACAACTCCGATAAAACCGATTATTGATGCGAAAATTCCGGCTTCGATAGAATCGGCACCCAAGCCGGCACCAACCGTCCGTTCTTCAAGAATATTCAGCGGAGCAGGCAAAGCACCGGAACGCAAAAGCAAAGCCAATTCCTGAGCACTTTCGGAGGTGTAATTTCCGGTAATAACGCCCGAACCGCCCGTAATCGCCGATTGAATTGTCGGAGCGGAAATAACCTCGTCGTCCAAAACGATTGCCAGCTGTTCGCCAACATTGTTTTTGGTTACTTCACCAAACTTCTTGGCACCAAGATTATTAAACTTAAAGCTGACAGCAGGAGCTCCGTCCTGAAAAGATACGCCGGCATCGGTCAGCGTTTCTCCGCCGACGGCAGGCTTTCTTACAATAACATACTGCTCGCCCTCTATACCGCGGATTAAGCGCGAAGAACTTTTCAGCTTACCGCGTTTGGCTTCGGCGGCCGTCGTCGAACTGTCAACCAAATGGAATGTCATTTTAGCGGTTTTGCCGAGCAAAATCTTTACTTCTTCCGGATTCTGGATACCCGGCAGCTGTACTAATATACGTCCATATCCCTGGCTCTGAATAATCGGTTCATTGGTTCCGTATTCGTCGATACGCTTACGGACAATTTCAATGGACTGGTCGACCAGCTTTCTTTTGATTTCATTTAACGCAGGTTCATCATAAGTAACGACAAGCGTTCCGCTGCCGTTGTCAGCGACCTTCAATCCGTCGTCCATCTTGCGCAGCGGCGTTAGTGCCTTGGAACGGGCATTGGCGTTTTCAATTTTTACCTTCAGCCCGTCAGCGCCGGAATTTATGCTTTGATAACGGATTCTGGCCTCTTTCAGCGAAGCACGGGCAGAATCTTCCAAAGCCTGCATTCTGTCTTTTAACGCGGTATCTATATCCACTTCAAGCAGCAAACTGGAACCGCCCTGCAAATCCAATCCCAGATTTACAGGCTGCCACCATGACGGCAGCGTCGTTTTAGGATCTTTGACGAAGTTCGGAACGGCAAAAAATATGCCAAGCAAACATATCGCCAAAATCATAACTATTCTTTGTAATGATAATTTGTACATTATTCGTTCTCTCTGTTAAGTTATTTTTTTTCCGAATTTTCTTTGGTTTCAGAAACCACTTCCCTGACGCTGGAACGGGAGATTTTGATTTCAACACCGTTTGCTATTTCCACCGTCAAAACAGCATCATCGGCTTTGACAACTTTGGCATATATGCCGCCGCCGGTGATTATTTCGTCCTTAGGTTTGATTGCGTTCAGCATATCCTCATGTTCTTTCATCTTCTTTTGCTGAGGACGAATCAGCAGAAAATAAAAGATTGCAAAAACAAGTACCAGCTGGATGAGGAAACCGGCCATCGGGCTCGGCTCTACAGCAGCAGCCGTTTCAGTCGCAGCAATAGCTTCTGTTATAAACATTGTGGTGTTCTCCATTAAAATTTAATTATGCTGTGGAGAGTTTAGGGTAAAAAAATCTGCGGCACAACATTAAACTCGCAGATTTACCACGGTTTTTACAACAAAAGAAGATAATGGCAAAAAAGTTGCAGTTATCGGTGCAGGACCATCTGGACTTCAGGCGGCTCTTGATTTAAGACGTGAAGGATGTGAAGTTCACGTATTCGAAAAGCTTCCAGAAAGAGGTGGAATGCTCCGTGTAGGAATTCCTTCATACAGACTTCCACGACACATACTTGAAAATGAAATTTCATATCTTGATAAACTTGGAATTAACTTCCATATGAACTTTGAAATTGGAAAAGATAAAGATTTCACAGAACTTACAAATGAATTTGACAGCGTAGTTGTAGCAGTTGGTAAACACCAGGGAAGAGTAGACAGAAGTCTTGAAAACTGGGATGCAGAAGGAATCTTTAGCGCAGCTGGATTCTTAAAAGAAGCCGCTATGACATTAAATGTAGAAAAAGCTGGAAAGGTTGTTCTTGTAGTAGGTGGCGGTGATGTTGCCATGGACTGCTGTAGAACTGCAAGACGTATAAAAGGTGTTGAAAAAGTATATTCAGTCTGTCTTGAGAACAGCTATGATTCAATGGCTTCATCTAATCATGAAATAAAAAGTTCAATAGCTGAGGGCATTAAATTTAATCATGCTCAGGCAATCAAGACTATTTACAAAGATGAAAACGGACGCATAAAAGGTGTTACTCTTAAAATGTCTCTCAATGTTTGATGCAGAAGGAAGATTTGCTCCATCATACGATGAGGATGACACAAGAGAATTAGAAGTAGATACAATCGTATTTGCAATTGGTCAGAGTGTTAACGGTGCATTTGCAAAGAATGCAATAAAAGCAAGACCAAACACAACATTTGACTGTGACAAACAGACACTTCAGTCAGTATCAAATGAAAAAGTATTTATTGCAGGAGATGCTTCAGGAGAATCTGTAATCGCAATTCAGGCAATGGCTACAGGAAGAAGAGCAGCTGAATCTGTAATAAGATTTTTAAATGGTGAAAGTCTTACAGAAGGCCGCGAACTTAAGGATACATGGACATACGAGACAAAACTCGATATGCCAACAGACTGGGAAAATATTACTGAAACAAGAGTAGATATGCAGGAACTTGATCCAGCAACAAGAATTCATTCTTTTGACGAAGTTGCTCTTGGA
>ENA-OOXT01002241-OOXT01002241.1-human-gut-metagenome-genome-assembly--contig:-NODE-2241-length-11071-cov-2.105483_pt1 | contig 11071 bp, 6 predicted proteins | sample MGYA00241590_ERZ501349 | MGnify/ENA primary metagenome ERZ501349 (study PRJEB25962, sample SAMEA2042838) | human gut metagenome | biome: human gut; feature: human-associated habitat; material: faeces...
CGTAAATAGGAAATCGCCCCTCGAAACGGCATAAAAAAAGAGAGAACGTTTATCCTTGTTCTCTCTTAAAAGATTTGTATTAAATTGTAGGTGTCAGGCGGAAATTGAGGCGAAGTCGACAGTTCAAACCCCCTTTTTTGAAAAATAGGTCAAAATGCAGCTCCCAAATTCAAATATTCCGCAAGGTGTGCAAACCACAAGATATGGTAACAAAAAGCACAAGACATACTAAATCTTGTGCTTTTTATGTTTTGTAGCTTTTTCGTACTACAAAGATGGCTATCTAATAACATATACTGTAGATTTGCCAAGTATCTGCAATTCGGGTAAGCCGCTGCCTGCGTAACGAATAAAATCATACCTTACATCAACGTAAACGACAGGTTTAATTATTCTTCCCATAAATCTGCGTAGGTTTTCAAGGTTATGTCCTGTTCGTTTATATTGTTCGCCGTTTTTACGGTTATTTCTCTTTCCTCGCCTGCTTCCATATCAAAATAATTGTCGGAAATTTCAGGATTTGTTTCATATGGCGTATCGATAAAAACAAACCTTGCAAATTTCTTCGCACGGATTTTTATCTTAAATTCCTTTTCGCCCGTTTTTTTCTTTTCAACAGCAACATCAGATACGAACGGCTTATTCTTCCATAAATCGTAAAAATAAATGCTTTTATCCTTTTCGCCACCGGAAATTTCAGCGTTCAGGTATGCGTTCTTTACAGACGAATCGAACAAAATGTTTTTAACGATGTATTTTCCGCCTGCGGGAACGGTTATATTCTCGGTTTTTTCAAAATAAACCTCGCCGTTTAAGCTCTTGTGCGCATACGTTAATTTTAAGCTTACCGATGAAAGCTTATCGTTGCAAACGCAAAGATTAACTGTTTTGCCGCCGTAATAAAAGAATGTGTGAACGGGCCTGAACGCTGCCTTCTGAATATAGAAAACGGGTTTTTTCTCACCGTAAAAATCTATAACCGACCATGTTCCGCATCCCCAGATATCGTTGAACATCCAATTTAGAATTCCGTAACAACGGTCGCTCGCCCTCGCAAATTCTATCTCGGAACGCATTATTTCAAGATGCACAGCCATGGACTTTTTAACAAATTTTTCGAGCGTGTCTATCTCTCCGAAAAGAGATGAGGCCATACGTTGTTCTTTCGCTATAAATGTCTCTTCCGGCGTTGCCGAATAAGGATTAAGCATAAAATGCTCGAGCCATACCTCGTTTACTCCCCAAAGCTTATCTTTCGGGATAAACTTTTTAATACTTCTTATTCTGCAAGGACCTAAAATCGCGCATTCCGTCGTGAACGGGCTTAAATTTGTCGCAAGATATTCTCTGTAATCGCAGATACGGTCATCGATAAGCGCGGGGTCGTAACACGAGGTGTGGAGATCGCCCGAGGAGTAATCCATATCGATATCCGTTCTGCTGTGCGGACTGTTTGGAACGTAAACGCTTTGTCTTGTGAGTTTGTCGTGAAGCGCACGAAGCATTATCTCCCACACATATTCGCCGTACTGCGGACCTTTGCAATCGAGAAATTTTCTCCTCTCGTTTCCGCCGCACCACAAAACGACGGACGGATGATTTCTTAGCCGTTTAAGCTGATACTCCGCCTCTTTATATACGGTTTTCCTGAAATCGGACATATCGTCGGGAAGGTCGGAACAAGCGAACATAAAGTCCTGCCAGACCATTATCCCCTTTTCGTCGCAAAGCTCATAGAAAATATCGCTTTCATATAAGCCCCCGCCCCAGACTCTTAAAATATTATAATTTGCTTCCTTTGCAGCCGACAAAAGGTGCCTGTAGGTTTCGTCCTTTATCGTTCCCGTCATATTGCTTGCGGGTACCCAGTTCGAGCCTTTACAGAAAATGTCCGTACCGTTCACATTTATAATGAACGATAACGACTTTTCGTCGAGCGGGCGTTCGATAATTTTTACCTCTCTAAAAGCAAATTTTCCCGACTTTTCGTCCACGACTTTATCGCCGCGGAAAAGCTCGAGTCTATACGAATAGAGATTCTGCTCGCCGTAACCGTTCGGGTACCAGAGTTTTACGCTTTTAACGCAAACGTTCTGCAAAACAAACTGACCTTCGCATTTAAGCTTAACCTCATACGCGCCCGAAAAATCACCGTCGGGGTTTTTCGTAACCGAAAGCTTCAAAAAATACTCTTCGGGTTTATACTTAAACTTATCGTTAAGTTTCGTTATAAAATTCGCGTTACCGAAAATATCCGTCGTAATTTCGGTTTCGATTATTTCGTCGTCGTCAAAAAACGAAAGCTCGACGGGACGATAAATTCCGTACCCGGGAAAATCTGGCGCCCAATCCCACATAAAATGACAGGCGGGCTTACGGAAGAAAATTCTGGCCGGGTGAAAAATACTCATATATTTTCCGTTCGGCTTCGAGTTATAAACTTCGTAAGGCGATTTCATTTTCACCGTGAGCGAATTTTCGCCGACATTAAGCTTGTCTTTCACACTAAAAGAAAACGGAACGTACATACTATCCGTTTCGCCTATTTTTTCACCGTTTAAAAAGACCTCGGAAAAGGTGTCTACACCGTTAAAAACAAGCTCCGCATGAGGGAAATCGAAATCTCGCTCATCCACACTGAAAGAAACGGAATAATCCCACGGGGATTCCAGAACCCACCTCGAATCTTTGAAATTAACTCCGAAAAGAGGGTTTTCTATCCTGCCCGCAAGATATAAATCGTTAGTTATATCGCCAGGAACGTTAGATTTGTATTTTCCGTATTTTATGTTTTCTATCGACCAGTTTTTGTTGATAATTCTGTTTTTTCTCATTTAAAATCTTCACCTTGTTCGTTTAAAACGTCTATGATTTTCGTTAGTTCATCCTCGGACATTTTGTTGTTGCTCATCGTTACGAGCTGACGAAGCTGCAGACTTTCCGCAACGCGCGAAAAGAAGGTTTCACCTTCTATATGACCGTTTTTTATCGAAAACGGATAGCTATCGTCGTCGCCTATTATGCAGCCTATTATCGCTTTTTTAAGTTCTTTTTCGGTTACTTTTGCGCCTTTTTCGCTTTTAATCAGTTCGCCTATCGTCGTGTAGCGGCCGATTTTGAAAACAGGATTTAACGATATTTCTTCGCCGAAAAGCTCCTTCGTTGCGTCCGAATTAACACTTAAGCGGACTTTCCCTTTACGCAGAACGAATCTGTCCTTTTTTATTTCGAAGCTCGTAAATTCCGAAGTCGGAACAAATACCGAAACCTGCTTTTCTTCGCCGCGGTTAAGATGAATTTTATCGAAACCGACGAGCTTTATAACGGGATCCCCGTTTTTACCGTCGCCGCTTAAATAAATCTGCACGACCTCTTTTCCGTCGTAATCGCCGTCGTTTTTCACCTTTACGCTTACCGTTACGCCGTCATCGTTTTCCGATATCGAAGATTTGTCGATTTTAAAATCGGAAAAGACAAAGCCCGTATAAGAAAGCCCGAAGCCGAACGGATATGCGACGGCTATGCCGTTTTTAACGTAATAACGATAGCCGACAGAAGTTCCTTCTCTGTAAAAAATCTCGTCGTCGTTTTCTTCGCCGAAAGCGTAGCTGTCGGAAAGGTCTTTAACGAAGGTTTCCGTAAGTCTTCCGCAAGGATTGACCTCGCCCGACAAAACGAGCGAAATCGCCCTACCCGCCGTCTGCCCCGCAAAATAACTTTCGATTATCGACGATGAGTATTTTTCGATTTCTTCCGTTTTGATAACAGAACCGTTTATCAGAACGGTCACTATGTTTTTGTTGTGTTTATATATTTCTTCGAGAATCTCGCAATCGATGTCAATGTTTTCTCTGTCGAAGCCCTCGCTGCTCGTTTTTTCGCGAAGAAAAACTATTACCGCGTCGTATTTTTCAATCTCCTCGGAAGGTTTGTCGAAATACGTCGCGTTTTTGAAAGCTTTTTCGATTTCTTCTTTAACACTCGTATAATCGTCGCCGAAAACTTCGGCGCAACCACCGCCGCAGAAAACACCTTCGTTGGCAGCAGAACCGACAACGGCAAGTTTCAAGTCTTTATTAAGCGGCAAAAGCCCGTTGTTTTTCAAAAGGACGATGCTTTCCGCCGCAATGCGTGAAACGTCCTTTTTTAACGCAGCTTGTTTTTCGCCCGAGCAAAAAGCAATGAGCTTTAAAATCTTATTTACGCTTTCGTTTATTTTTTCGATCGGGATCTTTCCCAAGGCTATATCGTGGATTACGTCGGCGTGAGTTTTTTTGTCCGACCCCGGCATTTCGAGGTCTCCCGCCGCCGCTAAAAATTCACTCCTTTTATCGGTTCCGCCCCAGTCCGAAACGACAACGCCGGTAAACCCGAAGTCGTTTCTAAGCATAGTTTTCAACTCGTTATTGATATACGCCAAATGCCCGTTAACGAAGTTATAGGCGGACATTACGCACTTCGGCTCTGCATTTTTTATAACCGTTTCAAACGGTTTTGCATACACTTCACGAAGAGTTTTTTTATCGACGTTTACGCTGTAAGCGTACCTTCCGTTCTCGCGGTCGTTGCAAACGAAATGCTTTACGCAAGCGGCAACCCCGCGACTCTGGACTCCCTTAACAAACTCGGAAGCAAGCGCACCGGTAAGAAAAGGATCCTCGGAAAAATATTCAAAATTCCTTCCGCCCGTAGACATGCGTTTTATATTTACACCCGGCGCAAGCAAAACGTCCACGCCGTGAGATACGGCGTCATCGCCGAGATACTGCCCGATTTGAAACATCGCTTCTCTGTCCCAACCGCACGCCAGAAGACAAAGATTGGGATAAGACATGGCGGGCGAACCGTCGCGGATTCCGTGAGGTCCGTCGCGAAGCGTTAAAGCTCTCACCCCGAGCCTTTCTATCGCTTTCGTATGCCAGACGTTGTCGCCCGACAAAAGCGACACCTTTTCATCCAGTGTCAGATCATCCGCCGTTATATCCCATATGTTTTTTTTAGTTTTCTTACTATTCATTTGTTACGTCTCTCGAATCGGCAACGATAAGTTTTGCCCTTATCGTCCCGAACGAATGTCTGCCGTTCAGTTCCACAATAACGTAAACTTCCTCGGTTGCCGAATGATTTTCGTTAAGCGTTACGAAAAAGCTTTGTTTTGCCTCATAGCGATAGATATTCTGCAACGGAAGAGCAAATTCGCCGCCGCCCGCAACGGTCAAGCCGCCGCTTGTCATAACCTTCACGTTTGCCCAAAGTTGGGAACGCGCCACGCCGTTGTTTATAAGCGTAAGATCAAAGCCGAAACTTTCCCCGGTCTTGATATACGGTTCTTTTTCATAGGTAAGAACGGCTTTGAAAACGGGAAATTCTTCAAACTCCGCCCACTTCGGAAGCCTTGTAAGCTCGTTTATATCAAACTTCCTCTCCCCTCTGTTACGCCACAGATTTCTTTTAAAAATCTCGTACGGCGGACAGAAAAGTTTGTCGCCGTCAAGTCCTTTAACTTCGTAAATATCTTCGCCGAAGGTTACGAGCGGTTCGCAAAGATAATCGGGTTTTAAAAATGAAGGAATAACCCTTAAAATTCCGTCGGTAAATTCCGAAACCGTTTTCGGACAGAAAAAACCCCATTCTGAAAGGTCTATGCAACAGGTATTGATAACCCCGTCAAGCACGTCCGTCCATTTTTTCGGCAAACGCTCGTCGCCGAGAATTATCCCGAGAAGTGCGCCCGCAAAACCCGCCGAACAATCGGTATCCTCGCCACAATTTACCGCGATACAGATCGTTTTTCCGAAATCGCCCTCGCCGTAGTAAAGCCCGATTGCGGCGATCCCTATGTTATTCGGCGCGTCGCAACCCGCTTTCGAGGTCTTCTCCTCTTCCGTCATTTCGGAAAGGGGCTTGCACTGAAGCCCGAACGACCCCGGCACATCTTTGAAAAGTCTCTCTCTCGCCTGTTGCCAGGAAAGCCCCCGTTTATAAGAGTCTCTCGCAATTTTAACGGCTTTCGTCACAAGACAATTTTCGGGAATATAACTTAAACCTATTTCGATTACTTTTTCGATATCGTCAACCGCAAACGCCGCGCTCTCCGCCGCCGCGCAAAAAACCTCCCCGTACACACCCTCGCCGTAATGATCTACCGAAGAATCGTAAAATGCGTAAACCGAAGCTATTTCGGCCGTGATCGATGGCGGAATCCGCCATCATGTAACGGACGGCAAGTTCGGGCGTTCCGGCGGCGATGCACGCCCAGATCTCGCTGCGGATAAAGCTTCCGCAACTTTCGCCGTAAACGTTTTCGAGTCTGCCGCTTACCCCTGCGGAAAAACCACGGGAAAGGTTAGCCTTCGCCGTGCCGTATTCCGACCAACGCGGGTAAATGTAGGTAAGCCAATACTCCGCCAAAATGTTTTTATCGACTTCCGAGCCGAATTTCATCGCGGCGTTGAGCCAGACTATCTGCAAATCGAGATCGTCGTTCGGCGGAGGATTTTTATCGATATTTTTCTGAACGTAAAAATTTACGTCGTTTATTCTCCTTAAACATTCAAACGGCGCGCCGAGCGTTCCGCCCACGTTTTTGCCGTTGAAACAGCCTTTTATTTTATCTTTTAATTGTGTGTAGTTAAGTTTCATTACGCTATACCGTTGTTGGCTTTGAACTGATTTAAAAGCGAACCCTCGCTGTACCTCGTGAATCCGAGCGACGAAAGCTCAGATAAAACCTCGTCCGTGTAAGCCTTATATCCCGACTGATCGTCAAAATAATAACTGTTGTAGTTATACATTATCATAAACTTAGTCGGTGCGCGGACGATTTTAAGCCTTCCTACAAGTTCGGCTTTCTCGCTTTCCTCCATATCGGAAGCCGAAATTTTATCGATAGCCGCCGTCATAAGTTCTTCCTCTTTCAAAAGGAAAGAAAGGTCGTAATATTTCGCGCTCGATCTGTCCGTTCCGAGCTTTAAGGTGTAATCGGGAAAACGATCGAACAGCGCGCGATAATAAAGATCGTAATCTGTTTTATATTTTTTAACGTAATCTTTAGCCGCGCCGTAATAATACGTTATAAACTCGTCGGTAAGCTCGTCCACGCTTCTGCCCGCGTTCCACATAAGCTTTGAAGCGACGTATGCTTCGAGATTAGCCTGCCAGCCGACTTTTTCGTTCTGAGCCGACTGCATAAGGAGATACTCTACGCCAACCTTTTTATAGAGCCTTAAATTTTCTTTCCATGTCTGCATAGTGGGATAATAATTGAAGTAGTTATAGTAATCGATATGATAATCCCACGCCATAAAATGCTTGGTTACCGCGCTCCATGATTTATAAAGCGTTCTGTATTTGGCTATCTGTTCGTTATCCTCGAGCGAGAAATAGTTATTGCAGAAATACGTCGCCATACGGATATAAACGTTATCCGCCGCAACGACCGTGTTGTCGATAGGCTTATACGCTCCGTCGGAATCAATAATTACGGGAGCTTCCTCGGAATACTGATAAGCAAACGTAACGACTTTGATTTTTCTGCCGTTAAGCTCTTTATCCGCCCACTTCTGAATTTCCCTCGCGAGAATATTAACAAACCTTACGTTTACGCCGCCTCTCGTATATTTTTCCGCTGCTGCGATACATTTAGCGCAGGCGCAGCATTTTTGCGTGTCCTGCTGACTGAACATAAAGTATTCCGTATCTTCGCTTGATTCCGAAACAAATTTTTTAAGCGATTCGAGCGCTATTTTTATAGGACTTAACTCCACGCTTTCGTCGATTTCGCCGTCGTCCGTTATGCCGTAAGTCTGACAGATTTCTACGGGCGTACCGTTTACCATCGAGAAAAACTCGGGGTGTTTGGCGGCGTATTCCGTGGAAACGTAAGCAAGCGAATTGTGGTTTGCCGCAACGTCTTTCGTTTTGTACCAGCCGATGTTGCCGCCGAATTTATCCGCGACCGTGTGATACTCGTTCACGAATCTGAGTTTGGACATAAAATCCTTGTTGCTGTTGTAGCCGCCGATCATAAAGTTACGATAACGGAAATCGGGAGCTTCCACTATATCCGGGCTTTCGATTTCGCATTTATCGAGTTTCGGAATATACTCGTAATCGTAAGTCAAAAACTTAATGCCGAGATATCTCTCGATAAATTCGTACGCGCCGTATAAAGTACCTCTTGCCGTCGCGCCGTTGATAAAAATGCCGTTCCCGACCGATTTAATTATAAATCCGTCGCCGTTGAGCGCATAATAATCCGCCGTAACGCCCGATTTTTCAAACGCACCCGTATTACCCACCGAAATTATTTTCGCGGTTTTGTCGTAAACGACGAAACGGTTCTGTTTCACGGGGATTTTTACGCCCGAAACCTTATAAACATACTCCGAAATATTATCCGCGGCGTTTTTCTCCGCTTCTTGAGCATTATCGGGATAAATAATCGTGTAATCAGTCGTGTTGTTTTCAAAAATAGTCATCTTTTCGCTCCGCTCGCTTTCGCTGCTTTTCTCCGACGTCGAAGTTTTTTCGCTCTCCGACGTGTCGCCCCTTTTCCCGCAGCCCGTCTGAATAAACATTGTCGTTATAACGAGCATACACGCTAAAATTTCAAATAAGATCTTTCTCATCGTTCCATCTTTACCCCACGTTGAATTTACGGATTTCGTAGGAAATGTTCATCGACCCGTCGAACGCGTAAACGATAAATTTCCACTCGCCCGCCGCGCTTAATTTAACGCTTTCGCCAGCGTTTACCTTAACAAGCCTTCCGTCCGCGTTTTTAAGATACAGATAAACGGTGAGCGGATCGAAATCGTCATCCAAAGCCGATTTATCGTCGGTAACCGAAACATCAGGAACGACGAAATTTTCGCCGATTTTATACGATTGCTTCACGCCCGACATTTCGATAACGGGCGCGGTTTTATCCGCCACGTAAAGACGGAAAGTCTTTTTTGAGATGTTGTACGCGCCGTCAGTAAGTTCGAAAACAAGCTGATAATATCCGTAAGTTTCAAGCTTTATTTCGATTCCCGCTTCGGGTTTTACTCCGTTTAAAAGAACTTTGCCGTTCGGAGCTTTTACGGTAAGCGTTGCTTCCGCTTTGCCTGAAAGGACGTCTCCAAAGCAAATTTCCTGCATAACGAACGTTTCGTCTTTTTCGTATTCCGATTTAAAATCGGAAGTAAAGCCAACGATCGCTGGAGCGTCGTCGCCCGATTTGGTATAAGAATTGAAACTCTGATTTCCTATATAATTCACGATAACCGAGCTTTGCGATTTAACGCCGAACGCCTTTATCGTCATATAAACGTTTCCGCCGTCGAAACCCGAAAAGTTTCTGCCGGAATCGAACGAAGTTATTTCCGCCGCTTCGCTGCCGCCTATTCTGACCGCTCCGTTTAAGGAAAATGCAATCGCCAGCGAATCGTATTTTCTGCCGTTATACGCGCTAAGCGAATTGAACGTTCCGCTTTCGATCAATACGGTATAAGTTTTTTCGCCGAGCTTAAGCTTCGCCTTGCCTGATTTTATCGAAGAAAACGCAAGACTGACCTTCTCTTCGGGGTTCTTTGCCGAAGCTATTTCCACCGAAACGGAAGAGAATTTCATTGAATCCTCCAAAAACGTCAGCTTTGCGGAAAAGTCGTAAAACGGCACCGCGTAAGGCGTTTTTATCGAAAAATCGCTTGCTGCCGAGAACGTGAGACCCGTTTCGAAAAATTCGCGGGTTACGCTTGCGCCTTTTACTATAAGAGCTTCCGAAATATCGGTTAATTTTGCGGGAATAACCGCAATCGTATACGTTTCGGCAAGACTTCCGTCGTTGTTTTTGGCGACTATTTCTACTTCCGACGCATCCTTCGGAACCGTGTAATTACCCGAAACTTTTACTCCGCCGATATAAAGTTCGGCAGGCTTTTCAAAGCCGCTTTCGCCGTACTTCGAATAATCGAGAATTTTAATCTCGGGAAGAGTTACCGTTTCGCCCGCCTTGTACGCCGCGGGAAGATTTTCGCAAACAAAGAATTTTTTGTTCATATCGACCTTAACGGTATATGAAATCGTTTTTACAAAACCTAATTCGTCGGTTACGGCGATTTTTACTTTTACGTTGCCTTTGCCGTTTAAAATTACTCTGTCGCCGGGAACGGCGGAAACAATCGCGCCGTCGTAAGAAATTTCGTATTTCGTTTCGATTGTTCCCGTTCCGCCCGAAACGGTAGCCGCGGGAAGCACGAAATCGTCGCGGGCGGAAAGGATTTCCGGAGCGTTCGGCTCTATCGTTATGTCATTCGGCGTGGAAACAACTTCGAATTCGTAATATTTAACGATATCCTTTCCGAAATTGTCTCTGCCCGAAAAAACAGCTCTGTATTTTCCGCTGTTTTTCGGGGTGAATACGTCGCCCTTAAGCATACCGTCGGTTACCGTTACGGCTCTGTAAATTCCGCCGTCCGAAACTTCGAGCGATCTTTCAACGTCTATGTTACCGAATACCACGTCGTAACCCGTCGCGACGGGAAGTTTGTAGCCATAACCGACCACGCCCGTTTCTACGCCGCCCTCTTTCGTTACCTGTATCGCGCCGTCGTTTTTGAAATCGTCCGTCGAATTCTCGTTGAGTTTTTTTCCGCCTATTTCGGAAACGACTATTCCTCCGCCGTCAGAAACGACGAATTCCGCGCCGAGATAAACCTCTGCTCCGTTAAAGCCGCCGAAAGGTTTCCAATTTTTAAGCTCGTCCGTATTGTCCGCGTCGAGGACCTTATAGTTCGGCGTGTTTTTGTTTATCGCCGAATAAACGGTAAGCTCGTCGTAGTCGTACCTGAAATTGAAAGGCACACAGTTTTTGTTGTATACGTTTGTAAAGTTATGGTAAACAACCGCGCCGTAAGTGTTTCTTACAACGCCCTTATCCGCCGACTCGTTGGATATGGCGACGGAAATATCGTCGTACTCAACGAGCATATAGCTTAAATGATCGTTCCACGGGTTAAGCCACCAGTAAACCGAAAGGGTGTTCGTTTCGTCGTAAACGTCGGTAAGCCTTATTCTCACCTGAGAT
>ENA-OOXT01002247-OOXT01002247.1-human-gut-metagenome-genome-assembly--contig:-NODE-2247-length-11060-cov-2.871331_pt1 | contig 11060 bp, 8 predicted proteins | sample MGYA00241590_ERZ501349 | MGnify/ENA primary metagenome ERZ501349 (study PRJEB25962, sample SAMEA2042838) | human gut metagenome | biome: human gut; feature: human-associated habitat; material: faeces...
ATACACATACCCGCGTTCAATAAGCTCCGGCATCTGCCGATAGAAGAACGTCAGCAACAGCGTCCTGATGTGTGCGCCGTCGACATCCGCATCGGTCATAATTACAATCTTGTGATAGCGGCATTTGTCGGGATTAAAGTCATCACGGCCGATTCCCGTCCCGAGCGCCGTAATAATCGTTCCGATTTCTGCCGAATTCAGCATCTTGTCAAAACGTGCCCTTTCAACATTCAGGATTTTGCCGCGCAACGGCATAATCGCCTGATTCTTTCTGTCACGCCCCTGCTTCGCCGACCCGCCCGCAGAGTCTCCCTCAACGATAAACACTTCCGACAAAGCCGGATCTTTCTCCTGACAATCTGCCAGTTTTCCCGGCAGGGAAGAAATATCAAGCACGCCTTTGCGCCGCGTCAATTCGCGAGCTTTGCGCGCCGCCTCGCGCGCCGTTGCAGCTTCAACAATCTTGCCAACGATAATCTTGGCTTCCGCCGGATGCTCGTCCAGCCATTCCTTAAGCTTATCGCCCATAATGCTTTCTACAACCGGTCGCACCTCAGAAGAAACCAGTTTATCCTTAGTCTGGGACGAAAATTTCGGATCCGGTACCTTAACTGACAAAACGCAGGTCAGCCCTTCGCGCATATCATCACCGGTAATAGCCGTTTTATCCTTTTTCAAAAGCCCGTTTTCCAAAATATAATTATTGACTGTTCTTGTAAGTGCTCCCCGGAAACCGGCCAGATGCGTTCCGCCGTCCTTTTGCGGCACATTGTTGGTAAAGCACAACATACTTTCGTTATATGCTTCCGTCCACTGCATAGCGACATCGACCTGCATACCGTTCTGTTCGCCGGAAATGCTGATAATACTTTCATGCAGCGGAGCTTTCGCTTTATTCAGGTGCGTAACAAACGCCTTCAATCCGCCTTCATAATGAAAAACCGTTTCCTTAGGCTCATTGCCGCGATTATCAATCAATTTCAAATAAACGCCGGAGTTCAAAAAAGCCTTCTCACGGATAGAACGTTCCAAAACGTCATAGCTGAATTCCGTCTGTGTAAATGTTTCAGGAGACGGCAAAAAAGAAACTTCTGTCCCGTGGCGTCCCGGCGTCGAGCCGGTAACATGAATATGCTCCACGACATTACCGTTTGCAAATTCGGCTTCATACTGCTGGTCATTGCGCCAAATCTTCAGCCTCAGCCATGTAGACAAGGCATTGACTACCGACACCCCCACCCCGTGCAGACCGCCGGAAACCTTATATGAATTATTGTCAAACTTGCCGCCGGAATGCAACTCGGTCATAATGACTTCCGCCGCCGAAACGCCTTCTTCCTTATGCATATCAACCGGCATGCCGCGGCCATTGTCGCGAACAGTTGCCGAACCGTCAGGATTTAAAATAACCTCGGTTTTATCGCAATATCCTGCCAACGCTTCGTCAATTGCATTGTCAAGAACCTCATAAATCATATGATGCAGGCCGGATCCGTCATCGGTATCACCGATATACATACCCGGACGTTTCCGCACGGCATCCAAACCTTTCAACACTTTGATTGAATCTGCGTTATATTCTTGTTCGCCCTTAATAATTTCATCTTCCGTAAATTCAGCCATTATAAACCTCTGTTTTCGTAAATCTCCAAGTCTTGTTTAATATAGCATACCTGAAGATTTTACCAAGCAAAATTTACAAAAATATAAGGGTTATCAACAAAAAACATCCCCCTCAACCGGAGTCGCACAGCTGTCTGAAACAGAAAAAACAAATTTCGTCTACACATTCTATCTTGACGGACAAGCATGTTTAATGGTATTATCAATCTATAACTATATACAAAAAGGAGGAACGGCCATGACCGACAACAATCTTATGGATAATATGTGGGAAATTTTTAAAATCAGAGTGGAAGCTCTGCAAAATATCAACCCCAAAATGTTCGTCGACAATCAAAAACCTGTATCATTTTTATCAAATCTTGAAAAAGACGGCCCCAAAGACGCCCTGATTAAAGCCTCTTTGGTAGCCCAAGCATATATAACCACCAAAAAACCTCAACTGTCAGACAAGTTTGACCATGCATACAGCGAAGCGCTTGTAGACCGTAACATTCACGCTGATATCAACCGTTTTTTAATACCGAGTCTGGTTAACGCCTATCTGCAGGATAAACAAAACGGCATAATCGATGAAAACGGAAAATTAACCGGCAACCTGAAAAAATCAAAAATTATGCAGATTCCCCATAATGACTCCCAATACGGCATTCCGGCACAAGCGCGGAATGTTATAAACAAATATTCCAACACTTCAAAACTGGCAGAACTGCGCAGCAAAATTGCCCAAACGGCAGACAAATGCCTGAATACAAATTTGGAAAAAAAGAAGTTGCCAAAAACGCTTAAGAATATTGAAACAATAATATCCGACAATCTATTCGACAGATAATCGCTACCAGAACAAAACTCCAAAATCAAACGTGGCGTTTTTCTGGCATCGTACTTCCTGCCCCACCAATACCCCCGCAAATATGCGTACGAAAACTCTCGTCAAAGCTTAAATATCTCCCCTCCGCTGTTCCTGCGTCTAGAAATGTCTTTTGACATTTCCGCAAATGGTTTTACTTAATGTTGCACCTAAATAAATAACTGCTAAACAGCAAACACCTAAAACGAGTAACGGAGTCCCAGAGACATCTCCATAATGTTTTTAACATAATCATTGCTGCCGGTCATCGTAACATAATGTGCCATCGCCCGAACAGCCCAGTTCCTGTTCAAATTAAACTGCAGTCCCAATCCGGTACGCATGCCAAACGACTCTTCTTTAACGTTGCCATTAACGCTATATCCCAATACATTTGCTGCAAGATTTATATCAAAATCATAATACGCGCCACCCAATGACATTAAAATATCCAATTGCTTGTCTATCGGCTGATAAAATAAAAAATCCACCCCGTACGCCGCATATTTTACACCGACATCAATGTTATTGCCATTAAAACGTGTCCCTTTATTCTCTTTTCCCGCCTGCTGATAAAAAAGTTCCATTCCGACTTTCTTATTAAAGCGAAATCCCAGCGTCGGCTTAAAAAAGTTATATTCAGTTTCAGCTATACTCTTATACTTAAAATTTCCTTCCTTCTCCAAATCAAGATGATTTCTGCCGACATCCAGCCCCAGTGTATAGCGCGGATGCTGCGTTTCCTTCCTCGGCAACGGGCGCACATAATTCGCCGTCACTGTTCGAGAAACAACGCGCGTTCCAGGCTGACGATAATACTCCGCCCGCGCAGAGCCGCAAATTAAACCGAAAAAGACTCCGGACAAGAGTAAGAACTTTCTCATATCACACTTCCCTTTTTTCCCAATGGTTAAAGAAAAAGCCATCTTGACTAGAAGATGACTGGAAGTTGAAAGTCTGCTAATGAACAGTGCGGTATATTCACCGCTGAGGCTTATTTTACCGCCTTCCAGTCCACGACTGAAGGCATGTAAAGTTTCGCCTTTACATAGTGCGTCATTAGAGAGGCTTTCAAACCCCGAAATGTCCTCCGGACATTCCGACTTGAGACTAAAGCACCCTCGCTTAACATTTAGTAAATATCATTATGTAAAGAATAATATGTTATATACTTTTGCAAATTAAAACCGATATTACGCAAAAACGATTCCACATATTACGCCAAAAATAACGCTGCCGAATCACCTTCCCCGGCAGCGTTGACATTCAATTTTTAACAAAAAGATTAAAAAACTTTTCCGCAATTCAAAACGAAGTTTCCCTTATTTTCGCACATCAAAAACGTCAAAGCATCCCTGCAAATACGCCAGCAGTGCAGTGTCTTCCACCAATGCCAGGCATTGACTCTCCGTCGTATCCGTATCGGAAGGGACTTTTCGGTATTTCTGTAAATAATATTCCTTAACGCCAAGCCCCTTCAAAGTATCTGCAATCGTATAAATATCTTTAACCGAAAGAAAGCGCGGATCACAAGTCGTCCGGCATTCAAACGGCACCCCTGAATTAATCAGCAGATGCAGGCTTTCCCGAACCTTCTCCACATCTGCGATTCCCCCGGTAACATCTTTATACCGTTCGGCCTCCAACGGCGCTTTAATATCAAATCCGACCCAATCGGTTTTGGACAAAACCTCTTTAAGATGTGCCGGACGATATCCTCCGGTATGGAGTCCGATTTGATATCCCAAAGCTTTCACTTCGTCCATTGCCGCCCCCAAGGTATCCTGAACCAAAGGTTCTCCGCCTGAAAAAACCACAGCATCAAGCATTCCTTTTCTCTGCTCAAGAAAATCCATAAACTTCTCCCAGACGATATTCGTCTCGGCATTCACATCCTGAAGATGCGTATTATGACAGAAAGGACAACGCCAAGGACACCCCTGCATAAAGACAACAGCAGACATCCGGTTAGGAAAATCGACGATACTGAATTTCTCAATACCGCCGATTCTAATAGCACTCATCAACAGACCGCTAAACTGGTTAAACCCCGTTTAACCGCTTACTCGGCAGCCAAAGCCATCGTATTGTCTCTGCAGACGCATTCACGGGCTTCGCATCCCATAACGGCCTTCTCTTCGCAGAAACACAAGCGGGATTTATATTCGCCTTTCTTGCCGACATTAAATTCCGTCGTCGGGCGGATATATCCCATAACTCTGGTATAGACTTCGCAACGCTGTCTTTCAGAATCGTCTAATTTAACATCATCAATATTAATAATATTGCTCATCTTTCTCCCTTTCACTAGTATAATATTCTACGCTACTTCTTGCTTTTTTGCAAGCATTTTTAACTTTTCTGCCTTCTTTTCCTGATCGCAAATCGGACAGAACTCATGTTCCCCGGCAATATAACCGTGTTTCGGACATACGGAAAACGTCGGAGTAATCGTGATATACGGAAGGCGGTAATTTGCCAAAACCTTCTTGATGAAATCACGACAAACTTTTGCGGACGAAATACGCTGGTTCATATAGAGATGAAGCACCGTACCGCCGGTATATTTGGACTGCAGGCGCGCCTGCAAATCCAGCGCTTCAAACGGATCATCGGTATAACCGACCGGAAGCTGTGAAGAATTCGTATAAAACGGAGCATCGGGCGTACCGGCTTGAATAATACCGATATAGCGTTTCTTATCCTCTCTGGCAAATCTGGTTGTCGCACCTTCCGCCGGAGTCGCTTCCAGATTATACATATGCCCGGTTTCTTCCTGAAATTTTACCAGCCTGTCACGGACAAAATCCAAAAACTTCTCGGCAAATGCCTGTCCCCATGTATCGGCAATGTTATGCTCGTCATTGGTAAAATTCCGTATCATCTCGTTCATGCCGTTGACGCCGATGGTCGAGAAGTGATTGCGCAGCGTACCCAGATATCTCTTAGTAAACGGGAACAGCCCGTTATCAATCAGGCGCTGAATAACCTTACGCTTGATTTCCAGCGAAGAGCGCGCAATGTTCATTAACTCGTCAACCCGCGCAAACAACCCGGCTTCATTGCCTTTGTAAACATATCCGAGTCGCGCGCAGTTAATCGTAACCACGCCGACAGATCCCGTCTGCTCGGCAGAACCGAATAATCCGTTTCCTCTGGCTAAAAGCTCTCTCAAATCCAGCTGCAAACGGCAGCACATTGAACGAATCTGTCCCGGTTTCAACGACGAGTTCAGGAAATTCTGAAAATAAGGCAAACCATACTTGGCCGTCATTTCAAACAGCAATTCCGTATTCTCGTCTTCCCACGGAAAATCCCACGTCATATTGTAAGTCGGAATTGGAAACGTAAACGGCCGCCCTTTAACATCGCCGCCCATCATAACATTGATATAGGCTTTGTTAATCATTGCCATTTCTTCGCCCAAATCGCCGTACGTATAATCCTGTTCCACACCGGCAATAATCGGATGCTGATCGCGCAAATCTTCCGGGCAGACCCAATCGAAAGTAAAGTTCGTAAACGGAGTCTGCGAGCCCCAGCGGGACGGAACATTCAGATTGTAAATCAGTTCCTGCATACTCTGTTCAACCTGCTCGTATGTCAGCTTGTCATTCCGGACATAAGGAGCCAGATATGTATCGACCGAAGAAAACGCCTGCGCACCGGCCCATTCGTTCTGCAACGTTCCCATAAAATTGACCATTTGGCCGACTGCCGAAGACAAATGTTTCGGAGCTCCGGCCTCAACTTTTCCCGGTACGCCGTTAAACCCTTCGCGCAGCAGGTTCTTCAGCGACCATCCGGCACAGTATGCAGCCAGCATACTTAAATCGTGGATATGGATATCGCCGTTTCTGTGTGCTTCGCCAACCTCCGCCGGATAAACGTGCGACAACCAGTAATTGGCCGTAACCTTGCCGGAAACGTTTAAAATCAATCCGCCGTTGGAATACCCCTGATTCGCATTTTCTTTAATGCGCCAGTCCAAATTCTCCAGATATTCGTTAATTGAACTTTCCACGTCAATAACGGTTTTGCCGTCGCCGCGCAGTCTGTTTCTCTTATCGCGATACAAAATATAGGATTTCGCCGTCTTAAAATAGTTGGAAGAAATAAGCACCTGTTCAACAACATCCTGAATATCTTCTACCGAAGGCAGGGATTCGTCAAACTTATGCGATAAAATTTTCATCACCTGAGCTGTCAAAAGCCACGCATCGTCGCCGTCAAATTCAGAAGTAATCTCGCCGGCCCGCAATATTGCATTATAAATTTTATCGCCGTCAAAATCAGCGAGGGTTCCGTCTCTTTTTGTTATGCTTTTAAACGGCATTTTATATTTTTTTGCCGTCGGCATCTGCAACTCGTTATTTGCCATTTTATTATTCTTCCCTTCTCTTTATTTAGTAAGTTTATGGGGTTTCGCCCTTAGCAGCACCCTACTACATATAGTATTAACAAACCGTAAAGATATACAAGATGTAGTAAAAATACTCTTTAAAGCGCCAACGCTTCAACTGCCCCTATCTTAAAAAAAACACTCCTTTTGACAAGTCGTCATCCCCCGTTTTTTTTTAAATTTGTATATCCCCCTAAAATTAAAACACTTTTTTTTTTTTAAAGGGTCTATAACCGCGCTGCCAAAAATTTTAAACCTGTTACTAACAGCTTTTTAAAATTTTAATTTCTGCCAAAACGATTTTTTTAACACAAAAAGATTGACCTTGCTTTTATACGCCTATATTATATTTGACGGATTAAATTTCAGGGAGAGATAAAGTTGCGCAAAACCATAATTTGGGATCTGGACAATACCCTTTATTTTGAAACGGAAGAATATAAAAACAAACTTAATGAAGCCACGGCCGCAGCCGCCATCAAAGAGTTCAACGTTCCGCTTGACTTTAAGGAAGCTACGAAAAAAGTAAAAGAATCGTACGCGACATACCGGGACGGATTGGAAATATTTTCCCGTGAATATGGCATTCCGCACAAAGACCTGTACGTTTCCTACCACAATTACAAAAGCGAACTGGTAAAAACCATTGCTCCGTATGAAGGATTGCTTGAAAACCTGAAGAGCCTTCAGTGTCCGCAGTACGTCTTTTCCACATCTTCCAAAGATATCTGCGAAAAAATTCTGAAACATATCGGGCTGTATGATTTCTTTGCCGGCAGATTCTATTCCGTAGAAGATTTTGACGTGTATAAAAAGAACGAAAGCCCTGACGTATACGCCCGGCTGTGCCAAACCATAGGCGTTAATCCTCAGGAATGCATTTTTGTAGACGACAGCTATTCCAATTTGGATTTTGCCAAACAATGCGGCATGACCACAATCCGCATTTATTACGGCAATAATTCAGCTAAGGATATGCCCTTTATCGATTCGGCATACAAAGGAATTGAAGAATGCATTGCCGGCCTGAAAAAAGATTACGGCTGTTAATCCTCCCAATAATATCCCCTAAGCGGCACAGCCTGATAGCGGCTGCTCGACATAAGCAGACGCCGCCGCTCTGCCGGATTTTGCTTAAGATTTAAGCCCCAAACAAATCCGCCGGTTTCCGTTACTCGGAAGCCGGCTTATCCTTCCCTTCACAAAGTTTACTCTCCAAAATATAATTTTGCGGCGTATCAAACTTCATCTGCTCCTGTTCAACTTCTCTGCGCCAGTGTTCCACTTTCTCTTTCATATCATTAAGATAAGCTTCGTTAAGCTCCCGCGCCGCATCGTCCGCCGATTCGCCCGGTCCGACAACGCGCACGCCAATCCTGTCAAACTGCCCGACGGCCGCTTTTTTAAACTCCGGCAGAAAATAGTCCAACGCCTCAATATAAATTTGCATATGTGTCTTCTCATGGCGCAGAGCCACTTCATACAGGCAAGTACCTTTCTGTAAATCCTTCAAAATATAAATTGTCGGAACATAATACCCCAAATGCGCGTTAATTTCCTGCGGATAAAGGCACGAATACCCGTGGCTGATTTCTATATGTCCCACCGTCATGTTAAAGTCAAACCCGTCCCTGACTTTAGTCAAACCGACCGGTACCAGGTCTTGCGGCATCTGCTGCCCCGATTCCTGATATTTTTTCTCCGTTTCCCGGCGCAGATAAGCTCCGTCTTTGTCAAAATTATATTTCAGTTTTCCGTAAGATGACGTAACCATAACCGTTGGCCGTCCAATAACGGAGAGGCATTCCTCAACATACCTTTCCCTCCCGTCATCTCCCTGCGCAGAATTAACACCCGCCAGCCCTAAAATTAATGCAAAAAAAACTTTTTTCATCTATAATACTCTCCAGATAAACATCTTTGGCACGGAGGCTCCCCATGAACTATCTGTATATTATCTGTCTGGCCTTGTCCAGCCTTTTTACATATAAGCCTTTATCTGCGGAAACCCACCCTTTGCAATATGCTTTTTTTATCCCGGGAGGTGCCTTTCAGCAAAATACACGTGTCCAGGATATCCGTTTAATGAAACCCAGATATGCCAAACCGGACGAAGAGTCAGAATCCTCCGCCGCCGTTTCATTCTCCAAACGTCGCAGCACAGCTGATTTTTCTTCCAATTCCGTCTCTTCTTCCGATTCTATTCCATCTTCCGCTACCGCCAAAACTTTCGCGGAAAGTCCTTCTGTAACGTCATCTTCTGTACTCTCTGCCCCTAAGGCATCTGAACCGCAATACACCTTGCCCGTTGTCGAAAAGAAAATTGTTACCATCAAAAAAATCTTCGCCAATCCTGTTGCAAAAGCCGATATGCCAAACTCATCTCCGGCGTACTGCGTTACCGCATGCCTATCGAGCAAGTAATGAAGCTGGTAAGCTCACTGCAACTGGACAGCGAGAACATCAATACCTGGAAAAACGGCGTGGAACGTGCCTTGAAGAAATACGTTACGGACGGCACCGCAGCCAAAGGTCAGAAATGCCCGAATTGCGGCAACGAGACACTGGTTTATCAGGAAGGCTGCCTTATCTGCACCACCTGCGGTACATCCCGTTGCGGATAAGATTCAGGCAAGCACAAACGTTTGCATAGGAATTTAAATGAGATAGCCGGCAATAGCTGCATGATTATGAGGAATATTTTCTATACTTGCATAATCATTGCAGCTATTGTTGTTTCTAAATCTAATATATATGATTTTATTATTCAATATCGAGTACAGAACCAATTGGGGTGAAGAAGTCAGAGTTTCAGGCTCCATCCCCGAACTCGGAAACGAACATCCCGACAAAGCTTTGCCGCTACAGACCATAGACGGTATCCACTGGACTGCGGAAGTAAACATTGCAATGCCGGAAGACGGACTTGTCCGATACAGCTACCATATCTTCCGCGACGGCCGGCATACACGTGCAGAGTGGAACAGCCTGCCCCGTACGCTTTACCTTTCCGGAACTTCCAAGAAAACGTACCGGATACAGGATTGCTGGAAAAACCTGCCGGAGCAGCAGTATTTCTATACTTCCGCCTTTACGGAATCTCTTCTGGCACACCGCGAACGCAACGCCGCACCCAAAGGACACAAGAAGGGGCTGCTGATAAAGGCATACGCACCCTGCATAGACAGTGACCATTGCCTGGGCATCTGCGGAAACCAGCCTATATTCGGAGAGTGGAACCCGGACAAAGCCGTGCTTATGAGTGATGCCAACTTCCCGGAGTGGCAGATAGAGGTGGATGCCACCAAAATCAGCTTCCCGCTGGAGTATAAATTCGTCCTTTACAACAAGAAAGAGCGCCGTGCCGTGGCCTGGGAGAACAATCCCAACCGCTATATGGCCGACCCGCAGATAGCCGCCAACGAAACGCTGGCTGTCGGCGACCGTTATGTATACTTCAATCTTCCTGCATGGAAAGGTTCCGGAGTAGCCGTACCCGTATTCTCCCTGCGCTCCGAGAAAAGCTTCGGTGTAGGCGATTTCGGCGACTTGAAGCGCATGATTGACTGGGCAGTTGCCACCAATCAGAAGGCGGTGCAGATTCTGCCCATCAACGACACTACCATGACGCATACCTGGACAGACTCCTACCCTTACAGTAGCATCTCCATCTATGCCTTCCATCCCATGTACGCCGACCTGAAGCAGTTGGGCAGCTTGAAGGACAAGAAGGTGATGGCCGAATTCAACAAACGCCAGAAGGAACTGAATGCCCTGCCCGCCGTGGACTACGAAGCTGTGAACAAGACAAAGTGGGAATACTTCCACCTCATCTTCAAGCAGGAAGGGGAAAAGGTGCTGGCATCGGATGCTTTCCGTAATTTCTACGAAGCCAACAAGGAATGGTTGCAGCCATATGCCGTCTTCAGCTACCTGCGTGATGCCTACAAGACCCCGAATTTCCGCGAGTGGCCCAAGTATGCCACCTACGATGCCAAGGAGATAGAGACATTGTGCCGGCCGGACTCCGCCGACTATCCGCACATAGCCATCTATTATTACATCCAGTTCAACCTGCACCGGCAACTGCTTGCCGCCACGGAGCATGCGCGCGCCAACGGCGTAGTGCTGAAAGGCGACATCCCCATCGGCATCAGCCGCAACAGTGTGGAAGCCTGGAAGGAA
>ENA-OOXT01002257-OOXT01002257.1-human-gut-metagenome-genome-assembly--contig:-NODE-2257-length-11037-cov-2.132125_pt1 | contig 11037 bp, 6 predicted proteins | sample MGYA00241590_ERZ501349 | MGnify/ENA primary metagenome ERZ501349 (study PRJEB25962, sample SAMEA2042838) | human gut metagenome | biome: human gut; feature: human-associated habitat; material: faeces...
TTTATTGTTTTAAACATCTTAGGTATTTTCAAATTATCATAATGTTCATAGTATTTCTTAGCTAATTTATACATCATATTCCAAGTATCTTTATATACATTTTCAAATATCATACCTATTTCTTCAAGCTTTTCTATTCTATCTTCAGAAAGAGTACCATTTTTGTAGTTGATTCTTTGCTTACTAATCCAGAATCCTAATTTATAACCTTTTTCATCAGTTTCATAACCATTTATTGTTTTAAAACTATGTGGTATTTTCAAATTCCCATAATGCTCATAATATTTCTTTGTTAATTCGTACATCATATTCCAGGCGTCTTGCCTTCCAATTCCAAATATCATATCTATTTCTTTAAGCTTTTTTATTCTATCTTCAGAAAGACTACCTTTTTTATAATTCATTCTTTGATAATTAATCCAGAATCCTAAATTATAGCCATTTTCATCTGATTCATAGCCATTTATTGTTTTAAAACTAAATGGTATTTTCAAGTCACTATAATGTTCATAATATTTCTTTGCTAATTCATACATCATATCCCAGTTATTAGGATTAATTCTATCTCTTACATATCTTAATATTTCATATAAATCTTTATTTTCTATATTTATATCAAAATCAGTATTTCTTATTTTAATCTTTCTATTACTTTTGCCTTGTTTCCTTTGAATTTCTTTTACCCTATTCTTTAAATTATTTTCTAATTCTTCAATAAACTCTATATTATTAGTTAAATCTATAATTACTGGTGATAATAGTTTATCAATTATTTCTTCTTTTGTCATATCTAAAGATACATCTATACCATTACCTTTAGCTATATCTATTAATTCATTTCTAGTTAATGAATCATATTCTTCGTACTTTTCTTTTGTCTTTCCCTTTACCGCTAAAGCTCTACCTATTTGCTCAAAATATACAATATCTGAAGTAGTACCCCTTCCAAGTATTACTCCATCAACATCTGGAGCATGCACTCCTTCATTATATTGATTAATAGCAAACATAATTCTAAGTTTCTTTTTAACACTATTTCCTTCTAGATCTCTATCATTATAAAAAGCCTCTCTATTTAGTTTACCACTTGTTTTATCTTTACTTGTCGTTTTATAAAATACTACATCATACCCATCAAACCATTGTTTAACTTCATTCATAATTGTATCTATATCATTAGTATCCTCCTCAGTAATCGGAGGACAAAAATAAATATATTTACCATCATTTTTAATATTTTTTCTTACCATATCAGGTATACTCGGAGCATTAGTTATTTTCCTTTTAACATCTAATAATAACTTCTTATATTCCGTATAATCTTTCGTTGATAAATTTCCTTCTTCTATTTTATCTTCAAGATATTTCTCATAATCATATAATCTTACATAAGCACTTCGATAAATAGGTTTAGGTAGTACCCCATCTATCATAGCATCGCATAAATCATAATAGTTTACTACCTTACCAGAAAATAATTCATCAGTATCTGGATTAGTCATATCTCTTTCATATATAGTACCCCTATCTCTTACATTATAGGCAGACATTCCAAACAATAACATATTAGGATGAGTATCTACAATAGTATTAATTCTATTTCCCCATACAGGAGCACCAAGATGATGAAGTTCATCTGTTATAAGTAAATCAACATCTAAATCAACTATTTCTTCTCTTGATAAATTTATTAAACTTTGATATGTTCTAAATTTTAAATTAGGAAAATCCCTATTTATATCTAAACCATTATTATTTATTATATTTTTAATATGCTCTATTATAGCTTCAGAAGGAGATATATATAATACTTTTTTATCTTTATATTCATAAGCTAATCTTAAAGCTACATAACTTTTACCAGTACCAGTAGCTTGCAATATAGCAACTTTATCTTCACCATAATTATAAGCATTAAGTACCCTATTAAATGCTTCAATATTATGTTCATATAAATTTAATATATTATTCATACTTCTCACCTATCACACCTATTATATATATTATATCATACTTTTCTAATATCATATAAAATACCCCCTCTAAAATTAGAAAATAATATAACACAAATAGCAAACAAAGTCAATTATATTATTTTTTCTTTCATTAATTCATTTTACTAAAAAAGAAATAAAATAACAAATTTTATTTCTTAATATCTTCTAATTTTACAGATACAATCTTACTAACACCAGACTCTTGCATTGTAATACCATATAAAACATCTGCATATTCCATAGTCTTCTTTTTATGAGTAATAATAATAAACTGAGTATTATCCCTATACTTATCTAAATACTTACCAAAAGCCTCAACATTAGCATCATCTAAAGCAGCCTCAACCTCATCAAATAAACAAAAAGGTACAGGTCTAACATTAAGTATAGCAAATAATAACGATATAGCCGTAAAAGTCTTCTCTCCACCAGATAACAAACTAATACTCTGAAGTTTCTTTCCAGGAGGCTCCGCCTTAATATCAATCCCAGTTTCCAATATATTGTCCGGATCAGTTAAAGAAAGTTCTGCTCTTCCTCCCTTAAATAACTCACGATATACAATCTTAAATTCACGTCTTACCTCTTCAAAAGTAGTACTAAGCTTATTCTTCATAATACTATCCATCTCTTTAATAATATCATATAAAGTATTTTCAGCAGTAATTAAATCCTCTTTCTGTGATTTCAAAAAATCATATCTCTCTTTAACCCTTTCATATTCACTAGGAGCATTCAAATTAACATCTCCAATAGAAAGCAAATCATTCTTAAGCCTACTAATCTCCTTATTAGCACTATCTATATCCATATCTAATTTATAATTATTAATAGCAAACTCATAAGTCATATTATAATCATTAGTCAAATCATTAAGCAAATTATCTAACTTAACATCAATTCTATTAACAATAATATTCAAATTATTAAGTTCCTTTTGCTTCTTACCAATATAACTATTACTACTTCTAGAAGTTTCCTCAAGCTCATTAATAGTATTATTAATCTTATCCTCATCCACTTTTAATAAAGAAAGACTACTATTAACACTACTAATATTCTCCCTAATTTTAGCAAGTTCATTAATAAGATTATCTTCTTCACTATTATTAGAAGTAATATTAGTCAAATCCCTAAGTTCATTTTCTTTTTCTTCTTTATCCTTATTAAGTTTATTAATAGTTATATAAATATTTTCTTTCTTAGTTTCATATTGAATCTTATTATTTTGATATTCATATAATTTATTATTAATCTCATTAAGTTCTTTATCAATATCACTAAGTTCCTTAGCATTATCTTTATTCTTATCTTCAAGAACATTACATTTCTTCCTATTTTCATCGAGTTCATATCTAATAGATAAAGAATTATTAAACTTATCCTTACTACCACCAGTTAAAGAACCACCAACATTAACGACTTGACCATCTAAAGTAACAATTTTATATTTTTTATTAATAAGAGCACTAAACCTATTAGCAGTATCAATATTATCCACTATAATAGTATTACCAAGTACATTAGAAATAATATTACTATATCTATTATCATACTTAACAAGTTCACTAGCAATACCAATATATCCATTCTCATATCTAATATTATCTAAAATACCATTATCAATATAACGACCATTAATAACAGATAACGGATAAAAAGTCGCCCTACCAAGATTATTACTCTTAAGATAATTAATTAATTCTTTAGCAATATTAGGAGTATCAACTACTAAATATGAAGCCTGTCCCCCTAACGCAGTACTAATAGCAGTATTATATTTATTATCAGTATCAATAAGTGAAGCAATAACATTATGAATACCATTAAATTTAGGATTATCTAATATCATTTTAATCTGTTTAGGAACCAATGAATTATTATTAATACTATCTTCCAAATATTGAATTCTATATTTCAAACTATCAATATCCCTATTATTCTTAATAATCATATTATTATAATTATTCTTCCTAAATAATAAATCACTACTCTTACTACTAATATTATCAATATCCTCTTTTAATAACTCTATCTTCTTATTAATAACCAAAATATCACTATTAAAATTATTCAAGTTATTATTAATATCAATAATCTCCTCTTTCAAAGAAATAATATTATTAGCAATTTTAGAAGACTCTTCCTTATACTTATTTCTCTCTTGTAATAATTTAATAGAAGAAGTAATCTTCTCTTCATTCTTAGTAAGATCAATTAAAGTACTCTGTTTAGAAGAAATATCCTCTCTTATATTTCTAAGTTTATCTTTATATTTAAGAATATCAATATCATAATTACTATTATTAGTACTAACCTTAGCTATTTCATCTTCTAATAACTCAATCTTTTCTTTATCTTCTTTATATTCAAAATTCAAATCACTAATCATTTTAGCAATAGAAGCAACCTCTATATTAGATAACTTATCTTTAATATCTTTATATCTAATAGCTCTCTTTGAAGCCTCTTCTAAAGGTACTACATTACCTTCAAGTTCTAAAATAATATCATTAACACGATTCAAATTCTGATTAGTTCTATCAAGTTTTCTTAAAGCTTCTTCCTTTCTTCTCTTATACTTAAGTACCCCAGCAGCTTCTTCAAATATTATCCTTCTATCTTCAGGTTTATTAGAAAGTATTTCATCAATCTTACCCTGACTAATAATATTAAAACTCTCTTTAGCAGTACCAGAATCAGATAATAACTCAATAATATCCTTAAGTCTTACCCTTTCATTATTAATATAATACTCATTTTCACCTGTACGAAAAGCCATTCTCTTAATAGCAACCTCATCAAAATCAATAGGCAATGTCTTATCTGTATTATCAAATATCAAAGATACCGAAGCACTATTAAGAGGTTTTCTACTCTCACTACCAGAAAAAATAACATCAAGTGAAGAATCACCCCTTAAAGACTTCATAGATTGTTCTCCTAATACCCATCTAACAGCATCTACAATATTAGATTTACCAGAACCATTAGGTCCAACAATACCATTAACATTTTTACAAAACTCAACTCTTGTTTTATCAGCAAATGATTTAAAACCATATGCTCTTAACTCCTTTAAATACATACATTCACATCCTACTTATCTATTTTATCAGATTTCTCAAATAAAATCTACTATAAAATATAAAAATAAAAAGAATCATACATATATACGATCCCTAGTATTTTTCTTTTTATTATTAGTATTATAATACTTATCTACTAAAACAACATTTTTATTCTTAACACTATTCTTACTATCAATAATTCTCTGATTAGTAGATCCCCTAAAAATACAATCATAACTCTTCTTTTCAAGAACAAAAGGACCATCTATTAATACATCAATAGTTTTTAAAAATTCAATTATTTTAGGATTATCCTTAGCCAAAGCCATAAGACTCTCAAAAGTAAAACCAGTATAGCACCAAATATTCATTTTTTTAGCTTTAATATATTTAGCAAGTTCTAAACAAGCATCAACCTGATATAAAGGATCCCCACCAGAAAAAGTAATACCATCTTGCCCTTCAAGTTCATCAATTTGATCCTCTATTTCACGGATATCTACCAAAAAGCCATCATCAAAAGAATGCGTTTGAGGATTATGACACCCAGGGCACTTATGTAAGCAACCCTGGGTCCACAATACCGCTCTTATACCTTCACCATCTACAATACTATCAGATTGTAATACTGGCGAAGCAAGTCTAATTTCCACTAAACAGCCTTTTTATCTAATAATCCTTCAGTACTATGTTTTACTCTATCTCTTTCTTCAGCTCTCTTACCGTTATTAAATCTATCTACAGTACCAACTAAATAACCAGTAATCCTTCTAATTCTATCAAAACCTACACCCTCACCAACTAATTTTTCTTGTTTTTCTTCTTTCATTTTAATTACTTCCTTTCTAACAATTACAACTATTTTTAAATTCATTTACTTTTTCAATAGGAACACCTTCATAAGCCTTCCTACCACATCCAGGACAAACATCACCAATAACACCAATATAACCGCATACAGGATCTCTATCTACTGGATGATTAATAGCAGCATATCCCATATCATTTTCATACATTAATCTAATAATCTTTTCAAATGCCTCTAAGTTATTAGTAGTATCACCATCTAACTCAATATAACTAATATGACCAGCATTAGTATATTTATGATAAGGACCTTCCTTCTTAATCTTATTAACTATTGAAATATTATAATATACTGGAACATGGAAAGAATTAGTATAATACTCTCTATCAGTAACACCCTTAATCTTACCATATATAGCCTTATCAATATTAACAAATCTACCAGATAAACCTTCCGCAGGAGTAGCAAGTAAAGTAAAGTTTAAATGATATTCAGAAGAATACTCATCACATCTCTTTCTCATAAACTCAATAATTTCAAGTCCAAGTTTTTGAGCATCATCACTCTCACCATGATGTTTACCTATCAAAGCCTTAAGACATTCAGCAAGACCAATAAAGCCAATAGATAAAGTACCATGTTTCAATACCTTTCTTAACCTATCATTAGGTTTAAGTTTATCCGAATCAATCCAAACACCCTGACCAAGTAAAAATGGGAAATTATAAAGTCTCTTATTACATTGAATTTCAAATCTTTCAAGTAACTGATCTTTAACCAAATCCATAAGTTCTCCAAGTTCCTTATAAAAGCCATCCAAATCAGTTTCATCATTTCTAACAATACCATGCTTAATACCAAGTCTAGGCAAATTAATCGAAGTAAAAGATAAATTACCTCTACCAGGAGTAACAGCCTTATCTTCATCTACAACATTACCAATTACCCTAGTTCTACATCCCATATAACCAACTTCAGTATTATAATCTCCCTTAAAATAAGGTTTATTAAACGAAGAATCCATAAATGAGAAGTTAGGGAACAATCTCTTTGAAGATACCTTACATGCTAATTTAAATAAATCATAGTTAGGATCATCAGTTTCATAATTAACACCTTTTCTTAACTTAAATATAGATATTGGAAATATTGGAGTTTCATTTTTACCAAGACCAGCATCTACCGATAATAAGAAATTCTTAATAACCATTCTACCTTCAGGAGAAGTATCAGTACCAAAGTTAATAGAAGAAAACGGTACCTGAGCTCCCGCTCTAGAATGCATAGTATTCAAATTATGAATAAAAGCTTCCATAGCCTGATAAGTCATTCTATTAGTCTTCTTATAAGCAGTCTCATAAGCCTTCTCAAAAATTCTCTTAACTTCATGGCTATCTTTATATATAGGTTCAAAACAACTAACATCAACATTAATACTATTTAATTTATCAATTTCTTTTTCAACCTTATCCATATTAACAAAGCTAATAAAATCAGTAAAGTCTAATAATTCATATACAGCTTGTTTATATTGTCTTTTAAAAGTCTTAAGTACACCAGGAGCCATATAAAAATCAAAAGCCGGTATAGATTGACCACCATGCTGATCATTCTGATCAGATTGAATAGCAATAGCAGCAAGTGCACTATAACTCATAATATCTTTAGGTTCCCTAAGATGACCATGTCCTGTTGAAAAACCATTTTTAAATAATTTATTTAAATCAATCTGCATACAAGTAGTAGTACCCATAGCCTCAAAATCCATATCATGAATATGAATATCACCATTATCATGAGCCTCAGCAAACTTCTTCTTCATCAAATAAGTTTCAGTAAAAGCTCTTGATATAGTACTACCAAACTGAAGCATAGTTCCCATAGCAGAATTACCATCAATATTAGCATTCTCCCTCTTAGAATCCTCTTCATTAGCAGATTTAAGCCCTAAGCCTTCAATTTTCTTTTGAAGCTTAGCCATATTCTTATCATCTCTAAAAGCTTCTCTAGCAGCAGCTCTTCTCTTTCTATATTCAGAAAAATTCTCATATACATCATCATAATTATATTTCTTAAGCATATCCTCGATCAAATCTTGAACTTCTTCAATCTTAATCTTACCATTAGGTAAATATTCCTTAGCTATTTTCTTAATAACAGCCTGATATACCTTTTGAATATCTTTAGAAGTATACTTCTTTTCTTCAGCATCTTCTGCTGTTACACTATCAAACCCTTTCTTAATGGCCAAAGCAACTTTAGTACCATCAAATTCTACCTTCCTACCATTTCTTTTAACCACTTCAAGGTTCTCTAATTTTTCTTCTGTTTCAATCATTTTACTTCCTCCAACATTTATTTTACAATCTAATTATATAGCATCACTACACCCATGTCAATAGTTTCTGTTTGCTTTTTTATTTTTTTACATTTTTTCAATTTTTAAGTAAAGTAAAAATATACTTTTTTAAAAAAAATAGTTTTTTTATATTTTATTCTTTTGTATATTATAGCCAATATTTCTTTATATTTAAAGAGATTATAGAAATTTTAAGTATATTACAAATGTAAATTATTTTTGCTTTTTTCAGTATTTTAAAGAATTACAATGTTTCTTAAATTGAATTTTTTAACTTTTTTAACAGCTTGTTAACGACTAAGTGTTCGCCTTTTTAAAGACAATATATTATAAACAAAGGAAATAGAAAAAGATGACCAAAGTCATCTTTAATATTTAATAAGTTTTCTCAAATAAAGGCAATATCTTTCTTAAACTATCTTCCCCAGTAACTTCCTTAATAATACTATCACCATTATCATCTTTAATAACCCTAATAAGCTTATAATTATTTTCAATATCAGTTTTAGTATCATTAATTTTAGCTATATAATAATAATCTATATCTTCACAATTAACCTTATCAAGTACTACATACTCTTCCTTATTTTCAAGTATAATTACCTTGTTAATATCAATCTTCATCATATCACCTCTAATTATTAATATCCGGGAACCCAAAATTATCCTTTGTACCATTAAAGCCATTATTTACAGGAATATCAATACTAGGAAAAACATTAGCATCCAATTTAGAATCAGATACAGGTACCCAGAAAGCATTATCTTCCTTATTAGGAGCCTCCCAAGTAGGAGTAACAATATCTTCCTTAACACCTTCATTATCTAATTTCTTATCATCCACTAAATCATTATTAGAAGTATCAATAACCTTATCTTCTTCTTTACTATTATCTATTTCATTAGTAATATCATCAAAAGTAGGAGCCTTAATAGTAGGATTTAACTTCTTATTAACCTTCTCTCTAACACTCTCACCCTTAAGTCTAGCCAAACCAATATTTAAAGATTTAGGATAATCAATAACATCAACTATACGATAAGGATTAATTTCTTTAACAAAGATTTCCTCTTCTTCATCACCATTATCTTCTTCTAATTCAGGAGTTTCCAATGGAACTTCTTCTAATTCCTCTTTATTATCATAAGTATCAATTAATCCATACTCTCTCAATATCGAAAGAATTTCTACAGAATTATTAGCTTCTTCTAATTCACTTAATCTTTCCTCTTTAAAACTAATTCTATTAGTATAATTAGATACATTCTCTAAAACTTCTTTCTCATTCTTAAGTACATCTAATTGTTCTTTTAAAACATCTTCAAAAGAACTAAAATTATCAGTAACTTCAATAGTCAAATTATCTTTAATACTTCTTCTATTTCTTATTATCTTATTTATCTTATCCCTTTTTTCAAATAAATCATTATAATTATCTTCAAATTTAACAACAAGAGAATATATCTTTAACAAAAGCTCCCTATTCTTCCAAGTAAAATAACTTCTTTCAGCATCTTCAATATAAGAAGCATAATCATCATTATCTCCACTTATCATCAAACTATTAACACTATCTTTAGTTACATCTAAAGTTTCCTTATTATCTTTTACTTTATCAATAACCATAGCAATCTCAGTATCAATATCATCTTCATTTAATTTACTCAAATAATCATCATTACTAATAACATCTTTAAAAGAATTATATAACTCATCCTCCATGATCTTATTCTTTTTAATATACTCATCTTGTTTAGCCACTTCATCACTAAGTTTATCCTTAAGTTCAGAAATAGATTCATTAACCGTATTAATCTCATTACGAGTATCTAAATATTTAGTAATAGTTTCCAATCTATTCTTCTTATCTTCAAACTCACTTTCAGATACAACAAGTTGTAATCCCTTAATATATCTACCAGTAGTTAAATAAAACCTATTTTCTAACTCTTCTCTCTTCTCTAATCTACTCTTAAGTAAACTAATAAGCTTACCAAGTCTTTCCTCTTCTTTCTCGATAGTAACAGCAGGAACAATCAAAGGTTTAATTTCTTTTTCAAACTTACTATTATAGATAGAATCTATCTTCTTAGAATACTTTTCATAATTAATAAGTACATCAGGTGGTGTTTCAATATTCTTCTCTTTATCAAGTTTTATTCTAGTTTCAAAAATCTTACAAAGATTTTCAAAAGAATTTAAAGAGTTTCCTTCCATAATACCTCACCTTCCTTACTACCTAATTCTGGAAATCCAGAACTATTTTTATTCTTATTTTCAATAACAGGTATTTCATTCAAAGACTTTTTACTTTCTGTAGTCTTCCAAATAATATTTTGATTATTTTCTAAAATATCATAAATAGAATTATCTTTAGTTTTATCTTTCATAGGAGATTCAGGAAATATAGAAGTACTATTATCTTTCTTTTCTATTTCTTCTTTTGGAATCTCTTTTTTTACTTCTTCTTTTTCAGCAGGAACCTCTAAAGAAACATTCTCATTAACATCTTTAAACAAATCATCTGCTTTACTATTATCAGTAGGAATATCAATAGGTTCCCATATAGGAGTATCCTCTTTCTTATCTTCTTTCTCATTCATAGGAGCTTCTGAAGCCACTTTAAATAAAGAAGATTCCATATCATTATTAACCTTATTAGGAACAATCTTAGTATTTTCAAATAACTCATTAGTATCAAAAGTATCTTCATATTTAAGCATATCATCCAAAGATTTATTTTCTAAAGGATTCTTTATCTTTTCATCCTTAATAAAATTAGCCTGCTCTTTCTTTACTTT
>ENA-OOXT01002259-OOXT01002259.1-human-gut-metagenome-genome-assembly--contig:-NODE-2259-length-11032-cov-2.531202_pt1 | contig 11032 bp, 7 predicted proteins | sample MGYA00241590_ERZ501349 | MGnify/ENA primary metagenome ERZ501349 (study PRJEB25962, sample SAMEA2042838) | human gut metagenome | biome: human gut; feature: human-associated habitat; material: faeces...
GTACAGCACGGCGATATACTTCCCCGCCGCGGACATCGACAGGACCTCCTGGCTGCTGTCAAGGCTTGCCATCTCTGTACCGTCGGACGAGACAGTCACGAGCTTCATGGTGCTGCCCGAGCGGTAGCGGCTCAGCAGCAGCGCCGCGTAGTTGTCGCCGCCCATGCTCGAACCGCGCAGATACGGGTATTCGTAGCGATAGCTGCCGGAAAGCGTACCATCCGATGAAAAGAGTGTCAAGCTCTCGTCCGTCAGACACGAGAGCGTACCGGCCACGCTGTCGAGCGATAGCAGGAGCGAGCCCGTGAGTGTGTTGACCGAGTCCGCCTTATCGCTGCCGAGGGAATAGATGCTCACGGTGTCGGCAAATGTGCCGTCCGACTCGCCGAGCGTCACCGCCGCCATGCGCTTGCAGTCGCGCATGACGACCGCGTCGATAACATAGTGCTCCGAGGAGTTGAAGGCAAACGTCTTCTCGCCCGAAGCGTCGTACACCGTAACAGCGGACTTGTAGCCGCTCTTTTCGGCATTGAGCGCCAGATAGTCCGAGGAATTGACGCTGACCGACAGGATATTGCCGCTGCACTCGCCGCTCATATCGCGCACAAGGCCGCTTGCAGAGTAAATAAGAAGCGTCTGCCCGCCGATATCATAGACCGCGGCGGTCTGGCCGCCGACAGCGATGGCGGGATTCGTGAGCTTCACACTCATGCTGTCCACCACGCTTCCGCTGCTGCTGTAGATCGACACGCCCGTCGTCGAAGCGACGATCAGATGGTCGCCGAGCAGCGCAAAGGTGTTGCTGCGGTCGTTGCTGAACGAGTACATCTCCACCTTGCCCTGCTCATCCTGCGTGACCTTATTGTAGGAGAAAAGGCGGCGCACACTGTCAAGGCTGCTCAGGTCCTTCCACGCCGCGGCGACGACCACGGCCAGCACGACCACAAGCGCCAGAATCACCATCAGCGCCCGCTTGAGCCCGCCGCCGGAGCGGCGCGGGGCCGCCTGCGAGCGCCTCAGCTCCTCGCGTGTTCCCTTTTCCTCTTTGAGATCATTCATTGAGCCGTTCATCCTCATACCAAAGTCTCGTCATGTACAGTCCGCCCGGCGGCACCGTGGGGCCGGCGAGCGAGCGGTCGCCGGAGGCCAGGATCTCGGGGATGTCCTCTGGCGTGAGCTTCCCCTCGGCGGCGTAGAGCACCGTGCCGGTGATCGCCCGTACCATGTTATACAGGAACCCGTCCGCGCAGACCTTGAGTTCCAAAAGATCACCCGAGCGCGACACGCGGCAGTAGTGCACGGTGCGCACGGTGGTCTTCGTCTCCGTGCCGACAGAGCGGACGGCGCGGAAATCGTGCGTGCCCTCAAAGGCGCGCGCCGCGCGGTCCATCACCTCTTCGTCGAGGTGCTTGGGGTAAAAGTAAGCCCTGTTGACATAGAACGGGTTTTTGATGCGGGAATTATAGATGCGATAGGTGTATTCCTTTTTTTGACACGAGAGGATCGCGTTGAAATCATCCGCCACCTCAAGCGCCTCGCGCACGACGATATCCTCCGGCGTGTGCGTATTGATGGCAAACGGTAAGCGCTCGACCGGAATGCGCGACTCGGTATGGAAATTGGCGATGTAGCGCTCGGCGTGCACGCCCGCGTCCGTGCGGCCGCAGCCGACGAGCTTGACGTTCCCGCCGCAGACCTTCGAGAGGCCCTTTTCCATCGTCTCGCAGACGCTTGAGACCGTCTTCTGCACCTGCCAGCCGTGATAGGCCGTGCCGTTATACATGAGCTTGAGGGCGATGTTTCGCATAAAAGCGTCCTTTCTTCTTATCGCAGCGCGATGACCGCGGCCACGAGCACGGCATAATAGCCGAGCACCAGATAGTCGCGCGTCTGGTAGTGCAGCACATTGAGCTTCGTGCGGCCTTCGTCGCCGTGGTAGCAGCGGCATTCCATGGCCGTCGCCAGCTCGTCGGCGCGGCGGAACGCGCTGACAAACAGCGGCACGAGCAGCGGCACGAGCGCCTTGGCGCGCTGCATAAGGCTTCCAGTCTCAAAGTCGGCGCCGCGCGCCTTCTGGGCGGACATGATCTTATCCGTCTCTTCGATGAGCGTCGGGATGAAGCGAAGCGCGATCGACATCATCATCGCGAGCTCATGCACAGGGACCTTGATCTTCTTGAGCGGGCCCAGCAGGCTCTCCAGACCGTCCGTCAGGCGGATGGGAGAGGTCGTATACGTGAGCAGGAACGTTCCCATGATCAAAAGCGTGATGCGCAGCATCATCGTGATGGCGGCGCGCACGCCCTCGATCGTAATGCGGAAGATCCAAAAATGGCACAGCTCCGTGCCGGGGGTGTAAAAGAGGTTTAAAAGCGCCGTGAACGCGATAATGAACAGCACCGGCTTTAATCCCTTGAAAAGCGCCTTCGCGCCCACGCGCGAGATGCGCACGGCGACAATCAGCGTCAGAATGAGAAGGCCGTAGGCAATGTAGCTCTTCGCCGTAAAGAGCGCCACGACGTAAAACACCGTGACGAGGAGCTTTGTGCGCGGGTCGAGCTTATGGGCGAGCGTGTCGCCCGGGAAAAACTGGCCGAGCGTGATATCCTTCAGCATTTTTTGCCGCCCCCTCTCTTGAGCGCGACAAGCTCTTTGCTGAGCTCATCGACGGTGTAAACAGCGGGGTTGATGGCAATGCCTTTATCGCGCAGCGCCATCGCGACGCGCGTGACCTGCGGCACGTCAAGGCCCGCGGTCATCAGCTCGTCGCCGCGGGCGAAGACCTCGCGCGGCGTGCCGCTCATCAGCACGTGGCTGTCCGACAGGACGACGATGCGGTCGACGTTTTTCGCGATCTCCTCCATGCTGTGGCTCACGAGCACGACGGTCGTGCCGCGCGCGCGGTGGAATTCGCGGATGTTTGAAAGCAGCTCTTCCCTGCCCTGCGGGTCAAGGCCCGCGCTCGGCTCGTCGAGCACGAGCACATCGGAATCCATCGCCAGCATGCCGGCGATGGCGATGCGTTGTTGTTGGCCGCCGCTCATGCGCGTCGGATCGGAAGCGCGATAGTCGCTCATATCCACGGCGTCCAGCGAACCGGAGATGCGCAGGCCGATCTCATCATGCTCAATCGCAAGATTCTCCGGTCCGAACGCCACGTCGTCTTCGGTGACGGTGGTGACGATTTGGTCTTCGGGATGCTGGAACACCGCGCCTATGCCGCAACGGGCGGTTCGATACTCGTCGGCGTGCGCGCCGGACTCGTCGAACACCACATTGCCTGACAATACGACATATCCCTCATCGGGAGCCACCAGTCCGGCGATGACACGTGACAGCGTGGATTTGCCCGAACCGTTCGGTCCGGTCAGACAGATGCGTTCGCCACGGCGGATGTCAAGGCTCACACCGTCAAGCGCCCATGTCGCGCCGCCATCATAGGTGAATCGCACATCGCGTAGCGTTATGATCGGCGCATTGGTCGTAACCATAAAATCTTCCTTCACCAGCACTGTATGGAATTCTCGGGGAAAACAAGACGGAGGAACCCTCCGGTGGATGCGGACGGTCCCTCCATGTTCATTTCAATGGGGAAACAAACGAAGCTCAACGGTTCAGCAGGTTGGAGATCGGCTTGTAGATCAGGAACGTGACCACGCCGTGGATGGTGAACTTCAACGCGTTGAACGGCAGGAGCGCCGGCACTATAAGCGCCACGACCTGCGCGGTGGTCATGTGCGCGTAGAACGGCGTGACGATGATGTTGCCGACGATGGCGACGGCGAGCGCCACGACAGCGCCGACGATGATACCGATCAGCGCGCCCTTGCGCGTCTTGTTCTTTTTGTAGATGAGCGATGCCGGCACGGACAGGGCCAATGCCACGAGCACGGCCATCAGGGTGCCCCATGGGTTGGTGAACAGGTGCGGCACGAAGCCGAGCACGCTGACGATGACGGCTGCGGCCGGTCCGAACGCGAAGCCCGCGACGAGGCAGACGATGCCGGATGGGTCGTATTTGAGCCACTGCACGCCTGGGATGATCGGGAATTCGATGAAGCTGACGGCCATGGACAGCGCCACGAACAGCGCGTACATGGCGATGCGTTTGGTGGACCAGCGGCCGGAGTCGGCGACGCCTGTGGAGTGCGCGTTGTCCGGACGGGTCATCGGCTTGTCTGCGGCCTGATCAGCTGCGGTATTGGAGGTATTGCTAGGAGAGGATACACTCATGTTGAGCTCCGTTTCTTCCATCCGGACTGTAACCGTTGGCCCCGGATTCTCACCGGATCAGCCGCTTTCGCGGGTCGCGGGCTTCGGTATGGGGCCGTTATGAATGCCGGTCGTGCCGTTACCGCCAGTAAGGATTTTCACCTTCCCTGAAACTTGCTTGTCCATATATACGCCCGCCATGCGATATGCGCAACCTGCGTTCCGTTTTCGTCTTGCGATTCGGAACGCAGCCTGCACACGCCGCGACAGCGGGCATGTTATGACAGCAGGCCGAGCAGATCGTCCTTGCTGAGCGTGCCGACGCCGCCGGATGCGGTGCCGTCGGTGAATTGGCGCGCCAGCTCGTTTTTCTTTTCCTGCAGTTTCAGAATGCGTTCCTCGATGGTGTCTTTGGCCACGATCTGGTATACGTTCACGTCCTGGGTTTGGCCGATACGGTGCGCGCGGTCGGTTGCCTGGTTCTGCGCGGCGGCGTTCCACCATGGATCGGCGTGCACCACCACGGATGCGCCCACGAGGTTCAGGCCCGTGTTGCCGGCTTTGAGCGAGATGAGGAATACGGGCACGTCGTTGCCGTTGAATTCGTCGACCAGTTCCACACGGCGTTTCTTCGGCGTCTCGCCGGTGATGGTGTAGTATTCCACGCCTTGTTCGGCGAGTCTGGCGCCGATGAGTTCGAGGAACGAGGTGAATTGCGAGAACACGAGGACCTTTTTGCCTTCGTCCATGCATGTGGCCACGAGTTCGACGATGGCGTCGAGTTTGGCGGAGGCGTTCTTCGCGTCGGCGTATACGAGTCTTGGATCGCAGCAGATTTCGCGCAGCAAGGTGAATTCGGCGAGGATGCGGATCTTCTTGGTGTTGAAGTCGGCGTCCGACGCCTTGGTGAGCGTGGCGCGTAGCCGCTGTTCGTGTGCGGCGTACAGTTTGCGCTGCTCCCCTTCCAGTTTGACGGTGAGCACGTTCTCGAATTTGTCGGGCAGGTCGGTGAGCACGTCTTTTTTCAGACGGCGTTTGATGAACAGTCCCACCAATGCCTGCAGTTTGTCGGCCATGACGGAATGTTCCGGACCGGGAGCCATGATCGGCTGCTCGTATTTTTCGCGGAATTTCGTATAGGTGCCGAGCAGTCCGGGCATGAGGAAGTCGAAAATGCTCCACAGTTCGCTCAACCGGTTTTCGATTGGCGTGCCGGTCAGAGCGAAGCGATGGTCGGCCGTGACCTGTTTGACCGATTTGGCCACCTTTGTGGCGTGGTTTTTGATGTATTGCGCCTCGTCGAGCGCCATCAGCGCGAAATGGCAGGCTGCGTAATCGTCCACGTCGCGACGCAGCAGATCGTAGGAGGTGATCACCACGTCGGTGCCGTCGTACGTCGTGGTGCCATTCGTCGTAGCACCGTCGTTCTCCTGCGATTGCGCGGCCACCGTCGCGATGGCCTTGCGTCGCTGCGCTTTCGTACCGGCGACGACCTCCACCGTCAGATCGCCCGCGAATTTCTCGCATTCCGCGGCCCAGTTGTAGACGAGCGATGCCGGGCAGACGATGAGTGACGGACCGTTTCCTTTGCGCGCTTCGATGAGCGAGAGCAGCTGCACGGATTTGCCGAGGCCCATCTCGTCGGCGAGGATGCCGCCGAAGCCCTTGTCCCACAGGGTGGACAGCCATTGGAAGCCCTCCACCTGGTATGGGCGGAGCACAGTTTTGAGCCGTTCGGGCACTTCGTAGCGTTTCGGATCGACGATCTTCACATCGTTGACATAGTCCACGAACGAGGCGCTTTTGCCTTCGTCGTCCACTTGGGAGTCCAGCAGGAACGCTTGGTATCCGGGGATTTTGATGATGCCGGAGTCGAGCTGTTTTTCACTCAGGTCGAGGTCCGTGGACACTTGGTCGAGCTCATGCAGGTCGGCTTCCTTCAAATCCACGAACGTGCCGTTCTTGAGCCGATGGTAGCGGCGTTTTCTGCGGTAGGAGTCAAGCAGCGCGCCGACTTCGTTCATCGGCACCTCGTCGGCGATCGGTGAGATTTCAACGAGGTTCGAGTCGATGGACAAGCCGACCTTCACCGATGGCGGGTTGGGCTGCATCATGCCATCGAATGCCGCCGTGGAGAAGACCTGGCCCACCGATTTGAGGATCTGCACGCCGTCGGTGAGCATGAGCAGGATAGCCTGCTCATCCTCTTCTTTGACGCGTGCCACGTCGATGGAGCTCCATGTAGGGCACAGCTGGCGTACCACCTGCACGGCGAACGATTCCCGTGACAGGTCGCGTTTGACCTGCGAGGCTCTTGAACGTGAATCGGGGTTGATCACGCCGCGCAGTTCTTTGGCGGTGGGCACCAGTTGGAAGGTGAAGTCGCCGTATTTCGCCACCGCTTCGCAGGTGATGCCGTACAAATCGCGGTCCAGATAGAATTCGATCCGGCATTCGGTTCCCACCGCTTCGGTCACTTCCTGCGGAATGTCGAATCCGATGCCCGCTTCGGTGAGTTTCGGCACGATGGTTCGGGCGAACATGGGCCAGTCGTTTTCGGCGATGAACACGCCGTCCGGATCGTCGGAACACAGGTCAGGCAGCACCTGCAATGCCGGGCGCAGTTTATCGGTGCAGCGGAAGAGCCCGTCGATGCCTATCCTGTCCGTCGCCGTGGAATCGTCGGGACGTTCGCGGCTGAAAACGTAGAAGCCGTTGCGTCCGTTGATGACATCGGAGATGCTTTGGTTCGATGTGATGCGCACGCCCGACGCGGTGCCCTCATGCACGTAGGACGCCTTGAACGTGAAGGTGGGGTCGCCTTCGACAATGTCAAGGCCGAACGGCTCGCCTCCTTCGTTGGCCATGTGGATGCGGCTTGGCCCGGATTCCTTGGTGCGTTGGAAATCCTCGATAAGCAATCGTCTCAGCCCGTCACCGTCCGACGTGCGCAGGAAACCGCGGGCCTTCGACTCGTGTTCCTTGTATTCGTCCTGTGTCACGGCGTGGAACAGGTCGAGCAGGTCGCATGCCTCCCAATCGGTGAGGACGAGTTCACGGTCGACGCGTACCGCTTCGCCGTAATAGTATCCGTTTTGCAGTTGGGCCGCCGTTCTGGATGCGATCACCTGCTGCAGGAAGCGGTATAGCTTCAGCGAGAAGGGGTCGAGCATGTCCGGAGTGTGGGTGAACGCGAGTTTTTTGCCATATGACTCGTATGTTCCCGTCCGCATGTCGGCCACGAATCTTGAGATGTTTTTGAGCGCATAGTCGGCGTCGCCGCATCCGATGCGCAGGGACAGGCGCAGGGCGTCATGGCCGTTGATCAGCGTGGGCTCGAGGTACACGCTTCCCGGTTTGACGTCGACCGGCGCGCTTGATTTGCGTTTCGGTTTGGCGGCTCCCTGTCCGGAGGCGCCACGTTGTTCCTCGATCAATCGGCTTTTCGCGTTGATGATTCGTTTCAGCACGTCGAGTTGGGCGTTCTCGCCGGCGTTGTTGCTTTTCGCATCGAGGGAGCGCATGTAGTCGGCGAGGGCCCGGGGTGTTGCGGCTGCGGCGTGGAATCCCCGGAATCGTTCCGGCTGTTGCAGGAACAGCAGCAGCATGGCGGCTACGTGCTTGCACATGCCGGTGTACCGGCGGCTGGTGGAGGAAGCCGAGTCGTCATCATCGTTGACGTGGCCGTACGTGCTGCCGGAGCCGAAATCGTCGTAGTCGTCGACGTAATCGTAGTCGTCGTCATCGTCGAAGCTGCGGTATTTCGGACTGTTGTGGTAGTCGAAGGTCCGGTAGGAACCGTAGCCGCGCTGCGAACCGCTGAATGCCGGGCAGGAGCAGTAGCGTGCCAGAAACAGCTCGTCGGCGAAATCAAGCGTGGCTTGCACTTCGTAACGGCTGGAGGGTGAGGTGGTGCCCCGTATGGTGGCATACAGGGTGATGCGGTTGGATGCGGTGTCGTTCAGGCAATGCAGGTCCTCCATTTTGGAACGCCATTGGTTGGCGATGCCGCGGGCGCGCTGCAGTACCGGCTGGCTGCATTCGCTGCGCAGCTCGTCGGAAAGCCATGCCAGAGTGTCCGCCACCTGAACCCCCATCGTTCGTACGTTTGTTCTCATGCAACCATACCAGCGCGATGGAACAGCAAAAGCCGCGGCCCGATCCGGACCGCGGCATGTTATCGCCCGTGTTGCGTCAGCGGCAGCGTTTGGTCAGCGGCTGCCATGGGTCGAGTTCCACCGGCTCGGTTTCGAGCAGCGCTCGGGTGGCGTCGTCGAGGTATTCCTTGCGGATGATGATTTCGGTCACATAGCGGTCGAACCACTTGTCGGAGGCCACGTAGTAGCCGTCTTCGCCGTTGTCTTTGCCCCAGCTGTTCTCCACTTTCCAGCGGTTCGGCTTGCCTTGCTCGTCAAGGTTCACGCCGGTGAGGGTCATGGCATGGTTGCTTGGACTGTCGCCGTATTCGAGGCCGTGCGCCTTGTCGAAGTCGAAATCGGTGCCGAACAGCTGGTCCACGCGCACGCTGTCGCAGTCGAAATAGCCGGCCGCACGCAGCGAGAACTGGGTGCAGTCGCAGGCGAACCAGATCGGGTGTCCGGCGCTAATCTGGTCGACCGCGGCCTTTTTGAACACGTCGAGCGGCACGTTGACGAATTCCATATCCCCCGCTTCGGCCACATTGGCGGTGTAGCGGATGCGGTAACGCTTGTTGAACGGACGGGACGCCATCGGCACGTTGCACAACGTCACCAGATCGTCGACGTCCACCGGCACGTACTTCTTGTAGAATTCCATCGGCGTGATGCCGGTTTCGCGGATCTGTCTGCGCTCGTCCTTGCCGGTTTTCGGCTTGTCGGCCTCGTCTTCGCCGCTTTTCTTATCGTCCTTCTTGTCATCGTCGCTCACGCGGGCCAGGAAGTCGAACTTCTCCGGCGGCTCGCCCAACGAGATGGCGCACATGCGGTACACGGTGGACATGTCGTCGTCCTTGACCGCGCGCAGTTCATCGACCGTGGCGCCGGCTGCGTAACGTTCGCGCAGGTCGGCGGCGAACTGGCGCAGCCTGCTGTTGAGGTATTGTTTGAACGCGTCGGAGTCCTTGGAATTGGCGGATTCAGGGTAGGCGCTCTTCGGCACGAGACCATACTTGTCTACAAGGGCGGCGAACATCTGCCACCAACCGCCGTCATCGGCCGGCCCGTAGTTGATCTCCTGGAACAGGCGGCTGTCGGTCGGCTCGTCGAGCGTGGCGAACACGTTTTCGAGATACGTGTTGGATTTTTCCATCGCATCCCAGAAGAACAGGTAGGTTTCGGAGAATTCGAAATCGTCGAGTCCCCACTGGTGCATGAGCTCGTAACGCAGGGTGTTGAGGGATGCGAACATCCAGCAGCGGCCGGATCGGCGCTGGTTGGTGATGGACCCCTGTTTCAGTTCGATGGAGAAGTCGCGTGGCAGCGCGCGCTGGCCTTTGTAGTCGGTGGCGGCTTCGAGCACGCCCGAGGACACCGCGGCGTTGGCGGCCACAAGGTTGGCCCGGTCGGCGTTGAAGTCTTTGGCGTATTGTGCGAGACGTTCCGGTTTGATTGCTGTGATGCTGTTGGTCATACGGCCGATTCTTGCCATACGTCTTGACGGATGCGAAATACTGGTTTCGGCATGCCGAAAAATCTGCCGTAAATAAGCGATTCGAATTCGTTCCGGGGATATTCTTGTACTACTTGAGGGGTTTTAGGGTGAGGAGCGTATCATGCGTCGTCATGGTTCGATGATGGTTGTTTTGTCCGGATTGCTGGCTGCGAGTCTGGCCATCGGACTGCCGGTCGGTTCGGCGTATGCGGACGAGCCGACGGATGGCACCGGGGCCGGCACGTCCGCCACGGAGGTGTTGGATTCGTTGGAGGTCAAGGGCCGCGCGCCGAAAACCGGGTACAAGCGCACTCAATTCGGCAAGGCGTGGGCCGACGTGGACCACAACGGCTGCGACACCCGCAATGATATCCTCAACCGCGATCTGACCGGCGTGAGGCACAAGTGGCGTACGCACAATTGCGTGGTGAAGTCCGGAAAACTGCATGATCCATACACTGGCAAGGACATCAAGTTCAAGAAGGGCAAGAAGACTTCCACCGCGGTGCAGATCGACCATGTGGTGGCGTTGAGCGATGCGTGGCAGAAGGGCGCGCAGAAGCTCAGCGAGGAGCGCCGCACCGCATTGGCGAACGATCCGTACAATCTGCTGGCCGTGCAGGGGCGTGCCAACCAGAAGAAGTCCGATGGCGATGCGGCCACGTGGCTGCCGTCCAACAAGGGGTTCCGTTGCGAATACGTGGCGCGTCAGATCGGCGTGAAGCACAAATACTCACTGTGGGTCACGCAGGCCGAAAAGGAAGCCATGGCCAAGGTGCTGTCCTCCTGCCCGACGCAAACCGTGCCCGACTACACGGGGGTCAAGGATTCCACAGCCGAGAAGACCACCGAGTCCGAGCAGACCGAACAGACGCAAACCGAACAGACGCAAACCGAACAGTCAGCTGAGCAGGCCCAGCAGACTCAACAAACGACACAGGCACCTGCGCTCGAACCCGCTCCGGCTCCGGCTCCCGCGCCCCAACCAGCGCCACAGCAGGACGTCTACTACCAGAACTGCACCGCGGCACGAGCCGCTGGCGCCGCGCCTATCTACCAGGGCCAGCCGGGCTACCGTTCACAACTGGACCGCGACCATGACGGAGTCGCCTGCGAATAAATCCAATACAGCGTCTCCGCCTTTCCGGTTGTAAGACGTATGACGGTGAGGCATAGGAAAAGCACCGGG
>ENA-OOXT01002262-OOXT01002262.1-human-gut-metagenome-genome-assembly--contig:-NODE-2262-length-11028-cov-1.686868_pt1 | contig 11028 bp, 8 predicted proteins | sample MGYA00241590_ERZ501349 | MGnify/ENA primary metagenome ERZ501349 (study PRJEB25962, sample SAMEA2042838) | human gut metagenome | biome: human gut; feature: human-associated habitat; material: faeces...
AAGATTTTTAGTATTATTACTTGAACAATTTAAAGGTGTATTACCAGTATGGTTATCACCAGTTCAAGTAAATATTGTTCCTGTTAATATGAAATATCATGATGAGTGTTGTCAAAAACTAAAACAAATATTAATTGACGAAGATATTAGAGTTAGTTATGATGATTCAAAGGAGCAAATGGGTAAAAAAATTAGACAAAGTAATGTTATGAAAAATCCATATACTTTAATTATTGGAGATAATGAAAGAGATAATAATTTAATAAGTTTTAGAAAATATGGTAGTGAAGAAACTATGTCTATGTCAATTGAAGAATTTATTAGTTTTATGAAGAAAGAAATAAGGAGAAGATAGTTATGGATTATGCTATTGAAAACATGGATATAGATAATGTTGAATACTATGCAAGAGTTAATGCACTATCTTGGAAACAATCTTATAAAGGTATAGTCAATGATGATTTTTTAGAATTAATCAATACATATCCAGAAATACAAAAAGCTATATTAAACTTGAAAGAAGGTTTGAATGATAGCAGTAGAAGATTTCTATTAAAATATAATAATGAATATGTTGGAGTTTTGAGAGTTCGTAAAACAAAGTATGACAATTATTCCCAATGTGGTGAGCTTGGTGCATTATATTTGTTAGATAGTGTTAAGGGTAAAGGTTTTGGTAAAGTTTTATTTAATAAAGCAATAAATTCAAATAGCTTTAGTGATTATGTGGCTATTCTTGGTGGTGACATAAACGATGTTGGATATTGTTTATTGAATTACATTCTCTCTCGATTCACAACAGAAATCGGGTGGCTGTTCTTTGCTACCGAACTTATTATTGTCTTTTTTACATTTGCAGGATGCTGGCAACTCAGAGGAAAAGCTTATCCATGGTTGAGTATGCTATTCTTCTATTTTTTGTTTTACAACATTACATTAAGCACTGTAAGACAGTCATGTGCTTTGGCAATTTCGTTTTTTGCACTTTCTTATCTTTTTGAAAAGCAATTTAGTAAAGATGCTATTATCAAGTCTATTATCTGTGTAATGGTAGCTTGCACTTTTCATCGAACGGCTGTTTTTGAATTTGCGATTATCCTTATAGCATATCTTTCTTTGAAAAATAAATTTAGTGTTGCGAAGTTTACGGTTGCTGCCTGTGTTGGGTGTCTAGTTGCTAGATTATTTGCAACAAGGTTTTTAGCAATAGTAAGTGGACTAATCGGTTTAGTAACTTCGAAGTACACAAATGAGTTCTTTTTGAGTACTAATACAACAGGAGCTTCTGGTTATAGAAGCATAATTGTCCTTGCTGCTGTTGTGACAATATTACAATTTGCATATATGAAAAGAGAAAAAAAGGACTATTGGAAAGGTATTAATAAGGCTCTTTTTAGCTTGAATATGCTATATATATTTGCAATGTTGTTCTTATCTAGTTTTGCTTTTATACCAAGGCTTATGTACTATGTTCAGTTTCTATGGTGTGTATCATTTGCTCAGGGAACAAAACTTGTAAAAGAGGACAGGTTGAACATTTGTATAGCAACGATTCTACTATTGGCAATTGCATTTTCTTTTTGGACTTTTTTCTTTGTTATTGGAAATGTTCACGGAACATATCCGTATACATTTAGATAAGGGAGCTCAACTATGTTTAAGTATTACATAACAAAGATTGTTAGAAAACTGTTGAAGTTACTCTATATATTTCCAGTGAAATGTAATAGAGTTCTATTCTATTCATTTTCAGGAAAAGATTTCTCGGATAGCCCCAAATATATTTCTGAGTTTATAGAAAACAAGAATATTGGATATGAATTAGTATGGGCGCTAAATAATCCAGAGGAATTTCAGTGTTTACTAGATCGTGGGTATAAGGTTATTAAGTACAATTCACTCGCGCATTTATACTATGGGATTACATCTAAGTTTATTATCACAAATACTGGTCCGTATAAGGCTTTAGAATACCGTAAATCACAAGTAATAATTAATACATGGCATGGCGGAGGTGCATATAAAAAAACTGGAAGAGATAATCCTTATAAGGATAAATATAAGCGACTCTACAATGAAAAATTTGGTCAATCTGGTGTTAAATTGTTCTTGTCAAGCTCAAAAGCTTTTACAAAATATGCTATTATAGGAGCTTTTGGGTATGAAGGTGAAATCGCGGAGGTTGGACTTCCAAGAAATGACATTTTGTTTAAAGTGAATGAGCATGAGAGTATTGCATTAGAAGTGAGGAGGCAACTTGGAATTGATAATAATGCAAAAATTCTTCTATATGCGCCGACTTGGAGAAATTATGAAACGGAGAAGTTTGAAAAAATAGATGTTGACGGACTTCTTAAAGCTTGTGGGGAACGTTTCGGTGGAAAGTGGGTATTCGTGTTCAGGGGACATAATCTTTCTAAGGAATCATCGCATGTAGCAAAAGAAAGCTGTTGTATAGATGCAACTAACTATTATGATATGCAAAAGCTTATGATTGCTGCAGAAGTGCTGGTAAGCGATTATTCATCTTGCATCTGGGACTTTTCCTTGATGTTCAACCCATGTTTCTTGTATGTGCCGGATCTAAAGAAGTATGATCAGACTTTTGCATTTTACACGCCAATTTATAGTTGGGGATTTAGCGTTTGTGAGTCAAATGGAGAATTGGTTGCGTCAGTTAGGAGGTTTGATAGGAAATCGTACACCGATAGCGTAAAAGAGAATCATAAGCTGTTTGGCAATGCCGAAACAGGAGCTGCGATAGAGTATGTATATAAATATATTGTTGAAACAAATTGATTGGAAGGTGATGGAATGAGCGATGGTATTAGTATTGTAGTGCCTGTTTATAATGTGCCAGAAAAATATTTGAGAGCATGTATAGAAAGCCTAATTAATCAAACTTACAAAGTAATAGAGATTATTTTAGTAGATGACGGATCAAAAGATCAATCAGGAATGATTTGTGATCAATATGCTAATCTGGATAGCAGGATTAAAGTCATCCATAAGCAAAACGGGGGCTTATCGGCAGCTAGAAACACAGGATATAATCATTCTAAGTATGAATGGCTGATGTTTGTAGATGGGGATGATTATGTTGATAATAATTTTTGTTATGCCATGTTAAATGCGGCAATACAGTATGATGTGGATTTGGTCATGTGTGGCATGTACAAGGACTATGGAAAAACACGTGAAAAATACACTTACTACATCCCTGCAAATGTGAAATTTGAAAAAAAAGATTGCATCTGGCTTCAAGAGCAATTGCTCCATTTTGATGGAAACATCGCTACAGCTTACTGCAAACTGATTAACAAGAAAGTATTGTCAACGTATAATATTACTCACAACGAAAACTTGCGCCAAGGAGCAGAAGGCCTTGAATTTAATATAAGGCTATTTGAAAAGATTGATTCTGCTGTTTTTATTGGGGAGTGGTTATACCATTATATATATAATGAGAACTCGATCTCGGCTAAACATGATGAAGCTAATCACAAGTATGTTTTGAATTGTTTTAGAGTGATAAAGAATCAAGTTCAAGAAAGTCACAATAAAACTGAACTTATGAAGTGGTTTGATAATAGGCTTTTGTATGTTGTAATCACAACCGCAATTAGTGGATATTTTAGCCCATCAAATAAAGAACCCTTTCGTTGCAAATGTGATAAATTTCGCAAGTATTTGAAAAATGACATGGTTGATACTGCGCTAAGATCTAATAATACGCAAGGGCTGTCTAATGAAAGAAAAGTAATGCTGTTTTGCATAAAGCATAATATGTTTGTTGCCTTACAAGTATTTGCTTTTTTGAGAAATCTACAAAAAAAAATCAAGTGATTAGGAAAGGAAGAAATTGAATATGGAAAAAATTATGGTTACACGTTCTTCTATGCCGACATTGGAAGAGTATGTTGACGAAATTAGAAGCATTTGGGATACACATTGGTTGACTAACATGGGTGAAAAGCATAATAGATTAGAAGCCGAATTGCAGAAATACCTTAAGGTTCCCAATGTTTCGCTCTTTACCAATGGACATATGGCTTTGGAGTTGGGTTTGCAGGCCTTGAATTTATCGGGTGAGGTAATTACTACACCATTTACATTTGCATCGACTACACATGCAATCGTTAGAAACGGCTTGACTCCTGTTTTCTGTGATATAAATCCAGAAGATTATACAATTGATGTTACTAAGATTGAATCTTTAATTACAGATAAAACTACGGCAATTGTTCCGGTTCACGTATATGGATCAGTTTGTAATGTCGAGGAAATTGAGAAAATTGCCAATAAGTATGGCCTTAAGGTTTTATACGATGCTGCTCATGCGTTCGGAGTGCAATATAAGGGACGTGGAATTACTTCGTATGGCGATATGTCGATTTTGAGTTTTCATGCCACGAAGGTTTATAATACTATAGAGGGTGGTGCTATATGCTACAACGATGAAGAATATAAAACGAAGCTCTATAGATTGCGTGATTTCGGCATCGCAAGTGAAGAAGTTGTTGATGCAATTGGTGCCAATGCAAAAATGAATGAATTCTGTGCAGCAATGGGTTTATGTAATCTAAAATATGTTAATCAGGAAATTGAGAAAAGAAAAGAGGTTGTTAATAGATATCGTGAGAACTTAAACAATGTCGACGGGATAAAACTTTTACCGGTTCAGAAAGATGTCGTGGCAAACTATAGCTATTTTCCGATTGTGATAAACGAAAAAGACTTTGGAGCAACGCGTAATGAAGTGTTTGAAAAACTAAAAGATAATAATATTTTTGCAAGAAAGTATTTTTATCCATTGACAAGCCAGTTCGATTGTTACCATGGACGGTATAATAATGCGACACCGGTTGCGTTACATATTTCCAAAAGGGTACTGACACTTCCGTTGTATGCTGACCTTTGTTTGAAAGATGTAGATACAATTTGTAGGGTGATCACCAGTTGTAAAAAATAAGAGGCAGATGTCGTGATATATCTAATTATGTGTGGACGATTGGGAAATCAACTATTTCAGTATGCCTTTGCAAGGAAGGTACAGCAGGAAACAGGTCAAGATTTAGCCATTGATTTTACGGCGATTGATCAAGTAGGAAATGCTGAGTGGAGAAATTATTTGGAGGATTACCAAGTTTCAACATATAAAATAGTGAAAAAAAATGATTACTTTCCAATTCAAAGAGTTCTGTATAAGATCTTCAGAATTATTCGTCCTAAGAATGGTCTACAGAAACAATATAAGTTCGATGAGTTTATTGCAAAGTGGTTTTATAAGTGTGGAATACTGTTTTATGAATCCGATTACTTGTGCCACAAATATGATCTCTCCAAAATCAAAACAAAAAATATACTTATTAGAGGATGGTTTGAATCAGAAAAATATTTCGAAGGCATGGGGGAAATTTTACGTAAGGAATTTTTACCCCAAAATCCGTGCGCTGATGTAGATTTGGTAAGGAAACTTAAAGAAACAGAGTCTGTATGTGTGACTATAAGGCGTGGTAATTTTACAGAGACACAATACAAGGATAAATTTCTGGTGTGTGGAATCTCATTTTATCATCGGGCAATAGAGTATATGAAGAGGATGCATCCTAATGCATTATTCTATATATGTTCAGATGATATCCAGTGGTGTAAAGATGAACTGAAATTAGACGGTAATATTATCTTTGAACCTAATAATGAGGTGTCACAAAAGTTGTATTTAATGTCGTTATGTAAGCATTTTGTCATTAGCAACAGTACATTTAGTTGGTGGGCACAATACTTGTCAAGCAATCCATCGAAAATAGTTATAGCTCCTAGTGTTTGGCGTAATACGGAATTGAAGCCTATTGATATTTTCTCGGAGAATTGGATATTGATGGATAACGATGGTAATATTGTATCTAATGGAGAGAAATAAGTATGGATCATGCCAAAACTAGAAATACAAATATTGAATTTCTAAGAATAATGTCTATATTTTCGATAATGTTTTTGCATATGTATAGACATGCCTCAGGGGGGCGATTTTTGATTCTGGGGTTTCATTAAATCATTTGTTTCTTGTTTTATTTGGGAGCTGGGGATTGGTAGGTACTTTTTTGTTTATTATTATATCGTCCTACTTTCTTATCGATTCACAGGAATTTAAGCTTGGCAAATTGCTGAATTTGGTTTTCTGCACATCGCTGTATTCGGTTGTATCTTTGTGCTTTTCGAGGGCGTATTTAGGCGATTATATCTCAATAAAGGAAATAATTAAAGCAGTTTTGTCACCAGCACTAGATAGTTATTGGTATATAACCGGTTACATAGTGCTGTATATGTTACACCCTATATTAAATACTGTAATAAATAAATTGACGACAATTGAACTGTCTAGAGTTGTTGTTGCAGGATTTGTACTTTGTTTTGTGTATAAGTATATCTATGTCGCAGCACCCATTGGAAATGTAGAATTGTTTTTGTCAGTTTATTTTGGGATGGCACTATTTAAGAGAGTTCAGGGGACAATCGATTATAGGAAAATTTATTTCGTTGGAAGATGTGCAGCACTAATTGTTGTGTTTTTAGGAATATTGCATATGTTGCTTTACAGTAGAATTAGTATTGTAAAATACATCTATGCACAATCCATAAGTAAGTTTAGCCCATTTATGTTAGTTATAGCTTTCGCATTGTTTTGTATGTGCATTAATAGACGCCCCTCATATAGTAAGTCAATTGGGTTTTTATCAAGGGCTGTTCTTCCTGTCTATTTGATTCATGAGAGTGACTATATGTCTTCAATTTTATGGGATTACATTTTCAAAATTGAAGTAATATATTCGAAATCGTACTTTGCTATTTTGTTTCTAGGTATTGCAGTTTTAATTTTTTCTATATGTGTCATGGTTGATTTTGCTATTAGACCCATATATGGCTTCGTGGCAAACAAGGTTGCAGAGTATACTATGCTTATAAAAGGAAACATAAAATGGAAAAATCAAATTATAAAATAAGTGTAATTGTTGCAGTTTATAATGCAGAGGATTATTTGTGCAATTGTTGCAATTCGATCCTAGCACAAACATATCGTAATATTGAATTAATACTTGTAAATGATGGGTCAGAAGATAACAGTCTGGCGATTTGTAAAGAGATTCAGGCAAGTGATAAGAGAGTTGTCGTTATTGATAAAGAAAACGGTGGATGCTATAGCGCATGGAACAAGGGACTAGATGTAGCTACGGGAGATCTCATAGGATTTGTCGATAATGATGACTATATTCAGCCTCAAATGTATGAAACGCTCTTAGACATACTGATTGAACAGGATGCTGACATATGTGCATGTAATAGGTATCGCAATGTTGATAATATAAATGATTATTGCAACATGGATTTGACAGATGAAAGAATTTGCGTCTTTTCTGGTTATGATGCTGTTGTACATCTGCTAAGCGACACACAATATATAAAGCCTGCTATGTGGGACAAACTGTATAAGAGCAGTTTGTTTGAAACATTGAGATTTCCGAATACTTTTTTTGAAGACGCGGCGATAACATATAAGCTATTATACACATCTAAAAAAATTGCATATACAGAAAAACAATTTTATGCATATAGTGTTCGTGGTGGTTCTATGATTACAACACCTTGGTCAAAGAAAAAAAGCGACTCATATGTGGAAATAACAAATGAAGCCATTTCCTACTTTGATGAGAGAAAAGAATATAAACTTGCTCAAGCAGCTATGTATTGGCAAATTCAATTTGGAATTGAGGCTTATGAAAGAATGTTAATGAATCCAAAGGCGACACAAGATGATTATAATGAAGTAATGTCTTGCGTAAGAGCAGGATATAAGAGATTAAAACTGTCCAGCTTGGGTTTCGGATTGAAAAAATATTTGAAAAAAAAGTTAGAGTTTTTTCTATTCACTACAAACCCGCGTTTGTTATGTAAGTTAAAGAAAAAAGAATTAAGGTAAGGATATCGTTTATATGGAACGAGAAAAAGCACTAGCAAAGAATACAATTATTATCGGATTTGGTACTTTCCTGCCAAAAGTTGCTTCAATTATAACGTTGCCGATTGTGACCGGTTCTCTAACAAAGGCGGAATATGGTACCTATGATTTGTTGTTGACTTTGATTTCGTTGGTTTTACCATTGGCTACGTTACAAATACAAACAGCGGCATTTAGATTTTTGGTGCAGATACGTGAAAAAAAAGAAGAATGTTCTCGTGTCATTACGAATATCGTCTTTTTTACCATTGTATGTTCAATCGCACCAATAATTGTGATTTTTTTCTTGATAAACAATTACGCTGGTTATACAAGAGTATTAATATGCTTGTATTTTTTATTTGATATTATTTTGCAAACATTCCAACAAATCGCACGAGGATTGGGGAAAAATACACTATATTCTGTTAGCACTATAGTAAATGCAACAATAAATATGATGCTGATTTATATTTTGATTAATGTGTTTGATTTAGGGCTGTCAGGTGTTATAGGTGCTGTTGCCGTCGCTAATTTATGTGCGTCGCTGTTTTTATTTTATAAGTCTGGACTGGCACAGTATATTTCCTTTGAATTTATTTCAATAGATTTAACGAGGCAGATGATTGCATACGCATGGCCATTAATACCCAATAATTTATCATCATGGGTTATGACGCTTTCCGATAGACTGTTGTTGTCTATGTTTCTAGGTGTCGAGGTTAACGCGGTATATGCAGTTGCAAAGAAGATTCCAAATTTACTCACTGCAGTTCAAAGCACATTTTCATTGGCATGGCAAGAAAATGCATCATTATCAGTAGAAGATAGTGATATTGATAGCTATTATAGTAGAATGTTTAGTTTAGTCTTTGACTTAGTAATTGGGTCTTGCGCAGTGCTTATTGGTATATCACCATTGCTATTTGCTTTATTGATCAGAGGAGATTATATGGAGGCATATTGTCAAATGCCGATATTGTTTATTGCATTGACATTTACAACGCTGTCTTCATATCTGGCTGGAATATATATTGCGGATAAACGCACAAAAGCAATAGGAATAACAACAACTATTGCTGCAACAATTAATTTGGGAATTGATTTGATTCTAATTCCATCGATTGGAATGTGGGCGGCATCGTTATCTACTTTGGTTGGATATTTGTTTCTTTTTATTTATCGAATTATTGATTTAAGAAAATACCATAAGCTTACTATCAATAATTTGCATATTATACTTTGGGTAGGAGTACTTGTTGCTTTTAGTATAGTCTCATTTATTAACAATACGGTATGCAATTATGTCATATTTGTTCTTGGATTGGGCACATTTGTATATTTGAATAGGAAAATAATTAGTGCAATTATGAAAAAATTGCTGAAGTAAAAATGGTAAGCAGATGTGATATCTTTGGGTCGAATTGACGCGAGGTGGAGTAATGAATATCGCAGTTGCTGGCGGTGTAGGCAGCAGAATGCATAGTAAGCAAAAGCCAAAACAATTTTTGGAAATGTACAATAAACCAATTATTATTCATACTATAGAATATTTTGAAAATCATCCAATGATTGACGCAATCGCATTAGTTTGCGTTGCTGATTGGATTGATTATTGTAAATCACTTCTTTATAAGTTTCGCATTGATAAGGTCAAAGCTATTGTCCCAGGAGGAGAAACAGGACAGTTATCAATCTACAACGGATTAAAAGCTGCTAAAGAGATTGCTGGCGATGAGGAGAGCATCGTTCTAATTCATGATGGTGTCAGGCCTTTAATAAATGATAAAGTGATTACTGACAACATTAATAGTGTGAAGGAACATGGATCGGCAATTACTACGGCTGTTGTCAAAGAAACTATTCTCGTTGTTGACCCCGAAACATCAACTATTGACTATGTGCCAAGTAGAAATAATTCTAGGGTTGCAAGAGCTCCACAGAGCTTTTGGCTTGATGATATTTTGTCGGCACATGAAAAGATGCTTACAAAGGGTATTACGAATTGCATCGACTCCTGTACGATGATGCAGGAGTGTGGGTTCAATTTGCACTTAGTTGATGGACCGGGTGAGAACATTAAAATTACAACTCCAGAAGATTTCTATACTATGCGGGCAATCTTGGAAGCAAAGGAGAATGCACAGATATATGGGTTTGATGAATGATTACATATGTGAGGCAGGAAATGATGAAACACTGCAAGAAGATTTAGACTATATAGCAAGTAGTGAAATTCCGGTTGAAGCTTTAAGAGATTCCAAAGTACTTGTTACGGGAGCAACGGGCTTGATAGGTGTATCACTTGTTAGAGCATTATTGTGTGTCAACAGAGTTAGAAATCTAAATCTTCAGGTTCTTGCTCTAATTAGAAATAAAGAAAAGGCTGAGAAAATTTATAAAGAGCTTTTGAATAGAGAAGATTTAGTTTTATTGCTTGGAGATGTTACTGAGAAAATATCTGCAAGGCAGAAGGTAGATTATATCTTTCACTGTGCAAGTGTGACTGCATCAAAAGTTATGATAAATAACCCGGTGGAAACACTGTTGACTTCTATTGACGGAACAAAGAATGTGCTCAATTTTGCAAGAGAAAGTAGTTGCAAATCGGTTGTCTATGTCTCTTCAATGGAAATGTATGGCTCATTTGCTGAAGCAAATAACAATGTCACAGAAACAGAATTGGGATATATAAATCCCCTTGCTGTTAGGAGCAACTACCCCGAAAGTAAACGACTTTGTGAAAATATGTGTGTGGCTTTCTGGTCGGAGTATGGTGTGCCAGTCAAAATCGCACGACTTTCGCAGACATTTGGTGCTGGTATCCTTTCTGGAGAAAATCGTGTTTTTGCACAGTTTGCGAGAAGCGCAATAGAAGGAAAAGACATAGTTCTTCACACAAGGGGGTTGTCTGAAGGGAATTATTGCTATACCAGGGACACTATTATGGGGCTTTTCCTTATTCTTATTAAAGGTGAAAATGCAGAGGCATATAATGTTACAAATCCAGAAACACATACGACTATTGTAGA
>ENA-OOXT01002264-OOXT01002264.1-human-gut-metagenome-genome-assembly--contig:-NODE-2264-length-11022-cov-2.207167_pt1 | contig 11022 bp, 6 predicted proteins | sample MGYA00241590_ERZ501349 | MGnify/ENA primary metagenome ERZ501349 (study PRJEB25962, sample SAMEA2042838) | human gut metagenome | biome: human gut; feature: human-associated habitat; material: faeces...
TCTGAAATGGCATTCAAAATCGCTGGTTCTATGGCTATTAAAGAAGGCTGCAGAAAAGCTCAACCTTGTATCCTTGAACCTATGATGAAAGTTGAAATTGAAATTCCTGATGAATTCACAGGTACAATCATCGGTGATATTTCAAGACGTCGTGGACGTGTTGAAGGTCAAGAACCTGTGGGTAACACTGGTAACGTAATTGTAAGAGCATTAGTTCCTCTTGCTAATATGTTTGGTTACGCAACTGATTTGAGATCTAACACTCAAGGTCGTGGTACTTTCTCAATGGAATTCAAATGCTACGAACAAGTTCCTGCAAATATCGAAAAAGAAATTATCGAAAAATCAGGAAATGTTGGTAAAGAATAAGAATTCAATTATTCATATAAAAAAAAGACCTCTTAATTTTAAGAGGTCTTTTTTATTATTAACCGAATGTTTTAAATGAATTTTCAACGTTTTTATCTACAACATTTTTTACAGAATCATATTCTGTCTGTAATGCGCTGTGTTCTGTATCAAGTTTTTTCAATTCAAGATCAAGTTTTTTATCTTTATTTTCTAAATCTGTCATATCTTGGTTATATTTAGATTCAGCTTCAGCTATAGCTCTTTCATCCGCAACTTCTTGAATACATGTGTCTTCTGAAATAGTTGTTGATTTGAATGATTTATCTGTTGTTGAATAATATTCAAGTCTTAAAGAACCGTCTCTTAGAGCATCTTCAAAAGTTACATTATCATATAACGGTGATTTTTGAACAGTTCCGGCAGTTCCTGTACCTTCATCTGAATAAATATGGTTCTCATCAGCTTCTGCAGGTTTGCTTGTATAGGTGAAGTAACCTGATGACTGCATTTTATTAAATATATTTTTATAATAATTAATTAAGTTTGTATTATCACTATTTGCAGCTGTATTATAATCCTCTGCATTAAATTCTGTATTAAAGTTATTTTCACCTGGTCTGTTTACTCTTAAGTAAGCTTCAGTTATTGACATAGCGTAATCATATAATGCTCTTGATTCTGAACTTGTACCTTCATAGTTAATAGGTCCGCTTATATTATTTCCATCTGCATCAACACCTGTATAACCTGCATAACCGCAACCGACAGCAGTTACACCTTGGCCTGCTTTAGCCTGATCTGCAGTAATTACATTACCGTTAGCGTCAACATAATCACCGTTTTCGTTAGTTACATATAACTCATTCCAACTAAAACCAAAATCATGTTCATCATCGCCTAAATTGATACCAACAGTTGCAAAATATGCATCCCAAGCTTCATGGATTTTTTGTTTTGCAGCTAAAGTTTTGCTATTTGTATCATATGCATCCGGATCATCTGGAGAGGCATCAATTTCATTGCCGTCTGCATCTAATTTTTTCCAAGTTTCATCATTTCTGTTAACAGAAATATCTGATTGAGAATATGATTTTCCATTAGTTGCGACAGTTGCACCTGTCAAACTTGCTAAAAATTGGTTATAATTACCATTTGATTTTTCATAAGCTTTTGCAATATCGTTTGTAACCAATATTCTGCCTTTTGTATCAGTTACAACATATTGTTTTGTATTTTCAGCCATTTGAGGCCCTGTCATTAAACTGTATGAAATATCAGAATAAGTTGCTTCAGCTCCGTTAAAACCTGTTAAAACAGTTAATTTTGTTGCAGAAAGAGCTTCATTATATTCGTTTGTAATCTGTTGAGTTTGATCAGACAAACGTTGTTTAGAATAGGAAATGCTCTGACCTGTATTTTCATTATTGGTCAATCTGGCTGTTATGCTTAATAATCTTGCTTGTGATGCTGCCATTCCCATAGTTTGTACCCTTTCCGTAAATTTTGATATGAGCTTTCAGTTTATGATTGTAAGCTGATTTCCTTTCAAATATTACTTGTAATCATGGTTACGGCAGATTTTATATAAATCTTTAAAAAAGAATTACAATTGTTTACAATTTGTAATAATAAAAAAGAGCCATTGAATAAAGGCTCTTTTTTATCTATTTAATAGCTTCTTCACACTCACTGCAAATACCGTCAGAATTTAATTTTCGGTATTTCCAGCATCGAGCGCATTTTTCACCTTCTGCTTTTGTAACCCATACAGTGTATCCTTCTTCCATATATTCATTTAATACACTTTCAGGTTTTTCAGAGCATACATAAGCTTGTGATGTAATGAAGATGTTGCATAATTCTTCTTCATTTGCTTTTAATACACTATCATCATCAGCTTTTACATATACTGCAACTTCTAAAGAGCTTCCAACTTGCTTTTCTGCTCTTAGAGGTTCAATTGCACGAGTTACAACCTCTCTTGCTTTAAGAATTTTTGTAAATTCTTCTTCTAATTCTGCATTGTTCCATTCTGTTTTTGCTTTTGGCCAGCTTGATAATAAGATACTTTCCAATCCGTCTTTTTGACATTCAGGAACACTCATCCAAATATCTTCTGCTTGGTGAGGCATAACCGGAACTAACATTCTAACTAATGTTTGCAATATTTCATAAAGAACTGTCTGACATGCTCTACGAGATAATGATTTTTTACCCGCAGTATATAATCTGTCTTTTACAATATCTAAGTAGAATGAACTTAAATCTACAGCTGCAAAATTTTGCAATTGTTGGAAATATTTGTAAAATTCATAATTATCAAAAGCTTCTGTTACACTTTCAATTAAATGATTTAATTTATGAAGAGCAAATTTATCAATTGCTTTTAAATCTTCATATTTTACATAATCATTTTTAGGGTCGAAATCAAACAAGTTTCCAACTAAGAATCTTGATGTATTTCTTGTCTTTTTGAAAATTTCAGCAAGTTGCTTAATAATATTGTTTCCAATTTTTGTATCATTTCTATAATCAACTGATGCAGCCCATAATCTTAAAATATCTGCACCATATGTTTTAATAATTTCATCAGGTCTAATGTAGTTTCCTAATGATTTTGACATCTTTCTTCCATCTTCTCCGAATACAAATCCGTGAGTTAAAACAGATTTATAAGGAGCAATTCCTTGGGTAGCAATAGATGTCAATAGTGAAGATTGGAACCAGCCTCTATGTTGGTCAGAACCTTCCAAATACATTTCAACAGGAGTTGTTCCCAATTCTTCTGAACGTTTATTTACAACTGCGCGCCAAGTTATACCTGAATCAAACCAAACGTCCATAATATCATTTTCTTTTTTGAAATGAGTTTTTCCACATTTTGGACATTTAAATCCTTGAGGTAATAATTCTTCTGCAGAATATTTAACCCAAGCGTCAGAGCTTTCTTTTTCAAAGATTTTTGCAACATTTTCAATTGTTTCATCTGTCACAATTACTTCGTCACAGTCTTCACAATAGAAAACAGGAATAGGAACACCCCAAGCACGTTGACGAGAAATACACCAATCTGTACGTCCAGCAACCATGTTTGAAATTCTAGCTTCCCCGCTTGATGGAATCCATTTTACACCTTTAATAGCTTCTAAAGTTTGTTCTCTAAATTTATCAACTTTTACGAACCATTGAGGAGTTGCTCTGTAAATTACAGGATTTTTACATCTCCAACAATGTGGATAGCTGTGATTTATGTCTTGTTGAGCTAATAATGCTCCACATTTTTGAAGTTTTTCTATTACAATTGAGTTTCCTTTGTAATAAGGAACACCTTCTAAATCTTTATCTTTAACAGCTTCAGTCCATACGCCTTTGCTATCTAATGGTGAGAATACTTCAATACCATATTTGCAGCCTACTTCATAGTCTTCAAGACCATGACCAGGTGCTGTATGAACAGAACCAGTACCTGCATCCAATGTAACGTGTTCTCCTAAAATTATCGGAGATTTTCTATCAACTAAAGGATGTTTTGTATTTAAAAGTTCTAAATCTTGACCTTTACAAGAACCAATAACTTTGATATCTGATTCTTCCCATTCAACGTCTTTTAAGAAACTTCCTAAAAGTTCTTGAGCAGCAACATATACATCACCTTTGTATTCAAAGAATGTGTATTCAAATCTTGGGTGCATACTGATTGCCATATTTGAAGGAATTGTCCAAGGAGTAGTTGTCCAGATTACTGCATAAATATCTTTGCCTTTAGTTCCTTCTATTAAATTATTTATCTTATTTTGACTTTCTTCATCAAACTTAAATCTTACATAAATAGAAGTAGATGTATGATCAGCATATTCAACTTCAGCTTCTGCAAGAGCTGTTTCGCATGATGCACACCAGTAAACTGGTTTTAAGCCTTTTTCCACATAGCCTTTTTTGTACATATCGCCAAACACTCTTACCTGTTCAGCTTCAAATTCAGGATTAATAGTTAAATATGGATTATCCCAATCTCCTAAAACACCAAGACGTTTGAATTCACTTTCTTGACCTTTTAAGTTTTTATGAGCAAATTCTCTGCATTTTTGTCTTAATTCATAAGGAGTAAGAGCGTTTCTACCACCTTTAATATTTTTTACAACAGCGTTTTCAATTGGTAATCCATGACCATCATAGCCAGGAACATAAGGGGTATAGTACCCTGCTTGAGCTTTATATTTTAATAAAATATCTTTGAGAATTTTATTAAGAGCTGTACCTACGTGAATTTTTTCAGAACTCAAATATGGAGGTCCGTCATGTAAAATAAATTTATTTGCTTTATCACGGTTATTAATAATTTTGTTATAGATATCATTTTCGTTCCAGAACTTTTGGATTTCAAGTTCTCTTACAGTCGCATTAGCTCTCATTGCCAAAGTTGTCTGAGGCAAGTTAAGAGTATCTTTAAATTCTGTTTTTGTACTTGTTTCGTTACCCATATTTAATTATCCCTCTTTTATTTTTCCAATTGTTTGCTGTATATCATTTCCAAGACTTTCAGCCTTAGATTCTTTTACAAATTCATGCATTTTATTATAATCAAATTCATTTTCCCAACGAGCAATTACAACAGTTGCTACGCAATTACCTACTAGATTTATAGCAGTTCTTCCCATATCTAGAATTTGATCAATTCCTAAAAGAATTGCAACCCCAAGGATTGGGATATTAAAACTTGCCAAGGTTCCGGCAAGTACAATTAATGCAACTCTTGGCGCTCCAGCTATACCTTTACTTGTAAGCATTAATGCTAACATTATAATTACTTGTTGATTCAAATCAAGATGAATCCCTACAATTTGAGATGAGAATAATACACCCATCGCAAGATAAATTGTACTTCCGTCAAGGTTAAATGTATATCCAGTAGGCATTACAAAACCTACTATATTTTTAGGAACTCCAAAACGTTCCATAATTTCCATTGCTTTAGGGAAAGCTGCTTCTGAACTTGCTGTTGTAAAGGCTAATAAAGCAGGTTCTTGTACAGCTCTTAACAAATCTCTAAATGATATTTTTACAATTTTACAAGCAATAAATAAAACTAATAGTACAAATACTGCAAGAGCAAAATACATTGCACCGATTACTTTAAAGTAACTTTTCAAAACAGATAATCCGTTCGCCCCAATAGTTGAAGCTATCGCGCCAAATATCCCTAAAGGTGCAAAGTACATTACATATTCAGTAAATTTAAACATAATTTGAGATACTGAATTTAAAATATTTACAACTGGTTCTGCGGCTTTGCCGACTGCTACCATTGCAAGTGCGAAGAATATTGAAAAAACTACAATTTGCAATAAATTCCCTTGAGCCATTGCATCAATAATACTTGTAGGGAAAATACTTGTAACCATTTCACTTATTGAGGTATGAGCCTGCGTAGCTGCAAGCAAACCTGCTTCTTGCATATGTATTGCATGCGGAGTGCTTCCTGTTACAAAACCAACTCCTGGTTTAAATATATTAGCCACCGTTAAACCAATAACTAATGCTAACGTTGTTACTATTTCAAAATAAATAATTGTTTTAAGCCCAATTTTTCCAAGACTTTTAGCATCACCATGACCTGCGATTCCAACAACTAAAGTTGCGAAAAGCAAAGGAGCAATAATCATTTTTACCATTCGCAAAAATATAACTGCGAATGGCCTCATTTTAACCGCAAAGTCTGGGGCAAAATGACCTACGATTACACCTAGAATTAATGCTATGAATATCAGGGCTGTAAGTTTTGAATGTTTCAATTTAATACCTCAAGAAATATTATATTATAAACATGCTACTCGTAGTAATATAACAATCATAATTTTAATAAAACTATAAAAAAAATAGAGTAACAAATCTTAATGAGATGAAAACATCCTTGCCATGCTTTTTATTATTGGTGTAAAATATAGAAATAGACATGCTTTTTATATTTTTAAAAAGGGGATATTAGTTAATAATTAATAAATGCACATAATAAAACGGAGGTTAATGTGACGGATTCAAACAGCACATGCATGGACAAATTAGATTTAACAGAAAATGCGAAAAAAGTACTAGAAAAAAGATACTTAAAAAGAGATAAAGAGGGGAAATGCATAGAAACTCCAGCTGATATGTTCAGAAGAGTTGCAGATACAATTGCTGCAGGAGATTTAAAATTCGGGAAATCTCAAAGTGATGTAGATAAATTATCAGATAGATTCTACAAAGCTATTACCAGCAGATATTTTATGCCTAACTCTCCTACTTTAATGAACGCAGGTAGAGAATTAGGACAATTAGCTGCTTGTTTTGTACTTCCTGTAGAAGACAGCTTGGAAGGAATTTTTGAAACCGTAAAAAATACTGCATTAATACATAAATCAGGTGGTGGTACAGGTTTTTCATTCTCAAGATTAAGACCTAAAAACAGTGTTGTTAAATCAACAATGGGTGTATCTTCTGGTCCTGTTTCATTTATGGAAGTATTCAATGCAGCAACTGAAGCAGTTAAACAAGGAGGCACAAGACGTGGTGCTAACATGGGTATTTTAAGAGTTGACCACCCAGATATTTTAGATTTTATTGAATGCAAAAGCGATAATAATAAATTAAATAACTTTAATATTTCTGTTGCTATTACAGATAAATTTATGGAAGCTTTAAAAGCTGGTACTGATTATGAATTAATCAATCCACAAAATAACACAGTAGCAGGAAAATTAAGCGCTAAAAAAGTATTTGACATGATTGTAGACGGTGCTTGGAGAAACGGTGAACCTGGAATTATCTTTATTGATAAGATGAATGCAGATAACCCAACTCCATTAGTAGGACCTATTGAGTCTACAAATCCTTGCGGCGAAGTTCCTCTATTAGCTTACGAAGCTTGTAACTTAGGTTCTATTAACTTAGGCAGAATGGTAGAAGATGGAAAAATTAATTGGGATTTACTTGCTGAAACTACAAGAACTGCTATCAGATTCTTAGATAACGTAATTGCTGTAAATAATTACCCACTACCTCAAATTTCTGAAATGGTTCAAAACAACAGAAAAATCGGTTTAGGTGTAATGGGCTGGGCTGATATGCTTATGAAATTAGGTATTTCTTACGCTTCAGAAGAAGGAACTAAATTAGCCGGTCAAATTATGGAATTCATTGATTACGAATCAAAATGTGAATCAATTGAATTATCAAAAGAAAGAGGAAGATTTAATAACTTCAAAGGCAGTGTATATGATTCTCCAAACTATTTGTATAACAAATACAAAGGAAAATCTGCAGGCAAAATTTCTGACGAACAATGGAAAGAATTAGATGAACAAATTGCAAAAGTAGGTATAAGAAATGCAACTACAACTTGTATTGCTCCTACAGGTACAATTTCGATGATTGCATCAGCATCTGGCGGTGTTGAACCATTATTCGGTCTTGTATTCTCTAGATTGATTATGGACGGAACAGAAATGCTTGAAGTTAACCCAATATTCAAGGATTACGCAGTAGAACATGGTTTCTATTCAGAAAAATTAATGAAAGAGATTGCAAAAACAGGTTCAGTTGCTCATGTAGATGGAGTTCCAGCTGACGCTAAACAAATCTTTGTAACAGCTCACGATGTTTCTCCATACTGGCACGTAAAAATGCAAGCTGCATTCCAACTTCATACAGACAATGCGGTATCTAAAACAGTTAACTTTGAAGAACATGCAACTCGTAAAGATATTGAAGAAGCATATATTTTAGCTTATGAAAACAACTTAAAAGGTATCACTGTATACAGAAATAATTCTCGTCAATTCCAACCAATGAATTTGGACGATAAGAAAAAGACAGAAGAAGCTAAAGTAGAAGAAACAGTAGTTGAAGAAACTATTGATTCTGAAGAACCTACAGGCGAAATTAAAACAGTAAAATGTCCTGAATGCGGAAATGAAATTCAAATGGCTGAAGGTTGCTTTATCTGTTTGAAATGCGGATACTCTGGTTGTTCATAAAAATGTGTAGACTCTAAAAAAAAAAAGAACAACTAAAAACATAATTTATAGAGGTTTATCCGTTTAGAGAGCTTAAATACTACCCCTAAAATAAGGGGTAGTATTTTTTGTAAATATTTGTTAATATATATATGTAAAATTAGCATTTTTTTTCTTTGACGTGTTTTCATGGAGACATATAAAGTGTGTAAATTTTGAAAGGTAGAAGTTTATGACAAACAACATGACAATTGGACCTGCATTAGCAATTGGCGGGAACAAAGTAGAAATGACCCAACAGGGTAAAATCCAAGTTACAAATTCACAAGGTAAAGTTAAAACTTTATCTCAAGACGAATTCAAAAAACAATTAATTAAAAATGCTGACAATATTGAAGCAGGAAAAGAATTTGAATTCAAAAAAGACAATAAAAATGCAAAAGTTGCAGCTGGTATAGGTACAGCACTTGCTGCTGCTTATGTAGGCTTAAGCATTGCAGTTGGTAAAAAAGCTTTAACAAAAGCAGTTCCAAAAGCTAACGAAAAATTAGGCTTTATTGGAAATGTAAAAAATGTTTTTGTTGCAATCGGTGAAAGTGGCGTTAAACTTTGGAACAGCATCACTGGAAAAGCTAACAAATTAGCAGATAAAATTAAAGGAAAGAAAAATTCTGATACTCCGAATAGAACAATATTTAACGGAGAAAGAACAGAAAATGCTAATTGGGATAACTTAGATGCAAGATTGACAAGCAAGGAAACATTAAAATTAAAAAATGAAGCAATTGCAGAACAAGCAAATAAAGAAGCTCTCGCTTTTGAGCAAAGAGCTGCAGAAGTAAAAGCAAACCACAAAAATATTCAAAATGAATACAATCAAAAATTAGGACTTAAAAAAGGTCAAAAAGATGAAGTTGAAGTTATTCAACGAAAAAATATGAAAGCAGATGGTTCTATAATAAATCAAGAAATAACAGTTGACCCTAAATATAAAGAAGCTTGGGAAAAAGCTCATCCAGAATTAAAAGAAACTAAATAACAAAATTTTTAAAATTTACACATAAATTAAAATCACCTTCTTACAAAGAAGGTGATTTTTTATAATTCATATAGTCATCAAAATACAATAATTCACTCTTGTTTATTGTATTATAATTGTATGAAAATTTCTGTTGTCACAGCAAGTTATAATTATCAGGATTATATAAAAGAAACAATTCAATCTGTATTAGATCAAACATATAATGATTTGGAATTGATTATTGTAGATGATTGTTCCACTGATAATTCTGTTGATGTAATAAAATCATTTAATGATGAACGAATAAAATTATTTATTAATAAAAAAAATCTCGGGCTTGCACAAACAGTAAAACGTGGAGTTGAATGTGCAACAGGGGAATGGATTGTCTTTTTAGAAAGTGATGATTTAATTACTCCTGACAATATTGAAAAAAAAGTTCAAATTATAAAAAAATATTCTGATTTAAATTTAATTTTTAATGATTGTGAATTTTTTGGAGATGAAAATAAAATCAAAGATTTTTCAATTGCTTTGAAAAAAACTAGAGTTTTATTAAAGAATAAAAATTATCCACAAAACATGTTTTATAATTTTTATTTAAGTAATAAAATTTTTACTTTTTCATCAGTTATGGCAAAACGAGAAGATTTATTAAAAATTAGTTATAATCCACCAATAGACAGTTTACTTGATTGGTGGCTATGGGTTCAACTTGCATATATTGGGAACTTTTACTATATTCCAGAAAAACTCACAAAATGGCGTTTGCATAAAAACAGCTATATAGAATCTTCCAATAATATTTCTTTGAATAAAATACACAATGAAATGTATTACAAAATGTTCAAAAAATACAAAAAAATAAAAATACTTATATTTATTCTATTCGCCCAAATTATTTGGGGATTACAACAAGTAAAAAAATTTTTAACAAAATTAATCTTTAATAAAAGGAAATAGTTTATTTATCATAATTGCAAAAGGTTTTCTTATTACAAAAGGAAAGTTCGCTAGAATTGTAAATATAATTTTTTTTAATATAAAAGGAATTTTTCTGTTAATTTCACGAGGAACTATAATCAAAGTTTTTGGGTAATTTCCAAGTATGTTTTCATAATTTTCAATAGTAGTTGCATCTGTATTTTTTAAATCAAACAATGATTTTTTGATAAAAGGCATTTTGTGTTTTTCTATAATTTCACGCCATTTCAAAATTGCAATATTATTAATGTTTTCATAAGCATTTATCAAGGTCGAATATTTGTAACCTTTACCTAAAAGCAACTCTGTCAAACCTATTTCGTAGTTCGAAATAATTAATTTTTTATTTTCTTGGTGGGTAATTGATTTCATAAATTCTGCAAAAAAATCTTTCTCAAAAATACATTTTTTTATTACAACAAAATAACTTTGAATATGAGGTCGTTTAATAAAGAAATGTCCGATATTTTTTTTATATCCGAAATTATTTTTTGTAATTCCCCAAAAATCACAATTTCTATTTCCCATTTCTGAAAAAACATTTTTTAACGGATACAAAGGACCATAACAACTGTCATTTGCAAAAATTAATTCATCATAATCATTTAATTTATCTTGTAAAAATAAAAAACCTCGTTTGTAAGATCCAAAATCATATTCATTATGCGGCTC
>ENA-OOXT01002266-OOXT01002266.1-human-gut-metagenome-genome-assembly--contig:-NODE-2266-length-11008-cov-4.184059_pt1 | contig 11008 bp, 10 predicted proteins | sample MGYA00241590_ERZ501349 | MGnify/ENA primary metagenome ERZ501349 (study PRJEB25962, sample SAMEA2042838) | human gut metagenome | biome: human gut; feature: human-associated habitat; material: faeces...
TTCCGCCCACGGCATCCTCAGCGCAGACGTTCCAGTCCACATAGGCATATCCCTTTTCGGTACATTGCTGTTTCAGCTCGGCCATCACGCCGCGCCCGCCGTAGCGGCGGCTGACCGTGTTGGTGCTGCCGCCCGGAAAGCGCAGGTAATGCAGAGAAGCTGTGTTGACATAGGGCGAGATGCGCTCTTTCAACAGCTCGATATCCTGCCAGTAAGCATCTGCACTCTGGTAGATGTCACTGTATTCATGGGAAGCGGAATGCAGCGCGATCTGGTGGCCTGCCGCCGCTGCATCCGCAATGAGCGGCAGGTACTTTTCATTGTAGCCCGTGGCCACCACAAAAAAGGTGGCTTTGACCCCGGCGGCGTTCAGCGCATCCAGAACCGCCGGGGTTGTTTTGCTGGGGCCGTCATCGAAGGTCAGGCAGACCCATTTCTCCGGCATCGGCTCTTCCTGCGGCAATGAGCTTGCAGGGGCCGCCTCCGGAGCAGGGGAGGCAAAGCCGGTATCCGGTACCGGGGTCAGGTCGCTTTCCTGGCAGCCGGGCCCCGCCGGCACAGCAAAGAACAGCCCCAGCCCAAAGCCTGCCGCCGCGCCCGCCAGAAGCAGAGCTGCCCCGCGAAATAAAAACTTCCCGTTTGCTCTCAGCCATGAAACCATCTCCCAAACCTCCTTGACAAATCGCATTGGATCTGCAGTATCTCTTATAGGATATGACCCGCTGAAAATTTGTAGAATACAAAAGCAGGCAGAGGAATTGACATTTCCCGCAAAAATTGATAAACTAAATAAGTTCTCCGTGCAGGAGTGGCGGAATGGCAGACGCGCTGGTTTTAGGCACCAGTTCCCAGTGAGTGAGGGTTCAAGTCCCTTCTCCTGCATGCACAAAACGGCAGGCCCTTGGATAGAATCCGGGCCTGCCGTTTTGTTTGCGGCTTTGGTTGGAAAGCACAAGAAAAGCCCACGATCTATCGCTAGACTGTGGGCTTTCTTTTATGCGAGGGAGGGGACTCGAACCCCCAAGGATAAACCACACGCACCTCAAACGTGCGCGTCTGCCAGTTCCGCCACCCTCGCACAACTATAAAATTGTTGCAATCCCGGATTTCTGAGGCTTGAAACCGTTGTTGCGGACTGCTTGAATATACTACCACATTACCCCGGGAAAGTCAAGCGATTTTGATAGAAATTTCCTCGTTTCATATTCAATGGTTTCCCGGTGCATACTAGAACAAATTATCACCGGGGAGGCAGGGCCGTGAAACGACGCAACAGAGCATACCGATTGCTGAGACTGACAGCAGTATATCTGCTCCTGCTGCCGTTTCTGCTGCTGGGTTGGCTGTACAGCCGCCTGCCGGATCGTGTTTATCTGGAACCCGGGCAGGCCTTGCTTTTGCCCCGCTTTGGCTGGGTGGAACCTATGGGACTTCACGGCAGCCAGAATGCGGCCAGTACCCAGGTCGTGGGCAGTTACCAGACCACTCTGTCACTGGGCGGCTGGCTTCCCATCAAGAATATCCGCACGGTGGTCACGGAGCGCGCGCAGGTCACGGTCTGCGGTACGCCGTTCGGGGTCAAAATGTTCTCCGAGGGGGCACTGATTGTTGGCTTTTCCGATATCGACAGCCCCGGCGGGAGCACAGTGAACCCGGCAAAGGCAGCGGGACTGCGCCTGGGAGACCGCGTGATCCGCATTGGACAGATCAGGACGGAAAACAATGACGCTGTGAAGGAAGCGCTGGAAGCCGCCCGGGGAAGCGCCGCAGAGGTCATCTATGTCCGCAGCGGAGAACAGCGCAGCACTACCCTGACCCCTGTCTGGGATGCTGCTGCCGCTCAGTGGCGGGCAGGCATGTGGGTGCGAGATTCCTCCGCCGGTGTGGGCACTCTGACCTTTGTGGACCCGGAAAAGGGTGTCTTTGCGGGGCTGGGGCATCCCATCAGCGACGGCGACACCGGCGAAAGCATCGCTCTGCGCAGCGGGGAGATTGTGCCGTGTGAGATCACCGGGTGCAGCATGGGCACTGTGGGCAGCCCAGGGGAGCTGAAGGGGAAGTTCTTGAGCGCCCACGCCATTGGCAGCATCCGGATCAATGGAGAAAACGGTGTTTATGGCACAACACGGACAGGCTTTTCCGGGCAAACCATGCCGGTGGCGTTTGCGCAGGAGGTCGAGACGGGGGAAGCACAGATCCTGGCTACCGTCATCGGGGAAACGCCCCGTACCTACCATGTCCGCATCGAGAAGATCAGCGATGCCGACCCGCGCCGCAATATGGTCATCCGGGTGGTGGACAAAGCCCTGCTTACCCGGACCGGCGGCATTGTGCAGGGGATGAGCGGCAGTCCCATTTTGCAGAATGGGCGGCTGGTCGGCGCAGTGACCCATGTTCTCGTCAACGATCCGACACGGGGCTATGGAATTTTCGCGCAGACCATGTTGGAGCAGGCTGAACAGGTTGCAACGGCGGAAAAATGAGCAGATTTGGTAAAACAAAACAGGCTGATTCGACTGAAGATTCCATAATATGGCAAAAATAACAGTTGAAATCCATGGGAATTTATGGTAAAATCAGAAACGTAAGGAAAACCGCACACATTGGAGGAATGAACGATGGACAAGATCAAATTTTTGATGTCGGATACTGGCGCAGAGATCACGGCAGCCTGTCGTGAAGCTTTGGAGCAGAAGGGCGTAGAGGTGACTGTGGTGGAAAAAGACGGCCTGAAGGTCCTGCAGAAAATGCTTGCAGTGCGGCCCCAGGTGGTGTTGCTGGATGCCTTTATGCCCGGGCTGGATGCTCTGGCCGTGAAACAGAAGTACAATGCAGCCGGTGAGCGTCACACCTCTTTCTTTGTGACGGGGGCGTTCCAGAGCGAGGAAATGGTGCAGGAGCTGCTGGACGAGGGCTTTGCTTACTACTTCGTCAAGCCCTTTGACGAGACGGTTCTGGCAAACCGCGTGCTGAAGGTAGCTGCCGGGCAGGAAAAGCGCATCCTGCACACCAGCGTGGACAGCGATGAACTGACAGTCACTGAGATCCTGCACCAGATCGGTGTTCCCGCCCACATCAAAGGTTACCAGTTCCTGCGGGATGCCATCCTGCTCACCATGAACGAGCCGGAGTACATCAACGCTGTGACCAAGCGCCTCTACCCGGAAATTGCCAAGAAAAACGGCACCACTGCCAGCCGCGTGGAGCGGGCCATCCGCCACGCCATCGAGGTGGCATGGGACAGGGGAGATGTGGATACCCTCAATAGCTACTTCGGCTATACCATTCACAACCTGCGGGGCAAACCCACCAATTCGGAGTTCATCGCAATGATTGCTGACAAGATGCGGCTGGATAAGCGGCAGAGAGCAGTGTGATGGATGCACATGCCAACGTTATATTTTGTGCGCATATCTGGCAATTCTGAGAGGCTGAAAAATGTTTATCGCTATGGAATTATAGAATTATGGATTCCGTAGCGATAAACTGATTGTTGATAGGGCAATAAATCTCCGGAATTTATTGGGTGTGGAGCCGAATGGATTCCGGAGGTTTTTTATGGTGGAAAAATATGTAGAAATGTTTCTGGAGGCGTGCGAGTTAAAGGGACTGAGCATGAAGACGATTGGAAGCTACGAGCAGACGTTGAGGTTGTTCATGCAACATTTGTACAAAAATGGAATTGAGCGCACGGAGGATGTGACGCACATGATGGTACAGAACTATATTAGCGTCAACTAATGTGGTTGAACGAGGGTTGATAAAATGACTGCTCTATGATAAAATAAACAATAGAAACAGGAGGTGAGGGAAGTTGCGGGAAACCGAAGCACAGAAGCGTGAACGGCATCATCAGGAAGACCTTCAGCGATTGAGAGGGTTCCGGCCTATCGACGATACGTTTATGCGCGGGATGTTCAAGGATAATATTCCATTGGCAGAACTGGTGCTCCGCATCATTGTGGGTAAACCTGATCTGATACTGACCAAATGTGAAACGCAGGCCGACCTGAAGCGCGTGACTGGAGCACGGTCAATTTGTCTGGATGCATATGCCACCGACAGCACGGGCAAGAAATATGATATCGAGATTCAGCGCTCTGACAATGGAGCTGACCCACACCGGGCAAGATATCATTCCAGTGTGATGGATGTAGAAAATCTGGACAAGGATCAGGATTACCGAGAACTGCCGGATTCCTATGTCATTTTCATTACGGAAAAAGATTACTATAAGGCCGGAAAACCTGTATATGTCATTCGGAATATGAACTTGACGTTGGGACTGCCGTTTGAAGATGGAACTCATATTCTGTATGTCAATGGCGAGTATCGTGATGATTCTGACATTGGAAAACTGATGCACGATTTCAATTGTACCAGTGCAGAGGATATGAACTTTGACCTGATGGCAGAACGAACGCGCTACTTGAAAGAAAACCCGAAAGGAGTGGGCAGTATGTGCAAGGCTATGGAAGAGCTGAGAGTAGAAAGCCGAAAAGAAATGGCAGTTGAGATGGCACAGAGCCTTTATGAACAGGGTGTATCGATTGAGCAGATTGCAAAAGCAAGCAAGGTCGATGTGGACACTGTAAAAGGGTGGCTCACACCGAGGGCTGGGTAACAGCAGAACAATAAGACACCAGCGTATCGTGTTACGAAAACATGGTACGCTGGCGTTTTTGCTTGAAGAAATTGCTATGTTCTCTTATTGCTGGTAAAATAGGGGCGGATGTACGAATAAGAATGAATGTGGGAGCGTGATGGAAAGTGGATATCTCTTTTAAGATGGGCGATGAAAAGTTCAATTACAGAGTGAGTGCAATCATAATTTCTAACGGAAGAATTTTGGCAATGTCCCATGACAAACCGTCAGAGTACTACTCTCTGCCCGGGGGTAGAGTGATGATGGAGGAAACGGCTGAACAAGCGATGATACGGGAAGTTCGGGAAGAGCTTGGTGTTTCACTGAAGATATCCCGGCCATTATGGTTGAATCAATCTTTTTTCACAAAAGATACAGATGGTCTCCGATATCACGAGATATGTATTTATTTTTTGATGGATACCGCAGATGCTGGCCTGCTGGAAAGGCAAAACACGTTCACTCGAACAGAGGGAACCGATACGCATATATTTAAATGGTTAGAGATTGCTCAATTAAAGGATGAAACTTTTTATCCATTGTTCCTGAAAAAAGAAATTTCCAACCTTCCGGATGGGTTCACGATCCGAACGGAAGTGCGATGATGAATCTGTGCTTTCGATGTTGACGCTTTTGTTGTACAAAATTGAGGAATTTATCCTAATGGCATTTCTTCTGTTGTGATATAATTGTATCGATCAAAAGGAGGAATGCAAGATGATCCATCTGCTGTTAGCGGTGATCTATGTTTCTTTTATCAGTCTGGGCCTGCCGGATTCTCTGCTGGGGGCAGCGTGGCCTTCGATCTATCAGGGATTTGGGGTTCCGGTCTCCTATTCCGGTGTGATCTTCTGCATCATATCAGTGGGAACAGTGCTCTCCAGCCTGCAAAGTGACCGGATGACCCGCCGGTTTGGAGCGGGCGGCGTTACGGCCATCAGCGTTGCCATGACCGCCGCAGCACTGTTCGGGTTCTCTGTCAGCAGCTCATTCTGGGCCATGTGCCTGTGGGCGATCCCTTATGGACTTGGAGCTGGAAGCGTGGATGCTGCACTCAACAACTATGTGGCGCTCCATTTTGCCAGCCGCCACATGAGCTGGCTCCATTGTATGTGGGGGATCGGAGCCTCGGTCGGGCCCTACATCATGGGCGCGGCGCTTTCTTCCCGCGCCGGGTGGCAGACGGGGTATCGGGTCATCAGTGTGATGCAGATGGTGCTGACGATCATTATTCTGCTGAGCCTCCCGCTCTGGAAAACGAAATCGGGTGCGAATGCCGAGGAGCGGGAAGCGGTCCCGGCAGAAGCGCTGACCCTGAAACAGATTTTCCGGATCTCCGGCGTAAAAGAGGTTCTGGTTACATTTTTTTGCTACTGCTCTCTGGAGCAGACCACCAGTCTGTGGGCCAGCAGTTATCTGGTGCTGAACAGGGGAATCGCGCCGGAGACTGCCGCCGGCTTTGCCAGTCTTTTCTTTGTCGGCATCACCGTGGGACGGGCGTTGTGCGGCTTCCTGACCTTAAAATTCGATGATACCCAGATGGTTCGTATGGGGCAGGGGATCATCGCGATTGGGATAGCGGCGTTTCTTCTGCCGCTTGGGGAAGCGGTAACACTGACAGGGCTGCTGCTGGTCGGCCTTGGCTGTGCTCCAATCTATCCCAGCATCATTCATGCAACGCCGGGCCGCTTCGGTGCGGACAGGTCACAGGCGATCATTGGGGTTCAGATGGCCAGCGCCTATATTGGCAACTGCCTGATGCCGCCGTTGTTCGGCGTAATCGCAAACCACACCACGATCGCGATTTTTCCGTATTACCTGCTGGTGATCCTGATTTTGATGGGATATATGCACGAAGCGCTGCAAAAGAAAACAAAAGCGGCGCAATAAAATACCGCTGCTCTTGCATTTGGGGAAATGCACAAGAGCAGCGGTATTTTTTGTATGCATATCAATCCCGCACCTGCACCGGAACAGTCGGCAGGTCTCGCAATCGGATGCGGCACACCACGATTCTGGATGTGGCACTGGGGTGAAGAATTTATTGCTCAGACGGCCCGGATCGCTGGGGCTCTCTTGCCTGTATGCGTCGGCAGGCATCCTCCTTCACAAGCTCAATGATCACCGCCGTCAGGGGGATAAAGAAGATGATGCCGATGATGCCAAAGAGCTCTCCGCCGATCATAGCAGCCACAAGGGTGTACAGCGGAGAAAGTCCCACGGATTTTCCCACCACCCGGGGGTAGATGAACTGGTTTTCAATAAACTGTACGGCAAGGTAAACAATGAGACAACGCACGGCCAGAACGGGATCCACCAACAGCACGAGGAACACGCTGACCACGCAGGAGATCAGCGCTCCGACGTAGGGGATGATGGCACAGATGGCGGTCAGCATTCCCACCAGGCTGCCGTAGGGGATCTTGAAAACGGAAAACGCAAGAGCCATGAGAACGCCAAGGATCACGGCCTCGCTGCATTGCCCTGTCAGAAAGTTTGCAAAGGATTGCCGGAACAGTCGGCAGAACTTCAGCAGCCAGGCGGAGTGGCTGGGCTTCAGGTAGGCACAGACCAATGTGCGGGCGTGGTGGCAGAGACTCTCCGAGCCAACGGACATATAAACAGAGATGATCAGAGCGAAGGATGCGGTCACCACGATATTTACCGTGGCAGATACGGCACCTACCGCATTGACCAGCACGGTATCGATGCTGTCGGTGACCCTGCGAAGCAGCTGCTCCCAGTCGATGCCCTCCAGCCAGCTCATCAGCCACCCCATGTCGGCATCCTGTGCGCTGAGATAGGCGGTCCAGCGGGGGATGTTTGCTTCGATCTGTACATAGAGACTGTGAAAAGACTGCACCAGCTCCGGGATCAGCAATGTCAGCGCCAGCACCAACACCAGCACAACACCCAGCAGGGTGATGAAGAAGCTCAGGAGATGAAGTACTTTATCCGAGGGCTGTTTTTTGGCCTTGCAGAACAGGCGTTTCAGCCGTTTTTCCAGCCCGGTCATAGGCACATTGATAAATAGTGCCAGAATGCCGCCTGCCAGAATGGGCAATACCAGGTCTACCAACTGTGCAGCAAATGCCAGAACGGAAGAAAGCCGCAGCAGCGCCACAAAAAGCGTGACTCCTACAACGGTTATGAGCAGATATTGTTTTGTTTTTGGTTCCATGAAAAAATCCTTTCCCGGAGCTGGTGGCTGAAATATGAAAAGAGGACGTCTGCGAACTCTTTTTTCATATTGTAATCAGAAGCAGCTGGCTTGTCAAGAAGTCGGGAACTGCGGGGTTTTCTTTTTGGGCTGGGCGTGATATAATATGTAGGTCGCAATTCCGCGAAAAAACTCAAAATAAACGGGAATGCGTGGAAAAGCAAAGGAATATAACAGAGAGTATCTTTGCTGCTTACATAAGGTTGAACGAAAATCAACTTGAGATAAAACTCCATAGTACGGTCTGTATAAAAATGACACGAAAAAAGCTGAAATTTCCTCTTGCTTTTTCTGAGATCTGTGCTATAATATTAAGGCAATCGTTTCCAAGGCCGCTCGCGGGGGTAGCCGATATTGAAGGTTGTGATGGGCACATACATTTATAATATGGCCCCAATAAGTCAGAACCAGAAATGAGGTGAAAAAGAATGAAACAGGGTATCCATCCGAACTACGTTGACTGCACCATCACTTGTGCTTGCGGCAACGTCATTAAGACTCGTTCTACCAAGCCCGAGATCCACGTCGAAGTTTGCTCCAAGTGCCATCCCTTCTACACTGGTAAGCAGAAGCTGGTTGACACCGGCGGACGTGTTGAGCGCTTCAACAAGCGTTTCGGCCGTAAGTAATTACTGGTCTTTTCAGCGCCGTCTCCTTTGGGAGACGGCGCTTTTTGTTGTTATGCCGCACAAAAGCTCTCTTTCTGTAATTTACACGCCGTTCCCTTATTTTGAACACATTTCCGGACTAAAATAAACCAGTATCTTCAAAAAGCGCTTTGCGCTGCCTTAGAAAGGAGCGTTGTGAACGTGATCGAAGTTTCTCATCTCACCAAACAGTATGGCAATCATCTTGCCGTGGACGATGTCTCGTTTAACGTGGCAGATGGCCAGATCTGTGGTCTGCTGGGGCCCAACGGCGCGGGCAAATCCACCATTATGAACATCCTCACCGGCTATCTCTCTGCCACCAGTGGCCAGGTGACTGTGGCAGGGCACCCTCTGCCCGAGGAGGCCGATGCCGCCAAGGCCTGTGTGGGCTATCTGCCCGAACAGCCGCCCCTTTACACGGAGATGACGGTGCAGGAGTACCTGACCTTTGCCGCCGAGTTGAAGGGTGTGAAAAAGGCGGAACGGAAGGAGCAGGTGTGCAGGGCTGCCCGCCGTACCGGGCTGGAAACCGTTCTGCCCCGGCTCATCCGCAGCCTTTCCAAGGGCTACAAGCAGCGGGTGGGCATTGCACAGGCATTGCTGGGCAGTCCCAGGCTCATCATTCTGGACGAGCCGACGGTCGGCCTGGACCCGGCACAGGTCATCGAGATCCGCAAGCTCATCCGGGAGCTGGGCCGGGCACATACGGTCATCCTGTCCAGCCATATCCTCAGTGAGGTGCAGGCAGTCTGCCAACAGATCCTGATCCTTTCCAAAGGGCATCTGGCGGCAACAGGCAGTCTGGAGGAGCTGACCGCCGATGGCAAGAGCCTGGAAGAGGTGTTTCTGGAACTGACCGACGGTGAACCGGAAGAAGCAACCGGAGAGGAGGAAGCAGAATGACAGCTATTTTCAAGCGGGAATTCCGCAGCTTCTTTCACGGGATGCTGGGGTACGTCCTCACGGCGTTTCTGGTGGCGAGTTCCGGCCTGTATTTTCTGGCCCGGTGCCTGATCTACGGCCTGACGGATTTCAGTTATTACACCCTCTACCAAACCATTTTCATGCTGCTGCTCTATATCCCGGTGCTGGCGATGCGCGCACTGGCCGAGGAGCGCCACAGCCGCACAGATCAGCTGCTGCTCACCAGCCCGGTCTCAGTGTGGGGTATCGTGCTGGGCAAGTTCTTTGCCATGGCGGCTGTGTTCGCTCTGCCCTGCGCTGTGGATGCGGTGATGATCTTCATCCTCTGGGCGCTGGGCGGCACCGTGTCTGCTCTACTCGCAAACCTTGCGGGGCTGCTCTGCTACTTTTTGCTGGGCTGTGCGGCCATTGCATTGTGTGAGTTTCTCTCCGGCCTGACCGAGAACCAGATCATTGCCGCCGTGTCCGGTGTGGCAGCGCTGCTGCTGGCCTATATGATGCCCAGCCTGCGCACCATGTTCACCACCGGCAGTGCGGTGGCGCTGGCGCTGTTCACCGCCATTGCCGCCGTGCTCAGCGTGGTGGCGGGGCTGCGCAGCAAAAGCTTTACGCTGGGCTGTCTTTCCTTTGCGGGGTGCTGCGTGGCGCTTACGGCGCTGTTTCTGCTCAAGAGCAGCTGGCTGACCGAAGCCTTCAGTGCGGTGCTCAGCGCCCTGTGCCTGTTTACCCCCTTTGAAGAATTTGTTAACAGCAGCTTTTCCATCCCCACACTGGTCTACTACCTGACCGTAGCGGCGGTGTTCCTGTTCTTCACCGCGCAGGGGCTGGAAAAGCGCCGCTGGAACTGAGGGGAGGGGAACAACATGAAAAATTTCAAATTTTCTTCCTCCGCAAACGGCAAGGTGTTCCGCAATGGGCTGTACTCCACGGCCATTCTGGCAGCAGCCATCGTGTTGGCCGTGCTGATCAATCTGCTGGTGGGGGCCATCCCGAAAAAATACACCGAGTTCGACCTCTCTGCCGCCAAAATGTACACGCTGGGCGACAGCTCCAGGCAGCTGATGCAGAGCCTGGATCAGGACGTGACCGTTTATTATCTCTGTGAGACCGGCAGCGAGGATGCCATTATCACCAAGCTGCTGGATCACTACGCCGACGAAAGCGGTCACTTCCACTGGGAGCAGAAGGACCCGGCGCTTTACCCGACCTTTGCAGCGCAGTACGGCGCAGAGAATGCATCCACCGGCAGTCTGATCGTGGTCAGCGGTGAGAACAGCGAAGTGCTGAACGCCGCCGAACTTTACGAGTACGATTACTCCGATTACTACACCACCGGCGCTGCCAACGTGACCTTTGGCGGCGAAAAGCAGATCAGCTCTGCCATCTACAAGCTGACTGCCGCAGCAGAAAGTCATGCCTACTACACCACCAACCACGGCGAGCAGGCGCTTACCTCCTCGCTGACCGAGGCGCTCAAGGCGCAGAATATCGATGCCCAGCCGCTGAATCTGCTCACCGGCACCATCCCGGAGGACTGTGATCTGCTCATCATCAGCGACCCCGCTTCGG
>ENA-OOXT01002267-OOXT01002267.1-human-gut-metagenome-genome-assembly--contig:-NODE-2267-length-11007-cov-1.516070_pt1 | contig 11007 bp, 10 predicted proteins | sample MGYA00241590_ERZ501349 | MGnify/ENA primary metagenome ERZ501349 (study PRJEB25962, sample SAMEA2042838) | human gut metagenome | biome: human gut; feature: human-associated habitat; material: faeces...
CAGTTGTCGATGCACTTATGATTCGGCACATAACATCCGGTCATTCCACTGTTGGCGGCATTGACGATGGCATCGCACTGTAATGTTGTGATATCCCCCATCGCCGGGATCCGTAAAGCAGGCACAATAAAGTGCCCCGGTTACCCAAAAGATACTATTGGGACAAACATATAAACCTGCAATTGAAATATTTTTACGTTTTTGTAACAATAGGAACAGGAACCTTCGTTATGACTCATAGAAAGGCCTGGGAACAACAAATGATATATCTGATGATGATCGACGCCGAAGAAGACAAACAAAAGTTTGCGATTCTCTATGAAACCTATCGGCACCTTATGATGAAAGTAGCTCTGAATGTGCTGAAGGATACTTTTCTTGCGGAAGATGCCGTACATGAGGCGTTTATAAAAATTGCGAAAAACATGGAAAAAATAGGGGAAATCGACGCCACGGCGACGAAACGCTACCTGCTTACCATAACGAAAAATGCGACTATAGATATTTACCGGAAGCAAAACCATCAATTTCAACGGGAAATCTATGTGGATGAGCTGGAAGAATGTAATGTCCCGGTGACTTATGCGGCGACGGATGTGGATGACGGAATACTGGACATCCTTAGGTGCCTGCCCGTAAAATACCGGGATGTATTTCTCCTCAAATACTCCGGCAATATGGACAACGATGAAATCGCAAAAGTATTAAACATCACCGAAGGAACGATCCGGCAGCGATTATCCCGGGGAAAGATTATGATACAGGAAGCTTTGAATAAACGGGAGGAAAATAATGAGATCCATGGATATAACGGATGAATGGCTCTATCAGCATATGCCTGTGGTGGACAATGCCATGATAACAGCATTAGAAAATCAGGTTGATCGGGAATATGTATTTTCAAAACGTTTTGAACAAAAAATGCAAAAAGTGATCCGCCGGGAAGCCCATCCGGTGCTGACCGGTGCACAACAGCTCCTAAAACGCATTGCAATCTTTTTCACCGGTATCGTATGTGGCGGACTGGTTCTGACGTTAAGTGTGGATGCCTATCGGGATAAGTTTTTCATGACACTAAAGACCCTGCGCGAGGATGCTACGCAGTATAACTACTCTTCCGAGGAAAAAGATGCGGTACTCGCTCCTACGATACCGACCTGCATCCCGGAGGGCTATACAGAGACAGACCGAAGAGACAGTCCTCTTTTTTGTGAAATTTTCTATGAAAACAATGCCGGAGAACAGCTCATCTGGGAGCAAATGCTAATTTCCGCAAATAATGCCCTGACACTCGTATTAGACAATGAATACGATGCCGAAGAGGAACATGTCATCGGCGGTCACATTGCCACGGTATATACTTATGTGGATGGTTACGTCATGGCTTATTATGAAGCTGACAATTATGTATACGTGATCACCGCAGATCACATGACCGCCGAGGAAATGTTTCAGCTCATTGCCAGTATGGATATCTGATTGTATAATAAAATAAAAAGGAGGCAAGAACCATGATGCGAAATAAAAAATTAAGAACCGTTTTCTGCGGCATTCTGATTTTTCTGCTCGTATTTGCCTTATTTTGCCTTGGAGACTACGGGATCCACTATTATCATACTCCCATCAAAAAGGATTATGACTATACCGGAACCGGAATGCTGGTCAGTCTGACGGAACCGGATACCTTCGAACAGGTATCGGTGGAGATCCACGGGAAAGCCTTACATTACCTCTGGGGGAATCAGGAAGACGCCATAGCGGGAAATGTCTGGATGAACGGAGAGAGGCTTTTCGTGGAAGGTGCGGATGACATGGGATTCTATGCACCTTTTATCGATGAAGAAGCCTATTACTCCTGCCTGACCGAATCTGTAACAAATATCCCGGGAAATATGTTTCTTATCTCCCGGGATCTGAAAACCGTATTCTGCGGTGTACTTATGGACGGGAAAGAATTTCTGCTGATAATACCGGCAGAAAATAAATCGGATGCCGACCGTACCCTGAAATCCGGTCTGGAACAGTCCCAGCCTCTTTCCCGTTGGCTGAGTGACTATCCCTTATTCCTGTAACTGTCCGTCCACAATACGCACGATACGTTTCGCAGACTGTGCTACGCCCAGGTCGTGGGTGATCATGACGATGGTGTTGCCCATATCGTTCAGTTCCCGGAACAGCTTCAGTACTTCCTTACCGCTGGTCTGATCCAGAGCACCGGTAGGCTCATCCGCCAGAAGGATCGCCGGCTGTCCCACCAGTGCTCTGGCAATGGATACTCTCTGCTTCTGTCCGCCGGACAATTCGTTGGGCTTATGTCCGATACGATGATCCAACCCCAGCAGTTTGATAGTATTTTTACACTTTTCTTCTGCTTCCTCATGGGTCATGCCACGCATCAGCAGGGGCATGATAATATTCTGCATGACATTGTAGGTCGGGATCAGCTGATAGTTCTGGAAAATGAACCCGATCTTTTGGTTGCGCACCATGGTCAGGTCGTCCTCTTTGGTCTCGTGGATTGCCATGCCATCCAGATAATATTCCCCACTGTCCATCACGTCCATACAGCCGATCATATTCATTAACGTAGTCTTACCGGAACCGGAAGGGCCTAAGATTGCCACATATTCTCCCTTATTTACCTGAAAATTGATGTCCTTCAGGATCGGCAGACGCTCCTCTCCCAGCATATAGCCTTTATTTATATTTTTCATGGTGATCATTGCGTTTTCCATCATAATCCTTACACCTTTCGCACTACTCCTGATTTAAAGCTTCTACGGGGATCAGTCTCGATGCCTTATACGCCGGATAGAAGCCGAAGATGCTTCCGGTGAAGACACCAAACAATAACGATAGCACTGCACCCTGTACCGACAGGGACACTCTCACGTTGAACAGCTGCACGAATGGCGTAATTCCAAGAGCCACCAGCACCCCCAGTATCGCTCCTACCAGACTGGTAAAGCTTGCCTCCAATAAAAACTCCAACAGGATATCCTTCCGGGAACAGCCCAGTGCTTTCAAAATACCGATCTCGTTGGTACGCTCCTTGATGGATACAAACAGCACGTTCATAATACCGATACCGCCAACGATAAATACGATCACTGCCATGGAGATCAGCAGTAAGGTCAAAGTCTCATTGGAAGCGGAGGCTGCCTCCATCTTGCTTCCGGCATCGCTGATGGTAAATGTGGTATTGGGATAGCTCTCTTTTAAGGCACTCTCCACATCCGTCATTACGGTATCCACCTGATTCACATCCTCCGCAATGACCGTGATGGTTGGACTGATATTCGTACCGGTAATGTATTTGATGCCGGTTTCGTAAGGTATATAGATCGCCGTATCCGGACTGATGCCGGATGCCACAGTTCCCATCTCGGATAGTACCCCTGACACTATATAGGGACGGCCATCAATATAGACTGTACCGTCATAGGCATCGTAGGCGCTTCCAAAAATTTCCTTTGCCACGGTGGCACCCAGTACGCACACCTTTTCCTTGCTCTCGTTGTTTTCTTCTGTGAGGAAATCCCCGATGGCCATTTCCAGATTACTGATGACAGCATAATTGTCCTCCACACCGGCAATGGTGTAATAGGAAGCAGAGGTCATATTGCCTCCCTCCACCGATGCTGTAGTGGAATAAGAGATCGTAGTTGCAGAGATTCCCGAATACAAAAGTCGCCAGATCATCACAGTCTTCACTGGTCAATGTCACGGCTTCGCTCTCTTCCTCCTGTCCGAATCCGAAAAATCCGCCGAAATCCATGCCACCACCCGGCATTTCAAAGCTAAAACCGCCGCTGTCACTGCTGTCACAGGAAATATCAATTGCCCCGGCATTCAGGTTCTTGAACTGTTCCGCCACTTCTTCTTTTCCGCCGGTACCTATCGCCAGCACCAGCATTATGGTGGCGGATCCCACAACGATACCGATGGAAGTCAGGATCACTTTGAATTTATTCTGTGACAGGTTCAGCCACACCAGACGCAATATTTCGGATAATCTCATATTCTACTTCTTCCCTTCCATTGACCTTACTTTCCCACAGGTCTCCGCTCTACTTCGTAATGCTGCTTTCGATCAATACGGTATCTCCTTCTGCAATATCTCCGGAGATCTCCACGTTAGAACCATCTGACATTCCTGTCGTTATTTCCTTTTTCACAATACTGCCCTCTGCAGTCTTCACTTTTACATAAGTCTTGTCATCCTCTGTGATAATGGCTCTGCGTGAGACATACAGCACTTCTTTCGTTTGTTCCGTAACGAAAGTCACATCTCCTGTCATGCCCTGGAACAGTCCTGAAACATCCCCTTCTAATGTGACAGTTACGTCATAAGTTATGTTTCCACTGGAATCCGATGTCGCATCTCCGATAGCCGTCACCTTTGCCGTAAAGATATCTTCCGGATATGCCGTCAATGCAATATTCGCCGCAGATCCCAGAGAGATATCCGTCATGTCATCTTCATCCACTGTTACCGTCATGGTCACTTCGTCCATATCGTATAAGGTAACCAGAGAGGTTCCGGTACTGATCTTGTCTCCGGCCTCCAGCTCCACGCCGGTGATGACACCGTTGTATCTTGCACATACTGCATTACCATCGATATAAGTGCTGAACTCATTCCATTTTTCCAGTGTCTCATTATAGGTTTCCTGCTGATCGGACAATTCCTGCGCAAGATACCCCAGTGCAATGTCATAGGTCTCCTGTGCGGTATTGTAAGCCAGCGTCCGCAGTTTTTGGGTCTCAGCTGCGGTCAGCTTCCCCTGCTCCAGTTCCCGCTTTGCTTTATTATAAGCGGTCTCGGCTGTGGTCACATTTTCTTCTGCCTGCTCTACCTTCTGTTCCAGTTCTTCCTTCTGCTGTTCCAGAGAGTCCGCAGTAGACTGTGCCTGTGTCGTCAGCTGTGCAAAATAGACATATCCATAGGTATCATCTGCCGGATCCGTATTGTTCAGACTGTATTGGCAGTTGGATAATACCTGTGCCGCGTCTTCGTAAGCAGTTGTTACTTCCTCCAGCTGTGCCTGATAATCTTCCAGACTGGTCTGCGCCTGCTCCAATGCGCTTGCTGCAGAATCTACCGCATTCTGTAGCTCCTGCAGTGTGGTGCTGTATTCGGTATCAATATAACTGCCATAGGCAGTGCTGCTGTCATAAGTATATTTTGCCTGCTGTCTGGACAGGGTCTGGTCAGCCTCTACGGCCTCCAGATCTGCTTTTGCTTTCTCTACGTTGGACTGTAGTTCCTCTTCCAGATCGGAGACACTGTCTTCTTCCAGCAGGTACAGGGGATCTCCCTCGGACACCTGCTGCCCCACGGAGACCACTACCTCTGCCACGGTCAGGGTAGAATCGTCACCATTGCTGCCGGAGCTGCTGCCGCCCATATTGAAGATCTGACCAAACATGTCTAAGCCTCCCTGAGCTCCGCCGCCGGAAGCACTCATGCCGCCAAATCCACCGGATCCAGAGTTGCTGCCGGCAGTACTACCGGAGGAGCCGCCGGAGGAACTGCTGCCGGAAGTATCCGTTCTCTGTAGGGCACTCATATCCAGATCAAAGGTCTGATCCACCGTACCGATGTCCACAGAGCCGCTCTCCGTCACACCTTTGACCAGTGTACCGTATTTTACCGTGGTCTCTTTATAAATGACTTCCGTATCGGAACCACCGGAGAGACCAATGGCACCAGCCACTACAGCGATCACACAGACACCACAGACACCTGTGGTGAGCTTGCGTCTTTTCGACCAGCTTTTCCATGATCCGATCCGGCACATTTGATTTCTTATATTTTCTTTGATCTTTTTCCCATTTTCATTCTGCTTCATAACTGTTCCCAATCATTCCTGTCTGTTTCTCAACATTTGTTCCATCCGCCTGATTTATTGTCCTCCGGGACCGCCCGGCATTCCGACGCCGAAACTGCCGGAATTACCACCCCCGGGACCACCCTGGGGCATGTCACCGCCTCCCGGCATCTGCATATCCTCCGGCATCCCGAACTCCGTATCACTGCCGATTGCGGTATCAGAACTGCTGCCGGAATCGGCAGTCTCCTCCGTGCTCTTGACTTCTGCCTCGGAACTGACTTTACTTGCCAGGTAGATGGTATCGCCCTCTTCCAGTCCTGACAAGATCTCGATGTCCACACCGTTAGTGATACCGGTCTCTACCTCCGCCAGTTCCCTGCCGCCCAGTGCTGCCTTACGATAGACATAGGTCTTGCCGTTCTCTTCTACGATCGCCTTACGGGATACATAGAGGACATCTTCCTTTTCTTCGGTAACGAAGATCACATCTGCGGTCATGCCGCCGTAGAGCTGCTCCAGTTCACCTTCCACGCTGATCTCCACAGTATAGCTTACCGTGTTGCTGTAATCGGAAGTAGCCGTGGTATTGATGGAGAGAATGCTTCCGGTATAGGAATCCTCCGGGTATGCCGTAAAGGTGATATCTACCGCATCTCCCACCTGCAGGTCCACAATATCCTCCTGGGTCACATCCACGGAGATTCTCATGTCATCCGACGTTGCATAGGAAAACAGAGCTCCTGTCGTCGTCAGACGGTCTCCCGCTTCGTAGCTGACCTCTGTGATCACACCATCTTCTGTGGCATACAGGATACCATCACTTCCGACAAAATCTTCAAAGGCCTGTAACTGTTCTTCCCGTTTTTCTTTCGTCTCTTCCGCTTCCTGTAAGGTCTCCTTCAGATCTTCCACGGTAGCGTTGTAGGTAGTCTGGGCATTCTGTCCGTTGATCACGGCCTCCTGATAGGTCTCTTCCGTATCCAGCTTGTCAATAGTTTGCTTCGCCCTGGCTGCCGCCAGCTGATTCTCCAGATCGGTGATGGCACTTTCATTGTCCGTTACCGCTGTTTCCGCCTGAGTCAGCGCCGCTTTTGCCTGTTGATATTTTGTTCTTGCGCTGAGATAACCGTTCTGGATCGTCATGAAATTCACTGTATTATCGGTTCCGGCACCTTCATAGCCTTCCTTTGCCGCTTCGTAGGTCTCCAATGCATCCTGATAATCTTCCTGTGCTTGCGTCAGTTTCTCCTGCAAAGATGCGGTATTCGCCTGCTTCTGCTCCAGCTGCACCTGCAGGGATGCCACATTCTTCGTCACGCTCGTACCGGAAGTATTGCGGATGGATGCCGCATAGGAAGCACTGATCTTCTGGGTATCGTAGTCGGTCTGGGCTTCCACCAGGGACAATTCATAAGTACTCTCTGCCTCCGCATAGTCTGCCTGCGCCTCCACTACCGCATTCTGCAACAATGCCCGAACTGCCTCCACGCTGTCTTCCGTGAATTTCAGCAGTTCCTCGCCTTCGGTGACACGCTGGCCGCTGGCGACGTAGATCTCCTCTATCTTCAGATATTTCTGTACGGTATCATCGTCATCCTCATCGCTGTCATCCTCGTCATCGTCACTGACATCCAGATCCAGATCGTAATCTACGGATTTTGTGTTGTATTCCAGAGAACCGCTCTCCGTCACACCTACCTTTAATGTACCACGCTCCACCGTCTCTTCCTTGTAGATCCACTGTTCTTTCTGAAGTAACGGTGCAATAAACACGGTATAACAGGCTGCCAGGATCAGCATAAGCAGTGCGATCCCCGCCAGGATCAACTTTTTCTGCTTCTTCGTGAGGGATTTCAGTTTTTCAAAATGTGGTCTTTTCAATTTCATGACTGTGTCTGTCCTCCCTGCATGCTCTGTCTCTGCTGTAACTGCTCGATCTCTTCCTCCGTCATGCCGAAGACTACGGTGACGGATTCGTTGGCACTTAAGCTGTCCTCCTCATCTTCTACGTTGATCTGTACCGTCACACTGTATGTAACACTGGTACGGCTGTCAGACGAGGATACCGGATCAATGGCTGTGATCACACCGGTATATCCGCTGCCTGCGGAGGACTGCACATAAGCACTGTCGCCTACGGTCAGTTTTGCAATATCCGACTGATCTACCGATACGGTGACGGTCAGCTCCTTCGGATTGCTGTAAACGAATACGACTGCATCGGAAGTCAGAGCCTGCTCCGCCCGCACCATGGTCCGCAGGATCGTACCATCCTCAGAGGCATAGAAATATCCGTCACCCACGCTGCTTTCAAACAGTTCCAGATTCTCTGTGGCATCTTCATAAGTACTTTTCAGAGCTGCCAGATCGGACTTAGCTTTTTCCACCGTAGTATTATAATCACTCTCTGCCCGTTCTGCGCCGGACAGGGAAGTCTCATAGGTCAGCTTTGCCTGCGCCAGCTGGATCTCGTAATCTTCCTTCGCCTCCGTGACGGCCTGTTGGAGACTGGAAAGCTTTAACTGCAAAGTTTGTAATTCAAAAGCAGCATTAGTTAATGCATCCTCATATTTATCTTCTGCTTCCTCCAAATCTTTCAGATTTTGTTCCAGAATACTGTAAAGAGAAGCTAAAATGCTGGCGTTGGAAGTTCCGCCGCTCTGAGGCTGCGCATTATTTCCGGAAACATCAACACTCAGCTGCGTTGATCCACCACTGCCAGTGACCTGAGACCAACTGATGCCCCACTCATCCATCTTGTCCGTCAGTGCTTTCAGGTTCTCATCATAGATTGCCTGATATTCATCTACCTTGAAATAACTCTTATAGGAACCGTCATTAACGTATGACTCATATTCCGCTATGTCATCCTCGACATCCTGCAATTCCTCTTCCGCCCTGGTCACAGCACTCTGCAGACTTGCTACCGTCTCATCATAGACTTCCTTCGCCTGTTGTCCGGTGAGAATGGCACTGTCTCTCGTATACTCCGCTGTGATCAGGTTCTGCTCATATTCGATAGCTCCGGTACGATACGCAAGCTCCGCATCCTCCAGCGCTCTCTCCAGTTCCTTTCTGGCTTCCTCCACACTGTCCTCCGTAAGCTTTAAAATCTTATCTCCTGCCGTTACCTCTTCCCCGGAGACCGCATAGACTTCCCCGATCTCTAGCTCTGCCGTCAGATTTTCCACATCGAAGGTCTCTTCCGTGATACCGACATTGGTAACACCTGACGCAGCAATCATATCCTCCGTGAAGGTCAGCCCCGCCATATTCCCCGGCATGGAAAATTCTGATTGATTGCCGTTTCTATGTAATATCACCACTGCTGCCACAGAACCTCCACCCAGCGTAAGTACCAGTACCAGCGCAATGATGATCCATTTTTTGTTTTTCTTTCGGGAAAAAATTATCTGTTTGATCTCTTTGTTCTTCACGGCGAACCTCCGATTGCTATTCCGTCCAAATTCCATTGTTTTCTCAAGCATAGTTGGATTTTGTATTGAAAAAGTGTTCACTCTGTGAAAAATCTGTGTCCTGTAGAAGCTTTCCCCCTGCCTGCTTCTATGCAATTACACAAATAACGCACAAAAAAAAGGTCCTGTTGGAGGCTGCTTTCGCAAAAGTCTCTAACAGGACCTTCTATCATAAGCTTACGAATTCGTGCTATCGCGCTAATATGCCCGGAAAAACAAATCACCTCTTCCGGGAAATACAGATATCCTCCAGATTCTGCGCGCCCTCCGGTCCGATGGGTCTGCCGCCTGTGGTGATACCCCATCCTGCACGGATCTTGATAATATCGTCGATCTGTCCCTGGGACAACAACGTCTTCTTCCCTAAGATAAAGTTGTTCATCATCAGGATCTTCGCATAATATTCCGTGGTCTCCATGCGGTAATATGCCTGCATGAGGTTATCTCCCCAGGTCAGCGCGCCATGGTTTGCTAACAGTACAGCATTGTATTCCCGGCAGTAGGGTGCCACCGCTTCCGGCACTTCCTCTGTGCCCGGCAGCGCAAAATGTACTAACGGCACACAGCCTAAGGACAGTACCCCTTCCATCAGCACCGGTTCTTCCAGACTGATGCCCGCACAGGCAAACGCCGTCGCCGTCAGAGGATGTGCATGTACCACGCCCTGTACCTTCGGGTTCTCCTTGAATACTCTGAGGTGCATCTTGATCTCGCTGGAAGGCTTGTGCGTTCCCTCCAACACATTCCCGTCCAGATCCAGCTTGACCAGCATGTCCTCTGTCATAAATCCCTTAGAAACTCCCGTAGGTGTTGCCCAGATCTCATTATCTCCGACCTTACAGGAGATATTTCCGTCGTTCGCTGCCACGAAGCCGCCCTGATACATTCTGCGGCCTACCTCTAAGATCATCTGTTTTGCCTGTGCATCTGATATATATTCCATACTAATCTCCATTCCGCAGACGATTCCTTCCGTCGGAGGAATCCTCCTTTTCCGTTCCAGCATGCAATAATATATTACCTTATTGCCCTTCTCCTTGTCCAGCTGATATTCCCAATAATCTTTTATGCATGCTTCCTAAACATATTCTTTCGTAACTAATTATCTTTCCCTAGGTATTGTACCAAGTCGCTGGTGCGACAGCCAGCCCTAAGTACATCAAACTACCACTTTTTTACCTGTCAATACTGCATTATATCTTTAATCTCACCTTCCTTTAATTGCAGTCTTTTTTCGGTCTCCTTATATTTCACCACAGTATCCACATCCGAATATGCAGTAAAAACGGCACCAGTGATTCTTCCGTCTTTCCAGCTCATGGAAAGTTCCAGATTTCCTATCAGATGCATTCCCCGTACGGCGCCGGTCTTCCATGCAGCCGGCAATGCAGGGAGAAGCAGGATTCTCTCCTCATTGCTCTGAACCAGCATCCCATTCATGGCAGCGCAGATCCCAAAATTGCCGTCAATCTGGAATGGAGGATGTTTGTCCAACAGATTAGGATAGGTCGAGACCTCCAACATCTTCCGGATGTTGTCATATGCTGCTTCAGCGTTCCACAGGCTGACATAGTGATTCGTGATCCATGCCCTACTCCATCCGGTATGTCCGCCGCCGTGGGACAGGCGGTATTCCAGGGTCTTGCGGCAAGCCTCAGCCAGTTCAGGGGTGCCGTCTGCAGTAATCTCTCCGG
>ENA-OOXT01002272-OOXT01002272.1-human-gut-metagenome-genome-assembly--contig:-NODE-2272-length-10995-cov-2.733272_pt1 | contig 10995 bp, 9 predicted proteins | sample MGYA00241590_ERZ501349 | MGnify/ENA primary metagenome ERZ501349 (study PRJEB25962, sample SAMEA2042838) | human gut metagenome | biome: human gut; feature: human-associated habitat; material: faeces...
TACCATCTACCGCAACGTGGTGCGGGAGACCGGCGAGCAGACCCATTGCGTGGTGCTGATGCACGACTCTGCCACCACCCGCACCACCGCCGAGGCGCTGCCGGACATCATCCAGTGGTATCGGGATCAGGGGTTCACATTCTGCCGCGTAGAGCAAGTGCTCCCAGCACCATAGCGGCCACTGCCACAGGGAGCAGCCGCCGCAGCCAGCGCAGCAGGCGTTCCCGCCTGAGCGGCAGTCCCGTTTTGAGAGATTCCGGGAAGAGTGCTTCGCAGCAGATAGAATCGCAATAGCGGCCCTGCCCGCGCCATGCCTTATACCGGATACCGTGCCACTCAAACTCCGGGTACATTCCCCCTTTTGTGATGCAGACGGGGCTCCCTTGAGCTTCCCCATAGCGCAGCAGCACGGCTGCAAAATCCTCCGGGGTATTGATGGACTGTTCCGATACGATGAAAAAGCGTTTTTTCTGTTCGTTTTCTGCCACGGTACGGTAATCCCTGAGCCAGCCGGAGAAAAATCTGCCCGGCTCCTGCGGGTTCTGCATCCGTTTCAGGCAGTCGTCCACATCCAGCTGATCCACCTGAGGAGTCTGTTGGGTCAGCTCTGCGCAAAAGCGGATCGCACCCGCCAGCTGTGCCGCCTGCTGCTCCAGTACCGCCTGCTGTGCCTGAAGTGCTTCGCTCAGCGGCTGTTCCCCGTTGAGGACCCTCTGTATTACGGGCAGCGGCATATCCAGCATCCGAAGCATCCGGATCAGTTTCAGGGTCCGGATATCCCCGGCGGTGTAATCCCGGTAGGCATTGCCCCGGTTACGGGCAGGGGTCATCAGCCCTTCTTTTTCGTAGAAGCGGATGTTGGGGCTGGAAACTCCACTCTGTTCCGCAGCCTGTTTGATGTTCATTTGCTTCACCTCCGCCCTTACACTACACCATAAAGTCGGTTGAAGGTCAAGCATTTTTCAGAAAATAGCGCAAAAATGCCCCGGCGGGCGCAAAACCTGCCGGGGCATTCATTCTGGATCGCGCTTACTGTGCGTTGTTGAACAGGGAGAAGGCACGGTAAGCCATGTACAGGTCGTTCTTATGGATGACCTCAAAGGGAGCGTGCATGGACAGCACAGGCACACCGATATCCAGCACGGGGATGCCGCGGTTTGCGACATACTTGGCAATGGTGCCGCCGCCGCCCAGATCCAGACGGCCCAGCTCACCGATCTGCCATGCAACGTTGCCGTTGTCCAGCATCCGGGTGATATCACTGACCAGCTCAGCGCAGGCATCGCTTGCGGAGCCCTTGCTGCCGCCGCCGGTGTACTTGAAGATGGCAACGCCGCGGCCTGCATAAGTGCCGTTCATAGGCTCGAATGCACTTGCCCAGGTGGGATCGTAGGCAGCGGTCACGTCAGCGGACAGGCAGACGCTGTGACGGAAGGCCAGGATATCATCCTGACCGGCGGCACGGCAGAGCTCCTGCATGAAGTGGAAGGCGTACATGCTCTGCATACCGGTCACGCCGTCGGAGCCGATCTCTTCCTTATCGGTCAGGACGCAGACGGTGGTGTAAGCGGGGTTTTTGGTCTCGATCTCGGCCATCAGTGCAGGATAAGCGTCCACACGGTCATCGTGGCCATAGCCGCCCACCATGGAGCGGTCGAAACCAACGTCGCGGCTCTTGTAAGCCGGGGTGATCTCGATCTCAGCACGCATGAACTCCTTCTCAGTGATGCCGTACTTCTTGTTGAGCAGGATCATGGTGTTCAGCTTGACAGCTTCCTTGACGTTCTCGTCATCAACAGCGTCGGAGCCGATGAGGATGTTCAGCTCCTCAGCCTTGATGCCGTCCTTCAGGGGACGGGCGTTCTGCTCGGCACCCAGATGGGGCAGCAGGTCGGTGATGCAGAAGACGGGATCGTTCTCATCCTCGCCCACACGGACGGTGACGGTGGAGCCATCCTCACGGGTGAACACGCCGTGGATGGACAGAGGGATAGTGCCCCACTGATACTTGCGGATACCACCGTAGTAATGGGTCTTGAAGTAGCTCAGGTGGTCAGACTCATACAGCGGGGTGGGACGCAGATCCAGACGGGGGCTGTCGGTGTGGGCAATGACCAGATGGAAGCCATCCTCAAAGCTCTTGGTACCGATGGTGGAAGCCACCACAGCCTTGTTGCACTGGACAAAGTAGATCTTGTCGCCGGGCTTGTAGGTCTTTTTCGGGTCGAACTGCTGGTAGCCTGCATCCTTGAGCATCTGTTCGCTCTCGGCGGCAACCTCGCGCTCGGTCTTGCCTGCATCCAGGAACTTCTTGTAGCCCTCGGCAAAGTCGTGGGCCTTCTGCTTCACGTCAGCGTCTTTATCGGTGACGTAAGCAGGCTTATAGAGCAGCTTTTCAGCCAGCTGCTGGTTCGGAGTTTTTTCTGCCATAGAATTTCTCCTGCCTTTCTCTTTCGGTATTCCTAAATATTTCAAACCGGCGCAAGCCGGTTCAAGCGGGTTTGCAGCCTGCTCAGGCTCCGTACAGCTCGGTGTACTTGGCATAGCAGGCGGTGATTTTTTCCACATAGTGGTGCATCTGGTTATAGGGGAAAACCGACAGGGTCAACCCGTCCTCTGAATGTTCCTCCTTCTGGAGCAAGGCATCCACGGTGCCCCATCCGCTGTGGTAGGCTGCGGCGGCCGTGGAGATATCGCCGTTGTAACGCACCAGGCAGAGGTGGAGGTAATAGCATCCAAAGCGGATGCTCTCATCGGGGTCGTACAGGTCGCCAAAGGAAACCTCCTCCCCCAGGCCCAGCTTACTGCGGAGCCAGAGGAAGGTCTCCTCCGTCATCTGCATCAGGCCGCGCGCATCGACACTGGAAGTTGCGCCCGGGTCAAAGCCGCTCTCGGTGCGGATAAAGGAATAGACCAGCAGCGGGTCAAGGTCATACTCGGCAGCGTACTGCTCCACAAGGTCGTTGTATTTCCGCGGGTAGAGCCGCTGTTCCACCTGACGGCGCACCGGCGGCAGCGCCAGCAGGATCACACAGAGCAGAAAGAGCAGGACCAACGTTTTCAAAAACTTTTTCAAAGCGAAGTGTCCGCGCCCCCTTTCCGTGCACCCTCAGCCTGCAGCTGCTCACAGAGCGCCGCTGCTGCCGCTTCCAGAGAAGCAAGGTCAGCATCGTTGCGCAGGACAAGATCGGCCCTGGCAAGCAGGATTTCTTCCGGGGTCTGGGCGTTGAGCCGCCGTGCCGCCATCTCCGGGGCGATGCCGTCCCGGGCCGCAATGCGGGCCACACTGGTGGCAAAGGGCGCAGTGACCACGCAGAGGTGGTCGCACTCTTTTTCCGCATCGGTGCCCACGATCACGGCTCCGTCTATCACAAAAAGCGGTGCTCCGGCTTCCCGGGCGGCCTGCTTCAGTCTGCAGACCCGCCGGATGATCTCCGGAAGCACGAGGGAATCCAGAGCATCCTTTCCTTCCGGCGCGGCAAAGGCGCGGTCTGCCAGCAGGCGGCGGTTCAGGCTGCCGTCGGCATACAGGATATCTGCCCCGAACCGCTGGGCCAACACTGGCAGCAGCGGAGAACCGGGCAGCAGGATCTCGCGGGAGATCTGGTCGGCATCCACCAGCGGGACACCATGGGCGGCAAACACCGCCGTCACGGTCGATTTGCCGCAGCCGCTGCGGCCGGTGATTCCAAGCGTGATCATAGCTGGATCACCCGGAACGCTGCCGCACGGATCAGGCGGTTGTACACCGCCATGGACAGGCCGTCCTTTTTCGGGCAGCGGGCATAGACCACACCGTCTCCCTGCTCATCCAGTGCGCGCAGGCTGCGGAAGATATGCTTTGCCTGATCGGCACCGTCGCCCTCCCTGCCATACTCCACGCAGGGCCAGCCGAGCTTTTCGGCCTCGCCGGTAAAGCAGAGGCAGCTGGGGCTCTGGTCGGCATGGGCATCCACATAGGCCTTGAACTGCTCAAAGGTGCCGTCCAGTAGGGTAACATCTGCCTTAGGGGCGTAATGCTTATACTTCATGCCGGGGCTGCGGACAACAGCACCCTCGGGCAGCTTTTCGAGGATGGCTTTGGAGACCTCGACCTCCTCACCCAGAGCGCGCTCCAGATCTTCCAGCGTGATATGGCCGGGGCGGAACAGGGTGGGCTTTTCGCCTACCACAGAGATCACGGTACTCTCCACACCCACATCGCACTCGCCGCCATCCAGGATCAGGGGCAGACGGCCATCCATATCAGTGAACACATCCTGTGCGTTGGTGGGGCTGGGCTTGCCGGAAAGGTTAGCAGACGGGGCGGCAAACGCCACGCCGCTGGCTTTGATAACCGCCTGCACCACCGGATGGGACGGCATGCGCACACCGACCGTATCCAGCCCGGCACAGGTCACTTCGGACACTTCCGGTCCGCGGGGCATGACCATGGTGAGCGGGCCGGGCCAGAATGCGGCGGCCAGCTTTTTGGCGCGTTCCGGCACTTCAGACACAATGCCGTGCAGCATTTCCATGCCGCAGATATGCACGATCAGCGGGTTATCCTGCGGGCGGCCTTTGGCTTCAAAAATTTTTTTGACAGCCTCACCGTTGCGGGCATCGGCGGCAATGCCGTACACCGTTTCGGTCGGCAGAGCTACCAGTTCCCCCTGCTGCAGCAGTTTGGCGGCAAGGGCAATGCTTTCCTCATTAACAGGCAAAACCTGAGTATTCATAGATCTTGATTCCTTCTTTTACGATGTGGGGTTACTGGATGGGGTTATTTTTGAGCTTTTCTTCCTGATCGGCCAGAATCAACGGCTCAATCACCCGGTCAAGGTTGCCGTCCAGTATATCCTGTAAATTGCGCAGTGTCAAGCCGATGCGGTGGTCGGTCACGCGGCCTTCGCGGAAGTTGTAGGTGCGGATGCGCTCGCTGCGGTCGCCTGTGCCGACTTGAACGCGGCGGTTCTCCGCGTAGGCAGCGTCCTTCTCCGCGCGCATCTTCGCCAATAAGCGGCTGCGAAGCACCTGCATCGCCGTGTCGCGGTTCTTCAGCTGGCTCTTCTGGTCTTGGCACGTCACCACCAGCCCAGTCGGCAGGTGTGTAATCCGCACGGCGCTGTCCGTCGTGTTCACGCACTGCCCGCCGTGACCCGTCGAGCGGTACACGTCAATCCGCAAATCCTTCGGGTCAATCTGCAATTCGACGTCCTCCGCTTCCGGCAGCACCGCCACCGTGCAGGTGGAGGACTGGATTTTGCCGTTGGACTCCGTAATCGGCACACGCTGCACCCGGTGAACGCCGCTCTCGTACTTCATGCGCGCGAAAACGCCGCTGCCCGCGATGCTGAACACCGCTTCCTTAATGCCGCCCAACTCCGTCTCCGTCGTCGAAATCGGTTCGACGCGGAAGTGATGCCGCTCGGCATAGCGGATGTACATGCGCATCAGCTCCGCCGCGAACAGGCACGATTCCTCGCCGCCCGCGCCGCCGCGAATCTCCATGATGATAGAATGGTCGTCGTCCGGGTCGCGGGGAAGCAGCAGAATGCGCAGCTGCTGTTCCTTTTCGGCGATTTGCGCCGTCAGCGACTGCAATTCCTCCGCCGCCATCTCGTGCAGATCCGGGTCGGACAGCATCTCCTGCGCTTGCTCACGGTGGCGCAAGAGCGACTGGTACGACTGCCACGCCGTCACCTGCTCCTCCAGCGCCGCCCGTTCCTTCAGGTACGCCTGATAGTGCGCCGTGTCCGCAATGATGTCCGGCTGGACAATCGCTTCGCTCAGTTCCTCATAGCGGCTGACAATCAGCGGATATTTTTCAAACATGCTTCCTTGCCTCAATCATTCGGGGAATGTGCTGATAGTCCTCGTGCGCCTGCACATCCGCAAAATCCGCCAGCAGCGCCATGACCGCTTCGGCCTGGTCGAAGCCGACCTCCAGCAGCAGCACACCGCCCGGACGCAGGAAATTCGGCGCGTCCGATGCAATCCGGCGGTAGAAATTCAGCCCGTCCGTACCGCCGTCCAGCGCCATCATCGGCTCACGACGGACTTCTTCTTGCAAAGTCAGGCAGTCGGCAGAGGGAATGTAGGGCGGATTGCTGACAATCACGTCGAACGCAGTCTCTGGCACGGCGGCGAATAAATCCCCCTGATGCAGGGTGACAGACGCGCCAAGCAGTTCCGCGTTCTTCGCCGTGACCGCCAGCGCATCGGGGGATAAATCCGCCGCGTGTACCTGCGCGCCGGGCACTTCCAGCGCCATTGATACCGCCAGTGCACCGCTGCCGCAGCACAAGTCCAGCGCAATCGGATGCGGATGTTCCCGCAGCGCTGCAATCGCGCGTTCCGCCAGCAGATCCGTCTCCGGGCGCGGAATCAGCACCCGTTCATCCACATAGAAATCACGCCCTAAAAACGGCTGCGTGTGGAGCAGATATTGCAGGGGCTGACGGGTCAAGCGGCGGGAAACAAGGACGTCGAAGCGGGTCAGCACGTCATCAGGCAACGCGGTCGTCATATCCAGACGCAGGGACAAAGGCGGCTGACCCGTCACATGGGACAGCAGCAGCGCCGCGTCCACCTCCGGATCGGGAATCCCGGCATTCCGGAAGGCAGACGCGGTCGCTTTCAGCAAAGCGCGCGGATTCACTGCTTGTCCTCGCCCTTCTGCGGGAAAACGTAGTCCGGCTCGCTCTGCTCGTAGGAGGTGAGAATCGCCCAACCCTCTTCCGTGCGCGGCGCGTCCTTCGGCAGCCCATACAGCGCGACGTTCATGGAAATGATGGCGCATTCGAGCATTCCGTCGTCCGGCTGACGGGTGGTCAGACGCTGCAGCTGCAAGCCCGGCCAGCGCAGAATCTTCGCGATTTTGCTCTCCGAGTGCGCCAGCCCCTTCAATACCTCGTAGCTCACGCCCGCCACGACCGGCAGCAGGCACAGGTGCACCAGCATCCGCAGGGCGGCATTGGTGATGTCGCGCCCGACGAAGAGGAACAGGATGATGGAAATTAGCATGACAATCAGCAGGAACGCCGTGCCGCAGCGCGGGTGCAGGGTCGTGAACTGCTGGGCGTTCTTGGGCGTCAGGGGAAGGTTGTGCTCATGGCAGTAGACAGTCTTGTGTTCCGCACCGTGGTACTGGAACGTGCGGCGCACATCCGGCACCATGCCGCAGAAAATCATGTACGCAATCAGAATCAGCACTTTCGTCAAGCCGCCGATGAGCGTCGCGACCGTGCCGGACGCGCCCAGCGATAGAATCCCTTTTTCCGCCAGCGACGGCAGGACGATGAACAGCCCGACGCTCAGCAGCACCGCCAGCACCATCGCCACGCCCATGACGACTTTGTCGATGCTCTTGCCGAGCTTCGCCGCGAGCCACTTTTCGAACTTCGTCGGCTCTTCCTCTTCCGTGCCGAGCATCTTCGCGGACGTTTCCAGCGTCGTCATGCCCATCGCAAGCATGTTGACCATGTTGACCGCGCCGCGGATGATGGGCAGCCCCATCCACTTGTGCTTCTTGCTGAGCGGCTCGGACTTCTTGTAGTCCACCACCATCGTCTTGTCTGGGCGGCGCACCGTGATGGCAATCGCGTCCGGCCCCTTCATCATGACGCCTTCGAGAACAGCCTGTCCGCCAATATCGACGGGCTTTTGGGATTGATTCGGCATAATAATACCTCTTTCTGCGCGTATGCGCGAACAATGCAGTCATCAAGACGGAAAGCAGAGAATCCGCCACCTTCCTATATTCGCGATAAAAGGGCGAGATTCCTGCAAAGGCGGCGGGAAAAGCGAAATAAAGAGGGGATTGACATGGAGAGGAAAGATGCGGTATCATGCAAGCAAGGAAATTGTAAGAAAAGAGGGACAAAAGCATGAACGATTTGCAAGTTGTGGAACAAGAATTGAGCGACACAATCATGCGCGAAATGCGTTAACCATGTGTTTCAAACCACAAAAATCAGCAGATGAATAAACCTAATAAAAAATCAGCACGTTTATTCATTTTCGCAAGCCAAAAGCTGACCGAAATGCTGCCCGAAAAGTGCCGTCAAACGCAGGAATTTCAAGGGGTTCAGGAATCGGCATGATGACCGAAATGTAGGGAAAACGCATTATGCAGACCTTGAACCTCGAAAAATACTTCTATTTTCATCACAACGAAAAAACCGGAAGCCCTTGCGAATCAAGGCTTCCGGGGAAAGTGGGGTTAAATGGGCTCGAACCATCGACCTTCACGATGTCAACGTGACGCTCTAACCAACTGAGCTATAACCCCATCTGTTTGCTGTCAGCGCTTTAAGAAGAAGCACTGTCAACATCTGATAGTATAGCAGAGAATCAGCAGATTGTCAAGAGGAATTTCGGATTTTTTTGCGTTTTTTTGCGCACTTTTTCGGTTTTCGCAAATTCCCGGAAAAACGGGAAGATGTCTGCAGAAAAACTCGCCGCCAGCACCTTCGTCTGACGGCGAACCTCCCTTACTCCTGCGCACTTTCCTGCATGACCTGCTCCACAAAGCGCATGTCAATCAGCGCGTCTACGTCATACGTCCCGTCGAAAATGCCGGAGGAAATCACCACTTCCATCAGCGTATCCACCGCTTGACGCGAAATGATGCCGTCCGCGCTCCAAAGGTTGTCAGCGTATGCACGCTCCAGCGCAGCTTGCCGCCCGGCTTCCGTCAGCGTCGGAAATTCCAGTTCCAGCACACGCGCCGCCAGTTCGTGATCATCCTGCACCGCCTTGAGCGCCTTCATCATCGCCCGCACGAACCGCAGGCATGTCTCAGGCTGCTGCGCCATCGTCGAGCGCTTCACGCCGATGACCGAATAGGCGTAGTCCCCCAAATCGGGGAAGGCGACGAACGGCTCCTCGAAGATGCCCGCCGTCACGCCCTCGGAAATCTGCGGTTCGCCGCCGTTGCCAATGTCGCCCTGTCCGTATTGCAGCATGGCGGTTACGGTCGCGGCGTCGGCATTTTCCAGCAAGGTAACGTCCGTGTCAGGGTCAAGTCCGACACGCTTGACAAGGTAGCGCGTCAGCACGTTCGGCGAACCGCCGTAACGCCCTGCAATGATGATTTTGCCGCGGAGAAAATCTGCCATATCCTCGTCACTGTCGGATGCGGGGGAGAGCCCAGCGCGCGCGAACAGGTAGACGTTGGCGCGGTTGACGCAGTTGACGATGGCGACGATGGGATCGGTGTTGCCCTGATTGGCAAAGTTGTTGCTGTCTACGCCGCCGATGACCGCAAATGCGTCGCCGGAGACGACCGCAGTCACATGCGCGCCGCCCGTCGCCTGCACGACCGTCACGTCCAGCCCCTCATCCGCAAAATAGCCCTCGTGAATCGCGACATACAGGGGCAGATAGCCGATGAGGTGCACCGGCTCGGCGACGACGAGCTTCTGCGGCGCGTCCTCCGCCAGCGCAAGGCAGGGGAGCAGCGCTAATACCATCAGGAAGCAGAGCAATCGGGTTTTCATGGAAATTCCCCCTTCTTATTCGGATACTGTGCCGCGCCAGTGCCGCATCAGCACCTTTTCCAGCAGGACGACCGACGCGTACATCAGCACGGACAGGATGGACAGCACCGTCACGCCGACCCACACCAGTTTGAGATCGAACGTTGTGCCGGCATAAACAATCATACGCCCCAGCCCGCGGTCTGATGCAATAAACTCGCCGACAATTGATCCCGCCATCGCCAGCGCGATGTTGACCCGCAGGCCGGTAATGATGCTCGGCATGGCGGACGGCACAATCAGGCGGGTGAAAATCTGCATCCGCCGCGCGCCGAGGGAAATCATCAGCGTTTCCAGCGCCGAATCAGCCGTGCGGACGCCGCTGTATGCGGACATGGCGGCGACGACGACGGTCATCAGGAATGCCAGAATCACCTTTGACAGGAAGCCGATGCCGAACCAGATGACCAGCACGGGCGCGAGCGCGAGTTTCGGCAGTGCGTTCAGCACAATCAACCACGGTTCAGCGACCTGCGCCACGGGGCGCGAGAACCAGAACAGCAGCCCGACGATCGACCCGATGACCGTTCCCAGCACGAAGCCGAGGAGCGTTGATGCGCCCGTATAGGCAATGTCGCGCCAGAGCGTGCCGCCCTGCCACTTAATGACGGCGGTTCGGGCGATTTCCAAAGGGCTGGAAAAGAAAAACGGGTCAATCCACTTGAGCCGCGCGCCGATTTCCCAGAGAACGAGCAGCAGAATCAGCAGCCCCCAGCGCCAGACGTTGATGGCGAATGGATGCTTCTTGCCCTCACGCATCGGCAGTCACCTCCTTGTCCAGCAGTGTCAGAATTTCGCCCTTGACGCGGATGAACTCTGGCTGCGAAAGCACCCGCATTGTACGCGGCCGCGGTTCTTCCAGCGTGTACTGCCGCAGGATTCGCCCCGGCGCAGTGCCCATGACCAGAATCGCGTCCGACAACAGCAGCGCCTCATCCACGTCGTGCGTGACAAAGAGAATCGTCAGGCGCTTCTTCGTTGCGATTTCGGTCAGCAGGGCTTGCAGGTGCAGGCGGGTGATGGCGTCGAGCGCGCCGAACGGCTCATCAAGCAGCAGAAGCGGTTTGCCTGTCTGCAGCGTCCGCACAAGCGCCGCACGCTGCCGCTGCCCGCCGGAGCATTCGTCTGGGCGGCGATTCAGCAGGTCGCGCAGCCCGCACGCAGCAATGTCGCTGACGGCGGATTTCAGCGCTGCTTGCCGCCGCGTGCCATGAAGTGTTTTGGAGAGGACGATGTTATCCGCAATCGTCCGCCACGGCAGGAGCAAATCTTTTTGCAGCATGTAGCCGGTCAGACCGGGGCGCAGGAGCATGGATTCGCCTTGCAGCCGGATGTCGCCGCAATCCGGCTGCATCAGCCCGGCGATGAGGTTGAAGAGGGTGGATTTTCCGCAGCCGCTGGGCCCCAAGATGGAGAGAAACTGCCCCTTCTGCAAGGAAAAAGAGACATCCTGAATGGCGGCGACGGTGGATTC
>ENA-OOXT01002278-OOXT01002278.1-human-gut-metagenome-genome-assembly--contig:-NODE-2278-length-10971-cov-2.578509_pt1 | contig 10971 bp, 7 predicted proteins | sample MGYA00241590_ERZ501349 | MGnify/ENA primary metagenome ERZ501349 (study PRJEB25962, sample SAMEA2042838) | human gut metagenome | biome: human gut; feature: human-associated habitat; material: faeces...
AGCGCCTTTTCCATTTCCTGCCAAATCGGCTGCCGGCTTAAATGTGCCAGCGCCCCTTCTTCTACCATCCGGCGGCAAAGTGCCATCGTTTCAGGCGCAACGGCAAACTCTAACTGCGCTGCAAACCGGCACATCCGCAGCACCCGCAGGGGATCTTCGGCAAAATGTTCCGAAATATGGCGCAAAACACGCTTTTTAATATCATCCCTCCCCTGATGAAAATCCAGAATTTCCCCGGTATCGGGATTTCGGTATAAAGCATTGCAGGTAAAATCCCGCCGCAGAGAATCCTCTTCCAAAGTAATGTCCGGCGTGAATTCAAATTTGAAATCACAATGACCTAAGCCGGTTTTTACCTCCCGGCGGGCAAGCGCATATTTTTCGCCGGTTTCCGGGTGCAGAAAAACGGGAAAGCTTTTCCCGACTTTTTTAAAACCCAGGGCCAGCATTTCCTTTTCCGTTCCGCCTGTAACCACAAAATCCCTGTCCTGGCAGGACTTATGCAGCAACATATCCCGCACAGCACCGCCAACCTGATAAAAATGCATTTTCCTCTCCAAGAATTTACAAGAAATATAAGCGCAGAATCAATATATTGCAAGGCTTTTACCCGCGCATTAAAAAAAATATCAAAAAAAATAAAAAAAGGGGTTGCAAAAAAAAATCTTTTGGTTATAGTAACGGCAGTTTTGATGGCAAATGCCATTTTGATGATGGGTGCGTAGCTCAGTTGGCTAGAGCAACTGACTCTTAATCAGTGGGTCCAGGGTTCGAATCCCTGCGCGCCTACCATAATAATAGACCTCGGTTTATCCGAGGTTTTTTATTATTGCGGCAGGTATTCTTACCCAACGGGTTCGGCCTTGCTTCGTAGGGCTTGCGCAAACAATCGTTTGTGCAAACCAACTTCGCTTCGGGCACTCGAAAACCTAAGCTTTTCATGCGTGGTTTACACCACTTTTAAAAGCAAAGGTTTTTCTCGCCTTCGGGCAAAAAACAATTCCCCAAATTGTTTTTTATCCCTCAGCCCTGCGCGCCTACCATAAAGAAAAACGGAAGTATTTACTTCCGTTTTCGGGATACAATAACCACGTGTTTTATATTTGGGTCTCTTTTTTTACTATCCAACTTTTCAGGAACAGTTCATTGTGGTGTCTTTTTTTTGTATAGATTGGTATACGCAAAAAACGAATTTGTATATTAATGTTTAGTTGACTTATTAAATATCTGCATTTACGTCTTCTATATATTTCTCATAAAACAATTGATACATTTTCGGCGAATATTTAGGGTATTTTCCTTGGAATTTTTCTCTAATTTGTGTATCTCGTATTTGCATAAAATCATACGACAATAAACCGTTTTCCATAAATTTCTTAAATATTTCATTTTTCCGAGCAATAACACAGTGCAAATATTTTTGCACTTTTTCCAGCTTTTTCTTCTTAACTTTTTCTTGTGATAATAATGAAGAAAATGACATCAAAAAAAACGCCTCAAGATATGCATGCTTTATGCTCAATCCCATCGGTAACATCATATCAAGCAAAAAGTACAAGGAAATTATTATTTCTTGACGTTCTAATTCATTATTTGATCTTTTACTTTTCTGAATTTCCATACATTTTTCGATAATTTCTTTATACAGATGATCGATTTCATCTTCTTTGAAATTTTGAACTAATTCTAATGCTTTGTAATAATATTTTCTGAAAATTGCAAATTTGCAAAAGTTTTTCCATTCAAAATACCAATGATATTTATTGCTGGTCGATATTTGAATTTTATCTCCGAATTTGGTTTCTAACTTTTGACGTGCACGTTTGATATTTTCAGGCAAACAATTAGAATCATGATATAAAATATTCTCTCCAAAAATATTTTCAAAAAGGAAAATATCTTCTTTAATTGTCAGTTCTGATATGTTGGAAAAATCATACACGGAAGTCCAATCAATATCGGTAGTTTCTTCTGATATATTGACACCGTTGACTTTTAAAATATTTTTATAAGTATCCAAAAATATCTCGTCGCCGTTTTTTATCTTTGACGATAAATTTTTAATACCAACTAGACATGGAATATTTAATTCCCGCGCTGTGATGGCGCTATGAGAAAGAATATCCCCTTCTGAGGTTAAAATAGCGTGAGCTTTATTTATTGCCGGCATAAAAAATGTATCTGTATAGTCAGACACCAAGATGTTTCCGCTTTTAAAATTGTTAATAGCATTCTTAAGTTGTCCTGTTGGTAAAGAACTATCTATATAACAGACCTTACCTTTAACAACTCCCTCCGAAGCGACAATATACTTTTCTGTTTCTTTTGAAAGATGAATTTTTCGAGTAATGGGACGAAGTTGTACAATCCAAGGAGAACCTTGCTCATCAATACACCACTCTATATCGGAATTTTCAGCTATTTCCTTTCTGATTTTTTGTACTAATGCCACCAGCTTATCTAAATGACAGCTTTCCCGATGTAACATTCCCCGCACCACGTAATCAGAATGACAGATTTTATTATTTTTTATTTTATAAAAAACATTCGTTGCTGTTGTTCTTCCGTCAACAAGTTTGTTCGCCAGTCCTTTAACAAAAGATATTAGGCATATTTTTTGACCGCGTTCATCAAATGAATCTGAAAAACAAACACCTGATATGCGAGGTTTTACCATAATTTGGATAACTATATTCATTTTAATCGGATTAGAAACACTGCGATTTGCGCTCTCATACACCTCTTTCATTGCCTGATAAATTTTATCTTTTCTGATAGGCACATTAAGAACAGTCGAAAAAAAACCTGCATACGACTTTGATTGTCCGTCTTCCTTATCTGCTGAAGACCTTATCGCCAATTTGGTACAGCCAAATCTTTCTTTAATCTTCATATATAATTTCGCCATTTCTTCAGGGGTTTCAAGAACGTTATGAACCTCGTTATTTGATATCACCATAAAATCGGGAACAGGCAATTTATGTTCTTTTAACAATTTCAAACCTTCAGCTTTTCCCCCACAGTAATTTGAATTATTCGGAGACGCCATTGAACTTACTCCATACAATTGGGAGAATTACCTCTTGGACAAGGTATTCAAAATTCTTTTGTTCTTCTTGGCAAAAACGTGATTGATCAACATGAGTTGAAACGCTGCATCCACCTCCACAATACCCTCCTAATGGACAATTCCAACACTTATCTAAAAATGAGGACCTGTTATACATTTCGACATTGGCGGACATTTCTCCTTTTTTCAGCTCTGCCAAAGCTAAATCGTCTCGTCCTACTGTATAAGTACATCTGAAAACACGCAAATTTTTATCAATATATTGTACATTATCAACTGGTGTTCCAGACCAACAATAGTGAAATCTTTTTCGTCCGCGTTCGTTTTGATTAAAATCAAATCCGAAATGTTGAGCCAAAGCTAAAGATGTTTTCACAAACGCCAATTTAATATTGTTTGGAAACGCCTCTTTTTCATTGAAATCACGCAAATATTTCAACAATTCAGCTTCACTCATTATATCATCCGATGTTCCTGTATAGCATCTATCATCAACGCGTCCTATTTCCAAATTGACTAAGGGATTATTCCACCAGTTATTTTCCTTTGCTAGTTGTAGAAAATTATGGAGCATATGTTTATTTGACTTATCTATGTTTATTGTTACTGTTACCGGAATTTGCAATTTAAGCAACAAATTAACATTACTCACGACCTTCGCAAACGAATCTTTAGTAATTAAAGATTTTCTTCTACTATTATGGTAATCTTTATCACCGTCAATTGTAGTGCATATTCTACCGAAATAGCCGCGATACTTTATAAATATATCAATAAACTCTTCAATTTCCTGCAAATTAGTTGTTGGTAGAACCGAGACTTTATTTAGTCTAGCAAATTCCATAACCTTCTCAACAATGGGCTTATTTTTTTTGATAAATGGTTCTCCGCCAAATAGTCCTAGGGCGGTAAATTGCTCTGGATATTTTGATTTTATCTCATCTATTTGTGTTTGAACATAACTCAACATTTCCGCCAAACTTTCAAGAGAAATCGAGCGTCGGTCAAGCAAGGGATTATATTGCTGATAGCAATAAACACACCGACTATTGCAATTATACGTTGGACAGATAACAAAAAAATTAAATTTTTCTTTCTCGGCTTGCTGTAAAATATCGGCGTGAAGTTTTTCTAGCTTTTCTTTATTTTTAGAACATCTGATGCAATAATAGTTCCAATACTGATTAGTTGTATCAGCACAATCAAAGACATCAGACTTAGTCTTATTATCAACAATTTCAACAACATCGTTGAATGTATCTATAACCAACCAATGTTTCTGATTCAACTTATAAAAAAGAAGATGTGAAAAATCAGCTTCACACCCTCCTTTTCTTTCATCAGTTAAAGACACTGGAACTATATTGGATGAAGAATCGAGGGTATAGTTAACCATCGGAACTCTCTAATATAATCTTCCTGATGCAATGATAATTATTTTCTTTCCGTCGTCCCATCTTTCGTTGGCTAATGCGATATCAGACTCTGACAAAGAAACACCATATTTTTCAGCTATTTCAAGTATCTCTTGCATTTCATCTCCTTTAATGATAAATTTTTGAATTAGCATAACCTTATTGTCGTCTTTTGTCAATACTTTTTTTACTTACGTTTAGAATTGAATTTAATATTGTTCACGCTTTATAAGATACTTTTTACTGTCTTTGACTAACAATTTCATCTTATTAGCATTTGTTATTGACATTTTTTATTTTAGCTTTCATGGTGATCGTATAAAAAATATGTTGAATCAACAGGTTGCACTTGAATGAAAATTTGTATATGTTTCTGTTTTATTTATTCATTGCACTACCAGTATTGAAAAAGTCGCTTTAAGGCGGCTTTTTCTTTATATATCAATCACTTATTTGATATCGTATGAGGAGTGTTTATCAGGCCAATTCACGCTTGTTACACGATTGCCTATATAAAACCCTTTATTTTACAAGCGGCTAGTGCGGTTGAAATCTTATAGCTTTTCGGGATAATCATTTATCAAAAGTCGGATTTGAAACTTTGTCAGAATAAAAGTGTTTGATATTGACAGCTGCTTATTTTCGCTTAAAGTGCTGGCATTCGGCCACATCTTTCGTTTATTTCCAATATAAAGAAGAGATATTAGTGCTGTGTTGTCATACGGTTAATTATTTGAGGAAATGTTATGATTGAAATAAGAGAGGAAAAGATTTCGGAGCAAAGGGAAACGGAAAATGTTGTTCGCGAGGCATTTTGGAATGTATATTCACCCGGGTGCAGCGATCATTATTTAGTTCATCAAATACGTCAATGTCCAGCGTATATCCCTCAATTAAATTTAGTCGCCGTAAAAAACGAGACCATCGTTGGACATGTGATAAATATAAAATCTTATATTAGCGGAGATGACGGGAGAAATTACGAGGTTATCAGTCTGGGACCAATTTCGGTACTTCCTCAATATCAAAGAACTGGTGTTGGTTCAAAATTAATTTCTGAAGTAAAAAAAATTGCGAAACAATCAGGATATAGAGCTATCCTGTTGTATGGTAATCCGGCATTTTATCTTAAGCAAGGTTTTGAGCCTGCTGAAAAATATGGTATTCGTAATTCTGAAAATATGTTTGCGGCAGCTCTTCATATATGCGGATTGTCTGACGGTGCCTTAGACGGAATAAACGGGGAGTATTATGAAAATGAAATCTATAATGTTGATGACGAAGCTGTTAAAGAATTTGATAAAAATTTTCCACCTAAGAAACTTATATCAGGTACATTATCGCAGCAATATTTTCTCGAAATATCTGCTAAATGTAAGCCATTTAAGAATAATTAGTCCGTGGATTGTCTTACTGCGCCTGTCTATCTTGAAAAAGCCGCGTCACAGCGGCTTTTTCTTTATAAAACATCATTTAAATATATTTTAATTCTGTTTGACTTTGGCTTATCAAAACTATTTTTTATTGATATTTATAATGCGAATTTATCAATCTAAATTATGTGATTTTAAGTCCGGATTTTGCAGTTGCATGTCCTGAAATAATACTATGCCATTATTTTTGCAGCAGTCCTCATTGGATTGGGCGCTGTTGCCATTATATTTATTCCAGACAAACGCAGAATATTTCAGACAACCGTGGTGAGGAAATCCGGCAGCCGATATAACCGCAGAGATTTCGGGAGAACATACCCGGCGTGAGGTCAGCAGGAACTCAGGCGGCAGCCGGAAAACGCGGAATATGACAAGATACGGTTTGGCACCAGAATATGTAACAACGGAAAAGAGGATGACAGAAAATGTTTCAAAAAAATGATATGAGTTTTATCAATGTTGTGGCTATCGGCATAGGTTCCATTGTCGGTGCGGGAATTTTCGCTTTGCTCGGCCAGGTCATTTTGATTTCCCGGCTCTGGACTTATGCATCTTTTCTGATTGCAGGAATTGCAGCAATGTTTTCCGGTTACTCTTATGCGAAACTTTCGGCTAAATTCCCGGTTTCGGGCGGGCTGACCGACTTTTTCCATATCGCTTACAAAAACCGCTGGTTATCAGGCGGTTTGACCATCCTTTATATGCTGACTTCGGCAATCTCAATTTCAATGATGGCAAAATCGTTCGGAATTTACGCCGCCCACCTAGCAGGAAACACCTTTCCGCAACAGCTGACCATAAATACTGCCGCCGTTATCCTGATTGCGGCGATGTCTTTTCTGAATATGCTCGGCGCTCAGGATTCCAGCCGGACTGAAACGGTTTTAGTCGCTTTAAAACTTTTGATTTTGACGGCACTGTTTGCCGCCGGCCTGTGGTTTTACGATACGGCCCACACAACGCCGCTGCCGGTTCCTGATGCCAAAAGTTTCTGGGGAGGCATCGGCGTTACCTTTTTCGCTTATGCCGGATACGGCGTTATTACAAATGCAGCGGGAGACGTCAAAAATCCGCAGCGGACAATTCCTCTGGCCATTTACACGACGCTGCTTATCGTCATAACGCTGTACTGCGGGCTGGCTTTTGTCGTCCTTCATTATGTCGATATGCACCAGCTGACCAGCAATCCTAACGTTGCCGTCGCCACAGCCGCAAGGGAACTTTTGGGCACGGCGGGTTTCGGGCTGATTTACCTGACGATATTCATTGCCTACGCAACCGGAATCAACGCAACGTATTTCAGCATTTTCCGTATTTCGCGCGCTTTGGCCGAAGACAAGGAACTTCCCGCTTTTTATCATCAAAAATTCTGGCGTTTCGGCACAAAAGGAAACCTTTTCACAACGGTACTCATCATTCTGGCAACCGTACTTTTTGACTTCAATGCAATAGTCAACCTCTCAAGCGGCGCTTTTCTGGTTTGTTATCTTGCCGTTTTTGCCGCTGCCTGGCTGCTGCGCAAAAGGATTGGCGCATCTTCGGCAGTCATCGGCACAGGCTTCCTGCTGATGCTGTTTATTTTTGCGGCCTTTATGTATAATATCTTCTGGTAGCCGGCTTTCGCGAATCAGTCATTTCTGGTGCGGGACTTCAGCAAAACCGCCGTTTCAAACGCCTTGTTTCCGGAATGCGCAGGGTTTGAAACATACGTGGAATGCGCATTTTCCGGCGTATGAGAAGTTGAACCGGCAGCTGCGGGAGTGGAAATATTGTCCGGGGTACGGAGCGGCGTATCGGCGGGAGTATGAGGCGCATGTGCACCGTCTGAATTCCGGAAAGAAGACGAAATGCCCGCATTGTCCCGGTCAGTACGTCCATCTGTCCGAGCCAAAGAGCCGTTTTGATTTTCCTCCCGTATTTTTTCCAAATTCCGGCGTTCCGTTTCCAAGTGTTTTTTCCGCTCTTCCAGCCGTTTCAGCTTTTCTTCTATTTCACGGCGTTTGCGGGCATCTTTCTCAAAGCGGCGCTGTTCTTCCAGCTGACGACGCTCTTCGGCCAGCTTTTGCTTCTGTTCTTCCACCCAGCGCATCCGGTCTTCAAATTTTTTCCGGCGTTCCATAGCTTCTGCCTGTATGGCGGCAAGTTCCGCCGCGTCTTCGGCCTGTTCCCTGGCTGCAGCCGCTTTTTCCTTTTTCTCGTTCAGGCGTTCGTGTCTGGAAATCTTATCTGCAACATTTTCCAAAATATCGGATATTTTGCCGAAAACACGAACCATCTCATCCTGCGACAGATTGCTGTATTTCATGACCTTTTCCATGGCATTGCGTGCCAGAGGGCCGTAATTCTGCCCCAGCAAATCCAATGCCTTTTCATTTTCGCCGTTGCGCAGCAACAAACTGACTTTATCGGTTATGACACTGCCCTGTTTGATGTTTTCAATACTCATGGCTGTTCCCTCCGTTTATTCTACCTGCCGGCCTTTCCTGCTTTTTCAAGATGCTGCGCCGACCGAAGCGCCTTCTTTTCTTTCTGTTCGCGGGTCAGCTTTGCTTCTATGCACAGTTCGGCAAACTTTTGACTGGCTTCCATATCTTTGGACAGGGAGATATTTACTTTCGGACCGTAGCGGTTAAAATTGACGCCGTTTCTCTGTTCATAATCGCAGGCAGGATTATGCCGGTTATTTATGACACAGGTATGGCCGTGAATTATCCCTTGGTTGTCTTTCGGCAGGCGACGGCCGCTGAATTCATCGACACGGTTGTCGATGCTGATGGTCGTTCCCGGCGGAAGCCTGCGGATAAAGTCGTTCATTTCTTGATTTTCCGCCGTTTTGTTTTCTTTCCGCCCAACACGGGAATAGGCTTTGTTTTCTATCGATACCGTCGTAAACAGCCCGCTTTTTTTCCAACGGGATATAGACGTTGCAGCCGGAGTTGCTTCGACCGGCGCCGGGTTCTTTCTGCGGCCAGTCGGGATTATTGCCGGACAGGATTTCGCCCATTCCGGCACGCCCGAAAATATTTTGGACGCCAAGCGTACACTTGCCGACGGTTTCATCTTTTATATTGCCGGCGGCACGCGCCAGTTTCCGAATGGTTTCTCCGGGAGAAAGTTCATACAGCAACGCAGGGTTGTTATCTACAACCGCCTGAATATCGGTCTTGGTTACGCCGGTTTTCTGCATCAGCTCAGCCAAAGGCAGATTTCCCGTAACCGTCGTACCCATTGCCCGGCGACAGATTTCAGCCGCTTTTTGCTGCACATTTTCTTCCGCCCATGGTATTTCCTGTAAATTTCCGGCTATCATATTCCAATCGGCAAACGTCTGTTCCTCGGCATGAGGACGCAGAGGAGAAACAAATTGCTTTTCGGCTTCCGCACGTTTTTTCATCTCCGATATTTTCAGTTTGTTTTCCAGCCGGCGGCTGCCTTCGTTCAGGCTCTGTTCGAACGGAGAAGCGCCGAGAGAGGCATTTTGTTCCGGCAAAGGTGCGGAGCTGCCGCCAACGCCCAGCGCAACGGCACCATAGACCCACCAGCGCCCGGCCAATTTTTTTATTTTTGCCCACGCTGCCGCGGCATCCTGCTTCATGCCTTTTTTGATGTCTTCACGCGATACGGACATTGCATCCTCCCTGCTCCGTTCAGGCTGTTTTATAGAAATTATTTTACCATATTTTAAGGCGGTTGTAAAGCATTTTCGGCAACGGGATATGTCTGCCTCCGTCCGAGCAAGAGGCGGGAAAAGACGACGGGAAAGAGGAAAAACTTTTGAACGAATCCTGCGGCGAAACCCGACGGGGCGGCCGGCTGCCGGAAAGTTTACCACTGTCCGTAAAACGAAGCATTTTTGTCCTGTGTATATACCGTCTTGTCCGACGGATAATTGTAATAAACATATTCGACATTTGCCAAATCCCGCCCGTAGGGATTATACGGCTGAAGCACCCTCCTGTCCAGATACTGCGGAAAAACCTGGCGCAGCGTATTATCCAAACCGCGTGAAAAATCGTTGCCGAACGACGGCGAAGTTATAACATTGGCGACCATTATGCCGTTCGGTTTCAGACGTTCTTTTACCATACGGAAAAAATCCGCGGTAACAAAATTCATCGGAATGCTGCGGACAGCCGAAAAAACATCGACAACAATCAAATCATACTTTTGCTTGGCATTTAGCATAAAAAGGTATGCGTCTTCGGCTATGAACTTCTGATTTTCAGGCAGCGGGCGCTGCAAAAATTTTTGTTCGGCAATGTTTTTCAGGTCTTTGTCTATATCCAAAAAGGTATAATTATGAAAGCTATCGCCTAGGCCTATCGTAAATCCGCCGGCGCCAAGAACCAAAATGTCCCGTGGAAAGTCCTGCGGCAGTGAGGCGATAAACGTTTCGTTGATAAAACGGACATAGTCAAACATCAGATCCTTTCGCACTGAAATTTTAGAAGAAAAAGAACCGTTTATACGCATAATTTCAGATAACGCTTTACCTTTTTCCACATCTGCCGGTTCAATTTCTATGCGCGATACGGCATCGTCCTTGACCAGCGTACTCTGCGGATTCATCAGTTTTTCGCTGTTGACGGAAAAGGCAAAGGCCAGCAGCATTATCGACAGTACGGCGGTTTCTGTCCGGCGGCGGCGGGATGACAGCAAAAAGGCCGCGACAGCAGCAAGAAAGACCAACGCAACAACGGTTGCGGAAACGCCGATTAACGGCATCAGCACCAGTGTCGTCAGCATTGAACCGAGAACGCTGCCAATGGTATCCACAGCCATAAAGCGCCCGGTATAGTCCGTATCGTAACGGTGCAGCATCCGCCCGATAACCGAGGTTATAAACCCCAGGCACACTGACGGGAAAGCGAGAAATACAGCCGAGAAAGCAAAAACAAAACCAAGTGTCGAACGTACTCCCGCGGCATACAGAAGATAAAAATAAATTTCAATCAGATAATAAGAACACGCGATGATATACCAAACGACCAATATCTTGGCCAGACTTTCCATAATGCGGCGGACGGGGCGGCCGGGAATGTACCGCATACGG
>ENA-OOXT01002280-OOXT01002280.1-human-gut-metagenome-genome-assembly--contig:-NODE-2280-length-10968-cov-3.108128_pt1 | contig 10968 bp, 8 predicted proteins | sample MGYA00241590_ERZ501349 | MGnify/ENA primary metagenome ERZ501349 (study PRJEB25962, sample SAMEA2042838) | human gut metagenome | biome: human gut; feature: human-associated habitat; material: faeces...
CCGTTTTTTATTGTACCGTCTGACAACATGAGATAAAAACATCTGTGACAGCACACCTTAATAAGATGAACAGACTTGACCTTAATCATTAAATTTACAAATAAACGGACTTATGCATTGCGGTGTCAAAACTATTCTGTATCTTTGGATAATGGCAGACAAGAGCCCCTACGGCGAAAACAAAGAAAGGCCGGCATAAGAAAAAGGGGCCGGGCAGCTGCCTGAAAGAAACAATAATCAACAAAAAAACAAAGAGATTATGAGAATGAAACTATTAGCCGTAATGGCCGCAGCGGCCCTGATGGCAACAAGCACACAGCAGGCAGAAGCCTGCACAGGCATAACACTGAAGACTGCCGACGGAACAAGCATCCCGGCAAGAACTATCGAATGGGGCGGAAGCGACCTTAACAGCAAGTATGTAATCGTGCCGAGAGGATATACGCAGCAGTCGTATATACCGGGCGGACAGAAGAACGGACTGCAGTTTATAGCCAAATACGGATATGTAGGTCTGGCCGTTGAACAGGAGGAATTTGTGGCTGAAGGCCTTAACGAAAAAGGATTGTCAGCCGGTCTGTTCTACTTTCCGAGATACGGACAGTATGAGGCTTACAGCGAAGCTAACCGCCAGTCGAGCATAGCCGACCTGCAGCTGGTATCATGGATTCTGGGCAACTTCAGCACCGTAGACGAGGTAATTGAAGGAATGAAAGACGTTCATGTGGTGGCAATAGACCCGAGAGCCTCAACAGTTCACTGGCGCATAACCGAGCCGTCGGGCCGTCAGATTGTGATAGAGATAACCGAAGGCAAGGTGAACGTGTTTGAAAACAAACTGGGCGTGCTGACCAACTCGCCGGGCTTTGAATGGCAGATGACCAATCTGAACAACTACGTAAACCTCTATCCCGGCACGGCACAGGCAAAGACATTAGACGGCACAGCCCTCACGTCGTTTGGCGCCGGCAGCGGATTCTTAGGCATACCGGGCGACGTAACTCCGCCTTCACGCTTTGTGCGCGCGGCGTTCTATCAGGCAACGGCTCCGAAAAAACAGACTGCCGAAGAAACCGTGCTGCAGTGTTTCCAGATACTCAACAACTTCGACATACCCGTAGGCATTGAGTTTGCCGACGGCGAGACTCCAGCTGACATTCCAAGCGCAACGCAATGGACATCAGCCACGGACATGAAGAACTTGGCGATATACTACCGCACGATGCACAACAGCGCCATAAGGAAGTTTGACCTGAAGACAATAAAATTCGACAAGGTGAAATATCAGGCCGTACTGCTCGACGCTACAAAGAATCAGCCCATAACGACGGTCAAGGTAAAGTAAGAATATTGAGGAGCAGGAAGTTATCTACATACATTCGGTCTGCATCTGCAACATGCAATAACCTGACAAGCGGACAAAGGCAATAATGTTTTGCCTTTGTCCGCTTATTTTATTCGGCAGGAACCATGGTTCATGCTATAACAAGCATACAGACGAAGCCGGCACTCAACGACTGACTGGCGCAAAGGCTACACACAGCAGCCATGCATATAGAAATGTTCAGCCATACCCTCGCCCATCTGAAAATGAAACCTTGCAATACAAACAAAATTACTCTATGGTTTACGGATAAAAAGTGGGCCGTTTTTGCATAAAAAGTGGCCCATTTACGAGTCGTAAACAAGCCACTAACAGTTTAAAACTAAAACAGTGTGATTATCTTAATAAGCAGGCATCAAAATACAGTACAAATTACTATCTAAAACATAAAACCGATAAAAAGTTACGATTTTCGGGTACTTTTCAATTCATTGTAAATATAATTCCACAAAATCTGATTAAAGTCTGCAAATACTTACATGCTTTTTTACCGGGTATTTATAAAAATCATACTTTTTCATCATATAATTCAAAGAATATAGGACGCGGCTCGGAATTGTCAAAATAAAAAACATCGGTTTTCTTTTGACTTTTCACTCGCCTTTCACTATCTTTGCATAAGGCATGAAGGCAACACGTTACAGACGGATGCCGCATGACGTAACAAAAATGAAGAGAGAAATGGAAAGACTTTATCCGATAGGCATACAAAACTTTGAAGACCTGAGACGCAACGGGTATATATATGTAGACAAGACGGCACTGATACACCGCCTTGTACGCACAGGCAAATATTATTTTCTCGGCCGCCCGCGACGCTTCGGAAAAAGTCTGATGATTTCTACTCTGGAGGCTTATTTCCAGGGAAAACGCGAACTGTTCAAGGGACTCGACATTGAGAAACTGGAAAAAGAATGGACTGTGAGACCTGTGCTGCACATCGACCTGAATGGTCAGGAATATAAATCACGGCAAGACCTTGAAGATATGCTCAACAGCTATCTTGCAAAATGGGAAAAGATGTATGGGTGCGAGACATCTGAGAAATCTGCCTCACTACGCTTTTCTGCCATAATAAGAAATGCGGCAAAACAGACCGGACAGAACGTGGCAATACTCATAGACGAATATGACAAGCCACTGATACAGGCCATCGGAAACGAAAAGCTGCAAGATGAATACCGCAACACGCTTAAAGCATTCTACGGCAACCTGAAATCGTGCGACGGATATATCAAGTTTGCCATTCTTACAGGCGTAACCAGATTCAGCAGAGTGAGCATATTCAGCGACCTGAACAACCTGAACGACATAACAATGGACGACAATTATTCTGCCTTATGCGGAATAACCGAAAAGGAACTGAAGGGCAACTTTGAACCTGACATCAGGCAACTGGCCGAAAAAATGAACATATCGTTCGACGAAACTTGCAACCGGCTGAAAAAACTTTATGACGGATATCATTTCACCGAAAACGGCGAAGGCATGTACAATCCGTTCAGCCTGCTGAACACATTCTACAGGATGGAACTCGACAACTACTGGTTTGCCACAGGCACCCCTACCCTGCTCGTAAAGATGCTGAAGCAGAACGACTATCGTCTGAGCAATCTTACAGAAGGCGTGCAGGCTTCGTCTTATGAGCTCAACGGGATGGAGAACACGGAGAACAATCCTGTGCCTATGTTCTTCCAGACAGGATATCTGACAATAAAAGACTACGACAAGGAGTTTAAGACATATACACTTGGATTTCCCAACGAGGAAGTTGAACACGGGTTTATCAACTTTCTCATGCCGAGCTATGTCAACATAAACGAACATGAGTCGGCTTTTCAGATAATGAACTTTGTAAAGGAGGTTAGAGCCGGAAAGATTGACGACTTTATGGCGCGCCTGCAAAGCTTCATGGCCGGCACGCCCTACGAACTGGCACGTCAGCAGGAACTTCACTATCAGAACGTGCTCTACATAATGTTCAGCCTACTGGGCTTTTATACCGAGGCCGAATACCACACGTCGCAGGGAAGAATAGACATGGTGGTAAAAACAAAAGAATATATCTACGTCATGGAGTTTAAGCTTGAAGGCACTGCGGAAGAAGCCATAAAGCAAATCAACGAGAAACAATATGCAGCCCCGTTTGCATCAGACCCAAGAAAGCTGTACAAGATTGGCGTAAACTTCAGCCGCGAGACAAGGAATATAGAAAAGTGGATAGTGGAATAGCACTATCCTCAACAAGCAGGACATACCGCCAATATTGCTGAATGCGCAAACAGTAATATTGCTGTATGTAAATATTTCTTATTATCTTTGATAATTGATTTCCGGCGGTCCGAAAGGTATCGGTCCGGGCATCGGCGTAAACTCAGGCATAATCATCGGCCCTTGCTTCTTGTTGTTCTTAAACACAGCCTCATCAAGCACTTCTTTTACCAGCCAGCCCACAGGCAGTTCAAGCGTAAACTTTTCGCTGAATTTTATCTTAGGCGTTATTATCGGCGATGTAACCCAACGGCCGGCAAACGAGTCATAATATCGCTCAACACCCACATCCATGCCGAACGTTTCGCCCATTAAGCTCAAGAACCCTCCGTAACCGCTCGAACCCATATAAGGCATGGCTCCCATCGTGTAGTACGACTGCCCGGTATAATAACGGCCAAATATGGTGGCCGAGACGTTTTCGTTGAAGTTATAGGTAACAGAGCCCCTGAAGCCAAACATGGTGTTCATGTTGCGCCACATAGAATAGCGGTCGGCCGAAACGCCTCCGGCAAAGGTGAAGTTGCCGACATTCTGCACCGCGCTGAACGACACGTTCTGGTTAGACATCAGGGCAGGCATGGTGGTGCGCGAGCCGGAACCAATAAGATAGCCGTTCTTCCATGAAGTGACGACACCACTGCGGCTGAAGTCGTAAGCGTAAGGCGATGCAGTAAACTTCGGTTCGGGCATGCCGTAAAACATTATGCGCTCTATACTGTCAACATGAAACTTTGGTTTGGGAGGCTGAACCGACGACATCATCCTGCTGAATGTGCTATTCGTAAAACGGCTTTCGGGCAAAGGCGCCGAAAACTCAGGCGAATAGGCATCATGCATAAGCTTATCCTGAAATGCTGACGGCACGGAATCAGTAATGTCATTGCCGCCGTCGTTGATTTTAGAACTGCCGAAAGGCTCTTGGGCAAAGACCGTAAAGACGAAGGACAACAGGCATACAAAGGCCATTGTTCTTCTGCGGACAAACTGACTGATATTAAATTCCATACCGCAAAATAATTTAATTACCGTGACGGTTGTTCTACTTTTGACAAGCTGCTGCATCCGCAACCGACAGAACAACGTATAGCCCGCAGACAGGGCCAAAGACTTAGCCAATAAATGGCTAAAATGCCCTATCGCATAAGCCAACGGTTCTTATGGAAAACCATTGGTACGACAACTTCCTCGTTAAGGCTGTCGCCAAAACAGAACACTAGGAAAGCTTCGGCTGCATGGACAGACTTGTCTGTCTTTTCAATATGGATTGTGTCGTTGACACAGTTTATTATCCTGACTTCGCGTATGCCGTGATGCTCCTCTTTGACACGTTCCACAAACATCTTGGCATTAGCCTCGAGCTCTTCGCGATAACCGTCAGGGATGGTGTCGGCAAGATACATGCCGCGAACAAAATATGCATAATTTCCGGCCAGCAGCGAGTCGTAATACTCCTTTGCGGCCTTGGCTGCAGCGATATCGTTTTTATGTTCTTCGCTGCACGCAAAGAACATAAAAACGCAAAAAGTGAATATGACGAAAAATATTTTTCTCATTTAATTATATTAGCATCTATAAAACATGGCCAACGCGCCACAAGTTATTTTTGCCTGATAAAGATGTTTATCGGCGAGCCCGTGAGAGTCCAGTTCTCGCGAATCTTGTTCTCGAGGAAACGTCTGTAAGGCTCCTTGATGTATTGCGGCAGATTGGCGTAGAACACGAACGAAGGTATCTGCGTGATGGGCAACTGCGAGCAATACTTTATCTTGATATACTTGCCCTTTATCGATGGTGGCGGATAAGCCTCAATCAGCGGCAGCATAACCTCGTTGAGCTTGGTGGTTCCGATCTTGGCCTTGCGGTTGAGATAAACCTGCTTGGCTGTTTCGAGCACCTTGAATATGCGCTGCTTTGTAAGTGCCGAGGCAAAGATTATGGGGAAGTCGGTAAACGGAGCCATGCGGTTGCGTATGGCAGTAACGAAGGTGTCAATGACCTTCTGGTCTTTGTTCTCTACCAAATCCCACTTGTTCACCACAACCACGAGCGACTTGTTGTTCTTCTGTATAAGCTGGAAGATGTTCATGTCCTGTGCCTCGATGCCTCGTGTAGCGTCGATCATAAGTATGCAAACGTCCGAGTTTTCGATGGCGCGGATAGAGCGCATCACGCTGTAGAACTCAAGATCTTCAGTAACCTTGTTCTTACGGCGTATTCCGGCAGTGTCGACCAAGTAGAAATCGAAGCCGAACTTGTCGTAGCGCGTATAGATACTGTCGCGCGTAGTGCCGGCTATCTCGGTTACGATGTTGCGGTCTTCGCCGATAAAGGCGTTGATGATGCTGCTCTTGCCGGCGTTAGGACGGCCGACAACGGCAAAGCGAGGAATGCCGTCTTCGAGCAGTTCGCCGCTGTCGCTCTTGAACTTTGTAAGCATAAGGTCGAGCAGATCGCCCGTGCCGCTGCCCGTGGCGCTGCTTATGCACTGCGGATCGCCAAGTCCGAGCTTATAGAACTCAGCAGCACTATACTGCAGGTCGTTGTTGTCAACCTTATTGACCACCACGATAACCGGCAGCTTTGTACGGCGCAGGATGGCAGCCACGTCCTCGTCCGACAAAGTCACCGCTTTTGCTACATCGGATGCTGCATTCACTAATTTTTTAGTATTGATGGATTTACCTCCGATTTTAAACTGAGCCGAAACATTCAGGCTGACTCCGGCAACTAAAACCATTGATAATAAAATAGTCCTTACTTTCATATCGTTTGTTATTGTTTTAAATAATTCTCTACCTGATTAAATGTCACATCCTTCAATACAACTTTTTTATCCTTGTCCAACAGATAAAGGGTCGGTATCGCTTTCAGATCATAAATCTCATCATTTTTCAAACTCACCGTACTGTCATAAGAATTGATCCAGCCTGCAGGCATATAGGAAATATGTTTTTTCCAGGCCTCCAAATCCTCATCCGGGTAAACAGCCAGGATTTTAAGCTTGTTATTCTTGATCCACTCCGTCACAAACGGCGAAGCAGCGAGCTGATCCGTAATTTCCTTACAGGCATGGCAATCCGGATTATAGAAAAACAAGAGTAGACAATCAGCTTTCGTACGATACAAAGTTCCTTTTTTACCGTCCACCAGCGTGTACGTGAAATCTGTAGCCGGTTCTCCCACCCTGTTCTTAAGAGCTAATTCGAGCAAATGGGCCGGACGTATTTTACTGACTTCATCCAGAAACGGAGCTTCCAATACAGCATCCAATACATAAATATACAAAGACTCATCCCTCATGGGAGAATTCGGATCATAAAGATATTTTTCATACAGGCCGGAAAAATAGACGAACATCGAACTATCGGTCGACGCTTTACTCATCATCTCTTTGATAGAAGAAGCGGCCACTTTCGCCGGGACATATTTCATCATATCGATATAATTGGAAGTCGCTTGCTCCGTAATTTCCGGGAAATGAATCAGAGTTGTATCCGTAAAATCGAACTTATCCCAATAATGTTTTACCAAGTAAGCGGCGCGTTCTTCCGGTTCTGTAATGACACTGGGAACAGAAACCATTTGAAAAGTATGTTCTTTCGTGTTTCCTGCTTCCGTTTTCTCCACCTGTTGGCCGTTGCAGTTGCAAAAGATCAATATAAAAAATAATAGGTAAAGTATTCTTATCCTCATAGTATCTTGTTTTTATTCCCGCAAAGATATGATTTATCAGCAATTAAAAAACCAGAGAAACAAATAATTAACGGTCTTATGGAAAAAAGTAAGAGGTTATCCGAAAACCGACTGGCTCATTCAGAAAAAAAATGTCGGTGTTCTGTAGATAACCTCTTACGAGCTACAGGTTAAAATTCGAGGTACCTTATATTTTTTTACCTTATCGATAAATCAAAATAAATTATAGTTCGTCCGCAAGACTTTAAATTCCGTCCGACGGTTTATCTGATCTGCAATCTCTTGCTGCTCAGGAGTCATTCTTTCTATGAATTCTTCGGTCAGGACATCTCCTTCATTCAGGAAATCATAATTCTTGGCCATCCTCTTATTGATTGCTTTAGGAACACTTTCGCCATACCCTTTAGCCTCAAGTCGGTCTTGGGCAATTCCTCCGGCAATCAGATAGTCGACAACCGACTGTGCTCGCCGCTGCGCCAACCGTTCGTTGTACTGCTCCGAACCTTTCCGGTCAGTATGCGCTCCTAACTCGATCGTTACATTCGGATTGTCGTTCAGCATCTTAATCATTTCATCCAACGCTTTCTTCGATTCCGGACGCAAAGTCGCCTTGTCGAAATCATAGAAAATATTTTCGATCACGACAGGTTTACTGATCGGGGAAAGGAAAAAGTCCACGATATATGTTTCGTTCTTCTCCTCCGGCCCTGTTTTCAACTCAAAATTCTGATTCAAGTATCCACGTGCGCTTGCCATCATCACATAGCGGATATCACGTTCCAGTTCAACCCTGTACTTACCGTCTTTCTTTGCCAAAACTTTTTCGTTCAAACCATCCCTTCCGACAATACGGACCGTAGCATCTTCTATCGGGTTCTCGTCCACATCCGACACGATACCTTCGATAAAGATAGTGATAACCGGCAATTCGAAAGAATACAAATGGTCATATCCACGCGCATCATTGCGATTGGAACTAAAAAAGCCACTTTCTTTATTTCCGGCAAACGTGATACCGAAATCATCGCCGGACGAGTTGATCGGCGCCTTCATATTCTCGACATTCCACTTGCCCGTGCTGTCCAAGGTTGCTTTGAAAATATCCAACCCACCCATTCCCGGATGTCCATCGGAAGCAAAATAAAGCGTTACGGAATCCCGCACATAAGGAAACATCTCATCACCAGGCGTATTAATATCAGGCCCCAGATTTTCCATCGGTCCGAAGTCACTGCCCACGACACGCGCCCGAAACAGGTCTTTGCCTCCATAACCACCTACGGCATCCGACACAAAATACAGATACTTGCCGTCCGGCGATATCGAAGGGTGGCCGAGAGCCGTCACCGAATCTTTTACGATATTCGCCCTGGTTCCTTTTCCCCATTTGGCACTGCTGCGGGAAGATATATAGATTTCAGAAGTACGCGGCCCTTCCGGATCCTGTGCGCAATAGGTGTAATACATCGTATTCCCGTCTTTGGAAAAAGAAGGCGTTCCCTCGTCAAACTCGGTATTCACCTCGTCTTCGAGTTCGACCGGAGCCAACCAAGCTCCATTCTCGTCCTGCTTTACCAGAAATAAATCGTTGTTACGCTGTCCGGTGATGGCACTATTCGTTTCTTCCTTATCTTTCCCGGCTCCTTTCGGGGTACGGGTAGAAGCAAAATACAGTTGATCGTACTTTTCACCGTACAACATCGGACTGAATTCGGAACGGCGGGAGTTAAACTTGTCCATCCGCTTCACCGTATAGCGGGTCGGCGACTGTTTCCATTTCACGGCCTCCTCGCAACCGGTCACGCCGTTAAAGGCCAATACGCTGCCCGGTTCCGCCAGCAGGTAGTCGTTGTAATATTTGACTGCTTCTCCATAACGTCCGCTCTTCTGGTACATCTGCCCCAAGCGAAGATTCACGATACTGTCCGGATACTTATACCTGAGCGCGTTCATATAAGCACTGGTCGCACGCGGTGTATTGTTGATCAGACGGTTACACTCTGCCATCCTGAAAGCGATATATCCACGCAAGTCTCGCTTGGCAGGAGGAGTCTTCGTATATACTTTCCGGTAAATGGCCGCCGCTTCAAAATATTCGCCGATACGCTGCTTCTCTTCCGCATCGCTCAACTTCGCTGATTTACAGGAATACAGAAAAGACGCAGCCAACAACAGGAACAAATATGGGGTAAATTGTCTCATTTGCTATAATCTATGTTTTATATAAACAGGATTATGTACTATTTATTGTATGATCATTACAACAACAGCGAGCTGTCCCCGTAACTCAAAAAACGGAAATCATGCCTTAAGGCATAATCATAAATATTTTTCCAATCCCCTTTCACAAAAGCGGATATCAGCAACAACAACGTGCTTTTCGGCTGATGGAAATTGGTCACAATACCACGTACGATCTTGAACTCATAGCCTGGAGCGATAATGATCCGGGTAGCCGTCACCAACTTGTCCGCCTGGTGTCGGTCCAGATAATCCAAAATATTTTGCAAAGCTTCATCAGCTGTTAACCTGTTATTCGTCTCTTCGTAAGGCATCCATTGTTTGACGATCAGTTCATCGGCTGTGGCATCCGGATTCGAAGCCAACGTGACACCCATATAATAGAGGCTTTCAAGCGTACGGACCGAAGTCGTGCCGACCGCAATAATCTTACCGAGGTTATTCTTGATCCGTTCGATCGAACTCCGGCGCACCGAAATAAATTCGGTATGCATCTCATGCCCTTCGATCGTCTCGCTTTTCACGGGTTTGAACGTCCCGGCTCCGACATGGAGCGTCAGTTCTTCCCGTCCGATTCCCTGAGCATCGATAGCAGCCAGAACTTCCGGTGTAAAATGCAAACCCGCTGTCGGGGCGGCCACCGAACCTTTTATCTTGGAGTAAACCGTCTGGTAGGTCTGCAAATCGCTTTTCTCAGTTTCGCGATTCAAATAAGGAGGAATCGGCAATACGCCCGCTGCATCTAACAGATCAGCAAACGTACAAGTCGGATGATCCCACGTAAACTCGATGAGGTAGCTGTCCCCGCAGGTCTGCAATTTTTCCGCTTTCAGTATAACAGTCTCACCGTCGAGCTGCACCTCCTTCTTCAAAAGTCCTTCTTTCCATTTCTTCAGATTGCCGACCAAACAAGTCCAGCGGCAACATTCAGTCTGTTGAAAAACCAAAGCATAATCATGCGGCTCGACCGGCTCCAGACAGAAAATCTCGATCTTCGCCCCTGTCTCTTTCTGAAACAGAAGACGTGCCTGGATCACCCGTGTATTATTGAATACCATCAGAGAACCCTCCGGCAAATAATCCGTAATATGCTTGAATATACTCTCGCTGACTTTTCCTTCTTTATATAATAAGAGCTTCGATTCATCCCGTTTGGGTAACGGGAACTTGGCGATCCGCTCGTCAGGCAGCGGATAATCAAAATCTTCGATGCGTATCTGTTGCGTCTTTGTTGTCATGACTTTTACTATTACAGGCTCTTTTAATCGAACCGGATTGCAAAAGTACAAATTTATTGACATTTTGTCGTATTCTTCTTATCCCTTAATTCCGCAACACTATTATAAAATATTTTTTTTAAGTACCTGAGCAACAAA
>ENA-OOXT01002290-OOXT01002290.1-human-gut-metagenome-genome-assembly--contig:-NODE-2290-length-10943-cov-2.122428_pt1 | contig 10943 bp, 7 predicted proteins | sample MGYA00241590_ERZ501349 | MGnify/ENA primary metagenome ERZ501349 (study PRJEB25962, sample SAMEA2042838) | human gut metagenome | biome: human gut; feature: human-associated habitat; material: faeces...
GCGAAAATAACAGCTTTTTGCATGGTAATATCTCGTATTTTTGTATTTTTTTAGTAAAAATAAGGATTTTAAATACAGAGTTCTCCGCAATGAGCCACGCTATTCATAAGATTGTCAGCAAAAGGCGCTACCAATCTTATTTCCAAAACTTCTTTTTCTTGCCATCCTTGGAGTCTTTCTCCTTAGATCCGTTTTCTCCTGCTTCGGTTGCATTTTTCACTGCATTCAGGGAATCTCCGGTCAGTGCATCGAACTGCTTCAGCAGTTCCTTAGCCTCCGGTTTTAATTTATCGGGTGTCTGTACCACCAGTGTTACATAGTGGTCACCGCGGACATCCTTATTTCTCCAGGAAGGAACACCCTTGCCGCGGAGACGAATCTTCGTATCCGTCTGGGTTCCTGCCTTCACATCATAGACCACCTTACCGTCTACGGTGTCGATCAGTACTTCCCCGCCCAGTGCAGCCACTGCAAAAGAGATGGGAACGGTAGAGAAGATATCGAATTCCTGTCTTTGGAAGATCGGATGACGACCGACAATTACCTCTACCAGCACATCGCCTCTGGGGCCACCGTTGACACCTGGCTCACACGCAACGAGCGCCAGAACAAGGCGTTTTCACATCCGCGGGAAGTGGCCGGCAGCAAGCGAGCCGTACTCGACTATCGCATCATCGGTCGCGGTGATCGCTACAACCTCTTGGAGGTGCGCCTCCACACAGGCCGCCATCACCAGATACGTTGCCAGCTTTCTTCTTTGGGCATGCCCATCAAGGGAGACCTCAAATACGGTTCGCCGCGCAGCAATCCCGATGGCAGTATCTCGCTCCACGCACGCCACATTGCCTTCGAGCATCCCGTAAGCCACCAGGCAATCGACGTCACCGCCGATTATCCCGACAACAAACTATGGTTGGCTTTGGGGGGCGGCAATAAGTAGACAACCGCCTGCCTGTTTGGCGTTTTAAGAGAAAACAATCAATAATAAATCAGAATACAAGTATGCGTTTATCATTTAAATCCTGCAGGAGCAAGTGTCTCATCACGCTTCTCGCCTGCTGCTTGGTATCGCTGACCGCCGTGGCCGGCGTTCCGTGGAAAGCCAATGTGATTTATCACATCGTCAGCAACAAAACGGGGTTGGCTCTGACCAATTCTGGCAGTACAGAAAAAAGTGCGCCCATCACGTTGGCTGCAAGTTCTGAGACCGACGAAGGTCAGGACTGGGTGGTCGTTCCAACCCCAGACGGCGACGGAAACAGCTTCGCCATTGTCAATCCACACTCAGGATTGTCGATGGACATGGGGCTCACTGGCGGCAAGAAACTCATTCAGTGGATGTATGAGGTTGCCAATGAAAATCAGAATTTCTATGCGCAGAAAATTGAAGGCAATGACGAGCTCTACGCCTTGGTAAGCAGCGATGCCTCTTACGCCGTTACGCAATCGGGCACCGCCCTCACCATGAACGCCACCGCCGCCGGATTCTCCGACGATATGCAGTTTCGCTTCGTGGCTACGGAGAAACCCGTTCCTGCCGGCATCGTGGGCTACAACTACGTCATCGCGCGTCAGCAGTCGCCCAATCTCGTTCTCTCCAATCGTCAGAGCTACGACACCGACAGCCGCATTTTTGCCGATCAATATGAAGAAGGCAACTGGGGACAGGCCTGGCAGATTGCCATGGCGCCCAAGGCTTCAGCCCCTTCTCAGGTCATTCTTTTCAGTATGCGCGGCGGTTTGGCCATCGACGCTGCCCTCGGCGGCAAGCGTGTGCCGCTTCAGTGGACGGCTTCCAACAAAGAAAACCAGTTGGTGAGCATCCAGCCGGTTGATGGCCTGGACGACGTCTACCAGTTGGTCTACAAGCAGGGCAGTACCAAATTTTATCTCTCTGCACAGTCGTCGGGCACCACAACGATGACAACGAGCGCCAACGACCGCAACACTTATTTCACCCTCACCTACGTGGAGAACCCAGCTATGCCGCCTCGCAACCACTGGGAAGACGAGACCTTCTTCGAGGAAAACAAAGAGAAAGGCCATGCCTACTATATCCCGTATAGCACAACGGCTGCCATGCTCGCCGACGCTGCACACTATGCCAAACCTTGGGAGACACCGCAGAGCGACCGTGTGATGAGCCTTAACGGCACGTGGAAACTCAATTATGTGAGTGCTCCTGGAAGCCGTCCGGGCGAAAAAGCCTTCTGGGGCGACGATGCCGATGTTTCTAAGTGGGACGACATCGAAGTACCTTCCTGTCTCGAAATGAAGGGCTACGGCCAGCCGCTCTATATCAATGTCAACTATCCCTTCCAAAACAATCCGCCCACCATTCAGATGAAGAGCGGACTGACCAACTCCGTGGCCTCCTATCGTCGCACCTTCACCTTGCCGGAGAACTGGAAAGACCAGCGCGTCTTGTTGCACTTCGACGGTATTTACAGTGCGGCCTTCGTTTGGGTAAACGGAAAATATGTTGGTTACACGCAAGGCAGCAACAACGATGCCGAGTTTGACCTGACCAACGTGGTGCGCGAGGGCGAGAACAACGTCTCCGTACAGGTAATCCGATGGAGCGACGGTTCTTATCTCGAAGGACAAGACATGTGGCACATGAGCGGCATCCACCGCGATGTCTATCTCATGGCGGTGCCGAAGACCTACATCCGCGATCACTATATCACGGCTAATCTCAAACCGCTCAGCTACAACAGTGGCAGCATGCAGGTTGACTTCCTCGTGGCCAACCCACAGGGAGAAAAATACAGCAAGACCATCAAGGCCACCCTCATCGGCCCCGACGGCCAGGAAGTTGCCAGCCAACAGACCAATGTGGCAGCGACGGGCACCGAAGAGGCACAGGCTTCCGTCACCTTCGAAGGTCTGAGCAATCTGCAATTATGGTCGGCAGAGACCCCGACGCTCTACACCGTCCAGGTGTCGCTTCTCGACGCGGAAAGCGGTGTTGAAGAAGAAGCCTTCTCAACGAAATATGGTTTCCGCCATGTTGCCATCCGCAGCAATAAAGTCTATGTCAACGGCAAGCCCGTTTTGTTCAAAGGCGTCAACACGCAAGACACGCATCCCGTCTACGGCCGTTCCATTGACGTGCCGACCATGTTGAAAGATATCGAGATGATGAAGCAGGCCAATGTCAACACCGTGCGCACCAGTCACTATCCGCGCCAGGCCAAGATGTATGCCATGTTTGACTATTATGGTCTCTACTGCATGGATGAGGCCGACGTTGAATGCCATTTCAACTGGGAAAACAGCGGAGCCTCTGGCATCACTTTCGCTCCTTCGTGGACCGCACAATATGTTGACCGCACCGTGCGCATGGTGCTTCGCGACCGCAACTTCCCCTCTGTCATCTTCTGGAGTTTGGGAAATGAGAGCAACTCTGGTTTGAACTTCCATGCCACCTACGAGGCCACCCGTGCCCTCGATCCGAGAATCATCCACTATGAAGGCGCCACCCGTGCCAACGACACGGCCACCGACCTCTATAGTGTGATGTATCCCAACATCAGCACTGCGAAAAACCAGGCCAACAACAATTCCAAGAGACAGCCCTATTTCATGTGTGAATATGCCCACGCAATGGGCAACGCCGTTGGAAACCTCAAGGAATATTGGGACATCATCGAATCGAGCACCTATGGCATCGGCGGTTGCATTTGGGACTGGGTCGACCAGTCGATCTACGACGCTGCCGACATCAAATCAGGCAAGACCACCATCAATGGTTTCAACAAGTTTAGAAGCGGTTTCGACTACCCTGGCCCCCACCAGTTCAACTTTGTCAACAACGGCATCATCACTGCCGACCGCGCCTGGACGTCGAAGCTCACCGAAGTCAAGAAGGTCTACCAGTATGTGAAGTTCAATAACTACAACGCAAGAACAAAGAGCCTCTCCGTGAAGAATGGCTATGCTTTCTTGACGCTCGACAACTTCCAGTTGAAGTACACCATTCTGAAGAACGGCCATGCTGTTGAAAACGGCACCCTTGACTTCCCAGCCATCGCTGCGGGCAAGTCCTCCGTGGTGAAACTGCCTTATACCTTCGAATCCGACGATGACGACGAAGTGCTGCTCTCCGTTCAGGCTTGCTTGAAGGAAGCCACCCCGTGGGCGGAAGCTGGTTACGTTGTCGCCGACGCGCAATACACGCTCAAAACACGTGCCAAACTGGCCGCCGTTGACACGAAGAAGGGCGAGGCCCTCACCGTGACGAGCGGTGCTGGAACGCAGACCATTGAAAACAAGCACCTGAAGATGGTGTTCTCGGCCAACGGACAGTTGAAGAACTGGACGCTCGACGGCGTTGACCTCACCGCTTCGATGAGCGAAGGCCCTGAATATAGCAATTTCAGATGGGTGGAAAATGACGGCGCCGCCGAACCATATTATGGTGGAGGCTACGACAAGAGCAACGGCATCAGCAGCCGCACCCTCTCGGTCAGCAAGGCCGACGACGGCAGCCAGGTTGTGGTGACGGTCAACGGCACAGGAACGAAGTGCAACTATGTCTTCCTCTACACCATTTACAACACCGGTGTGGTAGACTTTAAAGCCACTTACATGCCGCAATCGGGCGATTTGCGCCGCTTGGGCATGGCCATGAAACTTCCTGCCAACCTCTCCGAGGTGAGCTACTATGGCCGTGGTCCTTGGGCCACTTATATTGACCGAAACAACGGTGCCTATATCGGCCGTTACACCACCACGGTCTCTGATATGTTTGAAGAATACAGCCATCCGCAGTCGTGTGGCAACCACATGGACCTCCGCGAACTCGTTGTGAAAGACCCTGAAACTGGCAACGGCGTCAAGGTGGAGACCGACGGACAGGTGGCCTTCTCTCTTTTGGCATACGACGACGAAACGCTCTACAACACGCGCCATCCTTGGGAGTTGAACGCGGGCAGCAAGCTCACCGCCCATTTCGACTATTTGCAGAAGGGCTTGGGCAACGGCAGCTGCGGACAGGGAACGGGCACGCTCTCTGAATACCAGATTCCTTCATCGGGCAGCTATTCCTATGTGCTCCGCTTCTCGGCCGTTGACAATACCACTGACGGCATCAACGCGGCCACCTCTGACGAACTCACTGCCTTGAAGGTGGCAAACGCTGGCAACGCCCTGACCGTGAGCGGACAGATACCTGCCGCCACCACCTTCACCGTTGTCAACCTCGGTGGCGTCACTTTGGTGAAAGATGCCGTGAAGCAAGCCGCTTCGCAGCATGTGCTTTCTCTCGGCAACCTGCCCTCTGGCACCTACCTGCTCGTCATCAACACGGGCAAGCAGCAGCGCGTCCACAAGTTCCGCAAGTAAGCGAAGAAAGCCTGTGGAAGGAGAGGGAAGACCTGTGTGCAGACGATGTGTCGCCTTTTGTAGGTGCCTCATGATGTGCAGCACGCCATCCTTCCTCATTCCGCCCCTTTTCCCCCTTCCTGGGGAAACCGCATTGGCTACATTGCAGCAATAATAACATAGATGGTAAAACAAGTGCCACGTCATCTTGGCCCTTGTTTTACCCTCTTTTTTTATTCGCGAATTGTCAGGGCATAACGAAGAAAGGCAGGACGATGTCGAATCAGGTTGTTGCCAGCCTCCTTCTAATACCTAAAAATCAAAAAAATGTCCCACATTTGTCGGGGCTGATTTCACCAATCAAAGAAATCCTCTTAACTTTGCATACCAACTGCAATAGGCCCTTGACGAAAGGGGGGTTGCGAGGGTGAAAAATAGAAACATTATCAAATATATCTATTAGAAAGTAATGAACAATACGACAGATTTGGTCAAATCAATCATCGAAGGTATTCAGGAAAAAAAAGGTCGCGACATCGCAGTCGCCAATCTCACGAAAATAGCGACGGCTCCTTGTGATTATTTCGTTATCTGCACCTGCGGTTCTCCGCAGCAGGTGGATGCCGTCACCGATTCCGTTGAAGAATTTACGGGAAAACAATATGGCGAGCATCCAACGCTCATTGCTGGTCGCCAAAATGCCGTTTGGGTGGCAATGGACTATGGCACGGTGATGGTGCACATCTTTGTGCCAGAAACCCGCGAGCATTATGATTTGGAACACCTTTGGGAAGACGCGAAACTCGAGCAGATTCCCAACATCGACTGACACAGGGCCGCTGATTCCTGCCGCCCCCAAAAGCCCTTCGGCCGCTTTCTTCCGAGCAAACTCCTGAGTCTCCGCACTTCGTGTGGGTAACGGGTAGCCAGCAGGCGCTCTCCCTGTGGATAAACAACGGGATGAACTGCTTTCAGGACATCTCAAACGCGTATAAATCAAATGAACAATCAGAACAAGAAAAACAAAATGCCCCGCTTCAACCTCAATTGGCTCTACATTGCCATCATTGCCGGGTTGGTGTTTATGCTCTTCCAAGGCAAAGACAGTATCGGCGGGGTGAATAAGGAGGTCAACCTCACGCAATTCCGTGCCTACATTCAGAATGGCTATGCCAAGAGTGTGGTCATCAACAAAACCGATGGAACGGCGCGTCTCACGCTGAAGACCGACGCGGAAGTCATTCGCAAGGTGTTCAACCAAGGTATGGACCGCACGGGAAAGGCCCCGACCGTCTCGACAGAAGGCCCAGCCAACATCGACAAGTTGGGCGATTTCGTCGACTCGTGCAATGTGCCGCTGAGCTATGAGGAGTCGAGCAATTTCTTCATGAGCCTTTTGAGCAGTTTTCTGCCCATCATCCTGCTCGTGTTCCTCTGGTTTTATTTCATGCGCCGCATGAGCGGTGGCAGTTCGGGCGGAGCAGGTGGCGGAGCCGGCATTTTCGGTGTCGGCAAGAGCAAGGCCCGCCTCTTTGAAAAAGGTCAAGGCACCAACGTCACCTTCAAGGATGTGGCCGGACAGGAAGGTGCCAAACAGGAGGTGCAGGAAATCGTTGACTTCCTGAAAAACCCGAAGAAATATACCGAACTGGGCGGCAAGATTCCCAAGGGCGCATTGCTCGTGGGCCCTCCTGGAACCGGTAAGACCCTCTTGGCCAAGGCCGTTGCCGGCGAGGCCGACGTGCCTTTCTTCTCTTTGGCCGGTAGCGACTTCGTGGAAATGTTTGTCGGCGTCGGTGCCAGCCGCGTGCGCGACCTCTTCCGCCAGGCCAAGGAAAAAGCGCCCTGCATCATCTTCATCGACGAAATTGATGCCATCGGACGCTCCAGAGGCAAGAACCCCGCATTCGGCGGAAACGACGAGCGCGAAAACACCCTCAACCAGTTGCTCACGGAGATGGACGGCTTCGGCACCAACTCTGGCGTCATCATTCTGGCGGCGACCAACCGCGTTGAAATCCTGGACTCGGCCCTCTTGCGTGCCGGACGTTTCGATCGTCAAATCCATGTTGACCTTCCCGAATTGTCGGAGCGCATCGCCATCTTCAATGTCCACTTGCGTCCGCTCAAACTTGCAGACGACCTCGATGTGGACTTTCTGGCGCGTCAGACACCGGGATTCTCTGGCGCCGACATCGCCAACGTATGTAATGAAGCCGCTCTGATTGCTGCCCGTCGCAACCGTCAGGCCGTGTGTAAGCAAGATTTCCTCGATGCCGTTGACCGAATCATCGGCGGCCTCGAAAAGAAAACCAAGGTGATGACGCAGGGCGAAAAGCGTGCCATCTCCGTTCATGAGGCCGGCCATGCTTCTGTTTCATGGCTCTTGAAATATGCCAATCCTTTGGTGAAGGTGACGATTGTGCCCCGTGGCCAGTCGCTCGGTGCCGCTTGGTATCTGCCCGAGGAGCGTAGCATCACGACCAAGGAGCAGATGCTCGATGAAATCTGTGCAACCCTGGCCGGACGTGCCGCAGAGGAAGTCTTCCTCGGCCATGTCTCCAGCGGTGCGCTCAACGATTTGGAGCGCGTCACCAAGCGTGCTTACGGCATGGTGGCCTATTTGGGTATGAGCGACGAACTTTCCAACCTCTGCTATTACAACAATCAGGAATACAACTTCACCAAGCCCTATTCCGACAAGACGGCTGAGACCATCGACCAAGAGGTCAAGAATCTCATCTCGACGCAATACGAGCGTGCCAAGAAAATCTTGCAGGACAACGCTGAGAAGCACAGACAGCTGGCAGAACTTCTCATGGAGCGCGAAGTGATCTTCACGGAAGACGTTGAAAGAATCTTCGGCAAGCGTCCTTGGAAGAGCCGCGCCGATGAAATCCAGGAAGAGGAAGAGAAGGCTATGGCCGAAAGCGCTGAAAAGGCCGCCAACGAGCAGGCAACGGTTTCGCCTGCTCCGTCAACGGTTTCTTCCACGCAGCCCGTAGCGGTTCAGTCAGAAGAAGCTGAGGCTCCAGCGGCGCAGGACGCGCAAGCAACGGAGGCGCAGGGCGAAGCTTCATCGAAGGCTTCAGACGAGGCTCCGAAAGCTTGAACGAAATCTATGCGTGATTTTAAAAGTGATAATTTAGAACACGGCTAAAAGATAAGAATATGAAAAATTTAGTGTTACGAACCATAACAGGCGTACTCTTTGTTGCTCTGACAGTGTTTTGTCTCGTCCACAGTTTGGTCAGCTGCATCGTTTTCTCTTTGATTGTTGCAGTGTTGGCCAATTGGGAGTTTAGCTACAATTACGACCGACATGGCTATCTCAGCACGATGCGTTTCGCCAATCCTGTGGGCGCCTTCATCCTCTTTCTCGTCATTCTGATGTCGCAAAGCCTTTTGGCTCCTGGCATGAACTTGACCTTTGCTTTCATTCCATACATCTTCCTTCTCGTGGCGATGATGGTGAAAGTCATCATGACGTACGATGAAGATTCGGAGTCAGATTCCATCGTTGATCTCTCCGTTTCCGTTTTCTCCCACATCTACACGGCAGGCCCCTTTGCCTTGCTTTGCATCTTGGGAATGACAGGAGCGGAATGTGGCGAGGGATATTCCTACGTGTTGCCCCTCTCAGTGTTCATTTTCTTGTGGACGAACGACACCGGTGCCTATTGCACGGGCAGTTTGCTCCACAGCTATTTCCCGAAGAAGATGTCGCCAAGGGTTTCTCCCAACAAGACCTGGGTGGGCACCATCGGCGGCGGCGTGCTCTGCCTCGTTGCAGCTTGCATCCTGTGGCATTTCTTCGCCACATACAGTCTGCCCGTCTGGTTAGGCTTTGCCGTTGTGGTCAGCTTTTTCGGCACCTTAGGCGATTTGTTTGAGAGCACCTTTAAGCGTTGTCTCAATATCAAAGACAGCGGAAAGATATTGCCCGGACACGGCGGCATTCTCGACCGCTTCGATTCCGCCATGATGGCCGTGCCTGCCACGTATGTTTATTTCATGGTGGTGGACATTGTCAACTCATTGTAAGGCGAACATATTTTTGATTAATTCCTTATTGTCAATCTTTTGCAAGCAGATTCTAAATATGGGGCGTAACCTTCCCGATGTTATTTGGAATCTGCTTGTGTTTTAAGTAATGGTGAAAGAAAAAGTTGAGCTATTATACCATTGTTAAGTAGGTGGCCACCTACTTCAGACTCACCATACATTCCGCCCTCCTGCAAATCAAAAAAACGCGTTATGATAAGTACTTCCAAATTTAAAAAACAGTGGACAGAACGCACCACGCGTACCACGCGGCGCGTTATCCTTGGCGTTGTGGTTGCCGTTGTTGGCATCTGCGCCTATTTCGGTTTTTTCCGTCCGGGGTTAAACGATTTTGAAATCGTTGACCAGCTCGGAGGCAATCTCTTTCCTTCGGCCATCCTCTCTGTGGCAACAACCGATGCCGAAATCATCAAACCGATGGATTCCACGTATGTTGGCAATCCCAAGTCGCTCTTCGCCGTCAAGATACGGAGCGGACGTCCCAACTCCTTGGTGCGCATTGAGTTGCAAGAGACACCTTTCTACGCCCGTTCCGTCTCCACATTCGTGCTGCCAGAGGGTAAGACGGAATATGTGGTCTATCCCGATGTGCTTTGGCGCTACGACGCTTTGAGGAGCAACACGCAGGCCGAACCAGTCAGCGTGGTGGCCAATGTCGAGATGAACGGCAAAGATTATGGACAACGTATGCGCACGTTTTCCATGCGCAGCATCAACGAATGTCTTTTGGGCTATAACCAGCAGAAAGCCGATGGCTCAACCAATTTTGTCAGCACGCGCCTCTTCTTCGCTGCCTATGTCAACGAAGAGAATCCGCTGATCGACCAAGTGTTGCGCGAGGCATTGAGCACGCGCATCGTGCGCCGTTTCTTGGGTTATCAGTCGAAGGCCAAGGATGCCGTCGACAAGCAAGTGTATGCCTTGTGGAATGTGTTGCAGAAGCGGGGCTTCAAATATAGTTCCGTGTCCTATTCCAGTCTCTCGAGCAACGTGGTCTATGCCCAGCGTGTCCGCACGTTTGAAGATGCCCTCAATACGTCGCAAATCAACTGCGTGGATGGGTCCGTGCTCTTCGCTTCGCTCCTGCGTGCCATCAACATCACGCCCGTTCTCATCCAGATTCCCCGCCACATGTTTGTTGGTTATTACACCGATGCCTCGAAGAAGCATCTTGAGGTGCTTGAAACCACGATGATTGGCGATGTGGACCTCGACGATTACTTCCCCGAGGAACGCCTCGACTCCACCATGCAGGGACGCTCCCAAGGCGAGATGTCGCGCCTCACGTTTGAGAAGTCGAAGGAATATGCCGCCAAGGAGTATGCCAAATATGAAAAGCAGATTCATTCCAACAAGCCGAGCTTCATGTTCGTGGAAATTTCCAAGGGCGTGCGCCGCAGTGTGCAGTCCATCGGAAAGTGAAATGTGAATCATCGCACAGATTACCAAAACCTTGCAACATCTGGCGGTGGCTTGCGGAATATTTTCAAAACAGGAACAAAGTCCCCCCAAGCCTAATTCTTTGTCTGCTACTCGCGGCCGCGAGTAGC
>ENA-OOXT01002297-OOXT01002297.1-human-gut-metagenome-genome-assembly--contig:-NODE-2297-length-10900-cov-1.870171_pt1 | contig 10900 bp, 6 predicted proteins | sample MGYA00241590_ERZ501349 | MGnify/ENA primary metagenome ERZ501349 (study PRJEB25962, sample SAMEA2042838) | human gut metagenome | biome: human gut; feature: human-associated habitat; material: faeces...
TCTGACATCCGACCATAACGGCTATTTGATGTGCGATACTTTTAACGACGAATATTCCCGCGATTTAGAGCCTTCCATGGAAAGCTCCATCAAGGATAACGGGTATAAGGATTTGATCTCGTATATACGCAAATATAAATACGAGGACGCAAAACACTATATTTATCCGGAAATCACGATCGATATGGAAGACTTCGGGGAAGAACAGTGGCTCGGAACGAGGGCATACCGCGATTTTGTCGGGGAGTGTAGCGAACGGTATTATCTCTCTTACGACAGAAGCTACTATAATGAAGACGATTCAAACAGGAATGATATCGATACGATTCGCGTTGCACGGGATGATGCGCATCTTTATTTTCGGATTACGACAGCGGATGAGATTACTTCCTACACGAGCGGCGATCAGAAATGGATGAATATCTGGATTAAAACGCAGAACGGCGGTACTGAAAATTCTCTCGGCTATCAGTATGTTATCAATCGGGAAATCATTGACGGAGTGCGCTCAAGAGTATTGAAAAGCAAAGGCGGCGCGGACTATAAAGCAACGGGCGAAGCTGAATACAAGGTGTCCGGCAAAGTGATGCTCGTGAAAATACCGCTTTCCGCCCTGGGACTTTCCGAGAAAAATTACGATATCGAATTTAAGGTGAGTGATAACGTAAAAGCAACGGCAAAAACGGACATCCTCGAATTTTATAATTCGGGCGACAGCGCGCCGATCGGGGGGCTCAGTTATAAATTCGGATATTGACCGTGCGCAGATAGCGGAGACCGTTAAGCTCGCCGCGTTAAACAGTCTGCGTTTCTGTCCGTGCCGATTATAAAGACAAACAGGAGAATCGATAAAGGAATGAAAGCAAGCAGAAAAAAATACTTGGATTGGATCGTATATCAGGTTTATCCGAGAAGTTTTTATGATTCCGACGGAGACGGGATAGGAGACCTCAACGGCGTTACGAAAAAATTGGATTATCTCTGCGAATTGGGAGTCAATGCCGTATGGCTTTCGCCCTGCTATAAAAGCCCGAATTGCGACAACGGATACGATATTTCTGATTATCGGGATATAATGGACGAATTCGGAACGCTGGATGACTGGAAAAGACTTTCTCGGGAGCTGAAATCGCGCAATATAAAGCTTATTATGGATTTGGTTGCGAATCATACCTCTGACGAGCATCCATGGTTTCGGGAAGCGAGAAGCGCGAGAGATAATCCTTATCACGATTATTATTATTGGGCGGAAACTCCGCCCAATGACTGGCAAGCTTGTTTCGGCGGTTCAGCTTGGGAATTTAACGAAGCGACAAAGGAGTATTATCTTCATTCTTTTGCTGTGGGACAGCCCGATTTGAATTGGACGAATCCAAGGGTTCGCAAAGAAATCAGGGATGTGGTAGATTTTTGGGTAAACATGGGCGTGGACGGTTTTCGTTGCGATGTGTTGGACAGCATCGCAAAAGATTTTGACGCCGGAAAGATGAGCTGCGGGCCAAAACTTCACGAATATATCAAAGAGCTGTTCGGTCGAGCAGAAACGAAAGATATTTTTACCGTCGGTGAATGCAGGGCAGACGAACAGAGCATATGTGAGATTTGCGGAGAGGACAGAGGAGAGCTTACGTGTGTATTTCAATTCGGTCATTTTGAAGTCGGGAGGGCGGAAAAGCGGATTCCGGCGCCCTCTTACTCGATCGATGAAGTCAAAGATTCGCTTGTGTTCTGGCAGAATTTCACTGCGGAGCATGAGCTGCTTTGTACGCTGCTTACGGACAATCACGATCAGCCGTGGTATATTTCGCGAGTCGGAAACGATCGGGAATACCGTTATGAATGCGCTACCATGTATGCGGCGATGCTGTATTTGCTGAAAGGAATCCCGTTTATTTATCAGGGGCAGGAAATAGGCTCGGTCAATTCCCGCTATGAGTCGATCGATGATTTTGACGATGTGGAAACGCTTAATTATTATTACAGCCACAAAGAGTCGTTGTCAAACGAAGAGCTGATAAACAGAATCAATTACGGGAGCCGCGATAATACCCGTCGCCCTATGGCGTGGACGGGCGGAAAAAATTACGGATTTACCGAGGGAAAGCCGTGGCTTTCGCTTCCTACGCGCGGCGCGGAGATCAACGTGGAAAAAGATCGCGCTTCGGACCGGTCCGTCTTTGCTTTTTATCAGAAGGTTTTGAAACTTCGTAAGGAACGCGCCGCCGTCCGGTACGGCGATTTTACGGATCTGACGGTGGGAAAAGGATACTTTGCATACGAAAGAAGTCTGGTCGGAGAAACCGATATTCTCGTTATCTGTAATTTCGACAGACCGACAAACATTGCGATTCCCGACAATGAGGAGTACAGAATCCTTTTTTCCAATTCAGGCACACGTACCGTACCCGGTGGACGCTACGAACCTTATGAAACGGCTGTATTTGAAAAGACGGAGCGGTGCTCTCCAAACGATAAAAATAATCGGACGTTTTCAATGGAGGATGATTAAGTGAAACGTTTTTTGGGTTTGTTTTTCGGGCTCACCGTGTTTCTGGCGGCGGGCTCGTTCGGGCTCGGCGCGGGGGCGCGGAACATTTCGGCGTCGGCTGCGGAAAAAGCCGATTCGGCGTCGGTGGAAACATTTTTTCAAAGTTTGGCGTCTGCTCCGACTCTCGTTTGCGAAATAAACGAACGAGAGGATTTGGAGCAGCTGAAAAGCAGAAGCGCTCTGCCGCAGAACGTCGTCTGGACGATAGACGAGAATATGACCGTTTTGAATGAGCAAGGAGAGAGCATCGGAGCTTTTGAAACGCTTCGGACGGAAATATCGGGCGACGTCATAGATAATTTTTACATTTCCTCCGAGGTCGTTTTATCGGGCTTAAAGGCATATGCGGAAGAATGCGGAGATTACGATTTTACGATGATCGCCGCCGAAGAGGAGTTATTGAGAAAGGCGAAGGATATGATTCCGAAAGCAAGGGGAGCCGTGGACTTTTCGGAGGGGCTCCCCGAAAAGAAAAGCGCGCTCGCAAAGAGCAACGAAGCAGGGGCAAACGTCATTATTCTGTCGGCGGAACAGGCGGACGAGGAGACGGTTTCCTATTTTCAGCATAGAATGAAAACGGTCTGGGCGATAGCCGAGGAAGGAAAATTCGGCGTATTGAAGGCTTGCGTGTCGGGCGCGTTCGGAATTATACTGAAAGACGCCGCCGTCCTTGAAGAATCTTTTCCCGAAAGCAGCGAATATAACTCCGTTCTGACGAGAAGTCCCTTGAACATAGCGCACCGCGGAGAGCCCGTGGTTTATAACGAAAATTCGCTGGAAGGCTGCGAAGCCGCTTATCAGAACGGAGCGTCGCATATCGAGCTGGATTTCAGATTAACGGTTGATGGCGAGGCGATCGTTATGCACGATGCGACCATCGATCGCACGACCGACGGAACAGGCAGCGTCGATCAGTTGTTGCTTGAGCAGATTAGAAATTATCGTGTCATAAGAAGAATCGGCGGCGGCGAAAGCGGTACGGAGAGCGTTATACCGACGATCGACGAGGTTTTTGAGTTTATCGGCGATAAGGATATCTGTCTGCTCTTTGAAATCAAATCGAAAGAGGCGGCATTGGTAGAAAAGCTTTCGGAGAAGCTCGAGCAATACGGCGTTGAAGATAAGGTCGTCGTAATTTCTTTCGACAGAACGCAATTACGTCGAGTACGTGAGAAAATACCCTATATCTGGGCTTTGGATCTCAACGATTTTAACAAAGATTCACTGTCTGAAACGATAAAAAAATTATGCGAAAGCGAGACGGGATATGATCTTGTCAAGGGGGCTTATTCGTACGAACTTGTTTCCGAAATGACAGACCGCGGATATATGCCTTGTTTTTGGACTTATAACGAGATTGGCGAATATGACCTTGGAGTAGAAAGAGGCGTATACGGTTTGACGAATAATTGTGCTTCAGCCGCAGGAGAGGTTGGTTGCGATATTCTCGTCGAAACGCCGAAAATTAAGAAATAAGATATACGCGAAGGAATGGAACTATCTTGTTCGGTCGTAAGTCTTGACGGAAAATCTGCAAAGACAAGAAACAAAGCAGTAGTGATAGCATATAAAGATTGCGGCACTTATGCGAAGTGTATTGTAAAAGCTGTTATAGGTATTACGACTGAAAGAATGAAAATCGTGAAGATACCCTATGCAACGGGCGGGTGCGCTTCGGTGTGCGCTTCTTCGATTTTTCCTGTTTTTTCTGCCGTTGTTTTTGCCGCGGTAACGGTTTTACGAAAAAAATATCACGGGGATTTCTCGTGATATTTTTATATTCGCAGCGAAATGGGTGCGTTTTTTAACGATGATATATTAGCAGAGGAAAGAGAAAATGGAAGCTAAAAAGGAATATCGGGGTATCCCGTTCTGGAGCTGGAATGGGATACTGGAAAAGCAAGAAATCATCCGACAGGTGTACGTTCTGAAAGAAATGGGCTTCGGCGGTTTTTTCATGCACAGCCGAACGGGACTCGCAACGGAATATCTCGGGGAAGAATGGTTTGGCCTCATCCGAATCGCGGCGGAGGAAGGGAAAGCGCTGGGCATGGACGCGTGGCTGTACGACGAGGATCGCTGGCCGTCGGGAACGGCGGGCGGAGAAGTGACCAAAACGCCCGCCTATCAGATGAAATTCATCTCGATGTACGACGGTGACTCGGTTCCCGCCGACGGCGTACATATAGCCGGAGAGCTCGGTCGCTTTGCGGTGAAACTGAACGAGCGGAACGAGCTCGAAGACTATTATCCGATTAAAGAAGGAGAACCCGTAAAGGTCGGGCATGTCGTCAAAAAATTCCTGATCGAGCATATGAAGCCGCAGGAGTTTTACAACGGCTATACCTATCTGGATACGCTGAATCGGGAAGCGACGGACGCGTTTCTCGCGTCCACGCATGAAAAATACAGGAAGCACTGCGGGGATCTGTTCGGAAATACATTGAAGGGGATTTTTGCGGACGAACCGCACCGCGGCGCCGTATTAAACGGGTTTATTTCCAAAAGTGACAATACACTCAACCTGACGCCGTATTCTTACGGGTTGTACGAGCGATTTGAAAAAGTCTGCGGGGAAGATTTGTCCGGAAAACTGCCCGAATTGTATTTCAAGCGTGCGGACAGCGCAGTCAATCGCACGATGTATCATTATATCGAAAGCCTGCAACAGCTGTTTTTGGAAAATTTTGCGATTCCGTATCACGAGTGGTGCCAGAGAAACAATTTGCTTGCCACGGGGCATGTTCTGCACGAGGACAGCCTTGCCATTCAGACGATCTTTCAGGGCAGCGTACAGCGCTATTACGAGCATATGGACTGCCCGGGCGTGGACATTCTGACGGAAGGAAACAACGCTTATTGGGTAGCGAAGCAGGTACAGTCGGTGGCGCGGCAGACGGGAAAGAAGTTTGTGCTGAGCGAATTATACGGCGCGACGGGCTGGCAGTTTAATTTCCGCAGTCACCGCGACGTGGGCGCGTGGCAGACGGTGCTTGGCGTCAATCTGCGCTGTCATCATCTTTCGTGGTACACGATGGAGGGGCAGGCGAAACGGGACTATCCCGCAAGCATCTTTTATCAGTCGGGCTGGTACCGCGATTATTCATACGTGGAAGATTATTTTGCGCGATTGGGTGAGCTGACGAGCAAAGGAAAACCCTTGTGCTCCACGCTCGTAATAAACCCCGTCGAAAGCATGTGGTTATACCCGCGCGCGGGCTGGGAAAAGAACTTTTTCGAATTGCAGCTCCCCGAATGCCGTCGCTTGGAAGCATTATATACTTGCCTTTTCCATATCCTCGTCACGGGGCAGGTGGACTTTGATTACGGGGACGAAGATATTTTGTCGCGGCTTTTCCGTATCGAAACAAAGGGCGGTCGTCCCGAGCTTGCGGTAGGGGAAGCCCGCTATACGACGGTCGTGGTGAGCGGAATGGACACGATCCGATCGTCTACGCTGAAAATATTGCAGGAATTTGCCGCAATCGGCGGGGAAGTGCTCTTTATTGGGGATTTGCCCGTTTATGTGGACGCGCAGCCGGCGGACCTGCCCGCCGAGCTGATGAGAAGTAACAAACGCGTTGCTATGGAACGGGAAGAAATACTGTCCGCACTGTCCGGGCACCGACTGTTTACGATCGACAGTGAAGATATTATGACGGCGGTGCGGAAAGAAGGGGATACCTACTATCTGATTTGTTTGAATACCGACCGGGAGCATGCGAAAGAGAATCTGACGCTTCGCTTTCAAGAGCGGTATAATATAGAGGAAATCAAATTGGATCGGGACCGGGAATACGGAGTCGCGGAAAATAGTGACAGGCTACCCGTCCGGTTCGAGGCAGGGGAATGCAGGGTGTTCCGGATATTTGCGAGCGGAAAAATTTTACCCTTGCCGAAAGCGGAACACGCCGTAAAAGAAACGTTGCTTGACGGTCCGTTTGCCTATACGTTAAGCGAGCGGAACGTATTGCCGCTGGATATGGCTTCCTATGTTTTTGACGGGGAGGCGTCGGACGGGGAGTATGAAATTCTGCGGATCGACTGTGCGGTGCGGGATCAAGCGAGCTTACCGCGCCGGGGCGGAGAGATGATTCAGCCGTGGTATCGGAAAAAATACGGGATTGCGGCGCCCGACTCAAAGCGGCACGAGCTAAAACTGCGTTATCGTTTTAACGTAAAAGAAATTCCCGAAACCGATCTCGTATTCGTGACGGAACAGAGCGAACGCTGGCAGATTGAGGTAAACGGGAAAGCATTGCCTAATACGGTCGTGGGGCATTGGATAGACGCTTGTTTCGACGAACTCCCGCTTCCTGCCGGATATCTGAAAGAGGGAGAAAACGAAATCCTTCTTACGGCGGAGTTCGACGATACGCTGAATCTCGAAAGCGCGTATCTGTTGGGAAATTTCGGGGTAGAACTGAAAGGTCGGGAAGTCGCGCTTACGCGTCTGCCCGAAAAGTTGAATTTGGGAGACGTAACGCAGCAGGGACTGCCGTTTTACAGCGGCTCGATTACGTATTACACGGGAATCGTTTCGGGGCGCGTAAGCATCAATCTCGGCGGCTGTCAAGGGGCTGTGGCAAAAGTAAAAGATCGGGCGCATGCTGAATATATCGCGTATGCACCGTATGAAAGTAAACCGTTTGACATAGAGGGCGAACTCGCGGTCGAAGTGGTACTTACCCGCCGGAATACGTTCGGTCCGCTGCATTATGCGCCCGTACTTGCCGGCGCTTACGGACCGGAAATCTTTCTGCCGGAGGGGAAAGATTATACCGATTCGTATTCGCTCATTTCCCAGGGATTATTGAACGGATTAACGGTAAAATATTATTGAAAGATACAAAAATCAAGAGAGCATAAAGATATGAAAAGTAACATATATCCCGTAAAGATAACGGCGAAAAGCGAAGGGATAGAAAACGCTGAAACGTTATTACAGGAAAAACGATTGCAGATAGGCTTGTCGGAGCCGGATACGGTGCAAATCAAAGGCGGAGGCTATCTCATATTGGATTTCGGCAGGGAACAGTCTGGCGGGATACGGATATTAACGCACGGCGCGAACGGAGATAAAAGAGTGCGATTGCGATTCGGCGAATCGCTGTCGGAAACTTGTGCAGAGCTCGGCGAGAAAAACGCGACGAACGATCATTCTAACCGCGATTTCACGGTGGAATTGCAAAATTATTCGGATATGACGTTCGGGAATACGGGCTTTCGGTTTGTAAGGTTGGATTTTCTCGGCAAAGATTCGGGTTTCGGAATAAAAAGTATCGTAGCGGCGTCGGACGAAGACGAACGGGAAGAAGTCGGACGCTTCGAGTGCGACGATCCCGTGATAAACGAAATCTGGAACACGGCGTCGCGGACGCTGAGGCTGTGCCTGCACAACGGCTATTTCTGGGACGGAGTAAAGCGGGACCGTCTGGTGTGGATAGGGGATTTATATCCCGAAATGCGAAGCTCGTTCTGCCTGTATAAGAATACTTCGGAAACGGAGAACTCGCTGATATTTGCCAAAGAGCAGACGCCGTTGCCCGGCTGGATCAATGGGATACCGATGTATTCGATGTGGTGGCTGATTATTCTGTCGGAAAATTATTTCCACGGCGGGGACCGGAAATTCGCGCAGGAGCAGCTGTCGTATGTGCAAGGACTGTTGGAACAGCTTGACGAGTATGTTTTATCTGACGGGAGTACGGCGTTTGCGTTCAATTTCATAGACTGGCCTACGCATTACGAAGCGGGAGGAGATAAGAGAAAGGCATACGACGAACTGGCGGGAGTGAACTATCTGTTGCGGATAGCGTTGAATGCGACGTCGAAACTCCTGCGGGCGTTAGGCAAAGACGACGGCATATGCGAAAAGATGACGGGGAAATTAAAGCGGAAGAGCTACGAAGTCAAGGCGTATAAACAGATCGCGGCGCTCGGCGTATGGGCAGGAGAAAAGACGGAATACAACCGTCGACTGATCACCGAAGGCGGAGCGTCGGGTATTTCCACGTTTATGAGTTACCCTATTTTGTCGGCGGTAACGGCGTACGGAGAATATGATAAAGCGTTTGCCATACTGAAAGAATACTACGGCGGAATGCTGAAAATGGGAGCAACGACGTTTTGGGAAGACTTCGACCTTTCCTGGACGAAAAACGCGTCGAGGATAGACGGATTCCATAAACCCGGCGAAAAGGATATCCACGGCGATTACGGGGCGTTTTGTTATACGGGGTTCCGCCACAGTTTGTGCCACGGCTGGGCATCGGGTGTGATAGCGTATTTAACAGAAACCATATTGGGGATAACCCCCACGGGAATCGGCGGACAGCGCATAAAGATAGAGCCGCATCTTTCCGGGTTGAAACACGTGAAGGGAAGCTATCCCTGCGGTAACGGAGAGCTCGAAGTGGAGCATAAAATAAACAGCAAAGGCGAAATCGAAAGCCGTATCATTGCGCCCGTGGGAATAGAGCTCGTAAAATAATCGCTTTGGATTTAATATCGGGAGTAGAACAGAGGAGAATTCCCAAGGTTCAATTTTGTAAGGACAACATACAAAGGGATAACAAACGAGGGAGGAAATGAAAAAAAATGCGTTGGAGAAACGGCCGCATATCAATGCTATCAAAAGCAGCGACAGCAAATAAAGCAAAAAGCGGCGCAAGGAAGATAAAAAATATATACAGAAACGTAGAAGATTATTTGAAATCTCTTCTTTGAAATCGCGAAGTGTGTGGTTCGAAAACGGAACGGAAAAAGCGAGAAAACAGAGAAATGAAAACTCAAAACGGCTGATAAAATCAGTTTTTTTGGGCAACGCAGACACCTACGTTGACCGAAATTACTGATTCGGTCAAAAAAGAGTCAAAAACAAGCGTTTTTGGCTCTTTTTGTATGTTTTTTGCCTGTTTTTGAGGGTAATTTCAAGATCAACTAACCTATGTTGACCTTGTCGATTTCATTGCTGATTTTTGGCGTTTTTTTGAAAAATCAAGGTTTGAACTTACAACATATCGATTTTAGCCCTTTTTGAAGGCTGGTTTGCCCTACATTTTTGCACCATCCTAAAAATTTTTTTAGCACCATTTTTTTAGAAAATAATTTTAAGCGTAACCGTTTGGTTGCGCTTATTTTATACATAAAGGTGTCTGCTTTCTTGTACACCTTGTTCTTTACAAAAGTAGTCGGATATTGTATAATGTTATTGTAAAATGCGATAGGTATAGGTAAAAGCCGATGAAACAAGAAAACGCTTATAAAATCAAACTCTTGAAGTTACTCGAAATCTTACGGCAGGACTCCGACGAGGATCATTATATAGGGACGACGGAGCTTATAGAAAAACTTGCCGATATGGGAATCGTCTGCGACCGCCGCACGTTATATAAGGATATAGAGGTGCTGAATAATTTCGGTTATGAGGTTCTTTGCGAAAAGTCCCCGGGAAAGCCGAATTGCTATTGTGTCGCGGACAGAAGTTTCGACGTTCCCGAGCTGCGTATTCTTATGGATGCGGTGCAAGCGGCGAGCTTTGTTACGCCGAGTAAAACGGAAGTTTTGCTTGATAAGATTGCCGATCTTGGCGGAAGCCATCGCGCCGAACTTCTGCAAAGTAATATCGTGCGGTTTAATACGACTAAAAGCACGAACGAGAACATCTTTTATGCTATAAGCGAAATAAATTCGGCGATAGAGAACAATAAGAAGGTTTCGTTCGAGTATTTTGATTTCAATGAAAAGCACGAGCGCGTATATCGTAAAGACCATAAGCGGTATTTCGTAAATCCGCTTGCGACCATATTCGATGACGATAATTATTATCTGATTGCTTATTACGGGAAACATCCCGGCGTTGTTCATTACCGAATCGACCGTATGGATAAGGTGGAAATGGTGGAAGAGCAGCGCAAAGATCCTTATAACGGCGAGCCGATTGATCTGAAACATCATAAAAAGACTATTTTCGGAATGTTTCAGGGCGAAACGCAGGAAGTCGAATTTCAAGCCGATAAGTGTCTTTTGGACGTGATATTCGACGTGTTCGGCGATAACATTACATTGGAACCGCTTGATGAAAATACGGTTACGTTTAAAGCCGAGGTGCAGGTTAGCCCTACATTTTTAGGCTGGTGCTGTTCGTTCGGAGATAAACTTAAAGTTTTTTCTCCCGAAAACGTTGTAGACAATATAAAGACGTATCTCGATATCGCGAGTATTTGAGTAATTTAGAAAATGAAGTATTTGTTCGTTATGGAGAAGAGAGAATGAAAAGAAAGTTTTTGATCGTTCTGCTTACATTGACGTTAGCGATCGTATCGGCGTTTACCCTCACCGCCTGCGGCG
>ENA-OOXT01002310-OOXT01002310.1-human-gut-metagenome-genome-assembly--contig:-NODE-2310-length-10876-cov-2.016634_pt1 | contig 10876 bp, 6 predicted proteins | sample MGYA00241590_ERZ501349 | MGnify/ENA primary metagenome ERZ501349 (study PRJEB25962, sample SAMEA2042838) | human gut metagenome | biome: human gut; feature: human-associated habitat; material: faeces...
CGGTGGTACATACGGTGTAAGCTGTAACGGAAGTCTTGGTAAATACCCGAAAGAGGAACTTGTTCTTCAGATTGTATTCCAAACTGACCCTGCCAAGAAAGATAAATTGTCTGCTGTTGTTGTAGAACAACTTCACAAAATGGCAAAAGAAGGTCCGTCTGCCGAACACATGCAGAAGATCAAAGAATATATGCTGAAGAAGTATAAAGACGCCCAGAAAGAAAACGGCTACTGGCTTAATAATATGGACGAATACCTCTACACGGGTGTGGATAATACAAAAGACTATGAAAAGTTGGTCAACAGCATCACAGCGAAAGAAGTGCAAGACTTCCTCGCCAAATTGCTGAAACAGAACAACGAAATTCAAGTCATCATGACCGTGCCGGAAGAAAACAAATAAAAATTCTCTAGTATATCTACTGAATGATGATATTCAACGAATTACGCAAACATGGAAGGCTTGCCGCCAAACGGCATCCGATGTATGAAAAGAACAAAGTTGCTAAAATACTCGGTTATGTCATGGGCGCATTCTGGGCCGGTTACCTGATATTCTTCGGTACGACCTTTGCATTCGCCTTTGACGGTGGTGCCACAGAAGCCTATCACGTAATGAACTCCGGATTGATATTTGTCCTTGTGCTGGATTTCCTGATACGCCTGCCTTTCCAAAAAACACCCACCCAGGAAGTGAAGCCCTACCTGCTGCTTCCCATCAAACGGAATCGTCTTATAGACTTCCTGCTGATCCGTTCCGGACTGGATGGCTTCAATCTGTTCTGGCTGTTTCTGTTTGTTCCGTTTTCCATCATCACCGTCACCAAATTCTATGGAATCAGTGGTGTGCTGACCTATTGCATTGGCATCTGGCTGCTGATGGTATTCAATAACTACTGGTTCTTGTTGTGCCGCACACTGATGGGTGAGCGCATCTGGTGGCTGGCATTACCGGTAGTAGTATATGGCGGCATTGCCGCCGCACTATTCATTCCGGACAACAGTCCGCTTTTCGACTGTTTTGTCAATCTGGGAGAAGGGTTCATTACCGGCAATATACTGTCATTCATCGGTGTACTGGCTGCCATCGCCCTCATGTGGTTCATCAACCGCACCCTGATGCAGAAACTCATCTACAATGAACTGAACAAAGTGGAAGATACACGGATAAAACATGTATCCGAATACAAATTCCTCGACCGCTACGGCGAAATAGGCGAATACATGAGACTGGAACTCAAGTTATTGCTACGCAACAAGATTTGTAAGCGTTCGCTCTATTCCATCACCGGTGTAGTGATAATGTTCAGTAGTATCATTAGCTTTTCCGATGTGTATGACGGAGGTCTGAGAGATTTCTTCGTCCTTTATAATTACATTATCTTCGGCATCATGTTCCTCAGCACACTGATGGGTTACGAAGGCAATTACATTGACGGACTGATGAGCCGCAAGGAATCTATCTACTCGCTGCTGCGTGCCAAATACATACTGTACAGCATTGCATTGCTCATTCCTACGATTCTGATGATTCCCGGTATGGTTACCGGGAAGGTATCCGTACTCGGTTGCATTGCATGGCTGATATTCATTCCGGGAGCCGTATACTGCTGTCTGTTCCAACTGGCAGTCTACAACAACAAGACTACCGACCTGAATTCAAAGATGACCAGCCGGCAGAATATAGGCACCGGTCTGCAGAATCTGATTTCAGGAGGTGCTTTCGGCATACCTTTACTGCTGCTTTTTGCACTGAATGCCATCTTTGGCAAAGAGGTCACCCCCTGGATACTTATCGGCATCGGCGTGGCATTCATCGCCACTTCCAAATTCTGGCTGATGAATGTATATCACCGACTCATGAAACGCCGCTACAAGAATATGGAAGGCTTCAGGGACAGTAGACAGAAATAGAAATCATTAAACATCAATCACTAACATGATACGCATCAACAATTTACAAAAGAATTTCGGCACAAAAAAAGCCGTAGATATAGAGAACTACACCATCGGGCAAGGCGATATGCTGGGACTGGTAGGCAACAACGGTGCAGGCAAGACCACCCTCTTCCGGCTTATTCTTGACTTACTGCAGGCAGACCGGGGCAATGTAACCATCAATGACATTGACGTCAGCAAAAGCGAGGACTGGAAGAACTTCACGGGAGCCTTTATAGACGACGGTTTCCTGATAGACTACCTCACCCCCGAAGAATACTTCTACTTCATCGGTAAGATGTACGGTCTGAAGAAAGAGGAGGTAGACGAACGCCTGCTTCCCTTCGAACGCTTCATGAACGGCGAAGTGATGGGGCAGAAAAAATTCATACGCAACTATTCTGCCGGAAACAAGCAGAAAATCGACATCATCTCCGCTATGCTACATCACCCGCAACTGTTGATTCTGGATGAACCGTTCAACTTCCTTGACCCCAGTTCACAGTCTGTAATCAAACACTTGCTGAAAAGATACAATGAAGAGCACGGAGCCACCGTCATCATTTCCAGCCATAACCTGAATCACACAGTGGACGTTTGTCCACGTATTGCATTGTTAGAAAACGGTGTTATTATCCGCGATATACGAAATGAGAACAACTCTGCCGAGCAGGAATTGGAAGCTTACTTCAACGTCGGTGTGGAGGAAGAAGCCGTGGTAGAAGAAACGGTAGTAGAAGCAGCCGTAGAAGAAATAACGGAAAAAGAAGATAAAACGGTAGAAGAAAAAAATTCGGAAGCATGAAAAAATATCTTTCTTATATAGTAGCTCTTACCATCATATTGATAGGCTTAAGTTCCTGCCATACTTCCGCGCCACGCCTGGACTACAAAGCCCTGGCGCAGGCATCCGTCCGTTTGGGAGTGGATATTGAACTGCAGGACAACCACAAGCTATACATCCATGCCTCCGAATGGATAGGCACCCCCTATCGCGCAGGTGGCGACAGCAAACGTGGAACGGACTGCTCCGGACTGGTATCGCAACTGTATAAGAAAGTTTACCACACCCGTCTGTCGAGAAGCACAGACGGGCAACTGAAAGAGAGCAGTAAAATCTCCCGCCGCAACTTGCGTGAGGGAGATTTGGTGTTCTTCACCAGCCGTGCTTCCCGCAAAAAAGTGGCACACGTAGGCATCTACCTCAAGGACGGCAAGTTTATACATGCCAGCACCAGCCAGGGAGTCATAGTCAGCAACCTCCGGGAAAAATATTACACCCAACACTGGCTCTGCGGAGGAAGAATAAAATAATACTAATTTTTCCCTTCTTGTGATTTTCTTTACTCTGTCCCGACTGATAGTCCAGAAACTATTAAAAGAAGAAAACAATGAAGAAACTTTTAGGCATCCTCTTATTCATCAGCATTGCGCTGAGCGCCAATGCACAACTTTTATGGAAAGTATCCGGTAAAGGATTAGAGAAACCATCCTATATTTTCGGTACTTATCACCTCTCTCCACTCAGTATAAAGGACAGCATTGCCGCCATGCCGCAGGCCATGAGCGAAACCGCCCAAGTCTACGGGGAAGTTGTGATGAGCGAAATGGCGACTCCCGCCTTCATGCAAAGCATGCAACAGCAGATGATGATGCCCAAAGACACCACGCTGCAAAGCCTCTTTACTCCCGAACAATACGAAGAAGTAGGCAAAGCCATCAAGGAAAACATGATGGTGGACATTGCCATGCTGGCACAACTGAAACCGGCTGCCATCAACCAGCAGCTTGTCGTCCTGCTCTACATGAAACACACTCCGGGCTTCAACCCGCAAGAACAGCTTGACACTTACTTCCAGCAGCAGGCCGCACAGCAAGGCAAGAAAATTGGCGGTCTGGAAACAGCCCAGTCACAAATAGACATTCTGTTCAACAGCCAGACGCTGCAACGCCAGGCAAGCCTCCTCTACTGCGCCATCAGCGACATTGAGAAAGGTATCGACCAAAGCAAACGCCTGATTACCGCTTATGAAAAGCAAGACCTGGACGCCATGTTGCAACTGATGGAAGAGCGCGACGGCAATTCATGCGACCCGCTGCCCGGTGAGATGGAAGCCATGCTGGATAACCGCAACAAGGCATGGGTTGAAAAGATGCCTGCCATCATGACGGAAGCCCCCACCCTTTTCGTAGTCGGTGCCGGACACCTGCCCGGAGACAATGGAGTGTTGAACCTTCTGAAACAACAAGGATATACCATAGAAGCCATGAAATAAATCCTCTAACAATTCTCTCTAACAACAACTTTTAATGGCAGACTATACAAAGCGTGACGGTCAAATACCATCACGCTTTGTTTGCATATACACTTTATTGTCCTCATCATACCGTACATCCCGAAAAATATACTACTTTTGCACCAAAGTCTTGGCTGTTATAGTGATAACGTCACTTTTGACTCGATTCGATAAGAACGCAAGAAGCGAAAGTTATTATCCCTGCTATTCGGAATCTGGAAAATTCTCTTAAACACCGCAGGATAATAGCAACAGTTTCTTCACGTCTATGTTATTATATACTTAGGCGTGGGGGCTGTTGTCTATTAACGGTGTGGGCATTTTCCAGAGCCTCGAATGCAGATAGACAATAACAGTCCTCGCGCTTTTTATATAATAACCTTCGTCAATGGGGACAGACGAAATGAAAGACACCGCGTATGCATCTTACATTATTTGGAGAAGTACAGTTATTTCTGTTAATTGCCGTTACATCTGCAAGCTTTCTATACTGGATAAATCATAAATACAAAAGTCTGAACAGACAGATTATCCGGGCAATAGACATTCCAGTATATCTGCTGAACAGACAAGGTATTGTCGTAAAACTACTTAATACACCTACCGAAAAGGCAAACAGACTTCCGTTCCTGAATCCGGGAGTTCTAAATATCAATAATTTAGTGACAGACGCCGATGAATGCCGGAAATACATGACGTCGCTGTTACGCGTACTGAATACCCGCACTTCGGACAGCCTGACCCTAAAGATAAGAATAGAAAGTGGTGAGAAACTATATATCGCAGTGCGCATGGTCTACCTCAACAGAAATTATGTCATAGCCTTCATACGCGACATTACGGAAGATGAAGTCCAACGCCGGGAAAACGAAAAATACCGTTTCTTCCTTGAAAGTATTCTGGAGAACCTCCCCATCGCCACTACAGTAAAAGATAAAAACGATGAAGGACGTTACCTGATATGGAACAAAAAAGCGGCAGAGATGATGGAAGTCCCCGCTGAGGATATTGTGGGACACTATGAAGAGGAGTTCAAACCCCTAATGCAAGATAATTTCATCCAAGAGACAGACAAAGAAGTTGAAGAGTCGGAAATTCCCCAGTCCTACATCAAACACTTTGTCAATCCCAAAGGCAGAGAGTATATTCTGTCGTTTCACAAAACGCTGGTGTCCTACAACAAAGGAAAAGAGAGGTGGATTGTCAGTTCTGCACTGGACATCACCGAACTGCTGGCAGCCAAAGAGAAAGCAGAAGAAGCCAACCGCCTGAAATCGGCTTTTCTCGCCAACATGAGCCACGAGATACGTACTCCGCTAAACGCCATCGTCGGATTCTCCTCCATACTTTCCGATTATATACAAGACGAAGATACAAAGGAATACATACATATCATCGAAGAAAACACCCAACTGCTGCTGCAACTGATTAATGATATTCTCGACCTGTCACGCATCGAAGCCGGCATTCTCGAATTCACAGAAGGAGATATGGATGTAAACAAGACGCTTGATGAAATGCAGACGATGGCAAAACTGAAACTTCCGTCCGAAGTCAGTATACGTCTCCTGCCCGGTGCGGATTACTGTATTATTCACACAGTCCCCAAACGGGTAAGACAAGTACTGAACAACTATCTGTCAAACGCCCTCAAGCATACGGAAGAAGGTTTCATCGACATTGGTTATCACCTGCCGCAAGAAGACAGGATTCGCTTCTTTGTCCGTGATACCGGTTGCGGCATTCCTCCTGAAAAGCAAAAGGATGTATTCGAACGCTTTGTCAAGCTAAACAGTTTTAAACAAGGCACGGGTCTCGGACTCTCCATCTGCACCATGATTGCCGAGAAAATGAACGGAAAAGTGGGCGTCAGCTCTATTCCGGGGAAAGGTTCCGAATTCTGGTTCGAAATACCCTATCAGCCTGCCGGAAGCCAACCTGCATAGAAAAGCCCGCCACTGACATGAACTCTGTCAACGACGGGCAACCTAAACCATCACCGATGCTATCCTGACTCACAATACCTATCGAAGACTAAATCGCAGTTTTCCACTCTGCACCAGTTCTTCATGAGTGATACGATATCGGGACAGTTTTTTTCCTCCCAGTTCCATTTCACGGATATAAAGCGACTCTGCCGACGGGCGTTCCGTCTCTATCACCAGTTGGTCGCGTCCCCAATACTTAGGGTCGAGCTTTATGGTCACCTTATCAAATACCGGAGTAGACAGCGTATAAGCCGGTTCTCCGGGACAATCCGGATAAAAGCCCATCATATTGAAGATAGCCCAAGCGGACATCGTTCCGGTATCATCATTGCCGGGAATTCCGTCGGGGGCATTCTTGAAATACTTCTGCAAAAGGCGGTGCAGCTCTTTCTGCGTGCGCCACTCCTCACCCTTGAAATAAGAAAAAAGATGGGCGTATGCAATGTCCGGTTCGTTGGCAGGGTCGTACAGTCCTTCGTCGAACACACGCTGAAGCTTGTCTACGAACGGCTTCTTTCCACCCATGAGCCGGGCAAGCCCTTTCACATCGTGGGGAACATAGAAAGTATAGTTCCAGGCACAACCTTCGTGAAATCCGGGGTTCGGCTCAAAGTTCTCTCCCTGCCTCGGGTCGAAAGGAGCATAGAATTCACCGTTAGGCAGGATAGGACGGAAAGTACCGTACTCCTTACAGTAATAATGCTTGTAGCCCAGCGAACGTTCGTGGAACAGACGGGCATCCTCCTTCTTGCCAAGCGCAGCGGCTATGCGCGACAAAGCATTGTCGGCAATATAGTATTCCAGGGCATGTGAAACGGAATTGTCATACTGCTCCCGCAGGGGCACATATCCCAATGACACGTAGTCGTCATTGTCCGGTCGGAGCAGATTCTCCGCTCCCGGCAGGGTGGCTCCCTTGCGCATGGCTTCGTAGGCCAGTTCTATATCAAAGTCGCGCAGACCTTTCAGCCAGGTGTCGACGATGACGGGAATGGAAGGGTCACCTTCCATGGTCAGCGTCTCACGTCCGTAGAGTTCCCATTTGGGAAGCCAGCCGTGTTCGCGGTACATGTCGAGCATGGAGCGCACCATCTGCAATTGCCGTTCGGGATATACCAGCGTAAGAAGCTGGTGCACATTGCGGTAAGTGTCCCACAAAGAAAAGACGGTATAACGGTCGCCTTGGGTAGTCAAAATCTTATCACTCTCCATAGCGGGATATTCCCCGTTCACATCCTGCAGGATATTGGGATGTATCAGCGTATGATAGAGTGCCGTATAAAAAACGGTTTTCTGTTCCTCCGTACCTCCTTCTACAAGGATGCGCGAAAGGTCATCGTTCCAGCGGCGACGGGCTTCTTCCAGCACTTGACCGAAGTTCTTTCCCTGCTGCTCGGTATCCAGATTGAGGCGGGCATTCTCCATGCTCACAAAAGAGACTCCCATCTGTACTTCCACCTGCTCGCCTTCTTCGGTATCGAATGTAAGATAGGCGCCGATATCATCTCCCGCCAGTTCCTTCTGGTAGCGGGTGTAAAGTTTGTAGCGTCCGTTATCGGGGTCCCATTCGGCCTCTACACCGGTCATGGGGCGCTGCTTCTTCCAGTAGCCCGAAGCGGCGGGCTGCTTGTTGACACGCATCACAAAGTAGATGGGAAAAACGGCTTGTGGGTTGTAGCAGAAAGTACCCAGCAGCTTCATACCTTCAAACTCGCATTTACCCGTCTGGCGCAGAAAAGCTCCCGATTCATTGGTCAGGCCTTCGCCCAGGTTCAGCAGCACATGGCTCTGCCCGGCAGGAAAGGTGAAACGCGCCACACCCGTGCGAGGAGTTGCCGTCACTTCCGTCTTCACATTGTAGCGGGTCAGGAAGTTGCTGTAATATCCGGGGGATGCCTGCTCGTCCTTATAGCGGCTTCCATATTCCTTATAATCTACGGACAGCTCTCCCGTAGTGGGCATCAGCAGCAGAGAACCCAATTCCGGACAGCCCACACCGCTCAAATTGACATGCGAGTATCCGGTGAAGAAACAATTGTGATACTCATAGGGAGTGGACCACCAGCGGGCATCTTTATCGTATTTGTTGTCCTCCGAACCCATCACGTTGAAGGGCACTACGGACATCATTCCATTGGGACAGACGGCTCCCGGATTCGTGGTACCGAAGTTAGTGGTACCGACAAAAGGATTCACATAGTCCGCAGGATGCTTCTCCGCAGCCATAGATGCCGTGAGCATTCCAAAGGAGATGATACAGAAAGTAATCAGTCGTTTCATAATATAGTAAGGATTTGTTCTTTATTAGTTAGTGAGCACGCTACCCATGCCGGTGTCATTGCATGCACTCTGCAAAGTTATTGCAAACGGTCTGCAGTGACACTGCAAACTACTTTGCAGTAGCGCTGCAACAGTTTTGCAGTGACGCTGCATCAGCTTTGCAGTGGCGCTGCAACGGCTTTGCAGTAGCACTGCAAAAAGCATGCAGTATCTTTGCAGTGATATTACACTAAGTATAAGGCAGTTACGGCAGGCGCTTTTCAGCAATACCGAGCGCCTGCCAACTGCTTGGTACTTACAAAATACTTGTGCGCTTCGTGAACTCCAGAATCTCGCGGATATACCCAAAGGCAAGCCCCACTACCGTATCGGCTGCACCGTAGTATACAGCTACACGTTCTCCATCTTGCAACGCTGCGCAAGGGAACACCACGTTGGGAACATCACCTTGCAACTCATAAGGAGCAGCAGGCGCAAGCAGATACTCACGGGTGCGGTAGAGCAACTTGGCAGGATTGTCCTTATCCAGAATAGCTGCTCCCATGGAGTAACGGAAACCGTTACAAGTGGTTATCACGCCATGATAGAACATCAGCCAACCCTCGTCCGTGAGGAACGGTACCGAACCTGCCCCTATCTTGGTACACTGCCAGGCACTTTCGGGGAAAGGCGTAGGAGCCATCACATGGCGGTGTTCGCCCCAGAATTTCATGTCAGGGCTGAAGCTAATGTAGATGTCGCCAAAAGGAGTATGTCCGCTATCGCTGGGACGGCTCAAGAGCGCATATTTGCCATCGAACTTCTGAGGCAACAACACACCGTTGCGGTTGAAAGGCAAGAAAGCATTCTCGCACTGGAAGAACTCCTTGAAATCGAAAGTATAGCCGATGCCGATGGTGGGGCCGTAGTAGCCGTTGCACCACGTAATCCAGTAGCGGTCCTCAATCCATGTCACGCGCGGATCGTATTTATATTCGGACTCTATCATGTCCGTATTCCCGGCCTTGAACTTGATTGGCTCATGCTCTATTTCCCAGTGGATGCCGTCCTTGCTGAAACCGGCAAAGATATTCATCTGCACCGCCCGGTTGTCACAACGGAACACACCGGCATAACCATCCTTAAACGGAACCACCGCACTGTTGAAAATGCTGTTCGACGACGGAATATGGTAGCGGTCTATTACGGGATTCTCCGAATAACGCCACATTACATCCTTACAGCCTGCCGGCCGTTCTTCCCAAGGCATTGTGATTTTGTTGCTCATAATTGCTCTATATTATTAATTGGTTATTGTTGTTTCTTCTCATCGGCATACGTAAATGGTATGAAGTACGTAATGAGGAACGCCGGAATGGTGGCAAACAGCGTGAAGGTAAAGAACGCCTCGTACCCCAACCAGTCGCTGACAAAACCGCTGATTGTGCCCGGCAACATCACACCCAGATTCATGATGCCCGAAGCAAAGGCATAATGTGCCATCTGGTGCTTTCCCGGCGCCACCTGCTGCATCATGAACAAAGTCAGTCCCACAAAACCAAAACCATAACCGAAGTACTCGAGCACGATGGCACTACCTATCAGCAACCCGCTTTCCGGCTGGTACATGGCAAGCAGGGTATACGCTACAAAAGGCAGATTGAAGATGCAGCACAGAGAGAACAGCGTCCGCCGCAATCCCCGGTGCGAAATGTAATAGCCTGCCAACAGTGACCCCAGCACAAAGGCTGCCGCCCCATAAGTGCCGTAGTACAAACCTATCTGCTGCTCATTCAGTCCCAAGCCACCTGCCGAACGCTCCGCCTTCAAGAAAAGAGGGACAATCTTCATGACAAAACCCTCGGCAAGGCGATAAAGGATAATGAACGCTATATAGTACCAGATGTGCTTCTTCAAGAAGAAATCCTTGATTACCGCCACCAACTGCTCCCACGTCTCTCTTGCCGACTTGGCGCCGGATGCGGCCGCACCGCCCGATGGCAGCATGCGCATGTGGTAGAAGCCAAGCAGCAGCATCACCGCCGCCAATATCAGCATCACCGTCATCCATGCATGCCGGGTAGCCTCGTGGCGGACTGCCTCTGTGGCACCCTCCACCCCACCGAAACCTACCAGCAAGGCACCTGCCAGCCAGACCAACCCGCCGGACGCCACAATCTTCGCTATATTGTAGAAGGCTCCCTGCCAACCGATATACTTGGCCTGGTCCTGCTTGTTCAGTTCCGACATGTAGACACCATCCGTAGCCACATCGTGCGTGGCTCCGCTGAAAGCAATCACTGCCAGCAGCGCAATGCATATCGCAAAAAAGAACGGTAACTGCAACGCCAAAGCCACCAGAGCAAAACCTGCTCCGGTAACCATCTGCGTCAG
>ENA-OOXT01002311-OOXT01002311.1-human-gut-metagenome-genome-assembly--contig:-NODE-2311-length-10874-cov-3.749237_pt1 | contig 10874 bp, 9 predicted proteins | sample MGYA00241590_ERZ501349 | MGnify/ENA primary metagenome ERZ501349 (study PRJEB25962, sample SAMEA2042838) | human gut metagenome | biome: human gut; feature: human-associated habitat; material: faeces...
ATTATTAAGGTCTGTACCTGACAACCGATTGCACTTCTATCTTGAACTTGCGATGTAAAACGATAAATGTATTCCTCTGCTATAGGTCTTTCAGTGAGTTCAAAAGATCTTAGCATATGATTTTCTTCTTTATAAAGTTTATTATTTTTAAATGCCTTAATATTTATATATAAATTATCCAAATCTGAAGATTCAGAAGTACGTTTTAAATATGTTATAGCAAAATGCAACCCAGATGATGATGTAAATTTCATATACTCCTTTTCGAATATTATCCTTTTATTATAAAAATCACATTCTTTTGACATATATAATCCATCATAAATCATCGTAGTATCTTCATCACCTATATATTTGAGTGTTCCACCGTCTTCTGTATATACAGTGAAATATGCCCATTTTGAGATATTTTCCATATCCCCTGTAAAGGTTATTTCCAAACGTTTTATAACATTTCCACTATTATTCTGTCCAATGTCATCTTCCGAACAAGAAGTCAAACACAATAAAAAGAAAAAAAACGTCGCATAATTATAAATACAAAATAAATTTTTCATTTTGCAAATATATGAATAAGCCATAACATACCAAACAGTATTTTAAATATTTTATATACATTAGAATATATTAATAAACTATTGAAAACGACTAAATACGAACAAAATTTTATAAGATCCCTCATTTTCCTTATGGAATGACATTTAAATATAACAATTCTAATATGCACATTAAAAGCAAGAAATAATCAAAAGCATAAATATTTAATATTTCAGAATAACATAGCAGGTAATCATTCTTTATAAAAATATTTTTATTATTTTTGCAGAAAACATTAAAATGCGCAAAGGTAAAAAAGAAACACTTTATAAAGCTGCTTTCAAATTATTTATAACAAAACAATTCGATGGGGTTTCATTAGCAGATATAGAAGTCGAATCAGGCTTAACAAAAGGTGCAGTGTATTATTATGCCTCCAACAAAAAAGAACTATTTCGAAATGTTATTGAGTATTATGTCATTGAGAAACAAAATATAGAAAAAAAAGTTAATGTAAACAAAGCGAACAATCTCAAAAATTTCATAGATTTATATATAGAAGGCATATGTAAAACAATATCAAGTTTTCAATTTATCATAGATGATTTATCATATACAAAATCCACAAAAGCATACATTTCATTAATCTTACAGATCGCCCAATATTTTCCAGACTTAAATAACAAATTCTCCATTATAAGAAACAACGAAATAGGCATATGGTGCGCCTTTCTTCAAAAGGCTATCATATGCCATGAAATACGCGAAGATATAGACATTCTTAGCACAGCTAAACAATTCATAAACATTTTTTATGGTCAAACATTCATAGACGCTTTATCTGAAGGACTTAACATCAATGTTCTAAGACAACAAATGTATAATTTATATAATTTATTAAAAAAGAGTCCTTAAATTTCATTTTATAATAATATTTAGTATCTTTGCACGCTAAATATAATACCTTAAAATATGAAAAATGTTTATATAAAAAAAGTTTCAACATTTTTTCCGAATAATCCTATTGAAAATGATAGAATTGAAGATTATATTGGAAAAGTAGGAGGAAAGCCATCAAGAGTAAAAAATATCATTTTACGGCAAAATGGTATAAAGACGCGTTATTACGCCTTAGACACTAACCAAAATATCACACACACAAATGCGCAAATGGCAGCAATGGCCATAAATAAATTATTCTGCAACGAAAATGAAAAAGAAAAAATAGAAGTTCTTACGTGCGGAAGTTCAACACCAGACCAAATGCTACCATCTCAAGCATCAATGGTACATGGTATCAGTTTCAAGCAATCAATGGAAATTTATTCATTATCTGGCGTTTGTTTATCTAGTTTAATGGCATTAAAGACAGCATATCTATCTATTCAATCAGAAAACTCATGTAATGCAGTGTGCTCAGCATCAGAATTAGTTTCGCCGATTATGTTAGCAAAATTCTTTGATTCTGAAATTAGAAACGAATCAATAATTAAGAACAATCCAATACTAGCTTTTGAGAAAGATTTTCTAAGATACATGCTTTCAGATGGCGCTGCAGCCGTACTACTACAAAACAAATGTGAACCAGGTAATTTGAAAATCGAATGGATAGAAACCGTCTCGTATGCCAACTTACAACCAGCGTGTATGTATATGTGGGCTGATTATAACGAAATTGGCAGATTTATAAGTTGGAAAGAGTTCTCTACAGACGAAATATCAAGAAAATCAGTATGGAGTATAAAACAAAATGTGAAACTTTTAAATAAAGTAGCAATAAAATATTTTGTTAATGCAATAGAGTTAGCATTTCAACGACACCCAAATTCCAATGTAAAAAATATTAAGTATGTAATACCTCACATTTCATCTATGTTTTTTTATAATAAACTTTCAGAAGAAATCATCAATAGAGGATTAGACTTACCTATTGAAAAATGGTTTACAAATCTGACAACTGTGGGTAATTGTGGTTCTGTTGCTATATTTGCAGCTTTAGATGAGCTTTTGCAGACAAAACAAATAATCAATGGCGACCAAATACTATTATTAATACCTGAAAGTGGAAGATTTTCATATGGAATTGTTTTACTTACTATGGAATAAAATTATAAAAATGCAATGAATTCAACTACAATGCAATACAAAATGAGAAAGGACTTAAAATACCTATACAATGAAAGAGAAATTTAAGGAAGCACGGGCTGTTGAGGAGGATGAAGACGAACAAATCAACGGCGTGTTCTATTGATTTAGGGGTGCATGCTTTTAGCATCTTAGCATCATTTCACTCCTGCCGAATCAACAGGACACGCCATTATTATTATCAACATAAGGATGCAAAACGCTACATATAGCATGTAGGGTTTTGCATTTTTATTTTAAATCAGTAACAAGCGCTATTCCCTACTCTCTCTGTTTCTGTTTGAACAACTGAAGAGGTTTGCCGTAGTTGAGCATGCGCCAGATCCACTCTAAGGGGCCGAAAAGGCAGTAATGAAGCCACAGACGGCTTAGCAACATCTGAAGGACAAATACGGCAAGGGCTATAATCTCTGTAAGCGAAAGGCCCACGCCGGCACCAAGACCGAAGCCTATGCCGTAGAAAAGGAACATGCCTGCTATAGACTGACAGATGTAATTGGTCAAAGCCATGCGGCCGGGAGCGGCAAGGGCGCACCATACCGCCGAACTGCTGCTGCGGAGATAAAGCAGGCAGAGGGACGACATATAGGCGAAACCGAGCGGATAGACGCTGACAGCGTAAAGCAATGAGTGGGCAGCGTTGCCAAAAGGATGACCGCCAACGGCGCTCCATGCATAGACAACAGACAAAGGAATACCGACACTGAAGCCTATAACCGACACGCGGCGCAGCAGGTGCCAGTGGGCAGAAAGGTCGGCGTATATCTTCTGACGCCCGATGTAATAGCCTATCAGAAACAGGCCAAGGACCTTAAAGTAGCGGTTGCCGTCGACAAACTCCTGCACTCTCACCAACGCTCCCTGAATAAGAAACTGAAACACCTGAGCATAACTGTCGGCATCGCGCAGCCAATAGCCGAAGTTTTCTTCTGTTATGCCGTACTTGCGGCAGTAATGCCACTGAGCCTCAACGGCAGGAGCCGAGAGACTCACGCCGAAGATTTGTGTCAGTGTGTCGACAGCCACGGGCAGCAAAAGGAAGAAGGCTGCCCACGAAAGCATCTTCCGGTTGCTCACGTTTCTGAACAACGGCAGCACCATTCCCATAAGGGCATAAAGCATAAGTATGTCGCCGCTCCAGATGAACATAAGATGCATGAATCCTATAGCGAGCAACACGGCCATGCGCCTATAGAACAGCCTGAAAGCCCCGTTGCCTTTCTGTTCGGCATGACTTATTATTATCGAGAAGCCCATGCCGAAGAGCAGCGAGAACAGGGTGTAGAACTTGCCGTCGATGAACACATACTGCAAGAATCGCACAATCCTGTCCACACCGGCTGAAGGCATTGACGCGGCAACGGCGGCCGGCTGAAACGTATAGAGCGAGAACTCGGGATAATTGGCAAGACAGATGCCAAGCAAGGCGAAGCCTCTAAGTGCGTCGAGAATGACATAGCGTTCCGACGGCTTTACTGGGGAATAGTTGGTTTTGGACATGGATATATTTTTTAGGAGTTAAGGAGTTATGAAGTTAAGGAGAAGTTCCTTGAGCATAGCGAAAAAAGACGTATGCCTTGAGGAGTATTGTCATTTGGAGTTAAAGTAGTTAAAGGAGTTATCGCCAACAAGTTGGCTAGGAGTTAAAGCCATATGCTTTGTGGATCCTTATCCAGGGATAGACACAAGACATTTAGATTTTTCACTCTTCACTTTTCACTGTTCACTTTCGTATGGCGCTGTTTAATTTTTACTTTTTAATTTTTAACTGCGCTTGCGCTCCCCGTCTGCTCTTCACTTTCACAAGGCAAATCATAATTAGCTAACGCTGAACTTTGTTTCTCCATTCTCAACTCTCAATTCTCAATTTACTTTCTGTTCACCATCATCACGCTTATCATTATCACGGCAAGACCGGCGAGCTGTATCAACGTTACGTCCTCATGACCAAGGCCGGCACCGATGACTACAGCAACAACGGGATTGACGTAAGCATGAGTGGCAACTTCGGTGGCAGGACGCACACGCAGCAGCCAGATGTATGCCGTGTATGCCATCATTGAACCGAATACTATAAGATATGCCAACGAAAGCCATGATACGGCTGATACTGCGGAAAGCTGCAAACTGCTGAAATCGCCCGACAATCCTGCGCACAAGGCAAACACGACGCCCGCACCAAGCATCTGCCAAGCCGCCGACGACAGTCCGCCGTCATCATTGTCGCGGATGTGATATTTTGAATAGAGCGTGCCGCATGCCCACGATATGCATCCACCTATAAGCAGAAGCACGCCATACTCATAATGACTGCCGCCGGGACGCTGCATGTTGAGCTGTTCGAGATAGAGCATGGCCACACCAAGAAAGCCAAGCACGATGCCTGTCACGGTGGAGACACTTCTGAAATTGCGACGCCACTGCGGAACATCGAGCAGCATTATCCACAAAGCCGTAGACGAAGCCATTATTGCGACAAGACTGCTGCTGACATAGCGCTGGGCAAACATGATGACGCCCTGGTCGACAAACAGAAGAATGATGCCGCACACGGCCGACTTAAAGATAAGTCCACGGCGCAACAGCCGCTCGCCACGCAACCGGCATACAGCAAGCAAGGCCAGACCTGCCACGGCGAAGCGCACCGTGCCGAGCACGAACGGCGGAAAGTCGTGAAGACAAACCCCGATGAAATAATATGTGGAGCCCCATACAACGTATATGAGGAAATAGGCTGCAGCTACCGCAAGGCTGCCGGGTGGCTGTGGCATAGGCAGTTTGTTTTGTAAATAGTAATAATTGTCAGACCGAAAGCAGCGCGCCAGCCCTTTGGCCGGCACGTTGCCCTATATGCGTCAGCACCATAAGCAATGATGTCAGCCTCTAGTCTTTATCTCGCAGTTGGCTGGTGCCTTGATGTTCTCGTCGATAGTTACCGAACCTATTGAGTCGGCCACAATAACGCCCGATGTCGGATTCTTGATGTTGGTGATGACTCCGCGTATGTCGGCGTTGAGCGTTGAATACTCGAAGGCCCTGTCGCACTCACTGTCGAACGTGCAGTTTTCCAACACCAGGTCGTGAGCATAGCACAGCGGCTGCTCGCCTGAGATATGGCAGTTTACAAGGCGCAGGTTGCGCGAGTGCCATCCCAGATACTCGCCGTTAAGCTCTGAGTCGTAGATAGTAACGTTCTCCACCTCCCAGAAGGCGTCCTTCGTGGTTATCTTGGCGTTGTGTATCTCTACGTTTTTTACATACTGGAACACGTATTTGCTGTCGCTCTCAAAGCCGTCTATGCGTATGTCGTTGCTGAACATGAAGGGATAAGTGCCGCCGTGCAACTTCAGGTTCTTAACGTTGATGCGGTTGCAACGCCAGAAAATCTCGTCGGCGTCGTTTATCTCAACGTTCTCGATGTCGATGTCGTTCATCTCGCGGAACATCTTCGGCGCGTCTATCACGGTGTTCTTCATCGTCAGATGGTCTGAATACCACAATGCAGAACGTCCGCCAACGGCAAAATAGCAGTTGTCTATCGTGAATCCGTGGACATGCCAGAATGGATAGTTACCTTCAAAGCGGCAGTTGGTGGCCACAATGTTGCTGCATTCCTTTATGGCCGACTCGCCTTCGCGTATGGTTACGTTGTTGATGTGCAGGTCGTGCGACGCGAACAACGGGCGTTCGCCGCCAAATTCGGTGTTCTCAATCAGTTTCATAATATGTAATCTTTTATAATTTATTTTTTCGTTGTCAGTAGAGCTGTGGAGCATTTCTTGCGTGCCCGGCTTTAACAGACTATCGTCAGCAACGATATTTCTGTTGCTTTTTCTTTTGCAAAAATACGTATAATCAGATAAAAAAGCTGTATCTAATTTACTGATTAGATGAAACAATTCACAGAAAATATGATTTGCTCAAATTAATTAACCGCCAATATAGGCTTTTCGGCACAAAATGATGACACAGAAACATTGGGCGGAGCTACCTGATTACCCCGAAACAACAGTTTATACTTACACATGAAAGCAGCTGAATAATAACAAAAAAGGTTGGCAGCAACGGCAAAACGGCCGACGCATCAACAGCTTTTCAGCGCAAATCTGACTCTTCAATACATCTAACCACCGCAAGATCAGCCTCTGCCCAGTCGACTGAGCGCAGCTCTTTAGCGCCGAGCCACACATAGTCTACATGCTCCGAGAGAACGAACCCGTCTGACAGCGGCTCACAGAGATATGCGTTGAGCGTTATCGAAAAGTCGGGATAATCATGACGGGCAGCCACAATCAGGTTGCCTACAGATATGTCATAATCAAGTTCCTCGGCAAGTTCGCGCTTCAAGGCCTCCTGCGGCGTTTCGCCGGGCTCAATCTTTCCGCCCGGAAACTCATATTTGTAGCTTGTATAACTGTATTTTGTGCGGCCCTTTTTCACGCAGAAATATTTTCCGTCCTTGCGTATTACAGCTGCCACCACATTATAATGTTTAGCGTTCATATTCAGCCTTTCTCCTTTTCTTGTTTCTTATATACTGCCGCAAACGGTCATTCGCCCTGCCCTTCTGCCGCTTTGCGTCTCTCTGTCAGTTCGGCCTGCATCTTCTCGTTGAAACGCTTTGTTATGGGATAAAACACTACCGACGCCAAAGCTATGCCGAACACCACTGCCGGCACTATGCTCGACACGAGGCGTATGCCCTCAACAGCCCCGCTGCTCTGCATGGCTGTGCCGCCCGACACGTAGCCGAATGCCGACAGCAGTATGCCCGACAAGGCTCCGCCAAAGCCGAGCCCCATCTTCAGTGCAAACATTATGCCCGAGAAACAGAAGCCCGTTGCGCGTCGGCGGTTGAGATATTCCATATAGTCGGCCACATCTGCCACCATTGCCCACATAAGAGGTATCGTCGGGGCATAAGCCAGACTCTTCAATACACACAGCAGATAAACAAGCACAACATCATCGGGCGAAGGCAGATAGAACAGAGCCTGAAACAATACGGTGAGCGACAGGCACACCATATATACGGTCTTCTTGCCCAACTTGCCGGCAAGCCATCCCGAAAGGAACACCACGCCTACAAACTGCATTATGGCGTTGAGTATGTTAAACAGCGAGAAGCCTGCCGAATAAGCCTCACGCTCCGTATCGGCAAGTCCGAAGTTATGCAGAAACTCATAGAGCGAGCGCTGGTCGAGATAGCTCTGAAAATAAAAGTTCATCGACGAGCCGAACATCGCCAGTGAGGTATATACGGCAAGACACAGCACAAACATTACGCGCCACGACACGTTGCCGAAGGTTTCCTTTACGTCTTCCTTAACGCTAGCCTTCTGTTGCGGCGGCTGGGCTATGCGCTCTCTGGTGGTGAAGAATGTTATGAGCAGACAGATAAAGGCGATGAAGGCAAACAGCAGAATGGTGCGGCTCCATCCACGACTCGCATCCGACCCGCCAAGGCGGTCAATCAGCGGCAGCGTAAAGCCCTGCACGGCAAACTGGGCTATAGTGCTTGCCACAAACCTCACCGTGTTGATGCTTGTGCGCTCCTTTATGTTGGCCGTCATCACTCCGCCGAGCGAGGCGTAAGGTGTGTTGTTGAACGAATACATCATCAGCAGAAGCACATACGACACGGCGGCATAAACGGCCAGCAGCGTCTTGTCCTGTATGTCGGGCCTGTGGAAGGCAAGGATGTAGAACAGGCAGAACGGCAGGGCCGACGCCAGTATCCACGGACGATATTTGCCCCAGCGCGTGCTGGTGCGGTCGGTAAGTATGCCCACTATCGGGTCGGCAAATGCACTCACCATAGGCGCCACAAGCAGCACCGAGCCGGCAATGGCTCCGTTGAGTCCGAACACGTCGGTGTAGAACTTCAGCTGATATATCATTATCATCTGAAACACCAGATTGGCAGCCAGGTCGCCCAATGAATAGCCGACCTTCTCACCGAAAGAAATCTTACCGTTATATGAACTATCTGCTGACATCGTTCTTATCTAGCTTTTCGTTTACATGGCGTATACCTCTGCCAGGCTCACGCCCATTGCTCCGGCTCATAACCATGAGGCCGGCACACCGCCCCTCTCAGGGCCATGTTATTAGCAGGAACAAAAGTAATAAAAATTCCTGACAGGAATAACAAAACAGCGAAATAATACAATAAATTATATTGCCGTCAGCAATTCAAATTCCGTCCGTATATCTTTATCCTCTTCATTCGTCCATTTTCAGTGCCACGTTCAAAATTCTGTCGTAGCCATTCATATAGTCTGTGGCATAAACTGGAATTGTGATGTCGGGCTTAATGCCTTTTGCGTGATGCTGTTCCCCGTCCATGCAACGCATTAGCATCCCTGTCATTGAGAAAGGAAACAGGGGATATCAAATAGCCAAACAGAAATATAATGTTTCCGCCCAAAAACTTTTTATTAAATTCTTCTGAATCTATTAATTAAGGCAACCAATATCAGCAGGCAGAATATGGCGATAATGATGAATCTGGTCTGATTCATTATGTCGGCATAGAAACTGCTGCCGGGGCTTATATTATCTATGACGCATGATGCAGAATTGTTTACCAGGTGCATGCCGAAGCACACCATGACGTTGCGAGTTTTATAATAAACCCAGCCTAAAAGTATTCCACTTATGAACGTGCCGATAATCAGGCTTGGATAGAAATGCAGTATTGCGAACATAAAGGCAGAAATCAGAATACCTATCCACGGATTTGTCTTCCATTGGAGCAGTTTTTCCTCTATACCTCCGCGAAACACTATCTCTTCTGCCAGCGGAGCCAGTATACTGATGCCTATTATACTTGCAAAAGAGAGCTGTCCGTCAGCTGCAACGGCTTCGCTATAGTCGTTAAGGTTTAGGGCCGAAACAAAAAGGTTGAGCGGCAATATTGAAACCAACATCATCAGCATTGCCATCAGATAGACTGATGCAGGAGAGTTATCTGAGCCATGCTGACCGAAAAACGGCAGCTTCACATATTTTCTCTTTATAAAGAGTGCGGCGATAAACAGATTGCTCAGAATCAGCGTGGCGCTGTCCATACTGCCCGACTGCATGACATCCTCTATCGGCATGTTGTTGTTGAGTACGTAATTCTCAAAAATCCAGCCGGCAACATAAACAATGGCCGGTACAAGTATCAATACGCCAAGAATGTATAACGCGTAATATGTTATGGCGACAAATGGTTTTGGCATTGTTTCCATCATAATTTATTAGTTTTTATAAGTTCTCCATATTTTATTTAAGGCATCGGCCTGAGTATGTTACGATTGTTGCCATCCGACATCATGTCTGCAAATATATAAAATTATTCGTATTACCGCCCGTTAATCTGAAAAAATATATAGGTCATAGAGAAAAACAATACCTTTTCCGACAGCAGATTAATTCTTATTTTTTTGCGTTTATCTTCTTATTTCATAATTTATATGTATCTTTGCCGCCGGATATGACACAACGCTCACGAACGCTGACAAGAGCATGCGCTGCCATGCTGCTTACCGTGTTTATGGCTTATTATGCCATAATCTCGGTGTATGCCCACGTGCATGTGGTCAACGGCGTGATGGTGGTTCACTCACATCCCTTTAAAGACAAGCACAGCCACCCTACGGGGCAGACGCTCGTGCTGCATCACCTCACACATTTTAATTCGCTCGAAGCCGGACCTGCAGCCGAGATTGAGGCGCCCGACGTGAAGCTTATTCACACATGCTACAGCGAATATACGGTGGCACACGCCACGCCCGACTACAATTCGGGCATATATCTGCGCGCGCCTCCCGTTTCTTCATTTTCATAAATCATTTTATCCTGAAATCGGCCGTTGGCATTCGGTTGGATTTTTGTTTTGCATTGGGCTGACTGACGTATGACTTTTTGCCGGCATGGTGAGCTATGCCTGCGAAAAAGCAGACGGCATGACGGCAACAAGAAAACGAAAATACGGCCGGAAGGTTACATCCTACGGCATTAATAACCTCCAAGCGGCCCGATGACCGATCAGGGTTTATCTCAACATTATTATTTATGCTGTGACGACGCAGGCATGCCGTGCCGTCATGGCCGGATATTACGCATTTTTTAAGAAATAAATGAAGAAACTAATATGGCGAATTCAAGCAGCAAGTGCAAATTTATAGTATTCTGTTTAAAAA
>ENA-OOXT01002323-OOXT01002323.1-human-gut-metagenome-genome-assembly--contig:-NODE-2323-length-10828-cov-2.086698_pt1 | contig 10828 bp, 9 predicted proteins | sample MGYA00241590_ERZ501349 | MGnify/ENA primary metagenome ERZ501349 (study PRJEB25962, sample SAMEA2042838) | human gut metagenome | biome: human gut; feature: human-associated habitat; material: faeces...
CGAAAAGACGCATACCTTCGATGCGACGAGCGAACAAAGCCCGTAAGAGTAAATCCACATTTGCTTGAAAAGGCGTTCGGCTTGCTCGCGGCTTGCGTTGTAATCTCTCATGATTATGTCGATGTCGTTCTGCTTGCCGAAGGGGATAATTTTCTGCGCGGCGTCGAAGTCCGCCTGCCCGGAGGTTTCCTGCATGAAGAGAAGTCTGAAAAGCCTGGGCTGTTCCGAGGCGAATTTAACCCATTGCATTCCGCGTTTTTTATAAGCGGGGTAAAATTCTTCCGCCACCGCCATATACTCGTTGAAAATCTCAACGGCACGGTTTTTAACTTCCGTTTTCAGCTCGTCCATATCCTTGAACAAAGTGAAAATAGGGCAGGACGAACTTCCGAGATATTTTCCGAGTTCTCTCGCGGTGAGGCTTTCGTAACCTCTTTCTTCGATTAGATTCATCGCCGCGGTTATCATCTGATCTCTTGTAAATTTCGGTTTCGGTGGCATTGTTACCTCTGTGTTTTGCTGTTAAGCGTTCTTTCGCTTGGGGCTTTGCCCCAAGCGAAAGAGGATATCCTCTTGCTTATTGTATAAGTTATTATCTCATTTTTTACCGGAATGGTCAAATATAATCCGTTAAAACCTGCGATTAATTATCTTTTCTAATAATCTCCGTCGGTACAGTGAACGATGTAATTACCCGTGTCGAAATCCCAACCGGATTCTTTCTCGATCACGTACCATTGTTTTTTCGTTCCGTTATAGCAAATGTCGGTAAGTTCTCCGCACCCTCTGAAAGCTTTAAAGCAAATCCGAGTTACGCTTTCGGGAATAGCAACACTCGTGAGTTTGGCGCACAACCCAAACGCATATTGGTCGATAGAAGTGACACCCTCGGGTATTGTTATACTTGTAAGTTCGGCGCAATTATTAAATATACTAAAGTTGAGAGTTGTTATGCTGTTGTCCGGTATTGTAATTTCCGCAAGCCTAATGCAACTGTCAAAGGCAGAAATACCGATAGAAGTCACGCTGTTCGGAATTGTAATGCTCGTAAGGCTGCTACAGTCAGAAAACGCACAACTGTCGATAGAAGTGACACCCTCGGGTATTGTTACGCTTGTAAGTCCGCTACAATGACTGAAAGCGCAATAATTGATTGAAGTTACGCTGTCAGGTATTGTAATTTCCGCAAGTCTAATGCAGCTTTCAAAGGCATAATCATCGATAGAAGTCACACTGTTCGGTATTGTAATGCTTTTGATTCTGCTACAGCCCGAAAATGCTCTCGAACCTATAGAAATTACACTGTTCGGTATTTTTACGCTCGTAATGTCGATGCAATCGGCGAACGCGTTCGCGCCGATATACGTTACGCCGTTCAGAATTGTAATACTCATAATTCCGCCACAATTTTTAAATGCGGAAGCGGCGATTGCTGTGACCGCATAACCGTCCGGGCTGACGGAGGGGATGACTACGTTTACATCCGCGCAGACACCTTTCGATACGGTACAGGTTTTTTCATCCTCGTTTATTTTATACGATAAGCCAACGGATGGTTGTAGTTCTTCGTCTGTTGTTTCGCTTGTCGTTTCGGTATCGGTTATCGGTTCGCTTTCCGAAGATACGCTCGTCGAATCGCTTTCCTTTTTTTCGCAAGCCGTAACCGCCGCGGCGGCTATGCATATGACAAGAGCGGCGATGATTGCGATTAAACTTTTTTTCATACCTTTAATCTCCCTCTTTTATTTAATAATGTTATATCAAATTGTTGCTGTTATGTCAAACGTATCGTTTAAGCGAAAAGAGTTCGGATCATTTCGCAGACTTTTTCCTTCATGACGGAATAATCGAGATAATCGTGCGTGTCGTAAACGTATTCGTGCGCGAAAGACTGAATGGAATTCATCGCCAGATGCACGCCCTCTTTCAACCCTTTCTTTTCAAAGCCGAGTTCGCCGAGTTTTGCGTAAATTTTTTCGGTGATTACGTCCTGCAACGCCATAAATTCGTTTTTCACGTCCTCGTCGCTCACTTCGAGAGAGTGAAGCGTGTTGTGAAGGTGAGCGTTTTCCTTATGCGTCTTTATCGTCACGTCGATAAATTCAACGATAAGCGCGTCGATATCCAGCGGCAGTTTCATTCCGTCGATTATCCTGCCGAAAGGTTCGGTAACCTTATCGATATATATTTTGAGAACGTGGAGCAGAATATCGCGTTTGTCTTTGAAATAACTATATACTATTCCGGTGGAAACCCCCGCGCGCTTCGCGATCTCCTGCGTGTTCGCGCTGTAATAGCCGATTTCGGCGAATAATTCGTAACTTGCGTCGATTATTTTCTGCTTTTTTTCGTTGGACCGCTCCTGTTGCGGTTGTCTTATCGTCTTTTCCATATATCCATTATATGATATTCCGAAAAAAAAAGCAAGAAAAATTTTATGAATATGAAAGAACATTCATATTTTTGCTTGACAACGGTTTTTGCTCTTGCTATAATGAATGCGAAATTGAAGTTTTATTCACATTTCAAAAATAAACTAAGCCATAGTTTAGCCGCAGGTGATTGTGGTTTAATGCAATCGCCTGAGGCAAAGTGAAAAAGGAGAAAAGGTATGCCTATAGTTTTAGCGCCGACAAATCAACAACTCAGAATAGTCCGAATAGCGGCGGACGATAAGTTGAAAAAACATCTCGAAAGTCTCGGGATAACGTTGGACGGCGAAATTACGGTTTTAAGTTCGAGCGGCGGAAGCGTTGTAGTTAAGGTAAAGGACGGACGCATCGCCCTCGACGGCAACCTTTCGACGAAAATTTTCGTCGCGTAAGATTTGTAATCAATCAGTTTTGATTAAGGAGATATAAAATGGAGAAAACTCTTAATTTGTTTGAGGTCGGCGAACACGGAACGGTAAAGTCCGTAACCGGCGAAGGCAAAATCAAAAGGCGTCTTTTCGATATGGGAATCACACCCGGCGCGGACGTTCTTATGAGAAAGAAAGCGCCTTTGGGCGATCCCATCGAGATTACCATAAGAGGCTACGAACTCACGCTTCGTAAAACCGAAGCGGTATGCGTCAATATGGAGGTAAACAAATAATGAAAAGATTTGCCCTGGCAGGCAACCCGAACTGCGGAAAAACGACGCTTTTCAACAGTCTGACGGGTTCTACGGCTCACGTCGGAAACTGGCCCGGCGTAACGGTCGACAAACGCGACGGCGTTTATAAAAAATGCGCCGAACCCATTTCGATAGTCGACCTTCCCGGTATTTATTCTCTTTCGCCTTACACTCCCGAAGAAGTTATCGCGAGAAATTACGTTTTGGATGAGAAGCCCGATTGCGTCATCAACATCGTCGACGCGACGAACTTAGAGCGTAACCTTTATCTTACCACTCAACTTCTCGAAATAGACGTTCCTATGGTCGTCGCTCTCAACATGATCGACGCCGTTGAAAAAGCAGGCGACAAAATCGACGAAAAAGCCCTTGAAAACAAACTCGGCGTACCCGTCGTAAAGATTTCCGCTCTCAAAGAAAAAGGTCTTAAAGAACTTATGGATAAGGCTTATAACGAGAGCAAGAAAAAGCGCGTAGGCATTACCGTTTTGAAGGATTCGCCCCTTGCGCACGTTATCGGCGACGTAAAAATCGCGCTCGAAGGTCAGAACGTCGCAAACCCGCTGTTCCACGCCGTTAAACTTGTCGAAAACGACGAGATCGAGGTGAAAATGCACAAAGAAACGGTCGGAATGGTCAGCGCATTCAAAAAGACGTTCAACGACGATATTTTCGGCAACGATTTCGAGGCGCTGGTTGCGGACGCGAGATATAAATACATATCCAAGAACTTCGCGCCGGTCGTAACCCGCAAAAACAAAGAAAAATTCAAAACTTCCGCTTCGGACAAGGCGGATAAGGTGCTTACGCACAAGGTTTGGGGTATTCCCATATTCCTCGTGGTTCTGTTCCTTATCTTCCACCTTACTTTCTCCGAAAACCTGTTCTTTATAAACGGATTCGGCGACGGCTGGATGCCCTCTCTTTCCGATAACGAAGTCTTCCTCGAAAAAGACGACGACGGCAACGTCGTTTATGAAGACGATCTCGATTACTACATGACCGAGAACGGCGATTATCTCACCGTCGGAAGCGAAGGCGTAACCGACAACGGCAACGGTACTTATTCCATCGAAGGCGAGGACGGAGAGTTTGTCGCCGACGACGAAGGTCGTCTTGGAAGCCGCGTGCCTGTTCTTAACTACGGCGGAAGATGGCTCGCAACTATTTACGACGGAACGATTTATTCGCCCGGCGTTGTGGTAAACAATATCTGGAACGATATGATAGTCGGCGAAATAGCCGGACGTATTCAGGAAGCCGTCGACGGCAGCGGAATGGCGGACTGGGCGAAAGGTCTTATCAATAACGGTATCATAGACGGTATCACGGCCGTTCTTTCGTTCCTTCCTCCGATTCTTGTATTGTTCTTATTCTTCTCGATTCTCGAAGATTCCGGGTATATGGCGCGTATCGCGTTCATTCTGGACAGAATGTTCCGTAAATTCGGACTTTCGGGAAGAGCGTTCCTCCCGATGATCATGGGCTTCGGTTGTTCCGTTCCCGCGATGATCAACACGAGAACGCTTGCAGACGAAAAAGAAAGAACGGCGACCGTCCGCGTTATCCCGTTCTTCTCCTGCGGAGCAAAACTTCCCATACTTACGGCAGTTGCCGGCGCGCTTGTTATCGGCACGGGTATCAGCGCGGATCTGATTACTTACTCGATGTATCTCTTAGGCGTAATAACCGCAATCGTTTCGGTTCTGCTTATGAGAAACACCTCGCTCAAAGGCGAAACGCCTCCGTTCATAATGGAACTTCCGGCATATCACGCGCCGCAGTTCAAGAACCTTATGGCTCACCTTTGGGATAAAACGAAGCACTTCGTAAAGAAAGCCTTCACGATAATCCTTGCTTCGACGATAGTCATCTGGTTCCTTACTCACTTCGATTTCCAGTGGCATATTCTTGCCGACGAAAAAATCAACGAGAGTATTCTTGCCAAGATATCGATGCTCGTTCAGCCGATTTTCACTCCCGTCGGATTCGGAAGTCAACTCGGCGAATACGGTTGGGTATTCGTTCTTGCGGCGGTTTCCGGTCTTATCGCAAAGGAAAACGTCATCTCCACTTTCGGAACGCTTGCGGCTTGCCTTATCGCTAACCCCGCGATTGCCGCCGAAATCGGACTTGCGAATATCACGAGCGAAGCGGGTGTCGGCGCCGTCAAGGCAATGATTCTTGCAACGGGCATTTCCGTTCCGGGACTCCTCGCGTTCATCGCGTTCAACATGACGACCATTCCGTGCTTCGCGGCTGTAGGTACGGCAAAAGCGGAACTTCAGGATAAGAAACGCTATAAATGGACGCTCCTGTTCTGGATAGCGACGTCTTACGTCGTATCCGCTATGGTTTACACGATCGGATCGTGGTGGTGGACGGCGTTCATCTGGGTGGCGGTTGTCGCGGCGGTCGCCGTAGTGATCGTTATGAGAAACAAAAAACTTGCGGCAAAACAGAACGTTCTTGCGTAAAAGCAAAACGGGTTTGAAATAAGCCTGCAAAACTTTGAACGTAAATAAATTCGGATTGATTGCATAAATTAATCAAAGGAGAGCAAATATGGGCGCTCTGGAAATACTTTTAATAATTGCATGCGCCGGCATTGTGATAGCCGTGAGCGTGACGTCGATAATCAGAAAAAAACAAGGCAAACACGATTGTGATTGCGGCGGCGATTGCGCGCATTGCTCGGCTTGCCGAAACGCGACGAAAAAGAAATAATCTTCCAAAAACAAAAGGACGCTCCCGTGTCGACAGGCTCGGGAGCGTCCTTTTCCGTTGTGTGTTATTTGCGGCTGTGTTTACGCGTTAAACGGCTTATAGAGCGGTTTTTAAGGATTGTTTGAGATTGTCCGATTAAATTTGCGGCTGATTTTCTTTCGCGGCGATAAGGCGTTTGTAGTCGTTTTCGATCATATCCGCGACTTCGTTCCACGTCCTGTACAAATCTTTCCGCGCGTTTGCCGCCACGCGGTTATAAAGTTCTTCGTCCGATAAAATCCCGATTATTCTCTCCGCGTAAGCCTCTTCGGATTGTTCGGCAAAAAAGCCGTTGACGTTTTCCGTAACCGTGCCGGCGGTTTTCGCGCCCTTTAAAAACAGAGTAGGGGTGCTTTGGCAGGCGGCTTCTATCTGTACGAGAGAGTTCGTGTCGTATAAGGACGGGAAGAGAAAAAGTTTTGCTCTCGCGTAGATTTTTTCGAGCGTTTCCTTGCTTTCAACCTTGCCGCAGAAAATTATTTCCTTTTCAAGCCCGAGTTCGCAGGCGAGTTCTTTCAGTTCGTCCTCGTCCTGTCCGTTGCCGACGAAAAGCGTTTTAAAAGCCACGCCTTTGTCTTTAAGAACCTTGAGCGAGCGGATGAGAAAATCGAGATTTTTAAGGAAGTTGATTCTGCCCACGAAGAGGAAAACGAGATCGTCCTCTTTAAGCGAAAACATATCGTTAACGAACTTATACGCCGACATTTTATCTTCAATCGGCGTGTGCGCCGTGGCGTTCGGGCGGATATAACAAGGCGCGGTCAAGCCGTATTCGTCCACGTAAAGCCGACGGATGGCCTCGCTCACGGTGTAACATTCGTCGCACGCGTTGAAAACCTGCATCATCGCGCGCATCGCGAGTTCCACGCTCTTTTTGAGTTTCAGGTTTCTTTCGAAGTCGAGTTTATACTGCGAATGAATGGTCGCGACAACGGGAATCCCGCGTTTTTTCGCGAGCGTTCTGCCTATCATTCCCACGGCGAACGGCGAGTGAATATGCGCGACGTCGAGTTCGCATTTTCTCAGTTCGTTCATAAAATTCGCGTCGAGCGCGGGCATCGGCACAACGTAATCGTATTTATCGATCGAAAGCGATTCGCATCTTACCACTCTGTAGGGGTAAACCGAATCGTCGTGCTTCGTCAGTCCGTTGGGGCAGAACACGGTCACGTCGTTTCCCTTTTCGGTTAAAAGCCTTGCGTAATTGTCGACGACTTTGATAACGCCGTCTATCATCGGGTAGAACACGTCTACGAAAAATCCGATTTTCATTTTCCCTCCGTTTCAGTGAGATTTATGATTTTTGCGTCCGGCGCGGTGGAGCGTCGGGTTTGCTTATTTTGCGAGTTCAACGTGAGCGGAAAACTCGTCTTGTTTGGTTATTTTGCGAGTTCCGCGTGAGCGGAAAACTCGTTCTGCTTAGTTATTTTGCGAGTTCCGCGTGAGCGTTCGGCACAACGAGAACGGTGCTGTAATCGGTGTAAATCACGCTGCCCGCTTTCGCTTTGGGCGGCTTTTTTACGAACCTTTTTTCGGCGTAGTCCACGGGGACTTTGCTCGCGGCTTGCGCTTCCGAATAAAACGCGCAAACTTCTGCGGCTTTAACGATAACGTCGTCCGGGATTTTGCCGCCCTTGGTTTCGATTATCACGTGCGAGGAGTGGTAACCCTTCGTGTGAAGCCACACGTCGTTTTTGAACGCGCGCGAAGTGAGTCTGTCGTTCTGAACGTTGTTTTTTCCGCATTTAACCACGTATCCGTCCACGTCGAAAACCCTGTACGGCGATTCTTTTTCCTGCTTTTTGCGGAATTTCGGCGGGGGAGTTATGCCTTCGTTTATAAGTTCGTTTTCCACGTCCTCGAAGTCGGCCACGTTTTCCGCGGCGAGAATTTCCAGCCGAACCGAGCCGAGATAGGCGAGTTCTTTTTCAGTCTGCTCCTTTTGCGGAACGACTATTTCGAGCGCGCGTTTTTCTTTGGCGTATTTTTTGAAATATCTTTGCGCGTTTTTCTTTGGCGTGAGATTTTTGTCGAGGGTTATTTTCACGGGTTTGTTTTCGTCGTAATAATTTTCGAGCGTAACCTCGCTCATCCCCTCTTTGATTTTGTACATATAGGCGGTTATCAATTCGCCTTTAAGCCTGTTTTCTTCATAGTCCTCGCAGGAAAGAATCTTTTCCTTTTCGCCCTGAAGTTTTTTCGTGTTCTTTTTTATCAGACCGTTTATTTTGTCGAGCAGTTGTTTTTGTTTCAGCGCGAAGCCTTTTTTAACGTCGCGCGTCGTATAAAAATCGTCCTGTCCGTCGGCTATGGTTTCGTAATATTTTTTCTCGCCGGGAACGGTGATATAATCGAAAACGTAAAAATCCCGCAGTTTGCCTTCTCCCGCAACGTTCGGGCGGATAGGCGGGTTGAAATAGAGCGAATAAAGTTTTTCGTATAATCTCCCGTTGTCCTTTTCGCCGGCGCATCTGTGAGCAAATTCGTTCGCCGTGGGGAAGGAAAGCCCCTTGAAATTATTGAAGAGAAAATTATCGAGATTGTCGCCGGAAAACGCCGTTAATCGGCTTATAGAGGCGTTTTTATCGGATAAGTCCGCTTTATCCTGCGGCTTTGGGAACTTGTATTCCGCGCCGGATAAGGTAACTCTCGAAGTCGCCACGTCCAAGGGGGCGTTTTTCAGACAACCTAAAATCAGCCCGTTTTCGGTGAGAATAAGGTTGGAATATTTGCCCATGATTTCCGCGTAAAGAATCTTTTTCACGTTATCGCGGAAGTCGTTCTTGCAGGCGAACGTAAGGGCGATTATCCTTTCCGAGCCGAGTTGTTCGACCTTTTCTATCGTCGCGCCTAAAATGTGTTTGCGCATAAGCATGCAAAAGTTGGGAGCGACTTTCGGGTTCGGTTTTTCTTTCGAGATAACCCCGACTCTGCAGTTTTCCGCGTTGGAAGAAAGGACGAGCGTCCGCGTTCCGCGCGAGGTGTAAACGAGAAGATAAACGTCGTCCTTGTCGGGTTGCGACACCCTGTTTATTTTCGCGCCGCGAAGAATCCCGTCGAGTTCGGCGGCTGCGTGATGAAGCGTGAATGCGTCCTGCGGCATAATTTCCTCCTTTTTGTTTGCGACAAATTTATTCCGCCGTCCGTAAAAATACGGTTTCCGGGCGACCTGTACGCTATGATATAACACAATTATATATTTTTTTTAAATAAAAGCAAATTTTATTGACGGAAAAATTTGCAAAATAAAATAAAATGTGTTAAAATAGCACCACGCACAGAAAACATCAAGGAGCAATTATGAAATACACTTTTGAAAAAGGCGAAAAGAGTTCGGTAAAAATCACCGTTACGCTTACCGCGAAAGAATGGGCGGCGATGCAGGATCAGGCCTACGAAAAAACGAAGGGCAAATATCAGTTGCCGGGATTCCGTAAAGGACACGTTCCCAAGTCCGTCATCGAACAGAGTTACGGCAAGGGCGCGTTTTACGAAGAAGCGATCAATCTCGCTTTCGCCAAGTATTATTACGACGTACTCGAAAAAGAGCCGACCATCGAGCCTATCGACAGACCCGACGTGGGCATCGACAAGCTCGACGACAAGGGGCTTACATTCACCGCGACCGTACCCGTTAAACCCGAAGTTAAACTCGGCGATTATAAAGGTATAAAGATTGAAAAAGTTGAGTATAATGTTAAGGACGACGACGTTACGAGCGAAGTCAACAGACTTCTGGAACAGCACGCCGCCGAAGAAAACGTCGAAGGCAGGCCCGCTAAAGACGGAGATATAACCGTCATCGATTACAGCGGCAGCATCGACGGAGTCAAGTTTGCGGGCGGCACCGCCGAAAAGCAGAACCTCACGCTCGGCAGCGGAATGTTCATTCCCGGATTTGAAGAACAGGTCGTCGGAATGAATATCGGCGAAACCAAGGATATCACCGTTAAGTTTCCCGACGATTACGGCGCGGAAGAACTCAAGGGCAAAGACGCCGTGTTCACCGTAACTCTTCACGAGATAAAGGAGAAGAAACTTCCCGAACTCACCGACGAATTCGTAAAGGAAAAAACGGGCAGCGAAACGGTCGACGCTTATAAGGCGAGCGTCAAGGAAAAACTCGAAAAAGCCAACGCTCAGAGAGCGGAGAGAGAAATCGAGGACAAAATCATCAAAGCGATAACGGATAAGAGCGAAGTCGAAATCCCCGACAGCCTTGTGGAAAGAGAAATCGACAACATGGTTCAGCAAGCCTCCTACAGACTTATGTATCAGGGGCTGAAATTCGAGGATTATCTCAAATACACCAACCAGACCATGGAAGCGTACAGAGAAGGTCTTAAAGATTCGGCTAAGGATCACGTGAAAACTCAACTCGTAATCGACAAAATTCTCACCGACGAAAAAATCGAAGCAACGAAGGAAGACGTCGACGCGAAGATCGCCGAACAGGCTCAGTCGGTCGGAAAAGACGCTGTAGAATACGCGAAAACGATGAGCGACAAACAACGCGGCTACATCGAAAACGGCGTGGTTATCGATAAACTCTTTAAGTTCCTTAAAGAAAACAACACAATTGCTTAATATCGCGATGAAAGAGGCTGTTAAAATCCGATTTAACAACCTCTTTTAAATCAAAAGGAGAACAATATGGCTTTAATACCTATGGTTGTCGAACAAACCGACAGAGGCGAACGTTCGTACGATATTTACTCCAAACTTCTCGAGGAGAGAATTATTTTCATTACGGGAGAAATCAACGACGCGGTTGCCAACACCGTCGTCGCCGAACTTTTGTATCTCGAAGCGAAGGACAGCGCAAAAGATATCGACATATATATCAACAGCCCCGGCGGAAGCGTCACTTCCGGGCTTGCCATTTACGACACGATGAACTTCATCAAATGCGACGTTTCCACGATCTGCATAGGAATGGCGGCGT
>ENA-OOXT01002324-OOXT01002324.1-human-gut-metagenome-genome-assembly--contig:-NODE-2324-length-10828-cov-1.782512_pt1 | contig 10828 bp, 13 predicted proteins | sample MGYA00241590_ERZ501349 | MGnify/ENA primary metagenome ERZ501349 (study PRJEB25962, sample SAMEA2042838) | human gut metagenome | biome: human gut; feature: human-associated habitat; material: faeces...
AACATCAGCCTGCTGCCAAAGAAAAAGCTGTCGGCAAAAAATCTAAAAAATAATTTATAAAACTTTTTGAGTTATAACCAATTCCATAACAAATATCTAAAATTTTTATTTCTGAATTTTTTTTCAAGAAATTATTTATATTTGATGGTAAAATAAATTTTTCATAGGCTTCAGTAAGTGCCCCATATGTTGAATGATATATATCATCTGCACTTGGAGAAAACAGGCCAACTGAGCCATCATTAGTAAAGTATGGATATAGTTCGTACATATATCAATTATAGAATATATCTTAATTATTGGCAAATTTTAATCTTTTTGCTATAATATATTTATTAAAAGTATACAATGACTTATAGAACAATGATGTTCTTTATGAGGGAATTATGAAAATTAGCGTAAAAGTGCCCGCAACAACGGCAAATCTAGGACCAGGTTTTGATTGCTTGGGAATGGCTTTACCCATTTATAACATAATTACAATTGAAGAAACAGTATTACCGGGCACTGGTATTGAAATTAATGTAATAAACGATAATCAAACTACTGATGATCTATTGATGGAACATATTCCAATGGATGAAAACAGTATTATATACAAAGCCGTAGAATTACTTTATAATTCTATTGGACAAACACCTAGTGAGCTTAAAATCACTGTTCAATCACAAATTCCTATAGCTAGAGGATTAGGAAGCAGTGCTTCTGTAATAGTTGGTGGTCTTCTTGCTGCAAATGAATTATTAGGACATCCTGCTGATGAAGTTGCATTATTATCTATCGCATCTGAAGTTGAAGGACATCCTGATAATGTTACTCCTGCAATTGTAGGTGGTTTGGTGCTTTCTTCTCAAGAAGATGATGGCAGTATTTTATACAGAAAATTAGATTGGCCTGAAGAATGGAATATCACTGTATGTGTTCCTGATTATGAATTATCAACAGATATTTCAAGATCTGTGCTTCCCAAAGAAGTTCCAATGGAAGATGCAGTGTTTAACGCTAAACGATTAGCTATGTTTGTTCAAGCAGTGAATACAAAAGATCCAGAATTAATGAAAGCTGCTTTAAAAGATAAATTACATCAGCCATATAGGATGAAACTTGTACCAGGCCTTGATAAGATTATTGAAAATTTAAAGCATGAAGAAAATGTTTTAGGCTGTGTATTAAGTGGGGCTGGTCCTTCTATAATTGTGATTTCACAAAAAAATGATCTAGAAAAAATTAAATCAATAATTAAAAATACTTGGGAAGATATGAATGTAAAAGTCAATATCATGACTTTGCCTGTTGAAAATCAAGGGGCTCATATCATATCACATGAATAATTTCAGACATATAAAATAAAGGCTCTCTTAATAGAGAGCCTTTATTTTGTTATATTAACCTTGTCCAGTATAATCAGGAGTCATACCTTTTACTCCGGCTTTTTCTTCTTCTTTCTTAGCATCGTATTCTGCTTGAGCTATTTTTAATCTAGATTCTAAGTTATCTTTTTGAGTTTGTAAATCATCTTCTAAATCTTTTAAAGGTTGAAGCATTGACTCTCTTTGCATTTCAAACATATCTTGCCATGCTGATTGTGCCATTGCATATTGTTGCTGGAAGTATTGATTAGCCATAGAATATTGAGAGAATTGTTCTTGAGACATTCCATTTACAACACCTAACATGTTAGATTGATCAAATGCTCCAAATCCAGACCCTTTCATTGCACCAAATATTGAATAATTCATTTGAGACTGCATTTGAGCTTTAAGGTTTCTTTCTTGGGCAGTAAACATCTTTTCCATGTCACCAACTTCTTTGGTAACACGGCGCAATTGACTCTGGACACTTGTCATTTGATGTTGTAGATCTCTGACAAGTTTCCCGGCCATTAATTTACCATATGCGCCTGATAGAAAACCCATGTTAGTATCCTTTGTGTTTAGTCCTCGTAAATATATAAAGTATATATTTCATTTCAAATTGCTAAAATTGAACCTTTTGTTAACATATCTTTACAAAAAAATTACCCGATTTTACAAATTGCATTAATAATTATTTCTTGATAAAATGCATTGTAAAGGAGAATTTATGTTAGGGAAACGTTTTTTTACAACAAAAAATTTAATTTTTGCAATTTTAGTTATAATATTACTTTTAATATTCCCAAAAATTGTAGGCATATTAATGTTATTTTTTGGTGCATATGTTATTGCTTGTGCACTAAATCCTTATGTAACAAAATTAATGGTTAAAATGAAAAATAGGACAGCCGCATCATCAGTTGTTTTGCTTGGTTCAATTTTATCAATAATCGCATTATTTATTCCAATAATTTTTGTTGCTTACAAAGAAATCAAAACTTTTCTAATAACTCTGCCTGACAAAGTAAATGACGTTACAAATTTTCTATTTAATACAGAAATTTATGGACATAAATTACCAGAAATGTTTGATCCTCAGACAATTTTAGGCAATTCTTCTTCTTTTGCACAAGGATTAGTTAATCAGTCTTGGAACTTTACAGTAAGTGCTTTTCAGCTAGTTATGGTATCAGTAGCACTAACTATGATTGTATATTACATTCTTGTCGATAAAGTTTACTTAAAGAAGAAATTTTTAGAATTTTTTCCACCTGATCTAAAAGATAAAGCTGATGAAATCTTATCAAATATAAGTAATAAAGTTGGTGGATATGTAAGAGCTCAAATTATATCAATGGCAGCAGTTGGTCTAATGATGGCAATTGTTCTGGTTATTTTAGGAATTGAGTATTCTACTCTTTTAGGACTAATTACAGGTATTCTTGATATAGTACCAATTTTAGGACCAACTATAGCTCTTGGAATAATCATATTAGTTGCATATCCAACTGGTCTAGTAAAAATAATATTGATAATATTAGGTTTCTTGTTAGTTCAACAAATATCAAACTATGTAGTAAGACCTGTATTATTTGGAAAACTAATGGAATTACATCCGTTAATGATATTTTTAGCCCTATTTTTAGCAGAACAATTTTTAGGATTTTGGGGTGTAATTTTATCTCCAGCATTAGCTGCGACTGTTTGTGTTTTAATTGACGAGTTATATTTGGTACCTATGAATTTAAAGGCAAAAGAAACTGATGAATAATGAACGATTCTTATACAATCGAATAAATTCAAAAAACTCAGACTTTGTCATGTGGATGGGGTTTCCTGGAATTTATTCTTTTTCGATGTCTTCATTAGGATATTTATGGATGTTTAAAACTATTGACGAAATTGATGGCGTTAATATTGAAAGAATATGTTCAGATACCGAAAATACACAATATAATATATCTGAGGTAAAAGTATTCGGTTTTTCGTTTTCTTTTGATATGGATTTTTTAACAATATTTTCAATGTTAGAAAAGTATAATTTACCACTTAAAGCGAAAAATAGAGAAAAGTTTCCTCTAATTTTTGCAGGTGGACCAGTTGTTTCTGCTAATCCAGAACCGTACAAGGAATTTTTTGACTTTTTTATTATTGGTGATGGGGAAGATGTAAATTTAAAAGTCATTGATATTTGCAAAGTTAACCAAGCTAGAACTAAAGATTATATCTTAAAACAATTATCAGAAATTGAAGGGGTATATGTTCCAAAATATCCTAAAAAAGTAAAAAAACTTACTAAAAAACTTTCTGAATGTATATATACTCCTGTTTTAAGTAAAAATGCTTTCTTTAAAGATACATTTATTTTAGAAATGTCAAGAGGTTGCGCTAACAGATGCGGTTTTTGTTTGGCATCATATTTGAACTTACCGCTACGTTGTGTACCTTATGACGAATTATTAAAAACAATTGATTTAGGACTTAAATATACAAACAAAATAGCTCTTTTAGGTGCTCAAATTAGTGCTCATCCGCATTTTCACGATGTTTGCAAATATATTTATGACAAAATACAGAATGGTGAACAAATAGAAATGAGCGTATCATCACTAAGGGTTGATGCAATCACTCCAGATGTAGTAAAAACACTGGTTGCAGGTGGTCAGAAAAATTCAACATTAGCAATAGAAGCAGGGAGTGATAGACTTAGAAAAGTTATAAATAAAAATTTAACAGAAAATCAAATATTTGAAGCAGTTAAAATTGCCAGAGCAAATGGTCTTAAAGGGCTAAAATTCTACGGAATGATTGGTCTACCTACAGAAACACAATCTGATTTAGATGAAATTGTTAATCTAGCTAAAAAATTAAAAAAAGAAAATAAAGGTTTTGATATTTCATTTGGATTTTCAAGTTTTGTACCAAAACCTAATACTCCATTCCAATGGATTGGACGTGAAAACACAAAATTACTAGAAGAAAAAAGTAATTTTCTAAAAAAAGAGTTACACAAACTTGGAATTACTGCACATATATCAAGTATAAAATGGGATTATTGGCAAGCTGTACTTTCTCGAGGAGATTCTTCTTTAAATGACTTTGTATTAAAAGTATACCAATATGGGGGAAAACTAGGCGCATTTAAAAAAGCAGCAAAAGAATTAAAAATAAACACAGATTCTTTTGCTACTGATAATTATTCTTTTACTCAAGATCTTCCTTGGGATTTTATTGATATAAAACCAGATAAAGAATTCTTAATACAAGAAAATCAAAGATTAATCGCGACTAAACAACCGGAGTATAGTCTGAATATACAAGACTAGACCATTTTTCATAATAACTTATTTGAGTTGCACTACCTGATTTTACATAAATTCGATGTAAAGAACTATGTGGAATATTTAAGGCAGATATTATTGCAGCCTTTATTATATCTTTATGAGTTACTATAATAATTCTATTGCCTAAATTGTCTTCAATTATTTTATTTAGTGTACAATTAATACGATTAATAAAATCTGTCACACTTTCAGCATTTTCTGGAACCGCTATTTCTGGGCAATTAATCAATTTATCAAGTGCATCTGGGTATTTTTCGTCAACTTGCTCAAAAGTTAAACCATTAAAATCACCACATTTTCTTGGATGTAAATCTTCAACAATTTCAAAATCTTGTTTAAATAATTTTGCTATCATCGCTGCAGACTGAGTTGAACGTAATGCTGGAGATGTATAAATTTTATCATTTTTGATTCCCCTTTTCTTTAAAAAGTCACAAATCCTTTCGATTTCATCTTGGCCAGCATCATTAAGTGGCGGATATGCTTCAGAATCAGTAAATCTATCATCTTCACTATATATAGTTGCACCATTGCATATAAAAGTTATTTTACATTTTCTATCAAAATACATAAGTTTACCTCACTTTTTGTATTATATCACTATTTTGTAGTATAATCAAGAAGAAAGAAAACTGATTGTTATTATAAGGAGAATATTATGAGAGGAAAAGCATTCAAATTTGGGGATAATATTTCAACTGACCACATAGCACCAGGTAGACTATTCCATTTGCGTTCAAATTTACCTGAATTTGCAAAACATGTATTAGAAGATGCTGATCCTAATTTTGCACGTTCTATGCAAAAAGGAGATTTTGTTGTTGGGGGGTCTAATTTTGGTCTTGGATCATCTCGTGAACACGCTCCTCAAATTATTAAAATTGCTGGAGTGGGTGCTGTAATTGCAAAATCTTTTGCTAGAATTTTTTACAGAAATGCTATTAATATAGGGCTGTTAGCAATCGAGGCCGATACTGATGCAATTGATGCCAGAGATGAACTTGATTTAGACATCGAAAAAGGAATTTTAACAGACCTAACTAATGGTGCAATTATACCAATTGAACCATTACCTCCTGTGATGATTAAGTTATTAAATGATGGAGGCCTAGTCGAACATATCAAAAAAAATGGAGATTTTAAACTAACAGACTAAGCTTACCAATTTCTTAAATCAAAAATCATTTTAACAGCTTGACCAGAATTTTTATTCCGCAACTTAACATATTGTTTTTGTTGCGGATTTATTATGCACATGTAACGTCCACATTGTTTCAGAAACTCTGATAATGCAGAATAATCTGCAGCCTTTTTTCTAACAGCATTACATTCTTCGATACTATCACAAATTTTTGATGGACCTATATCACCTAAACGCATACTATTAAAATTGCTATCTGTATAAGCAATAAGATTATAATATTTTCCTTTAGTTTCAGAACTTAAATAATTGGTAATTGAATTGTGAAACTCTGTTTGTGAATTATTATAAATATAAAAGACAACTTTTTTATTAGAATAAAAAACATTTTCCCAAGCTCTAGAAGAATCTACTCCACGTAAAACGGCTTCTGGAATTCTCATTGGATGATAATCTTTATATGTTGTTATTTTTTTATTATTTGAATTATTAGTATCAAATAAATTAGAATCTAATTTGCTTTTAGAAGCAGAATTAGCAAAATTATATACTAATTTATTATAAGAATCTTGGAAATCTGAAACTGTAAAACCTTTTATAAAACCTGTAAAATATGCAATTGCCAAAAGTACAATCACACATATACAAAAACTAGCAACCTCAATTAACTTATCTTTTATTTCTTTTTTCATAAAATAATTATATAGCATTATTAACAAGTTTGCAATATTTGTTGACAATAAATTCTGGCTGTTGTTTAATAGAATTACACTTGTAGCCGAAATTTTCGTGCTGAATTTTCGGTAAGTGAGGCAAAAATAGGGCGTAAGGGAATAAATTTTATTCCAATAGTCCAGTCATAACCGGAATGCGTAAGGGTTTCAGGATATGATTTTGCCGATGTAGTTACTAAAAAAAGGAGAAAAAAATGCCTACAATTAACCAGCTTGTTCGTAGAGAACGCAAAAAGCTAATTGACAAAACAAAATCTCCAGCATTGATGGATTGTCCTCAAAGACGTGGAGTATGTACAAGGGTTTATACAACAACCCCTAAAAAACCAAACTCAGCTTTAAGAAAAGTTGCAAGGGTTAGATTAACTAACGGATTTGAAGTTACTTCATATATCCCAGGTATTGGTCACAACCTACAAGAACACAGTGTTGTTCTAATCAGAGGTGGAAGGGTTAAAGACCTTCCTGGTGTAAGATACCACATCGTTAGAGGTACTTTAGATACTGCAGGTGTTGCAAACAGAGCTCAAAGCAGATCTAAATACGGTGCTAAGAAAAATGCTAAAGGAGGTAAGAAATAATGTCTAGACGTTCTAAACCAGCTAAAAGAATACCTTTAGCAGATCCAGTATACAACAGTGTTGATATTTCAAAATTTATCAACAGAATTATGAGACGTGGTAAAAAGTCTCTAGCTGAAAAAATCTTCTATGCTACATTAGTAAAAATAGAAGAAAGAACTGGCGAAAAAGCTCTTGAAATCTTCCAAAAAGCAATGACAAATGCAACTCCATTGTTAGAAGTAAAAGCTAGACGTATCGGTGGTTCTACTTACCAAGTACCTATCGAAGTAAAAGCTGATAGAGGATTTGCACTTGCATCATCTTGGCTAATTGAAGCAGCTAAAAAACGTGGTGGAAAATCATTCATCGATAAATTAACTAACGAGTTAATTGATGCTTCAAACGGTTCAGGTGCAGCTTGCAAAAAACGTGAAGATACTCACAAAATGGCTGAAGCTAACAAAGCTTTTGCTCATTACAGATATTAATTTTAAATTTAATATTCTAAAAACAGAGACTTCAAAGACTTGGAGTCTCTGTTTTTTTATTTAGTAACCTAATAAAGCAAGATCATCCTTCGGATTTGTTATTTTATTAATTTCAAACAATTTCGTAAATGCATGTAAAATTGCAGGATTAATTACTAATGGAGGGCAATCTGATAAAAAGATATTTTTTGCACCCCTATTTTTTAGATTAATTATATTTGACAAAGAATTAACATCACATTTTGTAAGAAAAAATGCTAATTTATCTGAATCAATGGAAATCTTTTCAAATATCTTATTTAACGTTCTGTATATTAAAGCATAATCATTTGCTAGATTAATAGCTAGAACATTATTTAATTTTGGATCATACGAAAAAGAAATTGCATATGTATTTTGTGGCATTATGGAGAAAAACTTTTTAAAATATTCTTTTACATCCATAGTTATTTCAGTATGCCCTATAATAAAAATTCTATCAGGATTTAAGTTGATAATCTTAGTTATTTCTTTTTCAAAAGATTTATCATTATAACCAACAATCACAGAATTTCTCTGTTGACCTTTAGCAAACCCCTTTGATTGTTTTGCAGATTCAATTAAAGGTGTAAGATTGTTATTTTCGATCTTTACAACTCCTTTAGGGGCAATATCGTCAGTAGTAAAAAGTCTTCCTCTATATAGATATTCTATATTTTTCGCTTCATTTTTAGTTAATAAAATTGCACCTGGGAAAGTTGCAAAATCTAAAATTGTATTAAAAGAACCATTACTATAATGTCCAATTAAATTTTTAGAATTATTAAAATAAGGAAAAGCATGTGCTATTAATAAATTTCCATTAGTATAAACATCTATTTCTTCGTTTTTTACACTTTCTAAAACTAGTTTTAAATCTTCTAAATTAGAACCAGATACTAATATTGCTTTATTTGGTCTCGTTGAAAATGAAACTTTTGCCTGTATTAATTCGCCGAAATATTCGACTTGTGCTGTACTTATTAAATCTAATAGTCTTACATCACATTTTGCAAGCGCAAGCATTTCTTCTTTAAAGTTTTCTGTAGATATTCTATTAGCATTAAATAAATTTAGCGCAATTAAAACCTCTTTTGAAATACCGTAAAAATCTGAATTAAATTCATACAAATTACTTAAATTAATAGATACACTCTTAATTAGTGCGAGTAGTATTTCCGCATAATATTTCTGATTAAAATTAAGTTTTTTGTATTTGTGTATAAATTCTTTATCACCTTTTTTTAAAATAGTGGCAAGGCTTGTTTTAGGAGATAATTTTATAAGATTTTTTAAATCATCACAATTTGTTCTATTTTCTTTGCAAATATTCAAATATTCTTTTCTGCAACTTACTAAATTCAAGTATTGCTTTGAAAAAGAATTTAGAATTTGTGCTTCTGATAAGTCTTTTGCGCCATCAATTACAGAAATTTCAAGAATTAAATCCTTGATTATTTCATTTTTATAAATATTAAAATCAATTAATTTAAGCAAATAGTAAGAAATTTGTCTAAGTATTATAAACATAACTTCTTGCATTGAAGATATGTTAGGGGAAATTGAACAAGCTCCTTTAGCTGTACAATTATTGTATTCATTACTTTTAAAAGAATTATAAAACATATTATACCTTATTTTTCACATATTCAATAATATCATCAGACTCATACATAAATTTATCATTGTCATTATCAACTAAAAATGGCACTTGTTGCTTACCACCTAGTTTAATTAGCTCATCTAAATTTTCTTTTTCTAGAATATTTTTTTTATTATATTCAATATTAGTTTCATCGAAAGTATCCATTACTTTTCTGCAAAATGGACAAGTTTCCAAAATATATAGATCTAACATTTATTTTTCTCCTTTGTCTTAATTATAAATCCTCACTTTAAATATAAATTCCCCGATTCGGTAATAAATTATGTTACATAATTGCATAAGAATATTTTTATACTAAAATTATAATTATGAAAAATATATTATTTGTTTTTGGTACTAGACCAGAGGTTATAAAATTAGCTCCAATAATTTTGGAATTAAAGAAATACCCTGAAAAATACAATGTTATAGTTTGTAATACTGAGCAGCAAAAAGAATTATCTAATCAAACTCTTGCATATTTTGGACTTCAAGCTGATTTAAATTTGGATTGTATGAAGCCTAATCAGACATTATCTGGAGTACAGACTAGAATTTTGAATGCTCTTGACAAAGTATTTGAGGAGCATAGTATTGATGCTACAATTGTACAAGGCGATACAATGACTGTATTATGTGGGGCTTTGGCTAGCTTTTACAGAAAAATACCAGTATATCATGTAGAAGCAGGTCTTAGATCTTATGATATCTATGAGCCTTTCCCAGAAGAAGTTATGCGCCAAATGACATCAAGAGTTGCAGCACTTAATTTTGCACCAACAGAAAAAAATAGACAAGCTCTATTAAAAGAAAATATTTCTGATGACAAAATTTTTGTAGTTGGTAACACTGTAATTGATGCCTTATTCTGTCTTTCTGATAGAACCTTAGATAGTGCAAGATTATATTTTGAAAATGAAAATATAAAAGTCGATGACAAACTTGTACTAATTACAGCTCATAGACGAGAAAATCATGGAGAAAGAATTGATAGAATACTAGATGCAATCGAATATTTGACAGAAAAATATAAGGATCACACTTTTGTAATACCAGTGCATCCTAATCCAAATGTTAAAGATAAAATTCATTCAAGATTACGAAAATATAAAAATGTTAAACTTTTAAAACCATTAGATTATCCATATTTGGTGTATTTAATGAAAAATGCAAAATTAATATTGACAGATTCCGGTGGTATACAAGAAGAAGCTCCATCTTTTGGATGCCCAACACTCGTTATGCGCTACGAAACAGAACGTCAAGAGGGAATAGATGCTGGTGTTTCAATTTTAGTTGGAGCTGATTATGATAAAATAATTTCACATAGCGAAGATGTTTTATCTAAATCAAGACAAGAAACAAGATTAAAAGCTCAAAATCCATATGGAGATGGTACATCTGCTAAAAAGATTGAAGAAATAATCAGCAAATTTTGATAATAATTAATAACAAAAAAATCCGCTTTACTAGCGGATTTTTTTAAACTTTTGTATAAGTTGAATATGATCTTAAAGTTTCCCCTTTAATTACATGCTTG
>ENA-OOXT01002326-OOXT01002326.1-human-gut-metagenome-genome-assembly--contig:-NODE-2326-length-10819-cov-2.651895_pt1 | contig 10819 bp, 10 predicted proteins | sample MGYA00241590_ERZ501349 | MGnify/ENA primary metagenome ERZ501349 (study PRJEB25962, sample SAMEA2042838) | human gut metagenome | biome: human gut; feature: human-associated habitat; material: faeces...
GGGAATCGCCGCCTTTCATTCTCGATGCGGTCGCACGGGGGTTAGACGGCCTCCACCACCGTCACCTCGATACCCTGACTGCGCAGTTGCGCGAGGGTGTGGGGCGAGACGTTGCTGTCGGTGATGATCTGGTCTACATCGCTCAGGTCGCAGATTTTGCTGAACCCGCGGCGGCCGAACTTCGAGCTGTCGGCCAGCACCACGACTTTCTGCGCGGCGTTGATCATCGCACCGTTGAGGCCCGCCTCCATGAGGTTGGTCGTCGAGAGCCCGTATTCGAGGTCGATACCGTCCACGCCCAGGTAGAGTTTGCTGCACGAGAAGTCTTGCAGCATCCGTTCGGCATAGACCCCGACGGCCGAGACCGAGGTGTTGCGCACCATGCCACCCAGCTGCACCACGTCGACGTTGTGGTCGCGCACGAGGATCGGGACGATGTTGACCGCCGAGGTGATGACCGTCAGCCGCCCCTGCGCCTTGATCTCGCGGGCCAGGAAGAGCATCGTGGTTCCCGACGCGATGAGGATCGAGTCGTCGGGCGTGACGAGCGACGCGGCGCGGATGCCGATGGCACGCTTCTCGGCGGCGTTGTGTTTCTCCTTTTCGTTGACCGGACGGTCGTTGATATAGGGATTGATCAGAATGGCGCTTCCGTGGGCGCGGTAGAGCATCTTCTTCTCTTCGAGCAGCGTGAGATCCTTGCGGATCGTCACCTCCGACACTTTGAGCCGTTCGGCCAGAGCGGCGACGCTTACCGAGCCCTGCTGTTGCAGCAGATCCATGATGAAATCGTGTCTTTCGGCCAATGTCATAATCGTATCATTAGATATATATTCAAACAAAAATAGTGATTTTCTCGGAATCGGTCAAGCGAAATCCGAAATTGTTGCTCCTTTCTCTGTTACTGCGCGCGCATGTGCGCTTCGTTCGTTCCGGATATTCGGCGGGCCGCGCACCTTTTTTCCCGCGGCGGGCTGTCGGGGGGGCTTCCGCTGCCGGAATGGCGGGAGTTCGGGAGCGGGAATACTCCGAAACACAACGGAAACCAATCCGGGATTCTCTTTTCTTGCACTTCGGGTTGACAAGATCGAAAGAATTGATTACCTTTGCCTTTCGGGTAACCGCAAAACCCGCGGGGAGCCGGCAGGTCGCCGGGCCTTCGCAAACCGCTAACCTGACTTACGACATGCAAAGTTTTACTCCTGAAGTACAGAAACGCTTCAAGTACTGGCAGATGCGCACGCTCATCGCCACGATGATCGGTTATGCGCTCTTCTATTTCGTCCGCAAGAACTTTTCGCTGGCCATGCCGGGGCTCGAAGCCGACCTGGGTATTTCGAAAACCAGCCTGGGTATTTTCCTTACGCTCAACGGGCTGGTCTACGGCCTTTCGCGTTTCGTCAACGGTATTCTGGCCGACCGGCTCAACGCACGCTTCTTCATGGCCACGGGACTCGCGCTCTGCGCGCTGGCCAATTTCGCCTTCGGTTTCGGCGTCGACGTGAGCGAGTGGATCACGGGCGAGAGTTCGGGTTCGCAGTTCAACAATACGCTGATCCTCTTCATGGGCGTCATGTGGGTGGTCAACGGCATGTTGCAGGGGACGGGCTTCCCGCCCTGCGCGCGGCTACTCACCCACTGGATTCCGCCCAAGGAGCTGGCCACCAAGATGTCGGTGTGGAACACCTCGCATTCGATCGGCGCGGGACTGGTCGTCATCCTCTGCGGCTACATCATGAGCCACATGGGCACGGGCGACGCCCATGTCGGCGCATGGCGCTGGTGCTTCTGGATTCCGGCGGGCATTTCGTTCGCCGGCGCGATCGGACTGTTCATTTCGCTGCGCGACACGCCCACTTCGGTGGGACTGCCCGAACTGCCCGGCACCGAGAGCAAAAAGAGCGGGGACGCTCCGTCGGCGGCCGACAAGGCCTTCCTGCGCCGCAAGGTCTTCGGCAATCCGCTGATCTGGATTCTGGCCTTCGCCAACTTCTTCGTCTACATCGTCCGCTTCTCGATGCTCGACTGGGGTATGATGCTCCTGCCCGGTTCGAAGGGCGTATCGGTCGCCGTGGCGGGCATCATGGTAGCCGTCTTCGAGTTCGTGGGCGGCAATCTGGGCATGGTCGTCGCAGGCTGGGCCACGGACCATATCTTCGGCAGCCGCGCCCACCGCACCTGCGTGTTCTGTATGCTCGGCGCCATCATCTCCACGGCGATCTTCTGGCTCGTCCCCGACACGGCCTCGGCATGGGTACTGGCCATTCCCTTCACGCTGATCGCCTTCTTCATCTACGGCCCGCAGGCATTGCTGGGCATCGCGGCGGCCAACCAGGCCACCAAGGAGGCGGCGGCCAGCGCCAACGGCATCCTGGGTATCTTCGGTTACGCCAGCACGCTGATCTCGGGCGTGGGATTCGGCTACGTGGCCGACCACTACGGCTGGGGCAGCACCTACATCGTGATCCTCGCCTTCGCCGTCGTCGGCATGCTGACGATCGCCACGATCTGGAACGCCAAGGGCGACGGCTACGAAGCGGCGGCGAAATTCAACGCCGAACGGGAGAAAAAAATCAATCTGCAAGCATAATAAATACACCATGCAACCCACCAAAGAAGGAAAAATATCGGTTTCGGTCATGTGCTCCGATCTGATGAATCTGGAGCGCGACATCAAGCAATTGGAACGCAACGGCGTGGATTACCTCCACGTGGATGTGATGGACGCCCATTTCGTTCCCAACCTCACGTTCGGCGTCGATTTCATCGCGGCGATGCACCGCGTAACGAAGCTGCCGCTCGACATCCACCTGATGGTCGAACACCCCCTCCCGATCATGGAGGCGATGGACATCCGTCCCGGCGACCGGATTTCGCTGCACGTCGAACTGGGGGAACAGCTGCACGAGCTGGCGAAAGCCATCCGGGCGCGCGGAGCGCATTTCGGACTGGTGGTGAATCCCTCCACGCCGGTCGAGGCGCTGACGCCCTATCTCGACGAGATCGAATGGGTGATCCTGATGCTCGTCCAACCCGGTTTCGCCGGAGCGAAGCTCATCGACGGCATCCTCGACAAGGTCGCTGCCGCACGCCGCTTCCTCGACGAACACGGCCACCCCGAAACGGAAATTTCGGTCGACGGGTCGGTAAGCTGCGAACGCGCCCGCCTCATGCGCGACATGGGCGCCTCGATCTTCGTCGGCGGGACGGCAGGCATCTACCGCAAGGGAATGACCCTCGACGAAAGTATCCCGCTCTTCCGACAGGCAATAAAATAGCACGAAGATGAAGCCCCCTCTCGAACACTCTCACTCCCTTCCGCAGACACCGGCGATCGTCAACGAACGGCACCGCAAGATCATGGCACTGTTACACCAGCAGACATCGCTGTCCGTTTCGCAACTGGCCCACATGCTCGGCGTCTCGGAGGTGACGATCCGCAAGGATCTGACGCTGCTCGAACAGCAGCAGATGCTTTACCGCGTACACGGTTCGGCGATCCTGGCCAACCCCTACATTCAGGAGCGTCACGTCAACGACAAGGAGAAACTCTGTTCCGACCAAAAACGCGCCATCGGAGCCTATGCCGCACGGCTCGTGGAACCGCGCGACACGATTCTCATCGCTTCGGGGACGACGACGCTCGCCATGGCGCGCGAGATCCGCGAGGTGGAGGAGCTGACGGCGATCACGACGTCGCTGAGCGTCGCTACGACGCTCGCGGAGAACGACGAATGCACGGTAATCCAGCTCGGCGGTGTGCTGCGCAACAGTTCGTTTTCGGTCGTAGGGCCTTTCGCCGAACAGATGCTCCGGCAGTTTTCGTGCAGCAAGCTCTTCTTCGGGGTGGACGGTTTCGATCTCAACTACGGTGTGACGACGACCAATCTCATGGGTGGTCACCTGGCGCTGATGATGATCGAGACGGTGCAGAAGGTCATCGCGCTGGTCGACTCCTCGAAATTCGGCCGGCGGGGATTCTGCAAGATGTGCGACGTCGACCGCATCGACATGGTCATTACCGACGACGGCGTGTCGCCGATCGTGGTCGAACAATTGCAGGAAGCCGGCATCGACGTCCGTATCGTCGAAGTCATCCGGACGACGGTGCCTTGACCCGCTCCGCATTGCATACGCCATACGGATCGGCCCAGCGGGATCTTCGTCCGTACAGGGAGCGGTACAGCCTTCCGATACGGATATGCACTCTTCCTCCGCCGGGAGCGTCGAAGGACGAGGAGCGAAGAAGCGTCGAAAGGGAATGAATTTTTTTACTCAGAATTTGGAATTTTAAAAATTATCCTTAACTTTGCACCACGATTCGAACGAAAATCCGTTCCGGATCGGGATGGTGCCATAGCTCAGTTGGTAGAGCAAAGGACTGAAAATCCTTGTGTCGCTGGTTCGATTCCCGCTGGTACCACAAAGAAAATCAACCACTTGCAGCAATGTAGATGGTTTCCTTTTTGTCTTTTCCGTAGCGGTTTTACGGTGGTTTAAGGCTTTGAGTTAAACCGAGAGTTAAACCAAAAATCACTATGGATGCAGGTGTTAACATTCTCTGTTACAAATCAAAAACTCTTGCCAACGGCGCACATCCGCTGATGATTCGTGTCTGTAAAGACGGAAAGAAGAAATACGTTAGTCTTGGTGTGTCTGTTTTACCGCAGTTTTGGGATTTTACGAAGAACCAGCCGAAAAAGAATTGTCCCAACAAGGCATATATCGAAAAGATTATTGCGGACAAGAGTAGCGAGTTTGCCGAGCGCATCATCGAACTGAAAGCCGAGAAGAAAGAATTTACGGCTACAACGCAGACTGAACGGCTGACAGAGAGCACACGAGCGAGACGCACGGTAGGCGAGGTGTTCCAATCTCAAATCGAGAACTTGAAACAAACGGGGCGAACGGGCTATGCGTTGTCGCACCAAGAAGTCTACAATTCCTTGTTGAAATTCAACGGACATCTGAATATCTACTTTTCAGAAATTGATACCGTTTGGCTGAAACGCTATGAAACTTGGTTGCGGGGACAAGGTTTTTCAGAAAATACAATAGGCCGCCGATTCCGTACTTTACGGGCTGTCTATAATGTAGCCATTGAGGAAAAGTGTGTGAAAGCGGATTATTACCCGTTCAAATCCTACAAGGTTTCCAAACTGCACCAAGCGACGGCAAAGCGAGCCATAAGTAAGGCGGACATCATGCGGATTATCGAATATCGCAATAATGATTTCTACAAGCAATTTGCGGTCGATTTGTTTGCGTTCGGTTATTTTATGGGCGGGATTAATTTCGTGGACATAGCCTACCTTAAAACGGATAATATCGTGGATGGACGACTAATCTACACCCGACGCAAAACGCATAAGTTGATTAGGCTACCTTTACAGCCCAAAGCGCAGAAAATTATAGAGCGTTACCGACAAGATGGTGCGCTCTTTTTGTTTCCTATACTTTCTGCATTTCATAAAACCGAGCAACAACAACGCAATCGAGTTCACAAAGTCATTTCCAAAGTGAACGAGCGACTGAAAGAGGTAGGGAAAGAGTTGGAAATCCCTATCGACTTAACGACCTATGTTTCGCGGCATAGTTTCGCCACAGTCTTAAAACGAGAGGGTGTAAGCACGTCGATAATTTGTGAATCATTAGGCCATAGTTCGGAAAAGGTTACCCAAATCTATTTGGATTCGTTTGAGAACTCGCAGATAGATGCGGCGATGGCCAATCTGCTATAAGATAAAGGGCAAACATTGACAAAGAAGCTAAATTGAGCCTCTATTGATGTTTGTCCTTTATTTTTTATATCTTTATAAAGCATAAGGAATAACAAAGTAATATACCAACCTTTCTAAATTTATCTTTATGGAAATACCAAATTATTACAAAGACACTTGTGTCGCTTACAACAGGGCCTATAATGTAATTAGCCTTGAAGAGTACAAAGCTAAAATGTTAGCTGATGTTCCAGAAACAAAAAATTTGATAATATGGCGTAGATTAATTCCAGAGGGGTGTTTTAGCAATGCTCTTTTTATCTGTGATTTCAATGGATTATTAAGGCGATACGGAGAACGGTGCAACTACTGTGAGGGGCTCGCAATATCCAAAATAGCTTTAGATAGCGATAAAGAACCGACTGTGTTAGCAGTACACCATAGCTTCATTTACTCTAATAAATACGAGTGCTATGTAGATTGTACCCCTGGCAATAAATATCATCCTAATCTATACTTATATCTTTTATCCGACGAATTGAAAGAGGATGCATTGGAAGAATATTTAGAATCTCTAATGTCCGAAGATGAGAACGGAGATGATGTAACAACCCCCAAATTTATTCACGATGATTTACCGTTAGGTGTAGATGTCCCTAAAAATTGGTTACTATCCAACGAAAAGCATAGAGATAAAGAGTGAGACAGCAAAGAGAAATATAGGATAATGTTTTACAGCCAACTTTACCCAAATCTATTTGGATAGCTTCGAGAATAGCCAAATCGACGCGGCGATGCAGAACTTGTTGTGACTGCCGTTATCGAGAAAAGAGGTGCCCGGCTTCGCCGTAGCACCCCTTTTCTCTCTTGCTTGCGTGAGTAAAGCGAGAAAGGTTGCGATTCTTTTTTTGTGCTGACGCAACCTCTGTTTTTACCGTTACTCGGCATTTGCTTCACTCTCGGTGGACTTTTCCTTACCGTCGGTCAGCGGTTCTGCGAACATTTGGATTTTCGTTCCGAGGACGCTCTCGACGCCGTACTCCATCACTCGGCGCATTACGGTTTTGCCCTCGAATACCACGTGCTCGGCCACGTTTTCGCCCTTTAATCCGTTCTTTCGGCAGTACTCCCCGAAATCCATTAGGTTGGTCAATTTGCGGGCTTCGTTCTTAATGTCGTAACTTGCCCGCTTGGGGTCTCCGTAGGTGCGTTCTGCGGCCTCTTTCAGACACATCCGCTTTGTTTCGGTGTTCTGCAAGGCCGACGGCAGATTGTTGAACATTCGCCTTGCGACGGTCAATGCCGACCAAATCGGCGCACTCGGTGCACGACGGCGCGAGGTCGGGTTTGTCTGCGGCTCTTTCTGCTCGGCGGCAGGGGCAGCATTGGAGGTTGCGGCGGCAGGGGCCGTTACTTGCTTGATTGCTGCGCTCTCGGCAGCAGGTGCAAAAATCTTTGCCATAATTCAGTATGTTTTTAATGTCGTCGGCTTCATTGCTTTCGACACTGCAAACATACTGCGATTTCGTCCCGTCTTTAAGGAGGAAAAAACCAGCGCTTTCCCCCTCCCTTTTCCTCAGTCGTAGATTGCCGAGAGGGTCTGCGGAATTTTGCCCCTATAATCTTTCATTATCCCTTTCAGCGGGTCGTCGCTGTCCAAAAATGCGGGGTTGTCCGTGTAACGGTACATATAGACGATACGGGCGAACAGCAACATTCTGTTATAGGACACGAGCGACCCTTTGCGCCGTTTGGGTTTCCCTATCCGCCTGCATCGTTCCAATGCCGCGAACAACTCCCGCAACCGCTCCGTAGCGAAATACATCTTATAGGACAGTACGGGATAATCCGCCTTGAAGTCCTCCGAACGGTAAGCAAAGAGGTTGTCCGCCCCTTTCCGCTTCAACTCCTCCAATTTGACGTGCAGGGCGTCAATCATATCCCGCTTAATCATCGGGTGTACGTCCAAGTTCTTGCGCCCCTTGCGAATCTGAATCATCACATCGCCCATATCGTCGCCTAACTTGCCGAGCAACTCCCGTAACAGCATCCCGTGCGAACGGGATTTTATATCGACGCATTTGACAAACTGATTCTCGGCCCAATCATAGATAAAGAGCACCGCCATCCAAAATTTCTCCGCATCCAATTCGTACCCCTCCAAAGTGGATACGATTTCGTCGTTGTTCATAAACTGCAACTTGCTGAAAGGGGCCTTGATTAGTCCGTTGCACATACGATTGAAAAAACGGTACGGATAATAGCCGCCGTTCTCATAATCATCGCAAAGCAAATAGACATACTCCAAATCCTCGGTTTCGCTCGGTTCGGGTTCGAAATAGACCGAGCCGTCCTCATATTCTATTTTCGTGCTCATTGTCAGGTGGTTTTAGCACCCAAATTTAACATTTTCGGTTGTAAATAACACCTCGCCGCCAAGTAAAAGTTACTGATAGCACTTGAAACGCACGTTTCGGGAGAATAACAGAACAATAAAGCGACGCAAAACCCCTTGATAAGACTTTTTCACACGCATCGGGAGGTGTTTTAGAACAATGAAGCGTGCGAATTTCCGCTAATAGCGACTTTTCGCAGGTTTTCGGCAGGTCGAACACACTCCGCCACCCCGTAAACAGCCCTATAAGGCCATCTAAGACATAGATAAAAATGTTCGGATTAATTGCTGTCCGACCTTTGTTCCCAATAAAAAAGGTGCTATCTTTATAATACGAAAAAGGAGTAGTCCTAATGTCGAGTCCGTCCATAATCGGGAGGTGTTTTTCAGCACCTCTTTTTCTTGTTTCCGAGTGTAATATTTTTTGATTCCGAAATGGACTATCTCTTTAATAATAACAATACAAGATTAAAAATAATTACAGATTTTATCTTACTAAAAACGAATTACTTATGCAAAACTGAACCATCGACGCACCCAAAGATGCAAAATTTCTTCGGGACTTTATGACCGAAATTCCCGTGAATTGTCTTTTTAACAAGAAAAAGACGGGATGCGGGGCTACCGAACTGGCTATCCGCAATTCCATTCCCACCCTTATCGCTATGCCTTACGTGGCATTGGTGAAGAACAAGACCGTCTGCCGCACCGACGATATAGAGGTGTTGGGCGTGTACGAAGACATTACCGAGTGGGACATCACGCAATTCGCCCGTACCCATTCCCCCTTAAAGATAGCCACGACTTACGACTCCCTGCCGCGTGTCGTTTCCGCTTTACAGAGCATCGGCATAGACCCTTACAAGGAACTGTTCCTGCTGGTGGACGAGTGGCACGTGCTGTTCAACTCCTATTCGTTCCGACACCGAGCCATCCGAGAACTGCTTGCGACGGCGGCACGCTTCGACCGTGCGACCTACATGACGGCGACCCCCATAGAGCGGGAATACATGTTGGAGGAACTGCGCCACCTGCCGACCTGCGAAATCGACTGACCCGACCTTACGGAGGTCAAAGTACGTTCGCGGCAGACCAATAAGCCCGATAAATATATCGTGTCGGAGTGCGTCAAAGTCCTGCGCGACGAATTGCCCTACAACCTGCATATCTTCGTCAACAGCGTGGAATTTATCGCAAAGGTCATCGACACGCTCAAACTCGCTCCCGAAGCCGTTAAGATAGTCTGTTCCACGAGCGGGGACAGTCGGCAGGAGAACCAGCGCAAGTTAGGCAATGCTTATCCCATCGGCCAGCCCTCCGACCCTGCGAAGAAGATTAACTTTTACACCTCGACCTGCTTCGAGGGGTGCGACATCTTCGACCCCGACGGCGTTACATTCATCGTCAGCGACGGACGAAAGGCGCACACGCTGTTGGATATTTCCACGCTCTTCACGCAGATATGCGGACGCATCCGAGATTCCCGTTACAAGACGCAAATCGTGCATGTTTATTCCACGACCAAATACAGCAAGGCCGTAACGCTCGACGAATTTGTTGCGGCTACCCAGCGGACGCTTGCCGACGCCGAAAAGTTTGCATCCGACATCAACGCAGTAGACGAACCGAGCCGAGAGAAACTATTGAAGAAAATCCCCTACATCAACGAACAATATGTGCGGATAGCAGATAACCGCCTTATCGTGGAAAAGAACCTCGCCAACATGGACATCGTGAACTTTAAGATAAGCCGACATATTTACGCGACCTATGTAAACCTTACCGACGAACTGCAACGAAACGGCTACAAGGTAACGGTACAGACATACAGCAAAGTCGTGGAACACCTCGCGGCCAACCCGACAGCGCGGACTACTTTTCGGGAGTTGTTCGATGAGTACTGCCGATTGAAAACAATGACCGAGCAGTTTTTCGTGGTAGAAAGCCCCGCCGAACTATGCGCCGTGATAGAACAGCGGCATCCGCTGGTGAAGCAGGCTTACGACAAGTTGGGAACGGCCAAAGTGCAGGCGTTGAAATACCATGTCGGCAACATCCGCCGAGAGTTGGTAAAGGGGCTTTCAATCGGCGACGACTATAAAATCGTGAAGATGATAAACGACGCATTTCAGAAGCAGACGCCGATTGCCAAAAACAAGGCGAAAGAGCGCTTGCAGGAGATTTACGACACGCTGGGTCTGCAACGAAAAGCCAAAGCGACAGACCTTGCGCAATGATACGAAATAAAGGACGCGCCGACACGAATAGAGGGTAAACCGACCGCGTGCGTGGCAATTATCAGGGACAAATTCGTGAGAAGATAGAGGGCGATTACGACCTTATATAAAGAAAAACACCACACATAAGACATTACAACTGTAAACCAATTCAATCAATAATTTCTTATATTTGTACAAAACGTACAATGATGAATAGCATAATATTTATGTGGATAACAATAATAGTTAATATTTTAGGATGGTTTATATTACATATACTATCTAAACGTCGAGATTTATCCAACAAGAAAAAAGAAATTACCATCCAATATCTAATAACAGCATGGCAATTATTAGAAAATGCATCTAACCGCAACGATAGCACTCGGAATGCTGATGTTGAAAAAGCTATTGCGAACATTCAACTATTCGGAACCCCAACACAAATACAATTAGCTCAAAAATTATCTGATGAAATTGGGGAT
>ENA-OOXT01002328-OOXT01002328.1-human-gut-metagenome-genome-assembly--contig:-NODE-2328-length-10813-cov-2.064324_pt1 | contig 10813 bp, 7 predicted proteins | sample MGYA00241590_ERZ501349 | MGnify/ENA primary metagenome ERZ501349 (study PRJEB25962, sample SAMEA2042838) | human gut metagenome | biome: human gut; feature: human-associated habitat; material: faeces...
TTTGTGTCTTAAACTCTTCAATCTCATCTAGGATCAACCCTTTGTAACCACGGTAAATACCTTTCACTCTCATTCCGTTATAAATAGCGGAACGTGTCACTGCGCGAATGGCAGCGTTCATTCCGGGAGCATCACCTCCGGACGTTAAAATGCCAATACACTTAACTGTAGACATAGCGTCTTATATTTTATATGTTCGCGGCAAAAGTAATAATTATTTGCCAAAAACCTGTCTATTTTCCAAAACTTCATCAAATCTTACCCCTAAAAGTCAACGGCTGGCATTCAATTCACGAATACGCACAGCCACCTCTTCCATCAGCCACTTCGGAGTGGATGTGGCCCCGCACACCCCGACACTCCCCACATCTTCAGGCAACGGCTCGGTAATCTCCTTTACCTCCGAGATAAAGACCGTGTTCGGGTTTGCCTTCCGACATTCCTCCAGCAGCATCTTGCCATTTGAACTCTTCTTTCCGGCAACGAAATACACCCAATCATGCTTGGAAGCAAACGCCTTGATGTTCGGTAAACGGTTGGCCACCTGGCGGCAGATCGTATCGAAATACTCGAATTGTACCCCATCTGCAATACGCCGCCGGATCTCAGCCACGACTTCACGAAACCCGTCAAGCGACTTGGTCGTTTGCGAGAAGAGGCAGATATTCCGGCTAAAATCCAACCAGCCAAGGTCCTGTACCTTCTCGATAACGATGGCCGTCCCTTCCGTTTGCCCGACCAGACCATTTACTTCGGCATGCCCTTTCTTTCCATAGATCACGACCTGCGTATGGCTATCGCGCGTAGCCACGTAGCATTTATGAATCTTACGTTGTAACTGGAGCACCACCGGACAGGTCGCATCCACGATCGTGATGTTGTTCCGCCGGGCGATCTCGTAGGTCGAAGGCGGTTCCCCATGCGCCCGAAGCAACACCTTTTCTCCCTTCAAACGGGTAAACTCGTCGTGCCCGATCGTCCGCAGTCCCAACTTTTCCAGCCGTTCCACTTCCAAGCTATTGTGCACGATATCTCCGAGGCAATACAACGTATTCGTATTTTTCAGTTCGCGTTCTGCACTCTCGATAGCCGTTACCACGCCGAAACAAAAGCCGGAACCCTTATCTATCTCGACTTCTATCATGGCTAGTCTGATGTAACGACCTTTTCATACTGTTCCAAGAGCCAAGCCTTCTGCTCGGCAATCGTCAAATGCGAGTTATCCAGCTCCAGCGCATCATCAGCTTTACGGAGCGGACTCTCTACACGAGTCATATCGATATGGTCACGCGTCTTCACATTTTCAAGGACTTCCTCAAAAGAAGCAACCTCGCCTTTGGCTTTCAGTTCGTCCAAACGCCGTTGGGCACGCACTTCCGGGCTGGCTGTCACATAAATCTTCAGTTCCGCATCCGGAAAGACAACCGTACCGATATCGCGACCATCCATCACGATCCCTTTCGCCTTCCCCATTTCCTGTTGCTTGGCGACCATCGCACGGCGTACAAAACCTAAAGCAGCAATCGGACTCACGCGGTTGGCCACTTCCATCCCCCGTATTTCTTTCTCCACTTTCACGCCGTTCAGATAGGTATCCGGACGTCCGGTTTCCGGGTTAAAGCGGAAAGAGATATCGATATCGTTCATGGCATCCTGCAACTTCTGTTCATCGATACCACCGCTTGTAAAGAAACCGTGCTGCAAACTGTACAAAGTGACAGCCCGGTACATTGCCCCTGTATCGATATAGGTATATCCCAGCTCCCTTGCCAAATCTTTTGCCATCGTGCTCTTCCCGGTAGAAGAGACACCATCTATCGCTATAATTATCTTTTTCATCACTACATATATTAATGTAAAGGAAATGCAAATATACAACAGTTTATCGCTCCCTTCCTTATAAATTATCCTATTCATCCTTATATTTTATTGTTTTCCATATAATCCGGAAACCGTTCGCAGCCAAGCGGACGATCTATGAGATACGACAAAGAAGCCAACGGACCAGTAATCCATTGGCAAAAGGTCCTATCGTAAAGGAGAACGAAAAACCGAATTTACTTAGAAATCGCTGATCGTAGTGGAGATGCTCAACATCATGGAAAGAGCTGAAGGATGGTATTTGGCTACGGAAACACCGACGTCGAACATCTTGATCCGCACACCGGCACCACCGGAAAAACCGGCAAGAGCGTTACTTCCCTGCAATTTCATGTCCAACGCCGTCTTGGGGTTATACCCGATACCGAGCCAGAAGTTGTCGGAAGGGATATAATCAACACCGATCACCAGATGCTTCACAAAAGACTTGAAAAAATTATCTCCTGTATACTCCCTGTCGTAATCGTCTACATACTCAACCTTCCATTTCGTCAGATACTGTGCAGTCAGCGACAAACGGATCGGCGCATGGGCCATCTGTTTGGTGATCCCCAGCTGGATATCCCAGGGCATCTTCTGGCGCTCATCTTCATAGGCTTTCAATTGGGCTCCGATATTTTTAAAAGCAAAACCGAAAGAAAATCCTTTTTCAGAATCATAATAACTCAAACCGGCATCGACCACCATGCCGATCGAAGTATAATCGCCGATACCCGAATATAAAAACTTCAACGAAGCCCCGCCACGCCAGCGCTCGGAAAGGTCATACGAGAAGAAACCGTTCACACTGATGTCCTTTGCCGTAAAATCTCCCGTCGGAAGACCTTCTTCCGACATTCCCCGTATCTTTCCCTGACTGAAGAACGAGGCTCCCACACCCCAAGCTCCTTTTTCTTTATACGCCTTGGTAAAAAGAGCGCTCCCGACATTGATATCCGATATATAGTTCAGGTAATTCAGATTAACCATCTGGTCCATCTCGGCTCCCAATAAAGCCGGGTTATGAAAAATCAGGGAAGGATCCCTTTCGACCAGAGACATCGTATTGCCTCCCATCGCATTGGCTCTTGCCGAAGAAGGATAGCGAAGAAAAGTATATCCGGTGTCGCCGGTTTGCGCGACAACAGCCCGTAACAAGAAGGAAAAGAAGAATATAAATAGAATATTTCTCATATTTCTCTGGTAAAATGCATACAAAGATAAATAAAACGGGTACATACACCCCACTTACAGAAACGGGAAAAAGCCGAAAAAGGTATATTGGGAGCTATTATTTTTATTCTCAGTCAAAAAAAAAGTAAAAATAGCGTATATTTAATACGAATTGTTCGGATTTAAAAAATAACTCCGTATATTTGTCGCAGAAGAAAAACACATCTTTAAACACTAAGAGATATGGAAGTTAAGAAATCACCGAAAGCGGACCTGGAAAAAGGTAAGACGATGGGTATCCTGATGGGTATGATCGTCGGACTTGCAGTACTGTTCGTGGGCTTCGAATGGAGCGACCGTGAAATCACAATCGTCCAAGATCAGGGCGTTGCTGATATCATCGCAGAAGAAGAAGTTGAAATTACGAGACCGGAGGACACTCCTCCCCCTCCACCGCCACCTCCCGCACCTGCTGTGGCAGAAGTATTAACCGTTGTAGAAGATGACGTCAAGTTGGACGACGTCGAAATCGTATCATCCGAAGACGATGCCGCTTCTGCACAGGTTGAAGCTTATACTCCTCCCGCAGTAGTTGAAGAAGAAGAGGAATCTTCACAGCAGATCTTTACTGTTGTAGAAACAATGCCTGAATTCCCCGGCGGACAAGGAGCTTTGTTACAATACCTGGCAAAATCAATCAAGTATCCGGTTATTGCTCAGGAAAACGGTATCCAGGGTCGTGTATCCTGCTCGTTTGTGGTTAACAAAGACGGTTCTATCGTAGACGCAGAAGTTATCCGTGGTGTTGACCCGTCACTGGATAAAGAGGCTCTCCGTGTGATCAACAGCATGCCGAAATGGTCACCGGGCAAACAGAGAGGTAAACCCGTACGTGTTAAATACACAGTGCCTGTTACATTCAGACTGCAATAATAACATGTAAATAGTACAAAAAGGCTGCTTCTATCGCAGCCTTTTTTATTTAAACAAATAATCTATGTTCGCTTTCAATGACATCCTACAGAAAATAGAGCAGGAAATTACCCGGCTCCAATTCACCTATCCGCCCAAAAGCTTATACGACCCAATCGAGTACATACTTTCACTCGGTGGAAAAAGAATCCGTCCGGCACTCGTACTGATGGCATGTAACTTATATAAGGAAAACGTAGATACAGCCGTCAATCCGGCGTTAGGGCTTGAAGTATTCCATAACTTCACCCTTTTGCACGACGACCTGATGGACGATGCCGATAAAAGAAGAAACAAACCGACCGTCCATAAAGTATGGAATGCCAACACAGCCATCCTATCCGGCGATGCCATGCTGATCGCAGCCTATCAACTGATCGGCGAAACAGAATCCGAATCATTAAAAGAAATATTAGACCTGTTTACCCGTACGGCGCTTGAAATATGCGGCGGGCAGCAGTACGACATGGAGTTCGAATCGAGAACCGATGTAACGGAAGAGGAATATATCGAAATGATCCGACTGAAAACGGCCGTATTGCTAGCCTGTGCCCTGAAGATGGGAGCCATCATGGGGAACGCTCCGAAAGCCGATGCCGAAACGCTGTATCAGTTCGGCATCAACATCGGACTGGCCTTCCAATTGCAGGATGACCTGTTGGATGTCTACGGAGACACGGCCACTTTCGGCAAAAATATTGGAGGAGACATACTCTGCAACAAAAAGACATTCATGCTGATCAACGCTTTACGCCTTGCTTCAAATACTCAAAAAGCGGAACTGAACAGTTGGATAGGTAAAAAGACATTCGATCCGGCAGAGAAAATCGCCGCCGTAACAGCCATCTATGACCAATTGCGGTTAAAAGAGTTGTCCGAAGAAAAAATACACGCATATTATAATCAGGCAATGAACTGCCTAACCTCATTAAACGTAGCTCCCGAAAGGCTAAACATACTGAAAGAAGTCAGCGCCCGTTTAATGAACCGCCAGTCTTAAAAATGAAACTGATCGACACACACAACCATCTGTACTTAGAGGATTTTGATCCGGAACAGGATCAACTGGTCACAATCGCAAAAGAGTCGGGCATAGACACCCTGCTACTTCCGAATGTCGACACGAGCACCATCAGGCGGATGCATGACTTATGCGACCGTTATCCGGATTTCGCCTATCCGATGATGGGACTGCATCCGACCAGCGTTGACGAGCATTATGCAAAAAATCTGAAGGAAACAGAGTCATGGCTCGGTAAACGTGTTTATTGCGGAATCGGGGAAATAGGTATAGACCTGTATTGGGACAAAACATACCTGAAGGAGCAGAAAGAAGTATTCGAGGAACAGCTCAGATGGAGCATCGACCTCAACCTGCCGGTCGCCATTCATACCCGCGAAGCATACCCGGAAGTTTTCGATTCTTTATATAAGGTAGGAGCCGACACGCTCACCGGAGTCTTTCATAGTTTTACCGGTAATGAAGCCGAATTGGAAGAGATTAAAAAATTAAATAATTTCAAAATCGGGATAAATGGAGTCATTACATTTAAAAACTCCAGGCTGTCGGAAATCATCCGGCAGACAGACATCCGAAAAATAGTATTGGAGACAGACGCCCCCTATCTCGCCCCTGCTCCCTACAGAGGAAAAAGGAACGAGCCGGCCTATATCTGGAAAACGGCTGAAAAAGTAGCCCAGACCTATGGACTGACACTCGAAGATACCGTTGAAACAACACGGATAAATGCTCTAAAACTATTTAAAATCGAGAATAAACCAATATCGTGAGATATTTTCGCGCGTATTCAAAATTTATCCACCAGATATTGTGTATATGTCAGGCAAAAACTATAGATTTGTGCACTGAAACGTTTGGATATGCGATTTTTTTCGTATTTTGCACCCGTTTTAGAGAAGCGGTAGCTCGTTTTTGGAGAGATGCTCGAGTGGTTGAAGAGGCACGCCTGGAAAGCGTGTAAACCCCTAAAGGGTTTCGCGGGTTCGAATCCCGCTTTCTCCGCAAAGTCCTGATGATTTATTATCGTCGGGACTTTTTCTTTATGGGATTAATTAACGGTATTTTGAAATAAGATATGGATTCTTTATCTTTGCAAAAAGTTTTTTAGGGAAGGAATGTTAGTAACTACCGTGGATAAAAAGATAAAGTTTTACCAGCGTGTGATTTTGATGATCATGTTGGTCTTTATGCCGTTTTATTCAGTTGGCAGCGATTTCTTTCTGGAAGGTTTCCCAAGTTCTTCCATCGAGGTGGTAGAGAATGGAGTGCATGATGTACTTGATTTTGACGATAATGCCTCGTTGCGTACTGTCCGGCAGGAACAGATTCAAATCCAACAGTTTGTTGCAGACTTTATAGCCGACTGGCTGACTATAATAAATGTGCATGAGCTGATTCATTCTCTTGAATTGCAGCAATGTGCATTCTTACCTATATTTTATCAACTTCATAAAACCCAGAGTTTTGTCTGGTTTTGTTCCTATCTGATTTAGGTCTTATCCGATTCTTTTTATTTTTCAGAGCGTGTATGGGTATGTTGTGCCGGTATGCGGAAGGCTTTGTCGTATCCCTGATATTGCACGCTTTATCATGTTTATAATTATAACCTAAAAATAAACTAATCAGAAACGATTTATGACGAGAAGATTATTTTTTAACTATTTACCTTTTTTGTTTTTAATAGCCAGCTTTTTTACCTCTTGTAACCGGAGTCATGAAAAAAAATCCGGAAGTAAAAACAATACGCTGGTGGTGAAGCTGGTAGCTACGAGTATCGAAGTGGCCCAATCGTATGTGGCTGATGTTCAGGCTGTCCAGTTTGTGGAGGTTAAACCGAAAGTGGAAGGGTTCGTTGAAGATGTCTTGGTTGACGAAGGAGAGCACGTGAAGAAGGGACAGGTCTTGTTCAAGCTTTCCTCTGCCGAACTGTATGAAGAGGTCAAAGAGGCGCAGGCCAATTATAAGCAAGTGCAGGCCGAGTTGAAAATGGCGGAAGTCGAAGCGGACCGTGTAAAGCGCTTGGTGGAAAAGGACATCATTCCGCTTGGAACAGGCATTGGCGGAAGCCGATGTCGCCCGTTTGCGGGTACAGCAGGCCAAATCGCGTTTGCTTCGTGCGGAAACGAATTATTCATATACGACCATCACGTCTCCTTTTGAAGGGTATGTGGACCGTATACCGTTTAAGGTCGGTAGCTTGGTCACGCCGTCCAGCTTGTTGACCTCCCTGACGGATGTTTCGGAAATGTTTGCCTATTTCAAGATCAACGAGAAAGAATATCTTGAATATAAACGTACGCAGTTGAGCGGAGTGGAGCAACCGGAGTATAATAACTTGGAATTGATCCTGTCGGATCAGACAACCTATCCGTACAAAGGAACGGTCGAAACCGTAGAAGGTGATTTTGAACGTGGTACGGGTTCCATTGCTTTTCGTGCGCGTTTTGCCAATCCGGACCGCCTGTTGCGACATGGTGTTTCGGGTAAAATCCGTATGCTGACAGAAATGGAAGACGTGATACTGGTCCCGCAACGTTCGACATTCGAGATTCAGGATTTTACTTACGTGTATACTGTTGATGAAGAAGGCAAAGTGAGTGTCCGCAGTTTCGAACCACTCTCTCGTCACGGTGCCTATTATGTAACGAAAGACCTGCCTGACAATACGCTGATCGTTTATGAAGGAGTCCAGCAAGTGAGTGACGGGATGGTTATTACGCCTGAGATTGTGGATGCCGAAACGGTCCGTAAACAATTGGAATTGTCTGATGAAGTCGAAAATAATAAGTAAGCCGTATGTTTGAAATATTCATCAGACGCCCGATTCTGTCCGGTGTCATTTCTGTTGTGATTGTTTTTCTGGGTTTGCTGGCTATTACCTCTTTGCCGATTACCCAGTTTCCCGATATTGTTCCGCCTTCCGTTACGGTGACGGCCCGTTATACGGGAGCCAATGCCGATGTGATGGCTAAAACTGTGGCGACTCCCTTGGAACGTGCTATCAATGGTGTGCCCGGAATGACCTATATGACGACCGTTTGTACGAATGACGGTATGTCGCTGACGACGATCTATTTTAAGGTAGGAACCGATCCGGATGTCGCCTCCGTGAATGTGCAGAACCGTGTGACGACAGTCCTCGATGAACTTCCCGAAGAAGTGATCCGTGCCGGTGTGATTACCGAGAAAGAAGTAAACAGTATGTTGATGTATCTGAACATCATGAGCACGGACAGTTCGCATACCGAGAAGTTTGTGTACAATTTTGCCGATATCAATATCCTGCGTGAGCTGAAGCGAATCGACGGTGTCGGTTTTGTCGAGATCATGGGAAGCCGCGATTATGCGATGCGCGTGTGGCTGAACCCCAACCGGCTGGCAGCCTATAATATGTCACCGCAGGAGGTGACTGCCGCTATCCGTTCGCAAAATATCGAAGCTGCTCCTGGGAAGACAGGTATCAGTTCGGATAAGATTCCGCAGCAGTTGCAATATGTATTGCAATATAGCGGGAAATTCAGCACTCCCGAAGAATATGGCGAGATCGTGTTGAAGGCTTTGCCGGACGGTTCGGTTCTCCGGTTGAAGGATGTGGCGACGATTGAGTTCGATTCGGAAGACTATAATATGATTTCCATGACCGACGGCAAGCCTTCCGCCTCTATCATGATCAAGCAGCGTCCGGGTTCGAATGCCCGTGAGGTGATTCAGAATATCAAAGCCAAGATGGAGGAAATCAAGGAAAGCAGTTTTGCCCCCGGAATGGATTATAATATATCGTACGATGTTTCGCGATTTCTGGATGCTTCGATTTCGGTTGTGCTCCGGACGTTGTTGGAAGCCTTTTTGCTGGTGTTTATCGTGGTATATTTGTTCCTGCAGGATTTCCGTTCGACGTTGATTCCGGCGATAGCCGTTCCTGTTTCGCTTGTCGGGACTTTCTTTTTTATGCAGATGTTGGGTTTCTCCATCAATATGCTGACACTGTTCGCACTGGTGCTGGCAATCGGTATCGTGGTCGATAATGCCATTGTCGTGGTGGAGGCGGTACATGTGAAGATGCACAACGAAAAACTTCCACCGGCAAAAGCCACCGAAGCCGCCATTCGTGAAATCGGCGGGGCGATTATTGCCATTACCCTGGTGATGTCTGCCGTGTTCGTCCCGGTAGGCTTTATGTCCGGTACGGTCGGTATTTTCTACCGTCAGTTTTCGTTGACGCTGGCAGTGGCGATTGTCATTTCGGGCGTGAATGCCTTGACGCTGTCTCCCGCACTCTGCGCCTTGATGCTGAAGCCTGTCTCGCATGACAAAAAGGTGAAGAAAAGTTTGTTGGCGCGTTTCTTCGACGGATTCAATAAGCGCTACGATCATCTGGAACGCCGTTATAAGATCAATCTGCGTTTGTTCCTGAACAGGCGTTTCCTGACCTATGCGTCGTTGATTATTTTCTGTCTGGCAACATGGGGTATGACGTTTGTGTTGCCTTCGGGTTTTATCCCTAATGAAGACCAGGGAATGATCTATGTGAATGTCGATGCGCCTCCCGGAGCGACTCTCGAACGTTCGGAAGCTGCTTTGAGCAAAGTGCAGGCCGCTCTGTTGCCGTTGGAAGAAGTGGAAACGGTTTCCACATTGGCAGGCTACAGCTTGATGACGGAAACGGAAGGAGCCAGTTTTGGCATGGGGATGATCAACTTGAAGCCTTGGAACGAACGCGAGCAGACGGCCGAGGAACTGATGCGCGTCTATGCTGACCGCGTGTCGCATATCAAGGATGCGGATATCCAGTTCTTCCTTCCACCGACGGTTCCCGGTTTCGGTAATGCCAGCGGTTTCGAACTTCGTTTGCAGGATAAGACTGCCGGGACATTTGCCGAGTTGGACGAAGTGGCCAAATCGTTTGTGGCCAAGCTGAATGCCGATCCTCGTTTGTCGGGTGTCACATCCGGTTTCAATCCGAACTTCCCGCAATATCTGTTGCGGGTCGATCTGGCCAAAGCGGCAAAACTGGGAATTGATGTGAACGAGTCGATGGAAACTTTGCAATCCTATGTCGGGAGTTTCTATTCTTCCAACTTCGTCCGTTTCGGGCAAATGTACAAGGTGATGTTGCAGGCTGCTCCCGAATATCGTATGAATCCGGAGGATCTGTTCGGTTTGTATGCTAAAAATAAAGAGGGGAACATGGTTCCGTATTCCAACTTCATGACAATGGAGCGCGTGTATGGTCCGAGTCAGATTACCCGTTATAACCTGTTTACTTCGGCCATGATTACCGGTGAACAAGCACCGGGAGTCAGCTCGGGGGAAGCCTTGGAAGCCGTAGAGGAGATTGCTGCCGAAGTGTTGCCGAGAGGCTACGATATAGAATGGTCCGGCGTTGCCCGTGAGGAGAAAGAATCCGGTGGACAATCCTTGGTTATTTTCGCGATCTGTCTGGTCTTTGTCTATCTTCTTCTGGCGGCCCAGTATGAAAGCCTTTTGCTGCCGCTTCCGGTTATCCTCTCGCTTCCGGCAGGTGTGTTCGGATCATTCCTTTTACTATATGTGGTGGGACTGGAGAATAATATTTATGCTCAGGTGGCACTCGTGATGCTGATCGGCCTCTTAGGTAAGAATGCGATCCTGATTATCGAGGTGGCGAACCAGTGCCGCAAGGAAGGCGTCAGCATTATGGGAGCGGCCATCCAAGGGGCAACCAGCCGTTTGCGTCCGATTCTGATGACTTCTTTTGCTTTTATCAGCGGTTTGATCCCGTTGGCGGTAGCCAGTGGCGCTGGTGCT
>ENA-OOXT01002329-OOXT01002329.1-human-gut-metagenome-genome-assembly--contig:-NODE-2329-length-10811-cov-2.151729_pt1 | contig 10811 bp, 7 predicted proteins | sample MGYA00241590_ERZ501349 | MGnify/ENA primary metagenome ERZ501349 (study PRJEB25962, sample SAMEA2042838) | human gut metagenome | biome: human gut; feature: human-associated habitat; material: faeces...
CTGCTGTCAAAGCGGCACAGAGCATTCCAGAGCTTCCAGATCACCGGGAATGGGATCAGCTTTCCGATATTGGCAAGGACCGCCACAAAGAGCTTCATAACGCCCTTATAGTCGCTGTAATCGATCTCATAGCGGTGTCCCAGGGCGAATCCGTAGAGAACGCAGTGGGAGAGCTTTGTGAGCTTCTTTGCGAGCTTTCCTGCCGGGAGTCCGTCCACGATGAACAAATCCACATTCAGGCGGCTGATCTTGTCGTCATAAAACTCCATCTTTCCGGAGTCCTCGAATTTCTGGCTCTTGTTGTACGTCACTCGGGAGATAAAGTCGTAGAATGCCTTTCCTCCATGGTATTCATTCGGCTCCACGAAGGACATGTCCTCCGGCAATTCCCGCCTTACGACCTTCGCGAACATCTCATAGTTCTTTCTCGTGAACACGACATCCACATCGTCATCCCACGGGATAAATCCGCCGTGGCGGACTGCGCCAAGGAGTGTACCGGAGTCCAGGGCATATTTGATCTTATACTTTCTGCAGATCCGGTCGATCTCCTTTAAAAGTTTTAAATTGACCTCATGGACTTTCGTCAGGTCAAAGGATTTTTCTTCACTCACTGTAACAGCCCCTCTTTGATCACTTTCGCCATATAGTCGATCTTTTCGTCTGTCATTCCCGGATAAACGCCTACCCAGAAGGTATCGCTCATGATCCGGTCGGTATTTTCGAGTGTGCCGACAACTCGGTAGCCCTTTTTCTCCGCTCTCATTTCATCGAAGCACGGATGTTTGATCAGGTTTCCGGCGAACAGCATTCTCGTTTGGATGCCTTTGCTCTCGATGTACTGGACGATTTTATTCCGGTCTGTTCCCTTCTTGCATGTGATCAGGAAACCAAACCAGCTCGGTCTGGAGTTCTCGGCCGGAACCGGGAGGATCAGGCGGTCTTCCGTCTCCGCAAGAGCGGCTCTCAGACGGTCAAAGTTGTGTCTTCTGCGCTCCACGAAGGTCGGGAATTTCTCGATCTGCGCGCAGCCGATCGCTGCCTGAAGGTCTGTCGCTTTCAGGTTATAGCCGAAATGGGAGTATACATATTTATGGTCATAGCCGAGCGGAAGTTCTCCGTACTGTCTGTCGAAACGATGTCCGCACATATTGTCATGTCCGGACGGGCAGACGCAGTCGCGGCCCCAGTCGCGGAAAGAGCGGATGATCTTATTTAACAGCGGGTTGTCCGTATAGACAGCTCCTCCCTCGCCCATCGTCATGTGGTGCGGCGGGTAGAAGCTGGAGGTGCCGATATCGCCCCAGGTTCCGGTAAAGCGGGTTTCGCCGTTGATGGTGTACTGGGTGCCCAGGGCATCGCAGTTATCCTCCACCAGCCAGAGGTTATGGGCATCGCAGAAGGCTTTGACGGCGGACAGGTCAAACGGGTTGCCCAGGGTATGGGCGATCATGACTGCCTTGGTCTTGGGGGAAAGAGCGGCTTCCAGCTTGGTCACATCAATGTTGTACTGCGGCACGGTCACATCCACAAACACCGGCACAGCGCCATACTGCAGCGCCGGGGTGACAGTGGTGGGGAACCCGCATGCCACAGTGATGACCTCATCGCCCTTTTTGATCTGGCGGTCGCCCAGTTCCGGGGCGGTGAGCGCCATAAAGGCAATCAGGTTGGCGGAGGAGCCGGAGTTGACCAGGTTGGCGAACTTTACGCCGATCCACTTGGCAAACTCTTTTTCAAATTCATCCGCAAAGCGGCCGGTGGTCAGCCAGAAATCCAGCGTTGCATCGGTCAGGGCGCACATTTCTTTTTCATCAAACACGCGGGATGCATAAGTAACGCGGTCGCCGGGCTTGAAATCCGCCTTTTTCTCCTTAAAGTCATGGTAATATTCTGCCACCAGCGCCTTGATCTGCTCGCGGGCTTCGGCCTCATTGCTCCAATTTGCCATCGTCTGCTCCCTTACTTACTCAAAAATTCCTTGATCTCTTTGTCCATCTCCGCCGGGATATCCCCGCCGGAAAGCCATACCTTGCTGAACGCAACGGTCTTTTGCATACATTCCGCCATATGCCAGCGCGGTTTCCAGCCAAAGGTGGATTTCAATTTGCTGCAATCCAGCTTCAAAAAGTTTGCTTCATGCGGGGCGTTTGCCTCAGCGCGGTTTTCCCATGCGGCACCATCGCCCCACGCCTGGCAGAACAGGTCTACCAGGGTGCCGGTCGTCACACAGTCGCAGTCATCCGGGCCGACGTTATAATAGCCGGCGTACCAGTTATCCTCATACTGGCGCTGGGCGATCAGCAGGTACGCCGCCAGCGGTTCCAGCACATGCTGGTATGGGCGGGTGGAATACGGGTTGCGCACACCGATGCTCTCCCCTTTTGCCATCGCACGCACACAGTCCGGGATAATGCGGTCATTGGCAAAATCGCCGCCGCCAATCACATTACCTGCGCGGGCAGTGGAGATGGCCACGCTGCCATCCGCAAAAAAGCTGTTTTTATAGCTGTGGGTCACCAGCTCCGAGCAGCTTTTGCTGTTGGAGTAGGGGTCGAAGCCGTCCAACGGTTCGTTTTCGCGGTAGCCCCAGCACCATTCATTATTCTGGTACACCTTATCCGTTGTTACGTTCAGCACAGAGCGCGGTGGGGTTTGGGCGGTACGCACACATTCCAACAGGTTCACGGTGCCCATCACATTGGTTTCATAGGTATAGCGCGGGTCCTTGTAGCTGTCCCGCACAATGGGCTGAGCCGCCAGGTGCAGCACAATTTCCGGCTGGGCGGCATCAAAGGCCGCTTTCAGGGCGGCAAAATTGCGGATATCACCGATCACGCTGGTCATTTTGCCTTCCAACCCAGCCAGGGTGAACAGATTGGGGGTTGTGGGCGGCTGCAAACTGTAGCCCGTTACCACTGCACCGGCGCCCACCAGCATGCGGCAGAGCCAGCTGCCCTTAAAACCGGTATGCCCGGTTACAAACACGCGTTTGCCGCGGTAAAATTCCAAGTTCATTGTTGGTTCCACACTTCCCAGGGCGCACAGCCGGACGCCCACATTTTTTCCAGCATACTTTTTTCGCGCTCGGTATCCATGCACTGCCAGAATCCGCGGTGCACATAGCTCATCAGCTGGCCTTTGGCTGCCAGCTCGCGCAGCGGGGCCTGCTCAAAAATGGTATCATCACCGCTGATGGTATCAAACACTTCCGGTTCCAGCACCATATAGCCCGCGTTGATGATAGCCCCATCGTTGACGCTCTTTTCACGGAACGCCTGAACCGAATTGTCCTGGCCGATATCCAGCACGCCTTTCTGCTGTTCCTGCACCACGGCGGTCAGGGTTGCCAGCTTGCCATGCTGCTTATGGAACTTGACCAGTTCGGCAATGTTCACATCGCAGACGCCATCACCATAGGTCATCATAAAGGTTTCGTTGCCGATATATTTCTGCACCCGCTTGATGCGGCCGCCCGTCATCGTGTTCAGGCCGGTATCCACCACCGTCACGCGCCACGGCTCGGCGTGCTGGTCATGCACGATCATCTCGTTGCCCTGGGTGAAGTCAAAGGTCACATCGCTGGTATGCAGAAAATAATCCGCAAACCACTCCTTGATCATATGCTGCTTGTACCCGGCGCAGATCACAAAATCATTGAAGCCATAGTAAGAATACTCTTTCATAATATGCCACAAAATGGGCATACCGCCGATTTCGATCATCGGTTTCGGCTTGAACTTACTTTCTTCCGAAATGCGCGTGCCATAGCCGCCGGCAAGAATTACAACTTTCATATTTTTCACTCCCGTAAGCCTGCAGCGGAACCCTGCTTGCAGTCCCGCAAAAACTGTCCGCCCCACCAGCACTTCAACCGCCGGACAGTTTGGTACACACCCAGCCTATTTTTTATTACTATGATAGTATATCATTTTCACGTATTCAGTGCAACCGTTCCAGGAAACTTATCACACCTAGTAGGCTTGCTTTTTATTCCGCGTTTTGCTCTTTGTTATCACATTTTAATGTCGCTTTTGTTGCCGCTGTGTAAACAGTATTCTTTACGTTTTTTTCGTGCGTATTTTGCCCCCGCGGGGCGGCCCACTTTACATTAGTAGGCAAAACAGGTATAATAGTTTAGTTAATCTGTGATATTGCGCCATTTTGCCATATTGCGGGTGCAGGCGGTCTTATTTTATCCTTGCTGCCTGTGGATTTTTTGCGGCACGCCGTGCGTTGTGCGGTACCGCTCCTATTAGGTCTGGAGGTTGCGCTCATGGGGCTGCAAAGCCTGCAATACTGTGCATTTTTGGTGGTTGTGGCTGCCGTTTACCTGCATTTGCCGGTGCGCATGCAGCCGGTGTTTCTGCTGGGAGCTTCGTGGGTGTTTTATGCGCTGGCCATGCCGGCCATGCTGCCGGTCACCATTGCGCTGGTGGTGTTCACCTACCTGTGCGGCCGCGGCCTTGCCTGGCGGGGCGGCGCACACAAAACCGCCTTTTTGCGCCTTGGCGTGATCGGTATGCTGGGCATTCTGGCCTTTTTTAAGTATAACGGCCTGTTGGGCGGGGTGCTGCACGGCTGGCGCGCGGTGGCCATGCCGCTGGGCATCAGCTTTACCAGTTTTGCCGCAATCGCCTACCTGATCGACGCCACCCGCGGCGACTGCGAGGTGGAAACCAGCTTTATCCGGCTGGCGCTGTTCCTGAACTTTTTTGCCACCGTCACCCAGGGGCCCATCTGCCGCGCCGGTGCGCTGCTGCCGCAGTTGAGCGCCGAGCACCGCTTTGATGCCGCCCGCACGGTGCGCGCTTTGCGGCTATATGCGCTGGGGCTGTTCAAATACATTGCCGTGGCGGATGTGCTGAACATGGTGGTGGATACGGTTTTCCCCCACTATGCGGATTACAGCGCCCCCATGCTGATTTTGACCGCGGTGATGTACACTTTTTATCTATATTTCAGCTTTTCCGGCTATTCCGAGATTTCCCGTGCCACCGGCCTTGTGCTGGGGCTGGACCTGCCGGAAAACTTTAAGACCCCGTTTTACGCCACCAACTTTTCCGGCTTCTGGAGCCGCTGGCACATCTCGTTTTCTTCCTGGCTACAGGATTATCTCTTTATGCCGCTGGCCTGGGCAGATCTTGGCCGCTTTGGCCGCCTGCCCACCGAGCTGTGCGTGTTCTGCGTGTTCTTTGCTTCCGGCTTCTGGCACGGCAGCACCGCGCCATTCATCATCTGGGGTCTGCTGCAGGCGGTTTACCGCGTGGGCGAAGAGCTGCTGCACCGCCGCTTTGGCAAACCCAAAAAGCGCGGCACCCCGGCCCGTGTGCTGTGGGGCAAGCGGGTTGTGGTGTTTGTTTTGTGGACCATCAGCATGGTGTTCTTCCGCGTGGGGTCCGGCAACCTTTCCGGCATGGCCGAAAACCTGGGCGTTGGCGATGCTTTCGTCTACCTGGGCCGCTGCCTGATGAACAGCTGGTCCCCCGCCCGCTTTGCCGGGGAGCTGTACAGCACAGCGTATACCGGCTTTTACGCCAATACCATTATGGTAGCGGCTTATTGGGCGTTCGCTGCGCTGGCGCTGGCGCTTGGCATCTGGCTGGATCACCGGCGCAATTTTGCCTGCAAAAACAAACCGGCTGAGGTTGCCCTGGCAAGCGCCAAGCACCGCAATGCGCTGTATGTTGTTTTGATCGTTTTTATCCTGGTGGGGTACATCATGCAGAGTGGCGGCTTTAACGCCAACGCGTTCGGCCCCTATGCAGGGTTTTAATCTTATGGAAAAAAGGAGATTTCCGGCGTGAAGCATATCATCAAAAAATTGGCGCTGCTGTTCGTGCCGGTCTATCTGTGGTTTGCCTTTTTTGTGGCGTTTGAGCCAAACAATTATTTTGGCATCAAAAAAACAGCCTCTTCCAGCCAGCCGGTGGCCCGTGTGCGCGCCTATGAGCAGAGCCCCGGCACCAACCTGATCATCGGGGACAGCCGCCTGGCCCACTTTGATATGGACCTTGTGGATTTCCTGACCGGGCAAAGCTGGCAGAACCTGGCCTTTGGCGGTGCTTCCCTGAAGGAATGTGTGGACCTTGCCAACTATGCGCTGGATTCCGGCAACCAGGTGGACCGCATTCTGTTTGAGCTTTCGTTCTACACCTTAAACAGCAGCTATAACACCGACCGTTTTTCGGCGCTGGAAGCTACCCTGCGCAACCCGCTGGCCTACTGTCTGAACCTGGAATACAACGTGAACGCCCTGACCGTGTTTATGGACACCGTAAAGGGCACGCCGGACACCATTGAATCCGGCGACTGGACCGCGGCGGATTACCTGGATGATGCCGGGAACACGATTCCGCTGCACAAAAAGCTGTATGAGTACCCGGCGCTGATCACCACCCGCTGCCAGAACTGGACACTGAACGAAACCGAGCTGGCGGAGTTTTTGGCTATGGCCCAGCGCTGCGCAGACCGCGGCGTGGAGCTGACCATTGTGCTGCCCCCCATGGCCGCCAATGTGCGCACCGAGGTATGCGATGCCTTTGGCATTACCGCCGTGATGCAGGACGAAGTTCTGCCGCTGTTGGAAAAGCAGAATTTTACTGTGCTGAATTACGAATGGGGCACCAGCTGCATTACCGATGATGACACCCAGTTTTTTGACGGGTTCCACCTGGACGAAAAATACGGCCTGCCGGACTGGACAGCCGAACTGTTTGATGATATGCAGCGCTGATGCTGCCCCATCCCAAAAAGGAGGTCCCCTGTGGCACTGGACTTTTTGATTTTGTACGAACACACCGTTCGGGAATATGAGAGCGATCTTTTGCTCAAATTGGAGCTGGAGCGCCGCGGCTACACCGTGCGCATCCGCCAGCTGCTGGATGCCAAAGATCTGCGCCTGTTTGGCAAAGACAAGCCGGAAGTTCTGGTTGCCAGCTGCATGTATGACAACGAAGCCATCAACAGCCATGTGTACAACAACATTGGCAGATGCAACAAGATCGTCAACCTGCACTGGGAGCAGATGCTCTCCGACACGCAGGAGGAGGGCGATTGGTTCAACATGAACGGCAACGCCAAGCGCTGCGTGCAGACTTGCTGGGGCCAGCGCACTGCCCAGCGGTTACAGGCCCATGGCATGGATGCCAAGAACACCCCCGTGACCGGCGCTGTGATGATGGACTTTCTGCGGCCGGAGTTCAAGGGCTACTTTAAGGATAAGGAAACCCTGTGCAAGGAATTCGGCCTTGACCCCGCCAAACAGCTGCACCTGTACATTTCCAGCTTTGGCTATGCCAGCATGACCGACCAGGAAGTGGCCGAGCTTTCCAAAATGGCGGGAACGGATTTTTCCGGCTTTGCCCGCACCAACCGCGTTTCGATGGAAAAAACGCTGGCCTGGTTTGACCGCTACCTGGGTGACCACCCGGAGGTGGAACTGGTATACCGCCGCCACCCCAGCGAATGGAAATGCAAAGCCCTGGACGAGCTGGCCGCCAAACGCCCCAACTTCCATGTGATTTTTGCGGATTCCGTCAAGCAGTGGATTGTGGCGGCGGATTCCATCTCCATCTGGATGAGCACCGCTGTGGCCGAAGTATACATGGCGGGCAAAAGCTGCCATATCCTGCGCCCGGTGCCCATCGAGCACGAGTATGACCCCGTCATCTACAAGGATGCTCACTATGTGACTAGCTACCCGGAGTTTGCCGCTGCCATGGCGCAGCCGAACCCGCCGTTCCCCATTGCACGGGATGTGATTGAGGGCTATTTTGACCCCTCCCCTGCCCCGGCCTACAAGCGGATGGCCGACCTGCTGGAGGAAGTGTACAAAACTCCCCCGCGGGATGAACCGATGGGGCCCGGCTTTACGCCGCACTTCAACCTGCTCAAGTTCTGCGCACTGGCGGGGGTACACATGCTGTACCGCCACGAGTGGGAACCCAAACGGGTGTTTGCCTTCTGCCCGCCGCTGGCCAACTTTGCCCAGCGCATTTACGGTTATGTGGACAAAGCCTATATCCCGCCGGAGGAGATCCAGCGCATGGAAGCGCGCATCCGGCCATATGTAAAATAAAGTTGTTTTTCCGGCGCGCTGCGGTGCGCCCGCTGCAAATGGGAGCCTGCCATGTCTGAACCGAAAAAAAACGAAAGCTTTGCCGGAAATGTGATGAAATACTCCATTGCCACCTACCTTGGCTTTGGCATTTCCGGCGCAGCGCTTATCATCAAGGGCGTCCTGCCCGCCGAAAGCTACGCCGTTCCTGCTTCCTTCATGGCATACACCATGTCGCTGATGAACGTGGGCATGCTTGGGCTGGACCAAAGCCTGCTGCGCTTTTACCACGAACCGCCTGCCGGTTCCACCGGGCGCAGCATGTTTGCCGCGTGTACCCGGCTTTCGGTGCTGGTCATGCTGCTGGTGGGCGGCATCGGCAGCATCTTTTTCGCCAAGCCGCTGGCGGCGGCCTTTGGCCTTGGGGCCAACGGTGCCGGGCTGGTGCCGTTTTTGTTCCTGAACGCTGCTCTGTACATGCTGGTGCGTTACCTCAACGTGCTGCTCCGGCTGGAAAACAATGTGCGCGCCTACACCACCGAAACGCTGTGGATGCAGGCCTGCCTGAACCTGATCTACCTGCTGCCCGGCTTTGTTACCCAGGACGCCCGCGCTTTTGTGCTGGGTGCGGTGTGCAGCTTTGCGGGGGTCGCAGTGTTCTATTGGCGGCGGGCTTCTAAAGGTCAAACGAAAGAGGCCCCTGTGCGCGGCCTGCGCCCCTATGCCCACATTTACCGGGCGGCACTGCCTTACGGCATTGTGTTGGCACCTGCGGCCATCCTGATCCCGCTGTACCGCGCCATCTGCCTTTCTTTTTTAGGCAATTACGCCCCCGCGGCGGAGCAGGGTTCGTTTGATTTCGCCTACACCCTGGCCCAGCTTGTCACCACCATTCAGGCCGGTTTTTCCACCTACTGGGGCCCCTATGTCTACGCGCATTACCGCACCGAGCAGGAGCGCATTGGCCGCATCCATGATCTGCTGAACCTGCTGATCTTCGGCTTTTTCTGTCTGCTGGTCATGTTTGAGGATATCATCTTCATCATCTTCCCGGCCAAATCGGCCTGCCTGCCCTACTTTCCGCTGATGATGCTGGCCGTGGTGTTCGCCATCCTGTGCGAAGGCACGGTGTACGGCAACACCATTGCCCGCAAGCCGTTCCAGGATACGATTGGAACCGCCGTGGGCGTTGCGGCCAACATTGCCGTGTGCGCCGTGCTGGTGCCGCGTTTTGGCGTAATGGGTGCCGCGGTCGGCCTGGTAGCGGCCAATGCAACGATGTTTTTGTACCGCACTGTGACCGGGCAGTATTACTACCGCACCATCCCCAGCTTCAGCCGGACGATCTGCGGCTTTTTGCTGGCGGTGGGTGTGGCCGTGATCGGCGTGGTGTTCGCCCACAATTTTATCATCAAGTTTGTTTTAACTGCAGCAATCCTGTTTATTTACTGTAACATTTACCGTGCCCAGCTATACAAGCTGTGGCAGATCTTTATGGGCTTTGTGCGGCGGTATCTGCTGCACAGCCAAGCATAACTACTGCAAAGGAAAGGTTGTATATCAAGATGAAGCATTGCGGCACACAAGAGTTGACCACCGAGCGGCTGGTCCTGCGTCGTATGACAACCGACGACTGCGAAATGATGTTTGGCAACTGGGCCAATGACCCGGAAGTGACCCGCTACCTGCGCTGGGAGCCCCACCGTGACTGGGTGGTAACGATGGCATATCTGAACGAGATCGTCAAACAATATGACCGCCCGGATTTTTATGATTGGGGCATCTGCGATAAAGTGACCGGTGTGCTGATGGGCAGCATCAGCATTGCCCCCGCCGAATCCTGTGAGCGTGAAAAGCCCTATGCCTGGAAAAACGTGAAAACCGAGCTGCTGGGCGGCATGTATGAGATCGGTTACACCTTGGGCAAAAAATGGTGGAACCAGGGCTATGCCACCGAAGCCGCCGCTGCCGTGCGCGATTACTGGTTTGGCATGGTAGGTGCGCCCTGGCTGGCCGGGTTCCACGCCAGCCAGAATGTGGCAAGCAGCCGCGTGTTGGCCAAGACCGGCTTCCATTATGACCACGATACCGTTCTGCACCGCTTTGACGGCACCGAGGTGCCCTGCCTGGCCTGGTACCTGCTGAACCCCGGCAGCCAGAAATCCGATGAACCGGCAGCCGCTGCCCCCGCTGTACAGGCAGAACCAACGGAACCAGCGGAGAATGCCGAGACAACCGTCTGACATTCACTCCCCTGCCCCATACTTTTGCTGACCTGGCCGAATACGGCCAGAAAGGACCCCTATGGACGAAATGAAGGACCCCATCACCCTGGACTTTACCGCTACCCAGGCCCCGGCAGAGGACGCCCCTGTTGGGCAGAAGGCTCTGGACAGCGAGCGCCCGCCGGTGCGCGTTGTGCTGCTGGCGCTGGACCAGGGCAAGTTTGACGCCCAGCGCAGCCTGGATGAGCTTGCCGCCCTGGCGGAAGCCAACGGCATGCAGGCCGTTGCTACCGTGTGCCAGAAGCGCAGCATCCCCGAAGCCGCCACCCTTCTGGGGGAGGGCAAAGTGGAGGAAGCGCGCCTGGTATGCCTGAATACCGATGCCGAGGCCGCCATCTTTGACGGCGAGCTGACCGGCAGCCAGATCCGCAACATCTCCAATGCGCTGGGCGGCTTGGAGGTCATCGACCGCACCATGCTGATTTTGGAAATTTTCCGCAGCCGCGCCGTGACCAACGAGGGCAAGC
>ENA-OOXT01002333-OOXT01002333.1-human-gut-metagenome-genome-assembly--contig:-NODE-2333-length-10794-cov-1.605271_pt1 | contig 10794 bp, 6 predicted proteins | sample MGYA00241590_ERZ501349 | MGnify/ENA primary metagenome ERZ501349 (study PRJEB25962, sample SAMEA2042838) | human gut metagenome | biome: human gut; feature: human-associated habitat; material: faeces...
TATGGCGGCGGCAAGCCGGGGGCAGGGAGAGATGACGAAGCTGCGGCGGAGCGCAAGGCTGCGGCAGACGGCGGGCCGGTGACAGAGCGCAAGACTGCGGCAGGCGACGGGGCGGTGACAGAGCGCAAGGCTGTGGCAGACGACGGGCCGGTGACAGAGCGCAAAACTGCGGCAGACGACGGGCTGGCGGTCTATATCCATTTTCCGTACTGCCGGAGCCGGTGCCCGTACTGCGACTTTTTTCGCGGGATACTGCCGCGCGAGTTTGACGAGAGGGCTTTGGTTTCGCGCTACCGCGAGGATATTGCCTATTTTTCCGGAGTGTGCGGAAAGGCACCACAGGAGGAAAAAGGCGGGGATGGTTTGGCGCAGATGGCCGAAGTTTCAGGCAGACGGCGCGTAACGTCGGTCTTTTTCGGCGGAGGAACACCGTCGCTGTTGTCGCCGGGAGCGGTTGAGGCGGTTTTGGAAGAGTTGGAACGGCATTTTGACATTGTCCCGGGGGCGGAGGTTTCGCTGGAAGCTAATCCGAATACGTTTGAACGCGAGAAATTTCTGGGATTCCGGGCGGCGGGAATTAACCGGTTGTCGCTCGGCGTGCAGGCGCTGAATGCGGCTGATTTGAAATTTCTGGGGCGGACGCACGGGGTTGACGACGCAATAGCCGCAATGGAACTCGGCGCGGCGGCGTTTCCGAAATTTTCGATTGATTTGATTTACGCACGGCCCGGACAAAAGTGGGATGACTGGCAAAAGGAAATAGATTTGGCGCTTGGGTTCGGGCTCAGGCATATTTCGCTTTATGAACTGGCAATTGAGGAAGGAACGGTTTTTGCGCGCAAAAATGTTCGGGCGGCAGATGAAGAGACGTCTTTAACCCTTTATAACCAAACAGTTTCTTATTTGCGCAGCCGCGGGCTGGAACGGTACGAGGTTTCGAATTTTGCTGCGGCGGCCGATGATGAGAGCGTACATAACCTGGCATACTGGCGCGGCAGCGATTATATCGGTATCGGCGAGGGGGCACACGGGCGGCTGCGGCTGTGGACGGACGGCGGAAGCGAGATAAGAGGGGAGACGGGAACGCAGAGTGCGACCGGGCGTTCAGCAGGGGTTCCGGCAGAGATGCAGAATACGAAAAATCCGGCGGGAACGCGGAGTGCAGGCGGAAATCCGACGGGGAGACCGCAGCTGCGGGCGACGGTTGACGGCAGGCTGGGCGACATTTTGACACCGGAAGAACGGGCGGAAGAGCTGGTTCTGATGGGGCTGCGGATAAAGGAGGGGATTGACGCGGAACGCTTTTACCGGGCGTGCGGCATTAAATTATTTGACTTTTTGTCAAAAAAAATGACAAAAAGACTTGCACAATTAGATTTACTGTGTTATGATGACGCCAATATCAGACTTACGGACAAGGGTTTTCCCCTTCTGGACGAAATTATTTTAGAGTTAGTAAGTTAGTTTTAGATTCTTTTTACCAATCAGTTTATTTAGTTTTGAGGAGACATGGAAAGATGTATAAGTTTGCTATTGCCTTTATGACGCTGTTTTTGGCCGGCTGCTGCTGCGACCCGTCGTATGTGCCGAGCTACCGCAGGGACAACGGGGCGGCAGATGCGCCGGTTTATCGTAAAACTGCCCGGCGGGCTGCCTATACGAAATATGTGGCGCCGAAAGGAGATGTTATCCATGCGGCAGGGTTTGACATTCAGCAGGGGCAGCAGATGCGCGATTTTTTTGATGATTTTGAAGAGCCGATGCATGCGCGCTATGTCGGCAACAATACGGTCCGGTGGACATATTATGTCGATTACGAACCCGATGACGGCAAAATCGTGCGCTACTGCGAGCTCGGCGATTATCAGCCGCACAGCCTGTGCACGCTGACGGTGGAATTTTACCGCACGTACGTCAGCAACGCATACAGCGATTGCGGCGGAGCGCCGGCAATGACGGCGTATAACGGTTACGTCTATTAATGTTTTGCTCCGATTGGAGAAACGCATTGTGCCAATCGGAGAAATGTGCAGCTTATCGGAGAAATGTACAGCTTAATGAAAGCGCCGGAAGAAAACGGCGCTTTTTTTGTGTTCGGGCTGTTGTTTCGGCGGGGCGGCGTGATTATATCGGCATAAAGGAACGGCAGGGCAGCCAAAAAATTTAACCGGAGGAGGAAATCATGCGTTACTGGTGGGCGATGCTGGCGGGAGCAGTGCTCGGAATGAGCGGCTGCCAGTGGGAACAGGTTACCGACAGGCGGACGGCTTATTATCCGCTGCAGGGGATTTCAACCTATAAGGGGCAGAGCGTTGCCGAGCTTTGGGATGACAACGGGGCGCCGAATATTGTCAAAAATATGGATGACGGAGCCGTGATGTGGGTGTATTACACCAATTACCGGCCGGTCGGGGGCGGGGAAATAATTTCCTATGACAATCCGGCGGGGAACGGCGCATTGCCGGGCGGGAACGGCAGCATACCGGGCAATGGAGGATATATGGCGAACGGAAACGGCAGCATACCGGGCAGCGGTGCGATGACAACCGCAGGAAGCAATATGCCGGCGGCGGGAAGCACCGGAACGCGGGCAGCGAGCCTGAATTCGGACGGCGGCGACGGGCTGACGGGAAATTACGGCATGGCGGCGAATTACGGCGCTTTCGGCAGCGGAAACATTGCGGGCGGAGGATATACCGCGGCGGGACGGAACGTTTCGGCAGGAAACAATGCCGCCGTAAGCTGCAGCGTCAAGGTCATTTTGCGCAACGACAAGGTGGCAACAGCTTATTCCGACTGCAACTGATTTTGACGGTGCCGTTGGTTTGCGCGGGGCAAATTTTGCATAATTGTGGCATAACCGCCAAATAAAACTTGCATTATTGAAATAATATTCCTAAATAACCATAAGATTTAAAACAGTAATATTGAATATTCAAAAAAGCAACGTAATGACGGTTATATGACATGAGCACGACGACGGCAGACTACTATGAGGTTTTGGGCGTTACCAAAACGGCATCAGGGGAAGAGATAAAAAAAGCATATCGCAAGCTGGCGATGCAGTACCATCCCGACCGCAATCCCGACAATAAGGAAGCGGAGGCGAAGTTTAAGGATATCAACGAGGCTTATGAAGTCCTTAAAGATGAGCAGAAACGCGCTGCGTACGACCGGTACGGGCATCAGGCGTTTACCGGCGGGTTCGGCGGCGCGGGGGCAGGGGCAAATCCGTTTAACGGGTTTGACTTTACCGGCGCGGGCTTTGCCGACGTGTTTTCTGACATATTTTCGGAATTTACCGGGCAGGGGCGGGCGCGGCAGCGTTCGTATGCCCAGCGCGGCGATGATATCCGTTACGACGTAACGCTGACGCTTGAAGAAGCGTATGTCGGGCTGGAAAAGGAAATTAACATTACAAGCTCCAAAGAGTGCGAAACCTGCCACGGGCACGGGACGGCGGACGGCAAGGAGCCTCCGGTCTGTGCGACATGCGGCGGCAGCGGCAAGGTTCGTACCCAGCAGGGCGGCTTTTTTGTGTTTGAAACGGTCTGCCCGCAATGCCGCGGTGCGGGGCGCGTGATTTTGGACAAGTGCAAGAAATGCCGCGGAACCGGCAAGGAAAAACTGGAAAAATCCCTGAAAATCAAAATCCCGGCGGGAATTGAAAACGGAACGCGGATGCGCGTCGCCGGAGAGGGAGAAGCCGGAAAACGCGGCGGGCCGAAAGGGGATTTGTATGTCTTTATTACGGTAAAAAGGCATAAGACCTACGAGCGCGACGGTGCGGATTTGTTTACGGTATCGCCGATTTCAATGGCGATGGCGGCGATGGGCGGCAAATTTAGGCTTAAAGGAATTGACGGCGAGGAAATCGAAGTTGAAGTCAAGCCCGGTACGCAGCCGAACGACAAGCTGCGCATCAAGGGCAAAGGTATGCGCTATATGAATTCCGACCGGCGCGGCGACTTGTTTGTCGAATTTAAAGTATTGATTCCGACAAAGTTGACTGAGGCGCAAAAAGAATGCCTCAAACAGTTTGAAGCGGCGGCTCCCGAAGAAGAAAAAAGTTTTTGGGCGAAACTGTTCGGATAAAAGAAACGGCGTCAGGACGAGAAACGGCGGCAGCATTTAGAGGGGACGCCGGAAAGGGACAGTGCACCGGGCAGGGGCGCAGGAATGCGGTTTCCTTGTGGCATATTCGGACGCTGGCATGCGAAATCCGCTTTACAAGCCTGTTCTTTTATAGTAAAATCATAGAAGTATGAGACCATCACGGAAAATTTTCGGGGAAAAGGCATGGAAAAGAATGAGGCGGTTTTTCAATATCTTGTATCACCTCTCCAAAAACTTGGCCTTGAAGAGAAATTGTCCTATTTTTCTCAAATCTGTCCGCCGGGGCTGGGCGCCTTTCCCAATCAGAGCATCGGGCAATATCTGTTTTCTTACGTTTCGGCAGTGAATGACAAACTCCATCTTAATACAGACGAGAAGCCTTTACCGGAATTTATGAAAGAACACGGTGCGGCAAGGGAATATCTGCTGAAATCGGTTGTCGGAGAGGATTGTTTTCCCCGTTATATGCAGCAGCTGGAAGAGTTGAGGAGCAAACGCCGTAAAGAGATTATGGAAAATACTTCCCGTTTATACCATTTCAGCCAAGTGCCTCCCGCCGAATTCGGGGCGTACCTTACGCCGCGCCTTCAAGTTGCCGGAAATGCCCTTTCCGAACGGATAAACGAAGCTTTGTGTTATGCGGCGGCAGACAAAGAATCCCATTATATCGTCAAGCCGCCGTCCAACGAACGCAAAGAATGGGACGGAGTCAGCGTTTATATGGACGAAAAAGCGGTTTTAATCAGCGGGCGGCAGCCGAAAGAATTTCTGGATAAGCAGAAACCGTCTTATCGTTACGAAGTTGACAGGAGCACGTTTAAGCCCAATGTGTCGCTTGACGGCGGATTTACCAATGAATACGAATCTTCCCAAAATGCCAGAGTTATCGGCGTGGACGGCCCTTTTTCCATTATAGACCTGACAGCTTCGCGGGAAGAGGGCGGCTGGGGCGTTCCGGTTTACTTTCTTCCGGATAAAACGGACAAGAAAGCGATTTCTGAGAAAATAAACGAGTTGCGTGCCAAAGGAGCGACGCGATCGGTTGCGATGAAACGGGTGTCGGAGCAATTTCCTGACAAGCTGATTTTTTTTAATGAAAATAAAGACCTGTTGACTTATGCCCGAAACCTGGAAGCCGAACAACGAAAAAATGCCGGCCGCGGGACTGTTGATTCAGCTGTGGAGAACGGCAAGAGCGCGGCAGGAGGAGAGGATATGGCAGCGTTTGACGACATTATCGGCAGTATCAGCGAGGAGGCGATGATGCGCGCTTATGACGGGATATCGCTTGAGGATTTTGGAAAGCCGAGGGAAGATTTGGACAACCGAGTGATGAGCTGCGAAGAACAGCGCCTTAATCTGGCTTTTTATGCCAGGGCGGCATACGAACATGTCGGTTGGCGCGGGTTTTCGGCAGAAAACCGGAACGGGTTTAAAGCGGCGGTCGAAACGCTTTATAACAATACCGACAAGCCGCGGCGGCAGGGCGATTTTATGGCGGAGGCGGCAGAGAAAACGGCGAAGTTTATCGAAGACAGGCATTTTATGCTGGGAATGGGCGGCGGAAAGGCGTTTGCCGGCGGGGGCAAAAAAGAAAAACGGGTTGTCGGGAGCAATTTCGGCTATCGCAAAGAAATGCCGGACGGAATGAAAATTCTGGGAGAGGAATACCGTACCGACCGCAACGGCGAAACGTATCCGTTATGGAAAATAGGCGAGATGAAATCGCCGGCAGGGGAAGATTTGCTGGTGGTAAGCATCCCAAACCTGACGGACAAAAACGATTATGAGAGCTGGAAAGGCTTTATTGAGACCTTTGACAAGGCATATCTGGAAAATAAGGACAAGTGGGAAAAGGGAAGGATTATTCTGGACGTGCGCGGCAACGGCGGCGGCGAGGACAAGCCGATTGACCATGTGGCAAAGCGGCTTTACGGCAATCTGGTCAATACCTATAAGCGCTGCGAGATTAAGGATACGGCGGTTTCAAACGCTTTTCTGCATTGCCACGGGGCGTATAAGCCGCGTAATTATGAGCGCGACGGGCTGACGGCGGAAAAGCTGGTCAAGCGCAAAAACTTCTCGGGAGAGGATAGGGTTTTGTTTGATGAAACGGCGGTTTATTATCCGTTTAACGACAAAGGCGGGTATCACGGGCGGATTGACGTTCTGATTGACAGGGGCGTCGGAAGTTCGGCAGAAAGCGCCTATACGTCGTTTTATCATCATCCCAACGTGCGCTATGTCGGAGAAAATACCGCCGGAATGCAGCAATATACGCAGGGGAGCTTTGCGATGCCGTGCGGCTATCTGATGCGGGTCGGGGTTACGAAACTGACCTATTGGGACAAAGAAGGGGAAAATATTGAAGTCAAGGGGCATAAGCCGGACGTTGACTGCCGAGGAAAAGACGCTTTTGAAGCGGTGTTGCAGATGCCGCGCGACGAAGGGCGGATTTTGGGATTCAGGGAGAAAAACGAACCGGTGAAGGGGCGGGAAGTTTTTGCCGCGTATGACCCGAAAGCGGCGGCAGATCCGCGAAAGGCGTATTACGCCAAATATCTGGAGCCGGCTTTGACCCGGATTGAGGAAGAAAATAAAATTGAGCGCAACAAGGTTTTGGCTGAAGCTGTGGACAGAAAGCTCAGGGCAAAAGGTATCGACGGAACAGAGGGAAAAAAGGGCGGGGAAACGGAGGCACCGGCGGAAAAGCACGGCAGAAGAACGGAGGCAGCGGTGGAAAAGCGCGGCAGCGAAACGGCGGGAATTTCTTTCAGGCGACAAGAAACAGCAGCAAAAGCAGGAAAACAAGGACGAGAATGACCGAAGGGCGCAGGCGGACGCGTCCGGTGTTCAGCACTTCGGCAAACATCGGCGACAGCAACAGCATGGCGATGACATAACCGGGATTTTCGGCCAGGCGCAAGGCGAGGGTTTTGGCCGCAATCAGCACCGTACTGAAGGCAATGAGCCATGCGCCCTGCCAGTGCGGCAGCGGGGCGAGCAGCAGTGCCAGTTTGGAGGGAGCCGCAGAGGTGTTCTCCGGCAAAACGGGAGTCTGGTGCGGGCGGCCGGGCGGCGGGGATGACGGTGGTTGCTGCAGAGGGGGTGTTTTCTGGCGGACGAACATCACGGCATTGTAAACGCCGCTGACAAAGCAGGCGACCGTAAGGTAATAGACGACACCGGCATAAGCGGTACCGCCGTTGAGGGCAATATACCGCGTGGCAATGCTCATCAATGCGAGGGCGAAGACGGCGGGGTAGAGGTATTCTTCGGCGGCGCGGCTGACCCGGACTTTCATCATCTGCCAGTAACTGACGGAAAATCCGCTCAGAATGAGCATCAGCGTAATGAGGCGGGACGGCGTGTGCATCAGAGCGGCAAGCTCGGAAAAATCTATTCCCCACCAGAGGAAAACGGTAATGAGGACGCAGGTGGCCATAAAACCGGAACTGGCGTGGCTGCCGTATTTTCCCGAGGCAAAAAACAGATGGCTGTCATAAATGCCAATCATCAGCCCCTGAATAACAAGAATGAGGTAATATGATGCCGACGTAACGGGAGGCACGGTGAACAGCAACGGCGCAACCAGCAGGCTGATGCCGAAGCCGCGCCAGATGCCGAGAACGTAACCGTTGAAATTGCGCGTTTCGTTGTACGTCGTGTAGACGGCGTTGGTAACGGCGTAAAGCAGGCTCAGCAGTATCCATGTCATAACGAGTGCCTTTCGGAATGGGGTTACGGCATAGAGATAAACGCCGGCGGCGGAAATTTAAAGAGAGGAAAAGAATACGGGCGATGTAATGAGAACGGCGCCGAAAAGAGGGCAGTGCAATGGCGGCAGTGTGATAGTGCAGTGCTTGACAAGAGGCGGACATTGTGGTATAATTTTTCATATTTTGCAATAATAACGGGACATAACTGGACGAATTTGGGGCTGCAGTGCCAGCAAGAGGAGGGAAAATGAGCAGCAAGACAGAAGAAGCAGGCGATGAGGCAAAAATCTCCGACGGACAGGCAGAGCGGGCGCTGGAAAAGGTAAAGATTTATACGGACGACGGGAAGACTGTTTCGCCGATAGTCCGGTCAGAAGTTTATGACGGGCTGTTTTCACTGCGGGAATGGCTTGAGGATCGGAAGAAGAGCGGCAAAGTAATCGATAACGGGCAGGATTACGCTCAGGCGATACAAAATATTGACGGCATACAGGTTTTTGTGACGGAAAAGGGCACATCAAGGTATGTTGAGGCTTTGGAAAAGGGGGAACTGCATTTTCGCGACAGCATTATCCGCACTTACGGCAGCAAGGAAAACGCCCTGAAAGCCCTGAAAGCGGCGATGGCGGCCAGAGGGGAGAGCGACGGTAACATCGGGTTTAATGCGCGGGCCGTTGTAAAAGAACCGACCGTTTTTATCAACATCGCCAATTATAAGAAAAATAAGGGACATCTTGAGCTGCGCCCGTTATCCAGTCTGGTTTTGCACGAGGCAGCACATGCGGCGGATTTGAGGTTCAGCGAGAATATGGTATCCGTCATCGGCAATAAAGAAGTCAATCCCGGGGTCGAATATGATGCTTATAAGGATTCCGGCATGGAAATTTATGCGCGGCTGATGCAGATGCGCAAAGATCTGGCGCTTGATGCCGATAAGGTTTTTACGCTTGAAGACGTGGCGGCGATGAGGCGGAAATGCATGGAAAAGAGAGCCGCGTATGAAAAACAGCAGAAGGAGAAAGACAACGCGGCGAAGGTTCTGCCGGACGGGGCGGATGCATTGCCCGGCGGTGCGGCAGTTCTGTCCGAAGAGGCGGCTGCTATGCCTGAAGCGGCGACTGTCTTGTCCGAAGAGGCGGCTGCTATGCCTGAACAGATGAAACTAAGACAAGATATTGGTGAAATTTATGACGGGCTGGCGCCGCAGGATATTGATACGATGATTTTTGAGCGCTATTCCGATGAACAGATTATGCATCTTCTGAACGACGTGTCCGATTTGGACAAGCCCGGAAACGAAGCCGTGAAAGGTATGAGCCGTGATGCTTTGTTTGACGGTATGAAAAGGGATTTTGCCATGGCTGCGGCGGGCGAAAGGGTAAAAACGCATATCGCGCGCGAGAAAGTGGCTGTCGGAAATGTGGGCGGCACCGTTGTCCGGCAGGATACGAAACAAACCGCGACAGAACCCGAGGAAAAGAGAACGGAAAAAGCCGCTTTTGATGCGGCGATATGGCGCGGGCGAAACGAAAAATATTATTCCTGACGCGCAGCAGTGCGTTGCAGCGCAAGGCAGAATTGCAATGCGTCGGCTGGTACAAGGAAAACCCGGTGTTAATGTAAGGAAATTCCGGTGTTATGTCGGCGCAGGGAATACAATGTGTTGCATCGGTGCAAGGAGTATACCGTGTTAAGCCGGCACGGGAGATGAAGTGTCAGGCGCTGGGAGCGCAATGTATCAGGCGCGGCGTGGGGACTTCTTTTTGAAACTGCCGTCGGCTTTTTTCTTGAAGCTGTAAGGTTCATAATTTGTCTGTTTATGGTCTTTACGGCTGAATTTTCCTTTTGAGCGGCTGTTTTCTCCTTTGGCACGGCTGTCTTTGCCTTTGCGGCGGGCGTTTTTGTCCGCAGGGTGCGGGGCGGCAGACAGTGCCGGAGTTTTGCTGAAACGAGATTTTTTGACGATTACTTCGACGCCGTTTTCAATAAAAGTTTCGTCATGCTCTAAGGTGTGCGGTGCAGGTTTTCCGGCTGCTGCAATCTTTGGTCCGCCGTGGCTGGCGACGGCAGACGGACATGAGGCGGCGATAGTTTCCGCCGTAATTTTTTTACGGGAAAATTTTTCATCGGCTTTCAGAACCGTAGCAACGGACGGCGCGGCGGGCTTTTTCTTTTTCTTTTCGACCGAAAAGCCGAATTTGCCGATTTTGCGTCCCAACGTGTAATAAAATCCGTGGGCGTAGGCGATAAGTCCGGCCTTTTCCAAATCCAGCGCGCCGGACTCGTCGATATATTTGTCATCGACATTGACGGCGACGACTTCGGCCAGAAACATATCGTGCGTGCCGAACGGGCGGACTTCCAGCACCTTGCATTCCAGCGAGACAGGGCATTCGGCAACCTGCGGCGCTTTGACTTTTGTGCAGGGTTCCGGGGTTAAGCCGGTCAGGGCAAACTTGTCGCCGTCGCGGCCGGATTTGACGCCGACGGTGTCAACGGCTTCAGCCTGGCGCCAGGTCGGCAGGTTGATGACAAACTCTTTGTTTTGGCTGACGAGTTCGTGCGTGTAGCGGCTCGGACGCAGAGAAACATAGGTGATGACCGGGTCGGAACAAATAATGCCGGTCCAAGCGGCAGTCATGACGTTGGGATGTTCCATGTCGCCGGAGGTTATCAATGCAGGCGGCAAGGGGGCGAGCATGGTTCCGGGTTTCCAAGTCTGTTTAGTCATCTGTATGGTCCTTTGGCTGGTGTTATGGTTAATTTGTGCGGAGTATAGCAGGAAGTTTGCAAATGTAAAGGGGAAAATGAGCAAAAAAGGGGCGGGAGATGGGAAGGAAAAGTTAATCCCGATCTCGTTTATACTTCCGAAATCAGCCGTTATATAGAAAGCGGCTGTTCGGGACGGATAGGCGGATCGGTGTGTCTCGTTTCGGCTGTGGCATTGTGCGGGATCGTT